>OATI01000004.1_pt1 | contig 366286 bp, 276 predicted proteins | sample 1494981 | NCBI WGS metagenome assembly OATI01 (sample SAMEA2579952, study PRJEB22360) | human gut metagenome
ATTGGAAAATAAAAGACTGATTTATAGGCGGTTGGGCGTTTGGGTTCAGTACCCTATCTCTCCGCTGAAAAACAGAAGTCCTTGCAAGTTGCTTGCAGGGATTTTTTGCGTTTAAGACATTGTGTCCCCGGATTGTTTCGGGCAATCCGGGAATACAGGAGGGGAAGTGTTTATCTCCTCCGTCTTATATCTTTACTGCCTTTTCGAACCGTTTCTCAAGACATACGCTGAGGTCGGTGGTGACAAACTGCCCGTTGTGGAAAAGCGTGAATATGGTGGCCGGGGTGGGGGCAGCCTGTGCCTGCTCCAGTGTCTCCAGTTTGATTATTTTCAGCGGGATACCTTTGCTTTGGGCTACATCTGCCAGTGAACCGAGGACGTGGTATTCTGTGTACGGGCAGCGGTTGGTGAAGTAAACGACCAGTCCGTTTTTCTCCTCGCATTCCCCACTTTTCGTGCAGGCCTTGAAAGAGGGCTCGGGCGCATCGGACATCAGTTTCAGAACCAGCAGGCTGAAACCGTTGGGGAGTTTTTCCACCGTCTGGAAACCCTGGCGCAGAAGCCATTTGGTGTCGCTCATGAAGTGGAATTTGGATGTACCCGCTACGGTGACCAGTCCTGCTTTTCCCTGCGACCGGGCATCGTCAATGGCGGATTGCAACAGCGCCTTGCCGTGTCCGCATCCCTTGTATTGTCCGGATACCCAGAAACAGTTGATCATCAGATAGCCGGGGGCGTTGACGGGAACCCAGGCCTTTTCGGCGGGGACGTATTCGATGAATACCTTGGCGCGTTCGTCAAGACGGCGGAAAACATATCCGTTGTCGAATTCTTTCCTGAGCCATTCTTTTTTCAGCTCGTAGCCTTCCTTGCATTTTTTGTCGGAGAAGGCGCAACAAATATGTTCCGTTCCGATGTTTTCTTTTGTCAGGGTGATGTATTTTGTTTTCATCATACTATTATTTTATATGTATATAAATTTAGCTTGTTGCTGTGTCATTGTTTTTTAGGTGTAATGGATGTACTCTTAGCCATCCCGTGTGTCCTCTTTGTTTTTCATAATTTATTCCATGTTTGTGGGATAGGTAATCTGTTCTTTTGCCCGGTTTGTTATCTCCCGGATGAAATCGGTTTTTGCATCGGTGTAGCCGTCGCGATCGTGTTCGTATAGCTTTTGTAGTTTGACCTTTAACTCACCGTAGACCTTGGCCGTATCGGGATGGGCGAGGAGATAGTCGCGGAAATAAGGTTCGTCCCAGTCGCCGGAGTATCTTATGTGGGGATGGAAGGCTTGATCTTTAAATCCTTCGGGCGTATATCCTTTCATAAACATCATGTGGGGAGGCGGGTTGTCGGGTTTGTGGCAATAGATGTAACCTGCTGACTCGATAGTCGGGATGAGGCGGACGGGATCGGTTTTTTGCTGTATCTCCAGCAAAATGTCGATCGTCGGTTTGGCTGTCAGACCGGGGACGGCAGTGCTTCCGATATGATTGATACGGACGATGTTTTCCGCTCCGATGGTTTTTATGAGCAGCTCTTTTTCTGTTTTGTAACGTCCGGGCCACTCCGGGTTATGGGGCGACAGTATAATAGGGAACAGTTGCCAAAGTTCCTCATTGCTCATTTCGTTCAAGTCCTTTTTTTTCATGATGTTCGTTTTTGACAGGTTACTCCGGTTCGTCCGTATCCAGGCAAAAAGGATGGCCGGCGGGGTCGATCAATGTGCGGGAAGTTTTGAAATATTGCTCACCGGCAAGGCGTGCTCCCAGGCTGAGGGCGTGGCGGACGGCTTCTTCGAGGTTGTCCACATAGAAGTCGAGGTGCAGCATCTGCCCATGTTTCCCTGCCTGCCAGGGCCAGACGGGCGGTTCGTATTCTTCAATCTCCTGGAAGGCGATGACCATACCGGCGGGCGAAGTGATGGCTGACCAACCGTTTGCCTGCGGGTGTGTCCACTCCCAATTCAGAAGCTGACTGTAAAAACGTGCCATGATGCCTGCATCTTTGCAATCGATGACGACGTTGATTTTGCTGATTGTAGCTTTCTTTGTTTCCATGTTCCCAAAGATAGAATAAGTTTTTGATTTGTAAGAATGGAGAGGGATAATTCCGCTTTGTGGGAAGAAAGGGTTATCTTTGTGCGATAAAAATAAGCAGAAATTCCGATGTTTAAGAAACTTGTGGCGATAGAGCCTGTAAGCCTGATTCCATCAGCAGAAAAGAAATTGCAAGATTTTGCGAAAGAAGTTATTATGTACGACGATATACCATCCGGCGATGAGGAGGTGGCAAGCCGTATCGGGGATGCGGACGCTGTTTTGTTGAGTTACACCTCGCGGATTGGGAGGGCGGCACTGGAAAAGTGTCCGAACGTCCGGTATATCGGGATGTGTTGCTCGCTTTACTCGCCGGAAAGCGCGAATGTCGATATTCGCTATGCGAACGAACGGGGTATCGTTGTCACCGGTATCCGCGATTATGGCGATGAAGGGGTGGTGGAGTATGTCATCAGCGAACTGGTGCGTTGCCTGCATGGTTTTGAACAGGAGGCGTGGGACGACATCCCCCGTGAGATTACCGGGATGAAAGTCGGTATCGTAGGACTGGGTAAGTCCGGTGGCATGATAGCGGATGCCTTGAAGTTCTTCGGGGCTGATGTTGCCTATTTCTCCCGGAGCGAGAAAGAGGCGGCACGCGGGAAGGGCTACCGTTTCCTGCCGCTTGGCGAACTGTTGTCGCAGAGTGAAGCCGTTTTCTGTTGCCTGAATAAGAACACTGTCCTGTTGCATGAAGCCGAATTCGGGCAGTTGGGCAATAAAAAGATACTGTTTAACACCGGTTTGTCTCCGGCCTGGGACGAGGCTCCCTTCATGAAATGGCTCGAAGGCGACAATCTCTGCTTCTGCGATACCGCCGGAGCATTGGGAGACAGCCACCTGCTGAACCATCCGCATGTACGTTGCATGCAAGTCTCGACAGGACGTACGCGCCAGGCTTTTGATCGTCTGAGCGAGAAAGTGTTGGCAAACCTTTCGGCCAATTGCAAATAAACAGAGTTGGAATAGGTAGCACGCGAATAATCACTGAAAAATATTAATTATCAGTGTTTTATCCGCGTGCTCTATATTTTTATATAGTTTTGACAACCTGGCAGGGATTCCCGACCGCCAGACTGTTGGAGGGTATTGACCGGGTAACAACGCTTCCGGCACCGATTACGCAGTTATCGCCGATGGTAACGCCGGGCAGTACGATTACTCCGCCACCAATCCAGACATCGTTTCCTATCGTAATAGGCAGCGCTCTTGTACGAAAGAACAGTTCTCCCGAGTTTTCATCCCAGTCTTCCACAAATCTCTCGGACGCACTTACCGGGTGGGTTGCAGTGTAGAGTTGCACGTTGGGAGCTATCAGGACGTTATTTCCTATCGTTATATAATTGTTATCGAGGAAGGTACAGTTCATGTTGATAATCACTTTATCCCCGATAAAGATATGTTTGCCGCATTCGCAGTGGAAGTTTATATCGACTTTCGAGTGTTTTCCGACGCGACCGAATAGCTCATGCAGCAAAGTTGTCCTTGCTTCGCTGTCCGAAATGTCGGTCGAATTGAATTCCGCAAGCAACCGTTTGTTACGGACGATCATATCAAACACTTCTTTATCCAGGCGGTTGCAATATTCTCCCGACAGGAATTTTTGATAGTTGGTTTCCATAATGACTGTTTTTTCGGTAAGGATTGTTTATGAACCTTTTAAAAGACGATGGGTGAGGTGATGTTCAGCAGCGTATTCACTACCGACCAACCGGCTATCTCGGCTGTCGCGCTGTAGACGTCGATTACGGCGTGTACCTGGTCGTTCCTGATCTCTACCCGTTGTGTATCGCCCGTAAATCCGGGGGTGGACTGCATTGTGACCTGCATGTTCCCGGGGCCTACCGAAGCCCGTGAGGCGGCAACGGTGACATTGACCTTGGTTGGGAAGAGCTTGATGGCTTCTGTTGCGCTTCCGGAGAAGACGGTACGTTGTTCCGTTTGCAGTGACTCGTCGTAGACGGGAGTGCCTTTCAGGGCGTTGGGGCCTTTCTCGTTGAAAAACTTCGCGGTGGCATTTCCCATCAGGGAAGCCGTCCGCAACACATCGAAACCGCCGGTTGCTCCGGAGGCCAGGTAGACGCGCGTGCTGTGTGCCTTGGCTGTTTCCGAGACTTCGAGGTAGAAGTCGTCGTCGGCAAGCGCTCCGATAGAAAGGGTTACGATTGAAGTACCGTTTTTCAGGGTGGGGATAGCCAATTCCCTCATGGCGGCAGGGGAGGCAGCTTCCACCAGGTAATCGGGTTTCAGCGCCAGCAAATCCGCTATGGTTGTACACGCTAGGCAAGGTTTTCCCTGTTCCTGCATCTGGGCGGCAATGCTTTCGGCCTTCGACACCGTACGGGAATAGACACCTACTAAATCATATTCAGGCAAAATGCCTTTGATAACGGCTTCGGCGACGATACCGCCCAACCGTCCGCATCCGACAATTACTAATTTCTTCATGATGGACAAAGGTACATTTTTTATAGTATCATCCGATATCTGACACCGGTTATAGTTTCTTGATAGAGAAAAACCTTAACTCGGTTACATTTACTCCATTTATAACGATTTTGTTTTTATCCGACAGATTAGATGCTGCTATTTCTTGTGTGAATTTTTCGTTTTCTTGTGCAGATAACTTCTTGCGAGCGATTAGGTCAATGACTCTTATGTGGAGAAATGAGTCACCTATGAGAAAGTTGCTGTCGTATAAAGTTTCTCCTATAACTCGTGCTACATTTCGGAATTCGTTAGTACAATTGGAGAGAATAGATTCGTCAAAATAATCTTCTTCCACTTCCTGGATTGCATTCTCTTTATTGATAATTCTTATTGGAGCATCCGATTGCGACCATTTTTCCCAAAGTAAAGCGTACTCTTTTTTTTGATCATCTGATATGTGCTTAATCTTATCATATAAAACAGCTATATTATCGATAGAACAACATGCTAGCGGCAATATAAACGGATTTTGTTCAAGATGAGGAAATAAAACCTTTATTTCAGTGGTGTCGGCTTCATATAACTGACCTTTGATTAGTGAGCAAGCCATATAAAAAAAGAGTCGTCCATCAACATCATTTCCATGCCAAACAACGATATTATCGTATTTATCGAAATCATATTTTATGAAGTCCTGTAAAGTTATCAGATGACTATCTGGAAAATGATGTTTCCCAATCAGTTTTTCAAGAGATTGTGATCGTTTTTTCAGTCCTTCATTATTTAAATCTTTAATGGGGGAAAGGGAAGCATGTTTAAGTGTATTTTCAAAAACTAAGACTTTGTCGTTGATGCCTGATCTTTTAAAAAATAACTTTATTGTACCTATTCCTGATGGTTCTGAAGCTATATGTAATGTTTTGTCCATGAAATCAGATAAGTTATATATTATATTTACATATTGTAGTTGTCCGGTAGGCATGCTTTGCTGGTCATTCTCTTGTTTGTCAAGCAGTAAAACTAATATCGAGGAACATCTTTTATCTCCTCGTAATAGTTTTCGATGCCGATTTTCCGTATTTTTTCGTTGATGGAGATGAAACGTTTTTGCAAATGTTCATCGAACCCGGTTTGTTCGCAGGGGAAAGAGGTACATTGAAAACAAAAATCGACACCCTTCTCACGGAAACAATCCCTGACATGGCAACTTTTGAACAGGGCACATGCCTGTTCGCGGCAGCCGTTGCATTTGGCTTCCGAGAAATAATGCAGCATCATTTTGAAACTCTGGTAGTTTTCGAAGACTGGTTCGTCGAGCATGGTGACGAAGCGTTGGGCGTAAACATCGAAGTCTCCCAGGCTTTTGGCAAGTTCGGTGCTGTGTCTCTGTATGTTGCCACCGTTGAAAGCAAAGCAACCTCCGCAGTGAAGTCCGCAAGGGGCGATGTGTTTTTTTATGATTCCGTTAGGTTCCATATATGTTTATTTTAATCCTTTCTTGAAAAGTATCATTGACAAGGCATCCTTCACTTGTTCTTTTTCGGTGATGACAACGCTCATGGGGATGAGTTTTCCACTAGGTTTCGCCCGGTAGAATTCCTCTTTGATGCTTTCCGTAATTTTCATGTCGGCGATGCGGTTCAGATGCTTTTCGGTGAAGTAGGAGGTGGTCCTGAAGTAGTTCTGGTAGACAACCAGCCACGCGAGGTTTTTCTTCTTCGACAGGACTTTGCACAACCAAGCTTTCCCGTCGTTGTAATAGTTCCATTCGAGTGTCAGGCCGGCGGCTTCAGCCGATGCGCTGAACGCTTCGAATGCAGGGAAACTAGCCTCCAGAACGTCAGCAAGGACTTCATTTGTGGGGAAGATGTTTTTGTCTTTTAAAATAGGAAGTTCCATAATGTTGTGTATTTCGGTGTGAAAAATAAAGTTTATTTTGTAGGTATATCTTACAAATCAAAGAGTCAATACCTTTTCTCCGTTTTTGAGATATTCGGTTAGCGGAGCTCCCATATATCTGACGGTAACTCCCAGTTTCTCGATTACAGGTTTCACTCCGAACCTTTCGCAGCAGTCCTGGCAGGCTTCGACGGTGACACCTGTTTGAAGCATTTCCAGAATTTCCGTTTGAACCTGTGTGTCCTGGGCGGCTAACTTTACGGAAGCTCCCCAAAGAATCACATTCACTTCCTGCCACCAGCCTCTCTTTTTGGAGTTGAGGGTGTACATGGCTAACATATTGAATATGGTGTCTTTATTGTCGGTTGTCCAGAGAATGTTTAATTTGTCGTTCATGGTAAGATGATTTATTATAGGCTTATGCCTGTTCGCAAATGTATATAAAAGAAATAGAACTAAATATTACTTGATGGATAATCTCTGTTTTTTATTAGAGTTATTTCTGAATATTGGAAAAATGTTTTGATATTTGGAAAATAGTGGGTAGCTTTGTCGCAAAGAAGTAATCATGAGAATAATCACATTTGCTACTCTGAGGGAATATTCTAAGAAGCATGCTGACGCAGATGTTCCTTTGAGAGATTGGTACAAAAAGACGGAAAAGAGTGACTGGTCATGCCTGGCAGATATAAAGCAAACGTTCAATAGTGTTGATTATGTGGGTAATGACAGGTTTGTTTTCAATATTAAGGGCAATGAGTATAGATTGGTTGCGATAATCTTGTTTGCCGCCAGGAAGGTTTTCATCCGCTTTATCGGCACACATAAAGAATACGATAAAATAGATTGTTCCAAAATTTAGGATTTTGTATTCGTGAGACACACGTATAAACTGTAAGTAAATTATGGCAAAGATAAAAGATAAAAAACAGTACGATGCGGCCTGTGCAAGAATTGAAGAATTGCTGAAAGTTGTAAGTAATAACACTCCTACGGATGACAAGAATTACCTTGAGTTGGATTTGCTGTCTGATTTAGTCGCTGATTATGAAGAAGAACATTTTCCTGTGGAAACTCCGTTGCTGGTGGACGTTCTTAAACTTCGTATGTATGAAATGAATCTTACTCAAACTAAGCTCTCGGAACTGTTGAGCGTGAGTCCTTCCCGGGTTAGTGAGTATCTTTCCGGTAAATGCGAACCTACGTTGAAAGTTGCCAGAGACATAAGCCGGAAGCTGAATATTGATGCTAATATTGTTTTGGGGGTATAGCTTTTATTATAAGTGTGGAAATAAAATCAGTATTGTAGTTAATTATCCTCCCCCTCCTGACATACTGTTGTCACCCCCGCCCCATACCTTTGCCTCATAGTTCGAGTATAAACATTAAAAAACTACGAAGATGGAATTAAAATTGTATTATTTAGGAGAGGTTTCCGGGATGACGAAAGAGCAGGTGGAAGAAGCTGAAAAGTTTATCAAGGGATTTGAGTACGGTATCATCGCCACTTGCAATGCCGAGACTGGCCCGCGTCTTTCGGCCTTGAACAACCTGGCTGGACAGACATTGCAGCAACTCCATTTCGCGACAGAAGCCACCACGCAGAAATTAGCAAACCTCCGTCAGGATCCGCGCTGCGAAGTGATGTACGCCACGCTGGAAGGTGGCCAGATGCAGATTGCGGGTAAGGCCGAGATTGTCACCGACGTGGAACTGAAGCGCGAACTTTGGCAAGACTGGATGAACGAATACTCCCCCGAAGGCCCTACCGGCGACGGCATTTGCATCATCCGCCTGATCCCCCAATCAATCCGGGTGATGATTTGCTAATCGTTCGACAGATAACCGGAAAGTTGATATCTTTGTAAAAAATCAATCGAAGAAACGCGTACAATGAACCGTCTGGAACGAATATCCGCTATCCTGGTCAAGCTGCAATCCCGCCCTGTTGTCACGGCAAGCGAGATTGCAGAGCAGTTTGGAGTAAGTCTCCGGACGGTCTATCGCGACATACGTGCGCTTGAAGAGTCCGGCATCCCTGTCGGTGGCGAGGCCGGGGTAGGGTATTCGCTGGTGGACGGTTTCAAGTTGCCGCCCCTGATGTTCAATACCGAGGAGGCTCTCTCTTTCCTGGTGGCGGAGAAACTTGTCAGCCATCAGACCGACGGCGATACCTACGGACTGTTCCGCAGTGGCATGGATAAGATACGTGCAGTACTGAAAACAGCCGAAAAAGATATCCTTCACCATTTCGACCAGTACATCCGGATTTCGGGGAGTTACAGCGCACCGCCTGCCATCCCCGGAAATGTCCTTCAGCCGCTTCTGAAAGGCTTGTTGAATAAGAAGCAATTACTGATGACCTACCGTGCCGGCTATAACCACCAGGTCACCGAACGGACGGTCGAGCCTCAGGGCATGTTTTTCTCGAGAGGCATCTGGTATGTCCTCGCCTGGTGCAAGTTGAGGAGGGATTACCGTACTTTCCACCTGGGAAGGATTGTCCATCTATCTTTGACCGAAAACGATTTTGAGGAAGCACATCCTCCGCTGAACGAACTGATAGAACAAGTCTATTATTCCGAAGTCGATATCGAGGTGAAACTTCGTGTCCACCGCGATGTCGCACGCGATACGGAAGTCTCCAAGTACACTTACGGACTTTACGACGAGCAACCCGACGGAGAGTATTACCTCCAGAAATACCAGACCTATTCGCTCGAAGCATTCGGTCGCTGGTATCTCTCCATTGCCGACCGCTCCGAGATTATCGGGCCGCCCGAACTCAAAACGGTCGTCAGGGAGTTGATTGCGAAAATCAAGCTGTAACGCCGTCCTTCCGGCGATTTACTGCCCGGCAGTCTGCCGGTTCGTCAGTATCTCGTCCATATTTCCGACCGCCCAATTTACAAGGGCTTCGATATGTGGCATCAGAGTTGTGCCCAGTTCCGTGAGGCTGTATTCTACGCGGGGCGGCACTTCGGGATATACTTTGCGGTGCACCAGGCCGTCGGCCTCCAAAGTCCGGAGCGTGACGGTCAGCATCCGCTGTGAAATATCGTCGATGGTCTTGTGAATGTCGCTGAAACGCATCGTGCCGTTCACGCTCAAAGTAGTCAGGACAAGCATCGACCATTTGTCGCCCAGCCGGCTGAGCACGTCCCTTACCGGACAATTTCCTGTGGGGTGAAAATTTTTCATTTTTTTCCTTTTTCTATCAAGCTGAAATTCAATAATAGTTACCTCTGTGTAAGTAGCTTATCCCGGAGTGCGTTCTTGTTTGTTTCGCACGGAACGTCTACATTTGCTGCACAAAGGTAATAAACTTACGAAAGGTAACTATTGTTTCACTTAATAATTACAATTATGTCAAAAAGAGTAGCAGTTTTAGCAGTAAATCCGGTAAACGGATCAGGTTTGTTCCAGTATCTGGAAGCATTTTTTGAAAATGGAATTTCTTATAAGGTATTTGCTGTTGCCGAAACGACAGAGATTAAGACTAATTCGGGTATTAAGCTGACGGTGGACGATGTGGTAGCCAACCTGAAAGGGCATGAGGACGAGTTTGACGCTTTAGTGTTCGGTTGTGGGGATGCCGTTCCTGTGTTCAGCGAAAACGCCGGAAAGCAGTACAACCAGGATATGCTGGCTGTCATCAAAGCCTTTGGTGATAAAGGAAAGATGATGATAGGCCATTGTGCAGCTGCGTTGATGTTTGAAATTGCAGGTGTTGCGAAAGGCAAGAAAGTAGCCGTACATCCGCTGGCAAAACCTGCCATCCAATCCGGACTGGCCACCGACGAAAAATCTGAAATAGACGGAAACTTCTACACCGCCCAGTGCGAAAATGCCATCTGGACGATGCTGCCGAAGGTGGTTGAGGCACTGAAATAAGAATAGTTTTTATATTGTCCCTCAATTTGGGGGACAATTCTGTTTCTTTCCGAACCGAAACCCTCTTTCCGCAATATACACCCCGCTCAGGATAAACACTGAACCGATCAGGGCAACGACCGTGATAATTTCATCAATCACGATGGCCGAAGTGATCAGCGTCACCAGCGGAACGATATAGATATAATTTGCCGTACGGAACGGCCCCAGCTCTTTTACCGCCGTGTTCCACATGATGTAGCAAAGCATCGATGCTATCACTCCCAGAAACAGCAGGTTAGCTGCCACGATCGGGTTGAAGAGGATCGTGGTATCCGTATTCAACGGATGAATCAGAAACATCGGCGTCAGCGTGACAAGCCCGTAGAAAAACACTTTCCGCGTAATCAGCAATGTCGGATAACGGTTCCCCATCTGTTTCAGTATCAGGCAGTAAAACGCCCACATCAATGCGGCAATTAACGTAAGCATATCTCCCAGCGGATTGATTTTCAGCAGGAAACTACCGTTGAACACCACAAACGCTACGCCGATCAAGGCCATGACCGAGCCATATATCAGGTTTGGCTTTATCTTTTCCTGCCGATAGAAAAGCAACGAAAGAAATGCCGTCAGGATAGGAGCTGTACAGATAATCAGCGACACATTCGAGGCCAGCGTGATGCCTAAAGCCGTGTTTTCAGTAATAAAATAGATCGATCCCCCGCAAAGTCCGGCGGCAACGAACATAAGCTCATCTTTCTTACTCCGGGCAAACAACACCTTCGGCGAGATAAACCAGATACATATATAAGCCAGCGCGAAACGGTAAAAGAGGATGTCGACCGGCGAAAGCCCGTGGTGGATCAGTACTTTTGTCGATACGAATGTAGTACCCCAGATAATAACCGTTATGATCGCGATCAGGTGATACCAGTAAGTCAGATTTGTTTTTGCCATGTTGTCGGTAAATTTCTATTAATAATTCAGGAAAATCGTACTGCAAATATATGTATTTAGTAAATCAGTTCTGATGATTTGTTGAAAATAAGGAATTATTCCTATATTTGGAGTGAATACAGGACGTTGTATGTTTTAGGAATAACTTTGATAACGAAAATAGGAAAAAATACTATGGCTTTACTGGATCAGATTGATATTAAGATTTTACAAGCGTTGCAGAATAATGCAAAAGTGAACATGAAAGAGTTGTCGGCGGAACTGAATATCTCGAAAACTCCTGTTTACGAACGGGTGAAGCGGCTGGAGGAAGAGGGGTATATCAGGAATTATGTTGCGCTGGTGGATAATAAGAAGGTAGGACTTCCGCTGGTGGTCTTCTGCAACGTTTCGCTGGCGGTGCACAACGATGAGCATATCCAACGTTTCAAAGCAGAGATACAGGAGATTGATGAGGTGATGGAATGTTATTCGATCGGCGGTATCTATGATTTTTTTCTAAAGGTAGTTGTTAAAGACCTGGCCGCATACGACCAGTTTGTCTTTAATAAGCTAACCAAAGTAAATGGCATCGTAAAGATGCAGAGTTCCTTCGTGTTGAACGAGATCAAGCATACGACCGCCCTGAAGGTTGTGTCGGGGGAGTGACATTGATAATTTGCTGTTTTTACCAAGAAAAGAGTTTGAATAGAATCCATGATAGCATAACTATGGCTATGATAGCAGCTAAAGCAAATAGTTTTATTCGTGAAATGTAGATTTGTTCGTTTCTTTCACGTTCTTTCAATTGTTGGTTGATCTTTTCATATTCTTCGACACTGATGTCTGGGATATGGGAAGAATATTTGGTACGCATATCTTTTCCCTTCCCGCGAAGCTGGCTGAGCTTTTCGCGATCTTCCTTATTTCTTCGTATCATATCGAAAACATGGCCGGCAAAACTCATAAGCTTATAATTAAGGATGAATATTCAACTGTATAACAAAGAACGGAAAAAAATAGCTCAAGACCATAAATGTTATGCAAATTATTGTGTATTTATTCGTAATTGACAAAATGTAATAGAATATACTACTTGTTAAGCATAAAGACTTTATTATTCGATTATTTGTGACGAGTGCGCTGGTTTAAATCTATCTTACAGAATGCTTGTGGATACAAAAATTAACAGTTGCTTCCCGATAAATGCTTTTTCATTTCGTTTTAAAGGAATTTGAACTTCGTTTAAAACGAACAAAAAACTTGTTTAAAACGAAATGGAGGTTTGTTTTAAATAGGATAATGGTTAATAAGTGTTTAATTGAGTCTTCCTGGAAGTAGTTTTGTGCTAAAATCGTATGTTGAATAACATTTTTATTTTCTGTAGCATAGTAAATAAGCATTGCGAATAGATTGACAAATTTGCTTCGTATGGGAGATCTTATTGCTTGAGTGATTCGTTCTATTCTTTTTTAGTCTTATAATGTCACTTTATTGGGCTTTATCTGAATGAAGTGTTATTTGTTAAGTCGCGGACAGTTGCATGAAAAAAGACAGGTATTGTTAGTCTACGTACAGCCCCTTTAAGAATGGGGTGAATTGACAGTTTGCTAAATACGGGAAGGCTGTTAAGAGATGGCAAAGATACTGGCACAGGTCGCCGGGCAGTATGAATAAAACAAGTTAAACGCCTGATGTGTTACTTATATATACAGGTGTTTATCTGTAGGATGTAATTACTGTTTAATTATCTGATGATGATGAAAATGCGGCTTAGCTCTGCTTCTTATATAGTCTTTCTTGTTATGCTGTTTGTCTTTTCTGCGGATATGACGGCCTCTGTCTTACCACGGGTGGGCGAAGGTGATTCTCTTGTCCGAAAATCCATTTACCCTCCTTCTGCCACGCGCAAAAGCGATTTGTATAATAAGCTGTGGGGCGAGCATTACCGCACACTTTATTCTCTCCCTATTACCGTTCCCGCCGTTACCTTGCAATCGCTGTGGGGAGGGGTGAAGGTGGTTGAACAGGCTGCCGATTTTCAAGGATTATTGCTTGAAAACAACCAGCAACAACTCTGTCTTTTGAAACCGTTAGGCGGATATACCACATTTATCGAGTCGAAATTCTTCCAGGAAGTCTATAACAAGAAGGTATTTAAAAATACTTACCTGGATCAGTTTATCGGGGATGCCTATACGATAATCAATCCCTATACCTTTATTTCCGCCGATTATCTGGCACGCTCGTCGGGGTTGAGTTCAAACAATTCGCGGATATTTTACCTGCCGGAACATTCGACCCGCGATACGGTTGCCAACGGGACGTCTATCGAAAATAAGCTGGTTAGCGTTATTGATGTACCGGATTTCAATACCCGTCCGAATATTCTCCTGACGGAAGAATTGCTGGATACCATACAGGCCAACAAGAATTTTCAGGTAGATCAGGTGCTTTATATCCGTGAACGCCTGCTGGATATGCTGATAGGCGACTGGAATAAAATACCCGAAAACTGGAACTGGCTGGGCCGCTCCGAAGGAGACAGCATCCTCTATGCCCCGATAGTCATAGACCGTAACCACGCTTTTACGAAGGTAGACGGTGTTTTGTTCAAACAAATGCTCCGTGTGCTGGGATTGGGTTTCATCGTCAATTACGACGCTTCCCCGAAAAGTGTCCGGAAAGAGAATACGTTGGGCTTTGCTTTGGATATGGCGTTGACTTCCCAAAGCGACGTTTCCGTATGGACCGGACAGGCGCGATTTATCCGGCAGACGCTTACCGACTCTATCATCGACGAGGCTTTTTCAAGGCTTCCCAAAGGAATAGAAGACAAAGAAATTAAACGGATTACCCGGATAATAAAGGAAAGGCGGGAGAAGCTGGAGGTGATAGCAAAAAATTACTTTGCTTCGTTGCAACAAACTCCGGTGCTGACGGGAACCAACCGTTCAGACCGTTTCGTGATCGACCGCCATAACCCGGACAGTCTGTTCATACAGATGTACGACCAGCAGACCGGGCAACGGGTGTTCGACCGGAAATACAGCCGGAAAAAGACAAAAGAGATCTGGCTCTACGGCCTGGAGGGTGACGACCGTTTCGAAGTAAGTGGCAGGGCAAACAAGGAGGTGCCTGTTTTCCTGATTGCCGGGAAAGGAAAGAATACCTACCGGATGGAACCGGGTCACCACATACGTGTTTATGAATATGAGTCGGGGAAGGCAGCCCTCGATACCGTGCCCCATGTCAAAAAGGTATTTTCGGATATCCCTGAGATTCATCAGTACGATTATAATAAGATAAAGCATCATAAGATGTCTTTCACTCCCTGGGGAATTTACGACTCGGACAAGGGATTCAGTCTCGGAACCTTCTTTACCTATACGATGTATGGTTTCAAGCGTTCACCCTTTACCTACCAGCACCGTATCGGGTACAACTATATACAAGGCTTTGTCTATCAGGGAATTTTTCCGTCTTATGACGGGAAGAAATCGTTTAATATAGATGCAACGATCAGCTCGCGGAGGAACTTTTACAATTTCTTCGGCTTCGGAAACAATACGGACGGCTATAAGAATGCGAAGAAGAATTACAACCGCGTGCATATCCGCCAGTTCAAATTATCGCCTTCCTTCCACCTGGATTTCAGCGAAAAGGAGAGGTTGGTCGTGCAAGCCTCCTGGGAAATGTTTAAAGCCAAGGAGACCAACGACCGTTTCATTAACCAGTTTTACCCCGAGGATCATCGTATCTTCAAAACCAACCTGTTTATCGACCTCGGACTTTCCTTCCATACGGAAAAAGAGATCTGTTCCTTCATCCCCAAACTGGGAGGGACGCTTACCGGAGGTTGGAAGATGAACCTGAAAGATGCAAGCCGTAATTTCCCTTACGCCGAAGCTTCGGTGGAACTGGATGTAAAAATAACCGACCGCCTTACCTGGGCTACGATGGCGAAAACCCAGCAGCTTTTCAATAATAAGTATGAGTTTTACCAGGCAGCATCCACCGAATTACGCGGTTACAGGGACAACCGTTTCATCGGAAAGCAATCTTTTTACCAGTATTCGGACATTCGGCTGGACATGGGGAAGTTGAAGAATCCGTTTACCCCGCTGAAGTATGGTGTCTTCGCCGGTTTCGATTACGGGCGTGTCTGGTTTCCCGGAGAGCAATCCAAAAGATGGCATACGTCCTACGGGGGAGGTATCTGGCTGACGTTGATTAATAAGATTACGACGAAATATTCCTGCTTCAGCTCAACCGACAGTTTCCGTTTTATGTTTGAGTTGGGGCTGGGTTTCTGATCTTTCCGGATTGTTTTTCCGGAGATATGCCTAAACAAACCCATTTGCCGGTTGTTTATTAAATAGTACATAAAATTAAAACAACTTAGGTAATGGATGCTAATAGTGAAAAGAAAATCAAGGTTCTTCCCAACGGGCCTTATGAAGTGATCGGGGATATTCCCCTGAACCAATTGCGTTATGTAAACGACCGTAAAGGTGCTTCCACCGGTTATAAGGAAATACAGAAGTATGCTCCGGAAGGCGTATATCATCTGTGCCGTTGTGGCGGTTCGCATAACAAACCGTTCTGCGACGGGACGCATAAGAAAAACGGCTTTAAAGGAGATACGACCGCCAGCCATGACACATACGATGAAATGTCTGTCCTCTACGAAGGGAAGGTGATCGATATGCTGGACGCCGAAAGCCTTTGCGCCGTGGCCCGTTTCTGTGATACCCACGGTACGTCCTGGGAACAAGTGGAAGAGGGCGACTCGGCCGAAACGATTGAAATCGTGAAACAGCAATGCGCCAACTGTCCCAGCGGACGTCTCACTGCCGTCACGAAAGACGGAAAACGTATCGAACCGGAACTGCCCGAAGGCATCAGTATCCTCGAAGACGTGGCTCTCAGCGTTCACGGCCCTATCTGGGTGAAAGGCGGTATTCCGATAGAAGATGAACACGGACGGGTTTATCCTGTCCGCAACCGTGTCACTTTGTGCCGTTGCGGTTTATCGCAGAATAAACCGTTCTGCGACGGAAAACACATGCGTAACCAGGGAGAACTGGACGATTAAAAAAATAGCTGCCGACGTTTTTCCGAAAAGGATACATGCTTTTTACCAAGAGGGTGCATGCTTTTCGGAAAAACGTTGGCAGCAATCTTTCGACCGATACCTACCGGTTAAATTTTTCCTTTGATAAACTGATTGCCGATCCAGTACGTTGCCTGTTCAGCCGTGAACTTCAGAATGCAATACTCCGGATCGTCCACCCCTTTGGGAAAGTGTTCATAGAACCAATCCACCCAGAGGGCTTTCTTTTCTTCCACATCGCTTACCACTTCGATTGTGCCGGTCAGCGTAACGCTGTCGTGTCCTTCGTAGAAAGCGACTCCGGCTTTCGGGTTTTTGATAAAATCTTTTGTCTTCTCCGAGCTTGTTCCCGTTGAGAACCAGATCGTATCGATCCCTTCCGTTTTAATCTTCGACAGGACGACCGGACGCGGACAGCCCCGTTCGTCGATGGAGGCAAGGGTTAAGACTTCGCATTTATTCAGCAAATCGATCGCTTGTTGTTTGATTTTTTCCATGTTCTGATTTATTAATTTCGTTCGGCAAACATAAAGGAAACTTCCCGCTTCCTGTTGTAAAAAATCGACTTTCTTTATTCTATGTAAGTAAGCGGATCGTCTTCCGGTATCGGCAAAGCCATGAAAGCGGAGGGGTTACTCCCCGATAACTTCCTGAATTCCTTGATGAAATGGGACGGATCGTAATAGCCGCAGTCGATAGCCAATTGCTGCATATCTTCCCCCTTCATCTGTCTTAATACGCGGGTTGCATACCGGAACTTGGTGATTCTGCTGAACTCTTTGGGAGTATAGCCGGTGATGTGTTTGAACTTGCGCTCGAAATGCCGTTGCCCGATGTACAATTTGTCCGTCAATTGCTGTATGGGCAGCATCCCGTTTGCCCGGACGATCAGATCGGTAGCCCGGATGATCTGCGGGTCTACCGGCTGGAGTCCCGGCAGACGGGCGATAAGATGTCTATCTATTATATGTATGCGTTCCTGCAAAGACTCCTTTTCGCATAACATTTCTGCAAAATGATCGTCGAAAAGGACATTCAACTCGGATGCATTGACTCTCGTGTCGGTAAACTCGCCTAAAGGCATCCGGGCAAAAGCCACCAGTCCGCAGGGGGAGAAGCGGACACCCATCATATGAAGGCGGGTAGAGCGGGTCACCAGCTCCGAGTAAACCCGCATCGGACCGACAAAATAGAAACGGTAGGGTTGCATCAGCATCTCTCCGTTCAGGGGTTGCGACGGTTCCCCGATAGAAAAGATAAAGTCCGTGCAGCCGTCGGGTAGTATCTTATAGTGCATATCGTATTCGGTTTCACCCTTGAACTCCCAGTATTTGTCAATATAGGGGGCAAGCAGTTGGCATGGAGGATATTCCTGATACATAACGGTCTACACGGTTTTATAGGTTTCGCCGGATACTCAATCCTTTTTCCAGCGTTTTTTTCGGCATACCGCAACTTTGGCAATAAATAGGGTTCATACTCTTAAATTTATTTATAAGGTTCTTAAATTAGGACAAATATAGAATTATTTTTCAGATTTAAAATAATACCTTTGGAGACTTTAAATTTTATAGACCATGGTAAATAGAAGAAATTTCCTGAAAAGTGCTTCTTTTCTAACTCTTGGAGGGTTAGTAGCCGGAAAGGCAGAAGCGTTACAGGCAGCCACTCCCGTTCGTACGGAAACGACAGCCAAAAAAAGTATCGGTTTGCAGATTTATTCTTTAGGAGGCGAGTTAACCAAAGATGTTCCTGCCGGAATGAAACAACTTAAACAGATGGGTTATTCTACCCTTGAACTGGCAGGTTACAATAATGGCAAGATCAATGGTGTCGATATGATGGAATTCAAGAAGATGGCAGAAGATGCCGGATTGAAGATCACCAGTTCCCATGTGAATCCTCCGACAGGCGAGTACACGCCGGATACCCGCAATACAATTATGGAATATTGGAAAAAGACGGCAGACGATCATGCCAAGTTAGGTGTGAAATATCTGGTTCAGCCCGGACAACCACGCACCCGTAGTGTGGAAGAGGTTGCTTATGTTTGCGATGTATTCAATGAAGCTGGAAAGATTGTCAAAGCAGCTGGTATTCCGTTCGGTTATCATAATCATGATTTTGAGTTTGCCAAAGTAGTTCCGGGAGGTACGGGAGCTGTCTTTGGTCGCCATAATAAAGGCGAAAAAATCTATGATCTTTTTTTGAAAGATACGGATCCTGATCTGGTATTTTTTGAAATGGATGTGTACTGGACGGTGATCGGGCAGAATGATCCGGTGGAATATATGAAGAAATATCCGGATCGTATTAAACTGTTGCATATTAAAGATCGCGCCATTCTGGGACAATCCGGCTTCATGAACTTTGAAATGATTTTCAAACAGGCGTATCAGATTGGAGTGAAAGAATATTACGTGGAACTGGAAGGTATGCCGGATGGTCGTACCCAGTTTGCTGGGGTGAAAGGCTGTGCTGATTATCTGTTGAAAGCAAAGTTTGTAAAGTAAGTAAAGTCTTAATTATATATAAGGTACGCATGAAAGCCAGTCTGTTACAGGACTGGCTTTTTTGTCGGGATATAACTTCGGTCATCTGCCCGTTTGTTAAGGACTACCCGGCAGTCAGTGTCGTAAACCCTTTAGATGCTTCTCTTTTTATCATATTCCTTATTCGTATCACAGCTGTGAAACAGAAGAAATCCAATTGTGATACAAACGGAATCCATCTGTGAAACAAAAGGAACACAGTTGTGATATGCAATAGGAGTGTGGTGTGGAAAAATTCCCCATTTCCCCATTGATTCCCCACCACACTTCTGCGGTAGAGTGAAATTGGAAATGGTGTGGAATGATCTTTTATTATCTGATAACTAGTTTGTTAGTGATTGTTTTTCTGTTCCTCGCTGTTTTTGGCACGTCATTTGCAGTGTAAGTAGGTGTTAGGGAAACAAACAAGTTTCCCTCTATGAATATGATGATGAAGTTTAGAATTTAGAATAAGTGTAAGTATCTATCTCCCGATATTGTTTTCTAATATGTATTAGATTAGCAAAAACTTATCGATTGATAAAAGCCGTTCCGCCTGAGAAGGTAGAACGGCTTCTTTTATTTTATAGTTGCAGGGAGTTGGATAACTTTTCAAGCCATGCAGGCAGCATGTTCAGGTGGTTGATGCGCTCTTCTATATAAGAAGGGGCGAACAGGTTTATTTGTAAATCCTTGCATTTCTCCCGCAGGTTGTCTTCTACCGGGTAATAACTGGCTAAAACGGCTAAAGAAATATCTCCGCCATATGTTTCGCGCACCGCATCAATCTTATAAATATCATTTTGGGTGACTTGTCCTGATTTACATTCGATAAAGATTAGTTTCTGTTGGTTGTTCAGCAGTACATCTACTTCATTCTTTGTCCTTGGATTGTTTCCCTCTGTCTGAAACAGGACGCTTTGCCATACCTCTGGGCTGTTGGGGCGTTTTTGGCTCCATGATCTGACTGTATGTGCTACCAGTGTTTCCCACCAGCGTCCTTTGAAAAACAGCATGCAGGCGTTCGGTGTCGTTAGCCTGAGCAACACACGGTTCTGTTGGGCAACAAGAAAAGTACCTTGCCTCTGTTTGAAACGTAGTCCGTTTTTAAAAACACGTGATGCCGGAAGGCGTGACAGCTCCCTGTTACAGAAGATGTTGAAGAACTTCTGTATCATGGTGTGCTCTTTCGGATATTGTTCGATGAACTGTTTGATCAGGCCGGAAGCCTGCACGTCAGTATCACTCAAGTGTTTGGCGTCCTGATATTCTGTCAGGATATTTCCGCTCAGTCCCAGTATCTCCTTGTTATTCAGTTGGCTTTGCATCGGGTATTTCTCAAAGCTGTCCAGTCGGATCAGTTCGCCTAATTGTGACAGATAAAAAGCTGGGACGCTGTATTCTTTTGCGATGGTGAAAGCTGCGAATGCCATTACTTTGGTACCTTCCGACAGGTTGTAGGCAAATTCGGCGGAAGGATACGTTTGGTGTATTTTGCGGCAAACGTTACGGACATGTTCTCCGTCGTATGGTTCGGTCCGGTATAATGTCCGGCGAATGCCGTCGGGAAGGAGCGGAAATAGGGGAGCTGCCACCTCTTTTGTTTCATTCGTGCAAAGCAAATGCACATGGTCGGGGCCGAATTCTTTGATTCCGTGATAAACGGAGGTTATATCTTTGCCAAGTAATATGATCTGATGTTTCATGTTTTAAATCATGTATTAATTAAGGTTCTAAATGTAGTATTAATTTCGATATAATTCATATCTTCGTTGCCTAATCAATCGCTGTATATATAGCAAATGGAAATTTTTATTATTATCGGCCTTATCTTGTTGAACGGAATTTTGTCTATGTCTGAAATTGCTCTGGTGTCTGCCCGCAAGGCCCGGCTGGAACTGGATGCAAAAAGAGGTAATAAATCAGCGCAAACAGCCTTGAAGCTGGCTGGAGAACCCGACCGGTTTTTATCAACTATCCAGATCGGAATTACGCTAATCGGTATCCTGACCGGTTTGTATTCAGGAGAGGCGTTTGCCTATAACCTGGCAGAAGTGGTGCGTCATGTGCCTGTGCTGGAGCCTTATGCACTGGGAGTATCTAAAACAATAATCGTTATAATTGTGACTTACCTGACTTTGATTATGGGTGAACTTGTTCCGAAGCGTATCGGTATGGGGTATGCCGAACGGGTTTCTATGTTGGTCGCTAAACCGATGTACTTTTTATCGAAGCTGGCTTTGCCTTTTGTCTGGTTGTTGTCGAAAAGCACTTCCCTTGTTATAAAAATTACCGGAATTAAAGCAAACGAAGAAAATAAAGTAACGGAAGAGGAGATCAAGGCAATCGTCAAAGAAGGCTTTGACGGCGGTGAAGTGCAGGAAGTGGAACAGGACATCGTGGAACGTGTATTCAACCTGGGAGACCGAAATGTCGGTTCGATCATGACACACCGGAGCGATCTGGTATGGCTGGATGTCACCGACAGTATCGAGAAGATCCGTGAAAAGGTACAGGAAAATCTGTTTAATATATATCCGGTAGCTTCCGAGAAGTTTGATAATATCAAAGGTGTTGTTTATCTGAAAGACCTGTTCGGCCGGATTGACGAACCAGATTTTTCGTTGGAAGAGGTGATACGCCCCGCCCAATACCTTCCCGAGAACCAGAGTGTGTATAATGCTTTGGAGCAGTTTAAGGAAGCACGTGTTAAATATGGTATTGTTACGGATGAATTTGGAGGAATCCAGGGTATTGTAACATTGAAAGATATTATGGAAGGGCTGATCGGACAGGTTCCGGAAGTGGGAGAGGAGGCTGAGATCGTGCAGCGTGCCGATGGCTCCTGGTTGGTCGACGGACAGTATAACTTCTATGATTTTCTGGAGTATTTCGATATGGAAGATCTGTATGCCGAACACGATTATAATACATTGAGTGGTCTGATCCTGGAAATTCTCGAACGCGTTCCGAAGACCGGTGAGACGCTGACCTGGCTGACCTTTGAATTTGAGATCGTAGATATGGACGGTGCACGTATTGATAAGGTGCTGGTGAAGAAGATCGATTGATAATCTTTGTGCGAAGATTAAATAGTGGAAGGATTCAATACCTATATAGATCTGCTGGATTGTTCCGGACTAACAGACTTCTTCTATAAGAAGGGAGAAAAACGTATTCTCAAAAGAAAAGAGTTTTTTCTTCGTCAGAATGATAGTTCACTTTATGCAGGCTATGTTGAAAAAGGGGCCTTCCGCCTCACTCGTATTGGCGACAATGGTAAAGAGGCGGTGGTTGGATATTCGTTTGAGAAAGAATTTATTTGCGACTATTCTTCTTTTCTTAAAAGGACAACCTCTGTCGTTAATATTCAGGCTACAACAGAGAGTGTTGTATATGTCGTTTCGTTATCTGATTATTTGGAATATTTAAATACAGGACCGGAGGAACAACGTTTTAGGCATAAAGCAGCTGAGGCTTTGTTTGAAATGGTATATATGAGGTTGTTAGAAAGTTATTGCGACACTCCCGAACAGCGTTATGTCAAGTTAATGCAGCGTTGTCCCAACCTGAAAGAGAAGGTTCCGCTAAAAGAAATTGCTTCTTTTCTGGGTGTAACCCCTGAAACCGTAAGCCATATACGAAAAAAATTGTCATACCCGGAAAAGTCTTGAAGCAATTCAAGGCTTTTCTTGTTTATAATACCTAATATTGCATCTTCGAGGATGAGGAAATCAAATGATCTGTGGAGATGAAGACTTTAAATTACCTGTTGATACTTATAGCGATAGCTGCTATTGCTGTTAGTTTTATCGTTATTGAAACTGATAACAAACTGATAGCTTTATCAACAGCATCCGTTTGTATAGCTGCTTTATTCGATAGAGGAATATATCGTATTCCTTTCTTGATAGTGGCCTTAATGTTATTAGCTGCGAGTTCTATGCATGCAGGTTATGCAATTTGATGAATATGGTTAATGGGTTGACTGTAATATTGTTAGTGCTGCTCTTGGATATAGCTGTGATCTGGAGTGTAATTCATTCTGTCCGGCAGCAGAAGTATAAATTGTTGTATATCCTGATTATCCTTCTTATTCCTATATTGGGAGTTGCAATTTATTATTTAATTAAAAAGTAGTATTAATATGAAAGCATCTAAACTTATTATGTTGCTCTTTGCATTGCATTGTATATTATATTGTAACGCACAAACGATAGAAAGAGAAAATGGCTGGTATTATATAATGGAAGGGAGGAAAGACAGTATCTCAAAAGAATCAATTATAACAGTCAAAGATTTTGCCTTTCTAAGATTGGATTCTTTCTCATACTCGGATAATAGAATGATGTATATGATTGTTGGGACTATAAACCAATTCCTAGTGAGTCGATGGGCAGACGCTACGGAAAGATCTATCGGCAAACGAATTTGTTTTGTTTTTGACAATAAAGTTATCACAGACCCGCAGGTAAATGCACGGATAGAAAGTGGTGCTTTCTCCATCTCTACTTATAAAGGGTATGATCTGAAAACTATGTTTCGGCGAATCAGGGAAGAAATGGATGTAGAAGAGGAAAGAATTCACTGTTTGGAAAAAGGCGACTTAACCGATAGCCTTGGATATAAGAAACTGGAAAGAGCTTTATTTGAGGAATTACAAAAGCCTAACTTTAGTAGTTGTGCCGAAGATTATATGAAATCTGAAGCATATCTGAATTATAAGACTTTCATTGGTAAAAATCCGGACTATATTGAGAGGCTGTTTCAAAGTTTTCTGTTCAAAAGTAGTCCTCAAGGATTGTATGGTTATTTGATAGACGACATAATAAAAGAGAAATATCCCGATGCTCCAAGTATCAGAGGGAATTTTAGAGAAGGGACAGGCAGCAAGGATTATGATATACTGACCTTAGAAGATTATCAAAAAACAATCCGGAAATTAATGGATATTGAGAGAAGCAAGAACAAAAGCGAGCTAGCCCGTTAGGGTTTCAGCCGGACCGGCAGAACTCTTATGCGAAGCTGGTTTGAAAAGCTCCCTTCTTTTGTATTCAAAATAAGGGACTTTTGTATTCAAAACATATATGTTTTAATGACGAAACATATATGCTTTGAAAAAGCCTTCAGTATAGTTTTTTTCCCCTTACAATTCTTTGATCTTATGGAGCACCTCCATTTTTCCGAAGAGGATCAGCTTGTCATTGGCTTCCAGCACCAGATCATCGGTCAGTGGGTCGACCACATAGTATTCTGTTTGTTTCAATCCGATCAGGTTTCGTACTTCTTTGGCTCGTTCTACTCCGACCAGGCGGATACCGAAGTTCGTTTGGAAGTCGATCGTCTTTAGCGTCTGTCCGACTAAAGCTCCCGGTGTCTTTATTTTATACAAATGATGTGTTTCCGTTACCTGATACCAACGCTGGAACAGGTCGCCCAGTAAACTCTGGGAGGCATAGGTTGCTGCATAATCCTGTTCCGGACGAATGATTTCCGATACACCGATCGAGCGGATCACCGTTTCATGAATGGGAGAGATCGAACGGACGATCAACCTGCTTGCATCCAGGCTCTTCAATAAGGCGACAGTCTGTACCGACGTTCCGAAATTCTTGCCATAAGTAACGAAGATGGCATCCATTTCGCTCAACGGCAGTGTATTTAGTGCATCCCTGTCAGTCGTATCGAGGCTGACGGAGCCGGAGATCGTTTGTTTTACGGCCTCCACTTTATGCAGGTTCAGATCGACACCTATCACTTCATCGCCGATACGGGTGAGATTTTCCGCGATGGCGCGTCCCAGATTTCCTAATCCTATAACCAGAAATTTCATAAGGCATTACTTATTACATTAATATATTTTCCTGGGGATATGTGTAATCCCTCTTTTTGTACTCTCTCATAAAGCTGACCATGAATGTCAGTACCCCGATACGTCCGATTAACATCGTACAGATGATAATCAACTTCCCGGCCATGGAAAGCATAGGGGTGAAGTTCAGGCTCGATCCCACCGTACTCAAAGCCGAAACAACTTCGAATGTAAGTGTAAACACCGGTGTCCCTTCTTCCGTATAAGACAATATCCAGACAGCCAGCGAGGCAAAGATAAAATAGAAGACAATCGTTGCGAAAGCCCGGCGGATAGTGGCGGGAGATATCTCGCGTTTACGAACTTCAACCTTTTCCTTTTCACGGGAAACATTCAATGCCGTGGCAATAGCTACAAAAACGGTCGTTACTTTTAAGCCGCCACCGGTCGACATCGGAGCAGCCCCGATAACCATCAGGATAAGGGTCAGCATCAGCGTTACCGGACGAAGCGCATCCATATTTGCCACAGTGAAACCGGCCGTTCGGGGTGTCACGGCACCGAGCAGCGAATCAGCCAGCTTCCCTTTCAGAGGCAGGTCGGCCAATGTATTATTCATTTCAAAGAGGAAATAAAAGAACATGCCTCCGACGATCAGGACCAGCGTACTTATTACTACTATATATGTATGGATATTGATGATACGGGGTGTATGGATATAATGTTTCTGTTGTCCGATAGCTATCATAAAAGTGTTAACGATGAAATGCCTTAGCAATTTCAGATAATTGAAAACGATCGGGAATCCCAGGCCACCGAAGATAATTAACAGGGAAATCCATACATGCAGATTGTAGTTATGGGCCACTGTCGGATCACACATATTGCCGCTCAGTGTGGAAATACCGGCATTACAGAAGGCGGAAACCGCATGGAAGATAGCGAAGAAGATGTTATCCTGCGTAGTGGCTCCCGGCAACACTCCTCTGATATCCATATATATAAAGTAGGCCCCGATTCCTTCGATAAAGAAAGTAACGAACAAAATATTCAGGATAACGCGGAACAACCCACCGATACGGTCTTCGTTCAGCATATCTTTCAGAACCAGTTTGCTGGTGAAAGAAGAATGCCCCATGAAAGAAAGGGCAAAGAAACTGGTAAAAGTCATTACTCCGATTCCGCCGATTTGTATCAGGATCATAATAATAACGTGCCCGATATGTGTAAAAGTAGTCGCTACGTCAACCGTAGTCAGTCCCGTTACACAGACAGAGGTCGTTGCCGTAAACAGCGCATCGACAAAATGGATCGGGCGGGTTGTCGCGTTCGGCAGCATCAGCAATCCGGCTCCGATCAGGATCACAAATATGAAACTCAGCAGGAACAGCAGTGACGGCTTGATACGTGTTTGCATAAGCGTGAAAGTCTGCCGTGACAGATGGATCATACTGAGCAATAGCATCAGCGTATAGACAAACAACGGCTTCGACAGGAAATCGAGGTATGGCAGTGACTGCTGAATCACCTCTCTGAAAAATACCTTTGCCGACAAAACGGCAAACAGCAGGAAGTAAATGCCGATATCCAGATATAGGAGCTTTTCCTGTATGATCTCACCGAACCGGACGATGTAGCGTAGCGTGATACCGATAAAAAATGCCAGTAAAATATAAATACGGCTCAGATATAAATGGTGTATGGTTTCGCTTGTCTGCTGGAACCCGAACTGGTAGATCAGTACGAATAAGGAAGCGATAGATGCCAGAAGAATGAGGCCTTCCGCGAATATATTCAGGATGCCTTTCATGTTCGCCCAGTACATCCGGCATGTGAACTGTATATGTTTTATGTCCATTTTCAAGTATAATCTGTGGCAAAAGTATTAATAAAAGTAGTTGGAGGACAGAATAGTTCAGAAAGTTTAGATAAAGCATGTTAAAAAGAGAAAGATCAACGGTTTATCTCAATATTGTTTTGTTTACATTATGGGGGATAAATGTTATTGTATGAGGTAAGATAGTAAATTGTCAGATAAATAAGCTGTTATAAATATTGAAAAAATGATTCTGTGTGTTTTGTATATTGGATAAATGTTTATATTTGCAACTGTTTAACGTAATATTATGGAAACACATATGGAAAATAACAAGATGCTTTACTCGCATGTGTCTGTTGATTGCGTGCTGCTGGGCGTAAACGAAGATAAACTATGCGTGCTGCTTATAGAACGGCAAATGGACAATAGCGATGAGAAACGTTACAAGCTTCCCGGAAGTCTGATTTTTGAAAATGAAGATCTGGATACGGCAGCTCATCGTGTATTTAATGAGGCTACAGGTTTGAAACGCGTTCCTTTAAAACAATTCCGCAGTTTTGGCTCTCCCTCGCGTACAAAAAACAAAGATGATATGCAGTGGCTGGAAAACGCCATGAAGCTGAAGATCGAACGGATCGTAACCGTAGCTTATCTGGCATTGAGTAAGATCGGACGGAAGTCGAACCCGACCAATAAATATAATTCACTGGCCTGGTTTCCTGTCGATGCACTGCCTTCTTTGCCGTTCGACCATAAAGAAATCATCGAGGCCGCTGTGGAGGAAATACGTGAGTGGGTTGAAAAGGAACCATCCATCATTTTCGATTACCTGCCTTTGAAATTTACAGCCTATCAGTTGCGTCGTACGTACGAGATCATATATAATAAGGAAATGGATGTCCGTAACTTCCATAAGAAAATGGGGTCGCTGGAATATATCGTACAGACCGACGAGATCGAAACAGGAGTTGCCCACCGTGCCGCCCGCTATTATCGTTTCGACAAAGTGAAGTATAATAAGTTGCATTCGAAATTTAATAAGAATTAATCAGTAAAGAGATGTATTTGTTAGGTTGTGACATAGGTAGTTCTTCTGTGAAGGCCTCGATTGTAGATGCCAGTTCGGGATTAACTATCGGGGCGGATTTCTATCCGAAAGAGGAAGCGCCTATTAAAGCTGTAAAACCCGGTTGGGCGGAACAGGAACCGGATGATTGGTGGAAGTATCTGAAAGAAGCCATTAAAGGAGCGATTGCGAAAGCCGGTATTCAGGGAACCGATATCAAAGCGATCGGTATCTCTTACCAGATGCACGGACTTGTGCTGGTCGATAAGAAAATGGAGGTGTTGCGCCCTTCTATCATCTGGTGTGACAGCCGTGCCGTACCTTATGGAGACCGTGCGTTTAAAAATATAGGGGAGAAGCAATGCTTGTCCCACCTGTTGAATTCGCCGGGTAACTTTACCGCATCCAAACTTGCCTGGGTAAAAGAGTTTGAACCGGAGTTATTCCGTTCCGTTCATAAGTTCATGCTGCCGGGTGATTTTATCGCCATGCGGATGACAGGGGATATCGTAACAACCGTATCCGGTTTGTCGGAAGGTATCTTCTGGGACTTTAAGAACGAACAGGTTTCTGAAGACCTGATGAACTATTTCGGATTCAGCAACGACCTGATACCTGAGATACGTCCGACATTCGGTTTGCAGGGGGAACTGCTCGGTTCCGTTGCTACAGAACTGGGGTTGAAGAAAGGTACACCTGTGACTTACCGTGCCGGCGACCAGCCAAACAATGCGTTGTCGCTGAACGTTTTGAATCCGGGTGAGATTGCTGCAACAGGTGGTACTTCCGGTGTGGTGTACGGTGTAAACGGAAAAGTGAATTTCGATACCTTGTCGCGGGTAAATACCTTTGCCCATGTAAACCATTCTGCGGATCAGACAAGGTTGGGCGTATTACTTTGTATCAACGGGGTAGGCATTCTGAATTCCTGGGTGAAGAAGAATGTGGCGCCCGAAGGAATCAGTTATCCGGAGTTGAACGAACTAGCCGCCGGTATCCCTGTCGGATCGGAAGGACTGTCCATTCTGCCGTTTGGTAATGGTGCTGAACGTATGTTGCAGAATAAGCAGATCGATTGTTCGATACACGGCCTGAATTTTAATATTCATAGCAAAGCCCATATTGCCCGTGCCGCACAGGAGGGCATCGTGTTCTCTTTCAAATACGGAATGGATATTATGAACGAGATGGGAATCGATATAGATGTAATCCGTGCCGGTAGTGCCAATATGTTCCTGAGCCCGGTCTTCCGTGATACTTTGTCGGGTGTGACCGGAACGGTGATCGAGCTGTTCGATACAAACGGTGCCGTAGGTGCTGCCAAGGGAGCCGGTATCGGTGCCGGTATCTATCAGTCGGCCGAGGAAGCATTTGCCTCCTTGAAGAAGATAGATGTGATTGAACCCGACGGCCTGAAGGCGGATAAATATTGTGCAGCTTACAGCATATGGAAAGAACGGCTGGATAAGCTGATGTGTGAGAATAACATACCAATGTAATATAAATCATTAAAACAATTAATTTCATGGACTTTTATAAAGGTGAAAAAGAATTCTTCCCGGGAATAGGAAAGATTCAGTTTGAAGGACGCGATTCAAAGAATCCGATAGCATTTCATTATTATGATGAAAACAAGGTGGTAATGGGTAAAACATTGAAAGACCATCTTCGTTTTGCGATGGCTTACTGGCATACATTATGTGCCGAAGGCGGTGACCAGTTTGGCGGAGGAACAAAATCATTCCCCTGGAATGCAGCTTCCGACCCGATCAGCCGTGCCAAATATAAGATGGATGCAGCTTTCGAATTCATGACTAAATGTAGCATTCCTTATTACTGTTTCCACGATGTGGATGTGGTGGACGAAGCTCCTACACTGGTTCAGTTTGAGAAAGACTTGCAGACAATGGTGGAACATGCCAAAGGCTTGCAACAGGCAACCGGAAAGAAACTGTTATGGTCTACCGCCAACGTATTCAGTAACAAACGTTATATGAACGGTGCTGCAACCAATCCTTACTTCCCTGCACTGGCTTGTGCCGGAACACAGATTAAGAATGCTATCGACGCTTGTATCGCTTTAGGTGGCGAGAACTATGTATTCTGGGGTGGTCGTGAAGGTTATATGACCTTGCTGAATACAGATATGAAACGTGAAAAAGACCATCTGGCTATGATGCTTACCATGGCACGTGACTATGGCCGCAAGAATGGTTTCAAAGGCACGTTCCTGATCGAACCGAAACCGATGGAACCGACAAAACATCAGTACGACGTAGACTCGGAAACAGTGATCGGCTTCCTGCGCCACTATGGCCTGGATAAAGATTTCGCTTTGAATATCGAGGTGAACCACGCGACTCTGGCCGGACATACATTCGAACACGAATTGCAGGCTGCTGTGGATGCCGGCATGTTGTGCAGTATCGATGCAAACCGCGGCGACTATCAGAATGGCTGGGATACCGACCAGTTCCCGATGGATATTTACGAACTGACTCAGGCGTGGCTGGTCATCCTTCAGGGTGGCGGTCTGACAACCGGAGGTACGAACTTCGACGCAAAGACCCGTCGTAACTCAACCGATCTGGATGATATCTTCCTGGCTCATATCGGTGGTATGGATGCGTTTGCCCGTGCTCTGATGTGTGCAGCCGCTATTATTGAACAGTCTGATTACACCAAGATGCGTGCCGAACGTTATGCCAGCTTCGATGGTGGCGACGGTAAAGCCTTTGAAGACGGTAAACTTACCCTGGAAGACCTGCGTACGATCGCTCTCCGCGACGGAGAACCGAAACAGATCAGCGGTAAGCAGGAGTTATATGAGATGATTCTCAATTTATATATATAATTAGTTACAAGGAGTAACTCTTTCCCCTCTGGAGAGGGGATTAAGGGGTGTGTTAAATTTAGTCCTATAACTGGCATTAACACACCCCCTGCCCCCTCTCGAGAGGGGAAAAGTTACTCTTAATCTGGTAAACATGAAAAACAACAACAGTTATATTTTTGGTATTACCCTCGTTGCTACCCTCGGAGGGTTATTATTCGGATATGACACGGCAGTTATCTCCGGAACAGTAGAATCACTTCGGAAATTTTTTATTGAACCTTACGGGTTACCGCTCGACCAGGCCAATTCGCTGGAAGGGTTTGTTGTCAGCAGTGCGCTGATCGGTTGTATCCTGGGTGCCTCTTTTGCCGGATGGGTCAGCCAGCGTTACGGACGTAAGCCGACGCTGATCGTGGCGTCTATCCTTTTCTTGCTTTCGGCTATCGGTTCGGCCTGGCCCGAATTCGGTCTGGGATTACCTGGAAGCGGAGATCATACTTACATGTATTTATTTGTGGCTTACCGTATTCTTGGCGGTATCGGGGTCGGTCTGGCTTCGATGGTTTCGCCGATGTACATTGCCGAGGTTGCCCCGGCAGACCGTCGTGGTAACCTGGTTTCGTGGAACCAGTTTGCAATCATCTTCGGTATGCTGGTCGTTTATTTTGTGAATTACACGATTGCGTTGCAGGGCGATGCTTCCTGGTTGCACACGGTTGGATGGAGATGGATGTTCGCTTCTGAAATTATTCCTGCCGTATTCTTCTTTACCCTGCTGATGTTTGTTCCTGAAACGCCCCGTTACCTGGTGATGCGCGGAAAGACGGAAAAGGCATTGACCATTCTCGACCGCCTGATGGGAAAAGACGAAGCGGCGAAAGAACTGGTCGACATAAAAGAAAGTTTCAAGGAAAAGGCGCCCTCCATGCGTCCTTACTTCCGTTTTATGGGAGCATGGCTCGTTTTATTCCTGTTGGCCTACGGAGCTTTGGAGTTGGCGGGAAATACAAGTGCCCTGGAGATTGCCTTGATCGGCAGTTTCTTCGTTTCGCTGGCGTTCCCGATTCGTTCCTACGGTGTACTTATTATTATGGTAGGTATCCTGTTGTCCGGATTTCAGCAGTTTGTCGGTATCAACGTAGTGCTTTATTATGCACCGGAGATTTTTAAGACGATGGGAGCCGCTACCGATGCCGCTTTGTTGCAGCAGATTGTGGTAGGGGCCGTAAACCTGTCGTTCACTGTGCTGGCAATCTTTACGGTCGATAAGTTCGGCCGCCGTCCGTTGATGATTATCGGTGCGTTGGTGATGGCTGTTTCCATGATTATCCTGGGAACAACATTCTATACACACTCTGTCGGCATAGGCTCGTTGGTTTGTATGCTGGTGTATACTGCCGGTTTCGCTATGTCATGGGGACCTGTTTGCTGGGTATTGCTGGCGGAAATCTTCCCGAACTCGATTCGCTCGACGGTGATGAGTATTGCCGTTGCCGGACAGTGGATTGCCAACTTCCTCGTATCGTGGACTTTCCCGATGCTTGACAAGAACCAGTACCTGACGGAAACGTTTAATCACGGTGTCGCTTACTGGATTTACGGCCTGATGGGTATCCTTGCCGCTGCCTTTATCTGGAAATTCGTTCCCGAAACGAAAGGTAAGACATTGGAACAGATGGAACAATACTGGAAAAGATAATAATAGAATGATTGATTTTCCAGCCTTCCATGTTTGTGCCTAACTAAAAAACCTTATATTTGCATTTCCAGTTAATCTTAAAAGAGAACGGAATGCATACAAGTAAAGCAATACATATACTAATTGGTATCGGCCTTTTACTTTCTGTTGCCCTCGGAGCAGTAGAGAGTAAGGCCGATACTCTTTTTCAGGATCATTTCGTTTCCGATCTGCGTTATATCCCTGAAATGAAGGCCCGTGCAGCCGACAGCATCTATCTTCCGGAAAACAACGAAACGAAAATCCCCGATCGCGATAGCCTCCTGGCCCTTTGTGCTAAAGTCGGCTACGAAGCGATAGCGGATATGATGCAACGCTATTACGAAGAAGCCATCGACGCCATCCCCGAAGATGCCGACCGTCATGATGAATTTCTCCGGATGCGCGAAACAGTCGAACGGATCGGAGGGAGCATCCTCCGACGCGAACTGGAATACGGTGAAGCGATTACCCTTCCTGACAACACACCTGAGAAGCGTAATAAGAAAGTAGCCACTTTCTACGCCCTTGCCGATAAATGTGTCGCCCGCAACGATCCCTCCATGGAAATGAGAGCGCTCATCTATATTCTTCGCAGACTGTATCTGCATGAACAATATTACGCCGCTTTCCTCTGTGCCGAACGTATTGCCAAACGCCTGGAAGTGGTCGGCGGTGATATCGATCCTGCGGAAGAGAAAAACATCTGGTACGACCTGGGTCGTCTTTATTTTGACTTTCGCGATTACGAGAACGCTATCCCATACCTGAAATCCGCTTTACAGAATACCCCTGTTTCCCGTTATTACAATCTCTATAACCTTCAGGCACGCAACGCACTGGGGCTTTATTACCGTAGTATCGGCGAACCGGATACTTCCGACTACTATTTTCGCTCCATGCTCGAATGTAAAGACCGTGTCAAGATGCGTCCCATGTTCGACTGCATCGCCTTGAGCAACCTGGCCTCCAACTACCGTCAGCGTGGTCTATACCGTGAAGCGTTGGAACTGCACAAAGGCGCCTTGCCCTTTTCGCAGGCGGAGGGCGATCATAGCTTTACCTCGGGTATCTATGTCGGGTTGGCAGACTGTTATCTGGAAACAGGCAAGCCGGATAGTTGCAAGGCCATGATCGACAGTGCCCTTTACCATATCGAACAATGGCCCTGGGTGATGTCGTACCGTTCGTGCGACCTCTATCCGGTGATGGCTCGCTATTATGCCCGCATCGGCGACCGGGAACGTTCGATCGCTTATATGGACTCGACGACGGTGGCAAATCGTCGGCAGGACGAAAAGTACAGTGGCCTGCTGGTTCTCCGCGCCAAACAGGAGTTATTCGAGTCGGAGCGTGCCCGTAAGGAGGCGCAGCTCGTTACCTTCCGGCACGTTTCGGTCAGTATGGGTGTGACGGCGGGGGTAATCTTTGTCGCCTTGCTTGTCATCTCCGTCCTTTACAGGAAAAAGCATCAGGCTTACCGCAGGCTGGTTGCCCGTAGTCGCGAATGGGCGGAGCAGGTCCCGGCTGTCGTGCCTCCGGCAGAGGCAGATGCTACCGACAGGACCCTGATGGAAAATCTCGGCCGCCTGACCGACGAAGAGCATATCTACCTCGACCCGGATCTCGATCTCGAAACCCTGTCGCAACGCATGGGCGTTCACCGTAACATGATCTCGAAAGCTGTAAATACCGTCCACGGCAAACCATTTTCCGCATATATCAACGAATGCCGTGTTCGTCAGGCCATCCTGCTGCTTTCCGATCCGGCCAACGACAACCTTTCGCTCGAAACCATCGCCTTCGACTCCGGCTTCTCTACCCGCCAAACCTTCTACCGCGCCTTCAAGGCACAAACAGGGCTTAGCCCGGCTTCTTTCAGGAAGAATAGGGGGTAGGGATGAAATTATTGTTTGATAAGTTTTTCAATAGCATCTATGAAAGACACTGCCTGAGGATACAGAAAATCAATATCTACTGAAGTGTAGTTGACAAAATCTTCGTAGTCGCTGTTCTGCCGTTTATTGAAAATATCAGTATAAAACTTGCTTAATTCACGTGGTAACAGGCCGGGAAGTACAAATTCCTTACCCAATATATGACGAACGCCATTGTGTGTATGTGCTTCATAATACGATCCCTTCTTTCATTACATTATAATAAAACATAGACCGTGCTTTGAGTTCATCCCATTTTTTACGGGTGACAACCATCGGGTTGATCATTACTCCGGTATTGAATTCTACATCATAAAGAGGATAAGTAATTTCCCGTTCCTCTTTTAGTGTCAGACTCTCTTTATCGACCAGGATTAACAGATCGATATCACTGTCGGAACGTGCATCGCCACGCGCTTCGCTTCCGTATAGGATGGCAGTCGCAGTCGGGGCAATACGATGTATAATCTCTTTCAACGTTTTTACTACTTCAGGTCGTTTCATCTGTAACTCCTTTCTTTAATTTTGATTCTTAATATTTCTCTTTCTGCTCGCGTTTCTCTTATTCTTCTACCACCCACCGCTCGATATTCCGCATCTCATTGCTGAAGTTGATACCGATCTTGAACAGCTTGCGCGGGTCGGAGGCGAAGGGGAGGGCATAATTCTTTTCGTTGATCTGCCGGAGAGCTTCCTCGGCGGTTCCCTCGAATTTGAACTCCATCACATAGATGAACTTGTCCGTTTGCAGCAGCAGGTCGATACGCCCTTGTGAGGTATGGTATTCCGCCTTTACATAGAAACCGATCAGCTTGTAGACGATGAACAGCACGTTCTGGTAATGCAGTTCCAGGTCGCGCACCAACTCGTAAGGCGTGTCGGCAAAGAAGGATTGCAGGCGGCGGAAGAAAGCGTCGTAATCGCCGCTGCGCACTTCGCGAACGAATTTGTTGATATGGAAAGCAACGTCCACCTTGTCGGTATCGGTGTAGAAAGGCAGCAGGAACTTCATAAACCCTTCATCCACTTCGCGGTTGGGGAAACCCAGGTAGTACGTGCCGAACTCGCGGTCGTAGTCCTTGATCGTCAGGTAGCCGCTCTGGTAAATCACCGGTATCGGGTTGGTCGAAGACGAGTCGATGCTGTTGAGCGTATCTTCGTCGGTTTCTACATTCTCTATGTTGTGGAGGTCGTAATTATGCATTTTCAGCAGCTCCACCAGATAGGTCGGCGTACCGGTTTCGAACCAGTAGTTGCCGAATTTTTGCTTGGCAAAAGTGTTCAGCAGGCTGAAAGGATTGTAGATGCCAATGGAGTTTTCCACAAAATGATAGCCGTCGTAGCACTCTTTCAGTTCGGAGCATACTTCATCGTAAGTCATGCCTTGTGCCTGTGCCAACTTGTTGATACCCTCTTCAAAGTTGTCGTGCAACTCCTGTTCGGTGATGCCGCAGAGCGCAACGTATTCATCCCACATCGACAGGTCGTTCAGGTTATTGAGTGCGCTGAACACGCTTATCTTACCGAACTTGGTGACGCCCGTTAAGAAAGCGAATTTGATGCTCCCGTCCATCGTTTTGATCGCGGAATAAAAAGCCTGCAAGATGCTGCGGAACGACTTTTGCAATTCTTCATTGCCGATAGCCTGCAACATCGGTTTGTCGTATTCGTCGACCAGGATAGCCACGCGATGTCCTGTTTGTTCATGGGCACGTCGGATGATACCTTTGAAGCGAAGCGGCAGGGACGTTTCCGAAGGTTCCGTTCCGTAGATTCTTTCCCAGTAGCAGAGCGTGTCATTCAGTATATTTTCGAGGCTTTCCGGGTCTTCATACTTTTCGGTGTTCAGATCCAGATGCAACACCGGCCGTTTCACCCAGTCTTTTTCCAGCTTTTCTACCGCCAGCCCTTCGAACAGTTCGCGCTTGCCTTCGAAGTAGGCTTCGAGGGTGGAGATCAGCAGGCTTTTGCCGAAACGGCGCGGGCGGCTGAGGAAGTAGTAACTGCCACGATCTACCAACTGATACATTAAAGCCGTTTTGTCGACATAGATATATCCGTCTTTGCGGAGTTTCTCGAAGTTCTGTATTCCGATAGGATATTTTACGCTCATGATCTTTGACGGGTTTTTAGGATTTCACAGTTACAAAGATACATTTTCCCCCGTAACCCCCCTTCAGTATTTTCCCAAATTCTTCCCCCGGCACGTTTTTTCCCCCACTATTTTGTCGCATTTTGCAAAATGTTACAACATTCTCCCCCTTTTTCTTCACCTTGCGGCATAAAAATAAAGCAGATGATAGGAATGCAACACATCGATGAGAGGAATACCGCCGTGCCCGACTGGTTCGTCGGTTATTACGATTCAGGGTATTTTTGGGTAGGTGTGGCGGTGCTGAGCCTGCTGACGGTCGTGCTGATCGTGCTGGCGTGCCGGCTCTATTACGAGATGAAAGAAGCGCAACGCATCCTCGACGAACACGAAAAGGAATAAACAAACAGAATGATCGCTAGTAATAATATTTAAAACAAATTACCATGGCAACAAAAAAGTACGTGTGGAAATTCGACCTCGAAGAGTACCTGATGACAAAAGACGTGAAGGAAGACTTCGCCGCTAAGGTGAAACCCATCCAAACCTTCTACATGGCCGACGTGGCGCGTTTGATCGCTGAAGAACGCACCGAATACCGCATCGACACGATCGTGAACATCACCAAGCTCGTGGAAGCGAAAATCCGCCAGCTTGCCTGTGGCAACAACATTGTAGTAACCGACAACGTGCAGTATTCACCCGGCATCCTCGGCCTCTTCCTCGGAAAGACAGGCGTGGTAGACCCGGCGAAGAATAAGGCAGTTATCAACATGATCGCCACTGCCGCCCTGCGTGCCGAAACGGATCAGGTGGCGCTCGAATTTTCGGGTGTCGTGCGCGACATGGGCGGCGCCAACATCAGCCTGGTGAAAGACGTCACCACGGGCAAGACCGACGGCACCGTCACCCCCGGCGGCATCCTCGATGTCACAGGCTCGAAGATACGCAGTGTCAATGCCGACGGCACGGGGCTGGGCTTGCTCACGCTGGTCAACACCGCCGACCTGAGCGTGGCCGCCACCATCACGCTGCTGGCTATCAACGATCCCAAACGACTGATGTTCAACATTCCTGCCGATCTGGCCAAGGGCAGCTACCAGCTTACGCTCGAAACCTGGTTCAGCACCAACAGCACCCAGCTCAAGCAATCGCGTACCCTTACGTATGCCATTCCGCTGGTGGTGGGCGGCACGAGCGGCGGCGGTGGTGACGACCGTCCGGAGATCGAGTAAACCTCTTTCGCAGGGCAAGGATCTGTTCGATGCCGTCGAACCGTCCCTTTCGATGCTGTCGAACCGCCCGATTCGATGGCGTCGAAGCGTCCCTTTCGATGGCGTCGAACCGACCGCTTCGATGGCATCGAACAAGCCGCTTCGATTTCACCCGGCAGGCAAACGGCTCTTCCGGCATTCGCAAACAAGCTAAAATAATATCACTTATGAAACATGTTACATCTTATATATTTCTGATTATAGCCTTCCTGCTGCTTGGAGTAAACGGGGTGGCGGCACAAAAGGAAGACTGTCCTTTTAAGGTTACCGATAGGATTAATGCTAATATTTCCTACGATAAAGAAAATAAAGTACTTTCCATTGAAGGTAGTGATAAGGTAACCATTGAGGGGGATGGAACTTCTACCGGCTGGGGGATTGAAATAGAATCTCAAAGCATCCATTTCCAAGTGACAATAAAAGACCTGAGTATCGAAAGAGAAGGGGTGCCTCTGAAAATAAAGGGGGCGTTTAACTGTTCTATCATAATAGAAGGAACGAACCGGTTTGTTTCGATAGGCTCGTTGGGAACTGCCGGGATAGAGGTCGAAGGCCCTCTCTCCTTACGAGGAAGCGGCTCCCTGACTGCCATAGGGGCAAAAGGAGATGACATTACTCCCGGAGGAGCAGGGATCGGTGGTGGAGCATATCTGAACATATATGGTGGTATCATCCATGCCAAAGGCGGGGTAGGTGCGGCCGGTATCGGTGGTGGTGGAGGATATCTGACCATAGATGGTGGCATCATCCGTGCCGAAGGCGGGGCAGGTGCGCCCGGTATCGGTGTAAGCGATCCTCAAGAGGGCATGACGATTCAGATCTTTGGAGGCACGGTAACCGCCATCGGCAGTGGCGGCAAAAATCCGGCTCCCGGCATATATGGCGGTACCTCCTCCAATTCTACTACCATCGCAGGAAACGCCTTTGTCATAGCCATCGACGGGACGGATGATGATGAGGTCATTGCGACGACTACCCAGATAGAGAATCATACGAAAGGCCTGTTTATCCGGGGCGAGCAAGAGTCCGATGGCTCCATCGTGTGGGCCTCTTCCGACCTGGTAGGCGACATCACATTGGAGAGCAACGCCGAAATCCCCGATTGGGCAACGGTCACTATTGCCGACAACCAAACCTTTACCATCGCCGATGGCATCACTCTGACTAACAACGGCGTCCTCACCAACAAGGGAACCCTCACCAACAACGGCACGTTCAGCGGCACCGGCACCGTTGAAAGCAACACATCCCTTAATATAGGGGGGAAAGATGGGTTCGATGTAATTAATACCGATGGTGGAGCAACTTTTAGCTATAATGGCACGGAGAAATTGCTTACCATTAGCGGAAGTGACAGAGTCTTAATCAAAGGCAGAAATAAGGATAAAGCTGTCGGATGCGGGATTGTAATTGCGCAGGGTGCGAGCCCCACACTGACCATTGAAGACTTGAATATTGAAGCTGCTGAAGCTTTGGTGTATAGGGGTAGAAGTGACGGGATTCTGTTGCAGTATAATCTTACCTTGCAAGGAACAAATAGACTAACGTCTACCAGTGGGGGTGGGATAAACTTAAACGGTAATAATATAACCTTTGCCGGCTCCGGCTCCCTGACAGTTACAGGAGGAAACGGTTGTGCCGGTATACAAGGTCTGGAAAGTTTGTCTATCAATGAAAATGTCTTTGTTGTCGCCATCGATGGCAAAGGTGCAACAAGCGGCATAAGCGGCTCTCTCCAGCACGATAGTGGCCTCCTTATCTACGGCTCGCAAGACGATACCGGTAACTTCTCGCAGGAATACTCCAAACTGATAGGCAGCGACTTTACCCTGGGCGGCGACGCCGAAATCCCCAAGGGGGCAACGGTCACTATTGCCGCCGGGCAAACCTTTACCATCGCCCCGGGTGTAACTCTTACGAACAACGGCACTCTCGAAAACAACGGCGCCCTCACCAACGAAGGTACCCTCACCAACAACGGCACGTTAAGCGGCACCGGCACCGTTGAAAGCAACACATCCCTTAATATAGGGGGAAATGAGGGGTTCGATGTTTCCAATTTCGGTGGTGGTGTAACTTTTAGCTATGATGGCACGGAGAAATTGCTAACCATTAGCGGAACAATTGGCGATGTCTTAATCAAAGGCAGAAATAAGGATAACGCTGTCGGATGCGGGATTGTAATTGCGCAGTATGCGAGCTTCTATCTGACTATTGAAGACTTGAATATTGTGACTGATGAAGCTTTGGTGTTTAGGGGTATAAGTGACGGGCAGCTGGCTAATTATAATCTTACCTTGCAAGGAACAAATAGACTAACGTCTACCAGTGGGGGTGGGATAAACTTAAACGGTAATAATATAACCTTTGCCGGCTCCGGCTCCCTGACAGTTACAGGAGGAAACGGTTGTGCCGGTATACAAGGTCTGGAAAGTTTGTCTATCAATGAAAATGTCTTTGTTGTCGCCATCGATGGCAAAGGTGCAACAAGCGGCATAAGCGGCTCTCTCCAGCACGATAGTGGCCTCCTTATCTACGGCTCGCAAGACGATACCGGTAACTTCTCGCAGGAATACTCCAAACTGGTAGGCAGCGACTTTACCCTGGGCGGCGACGCCGAAATCCCTAAGGGGGCAGAGGTCATTATTGCCGAAGGCCAAACCTTTATCATCGACGCGGGTGTAACTCTTACGAATAGCGGCACTATCGATAACGAAGGCACTATCAATAACGAAGGCATTATCTACAACAAAGGAACCCTTACAGGCAATCCCGTCAAGGGTCATTTTCCGTACCATTACATCACTTTCGATGCCAACTATCCGGCATCCCCTGCTGTTGATGAAAGATATATCCTTCAAGGCGAAACGCTCCCTAGCGATATCTTCACCCGTTCGGGCTACACCTTCCAGGGTTGGTACGACGCTCCCTCTGGCGAAACAAAAGTAGAAACCAGCGCCGAGCCGCAAACTCTCTATGCCCGGTGGGAGGCGGTGCCAGTACCCGAACCCGAGCCAACGGTTTACTACACAGTCACCTTGCCCTTTGTAGAGGGCGCCGTGACCGACCCCGTGGCAGGCGATTACGACGTAGAATCGGGGAGCACCTTCCGTTTCTACCTCACGCTTGACACGGCCTACAGCCAGTCGCAACCCGTAGTCACCACCAGCCGCGGCGAAACGCTTACGCCCCGCACCTCCGACGGTGCCTACCTGCTGAAGTACGTGTGCACCGACGTGGAAGTCTACATCGACGGCATCGAGAAGAACAACCCGGTAGCCAACGAGCCGATCCGTGCCGCCGCCCCCGAGCCTGAGATATGGAGCGAAGACGCTTGCCTCTGCATCCGCCTGCCCGAAGGCCTGCCGACGTCGCCCGTCCGCATCTTTACGGCGGAAGGCCGCCTGCTCGACAGCTTCCGTTCAACCCCGGGGTTGAACCGTCGGCAATTGCCGACGGGGATCTATATCGTGCGGGTGGGGGCAACGGTGCGAAAAGTGGCAATACGCTAAAAGAATATATTTATTAATCTTGCCCGTCAATAAAGGAGGATATACGAAAACGGGCCAATTGGATAGAATAGTTTTATTAATAACTTAAATTTTAGAAATCATGAGTCAAGGAGCATATTTGGAATTTGCTAACAGAGCATTCGACAAAGTTGATGTAACTGTTGATTTTTGTAATAAAAAAGACTGGGAACATGGGAAATATCCTCAATGGGTAAATCCTGTGTTGACCGAGAAGTGTTATTTGAGTAGTACTCGACTGGAAATGGCGAGTGGAAAAGTTCATGGATATTTCAGAGTAACTATCACGATTGATGGCAAGAGTGAAAACTTTGGTTCAAAGGAATTCGATTTGAACGATGCTACTAATGGTACACGAAATTGGTCCTATTATTATTCGGGAGGTATAAACGATTGTGTCATTCTGGTAACTTATGGAAGAGGTTTGGATACACTTGGCGGTGAGAAAATGAAAAATAAAAGAGGCTGCTACCGCTTTGAAATATTCAGAGCCTCCAAACGCCGTATCGCTGTTATGACCGATTATCACTACGGATGCAAAGAAAATGGCAATACCGGCAATCAAATCAATGTGGTAAATGAGATAAACAGACTGCGCGACCGTCCCGAATTTCTCGTTATGACGGGCGACTTGCTTCACAATCCGACCAAATCGAAAGACAATGATATATGGAAAAACTTCATAGACCCGTTGGAGTTGAAGAATATCCCGGTGGCCGATGGATTTGGCAACCACGACCTTTGGAAGGGTTTCGGAGCGAAAGATGTGAAGAAGGAGATCAAAAAGCGCAATGACATGAGAAGAAAGGAATGGAGTGCGTTCGGATACTGTGATAAATACTACTCGGATAAAGCAGAGAATAAGGGATATCACTATGCATGGAAAGTATTCCTGCAGAAAAGAATGTCGAACGGAGAGTTGAAGCAAAAGTCTGTTGAATGTATTATGCTCAACAATGTGCCCGGAAGGGACAATGTAAAAGATACCGTAGATACTAACGGTAGTCATGAAGAAGGTACCTACTGCTATAACTCGCTGGGTTTTCTGGATGATTATCTTGCTTCATTAAGGTTGCAATCTTCCTGTAATGACAGAATAGTTTTGTTGTTCTTCCATATCAATTATGAAAGCGAAAGGCTAGAGAAATCGAATAACTTTTACAGATGGTGGCCTAAAGATGCGAGATGTCAATTAAATGATTTGGTTAATAAGTATAACTGTCCTACACATGCTTTCTTCGGTCATATTCACGAAAATGAAATGGCTAAAGAAAAATTATATTTCTCTCCCCAGGATGCTTCCGGTTTGGAAGGGTATAGATGCGCGGTGTCCAAAACCAACCGCTATCTGAATGTAATCGACCTGGAGCTGGTGGAAGAAAACGGAGAATGCAAATTAAGAATGACTACCAAGTATGGTAAAACAGCCGATCTCACCGTCAAAGGCGACAGTCTAGATGACTTTGATACAAAATACTTTTGATTAGCTTCGGCCCTGTCGTTATTGGGCGGGAAAGCCTAATAACGACAATGGCTGTTCGATAATGAAAGCGATAGCCCTGTAAGGCGTAACAAAAAAGAAAATTACATATATGGAAACAACAACAAAGACAAAACAGCAATCCGTTCTCCGCCTTCTGGCGGCTCTGTTCTTCCTCTGCCTCTTTGCCCCGATGGCGGCAGGGCAGGATAACTGGAAAGACCATTGTGCGACTCAGATAGCAAACAAAAACGGTGGCGACGGCTCATCCTGGGACAACGCCATCGAGATAGCCACCGCCAAAGAGCTTGCCTACTTTGCGCAGCAGGTGAATAGCGATCAGCCTATCAGTTATGGTGACAGCAATTCGATCGGTCCGGACGATAAAGGTCAAGCAAGAGGCTTTATATCCTATTACTTCGCCCTCTCCGCCGACATCGACCTGTCGGATTATGATTGGACGCCGATAGGGAACGCTACTAATCCTTTCAATGGTAATTTCGACGGCCGGGGGCATTGTGTGAACGGGCTGAAGGTCGAAACCGTTAGTGGTAGTGCCTATGCCGGCTTGTTCGGTTGTACGTCTGTCGGAATCCTCCGTAACCTCGGTGTCCGTCTGGCGGATGCGGGGATACAGGCAAATTCGGCGGATGGTTCTGCTTATGTCGGTGGAATAGCCGGGTACGCTCATAACATCTTTAACTGCTATGTAGTGGGAGAGGGGGCTATTGGGGTAAGTTCTTCAGAAATGGGTGATTATATCTATGCCGGTGGGATCGTAGGATCTCTTGGCACTAATAGTTCGCTTGCTAATTGTTATGCTACTGTAAATGTAAAGGTAGAATCTGATGGTAGGGTTTATGTTGGTGGTATTGTCGGGTTTGGTAATTATAAATCAACGATCTCCCACACCTATGCCACGGGAGATGTTGAAACGGGAACAGTAGATTATAGGCGTTACGCCGGCGGTATCTGCGGATATTTGCAGACCGAGGGCACTCTCACAAACAGTTTGGCCGTCAATGGACGGATAATAGGAGGCGACTCATATAGTAACCGGATAATTGGTCATCAGGAAAGTAATTCCACTCTCGACGCCAACTACGCCTCCCCCGAGATACAGGTGAACGGCAGCGTTGTCAACGATGGAGCCGGGGACGACGTGAACGGCAATCCAAGTGTCAATCTTGGTAACTTTGGTTCTGTATTGACTTGGGGTAATGGTTGGGATACAAGCGATAACACGCACCTGCCGCAGTTGAAGATGCAGACAGGCGATGGCCCTACTTACTCTTACACCGCCTGGCCTACCGGCGAAGGCTACACCCCGCAACCCTCGCTCGATGCCGCCACCTATTTTCTTCCGAAGCATATCCTTCACATCGTTTCTCCCACCGGAGGAACCCTGAAGGTAACAGACAAAAACGGAAACGAACTATCTGACGGCAGCAAGATAGTTTCCGGCACCCTTTTGACGCTTTCGTATACGGAAAGCCCTAATTACCGTTTCTCGGAGTACCTTTCCGGCAGCAGTGCCGACAATCTGCGTACTCTTTCCGGCAACACGATTCAGATCTCCGATGCCGACCTCTACCTGAGTGCCCGTTTCAATTACGAGGATCCCACGCCTCCACCGCCACCTGCTCCGATTTACTACTCCGTCTTCCTTCCCGGCGTGGAAGGTGCCGTAACTGATCCCGTAGCCGGCACTTACGACGTAGAATCGTGGAGCACCTTCCGCTTCTACCTCACATTGGACGCGGACTACGACGAGTCGCAACCCGTAGTCACTACCAGCCGCGGCGAAACGCTTCAGCCCCGCACCTCCGACGGTGCCTACCTGCTGAAGAACGTGTGCACCGACGTGGAAGTCTTTATCGACGGCATCGAGAAGAACCCACCGCCTGTTGCCAACGAGCCGATCCGCGCCGAAAGCCCCGATCCGGAGATATGGAGCGAAAACGCCTGTCTCTGCATCCGCCTGCCCGAAGGCATGCCGACGTCGCCCGTCCGCATCTTTACGGCGGAAGGCCGCCTGCTCGACAGCTTCCGTTCAACCCCGGGGTTGAACCGTCGGCAATTGCCGACGGGGATCTATATCGTACAGGTTGGTAAAACCGTGCGAAAGGTGGCGGTAAAATAGTCCGTTATGACATAAACAACTAAAAACAACATATCATGGAAGAGAAAACATTTATCAGCAATAACCCTACCGGCAGCCAGCCGGTGGCCACCGATTTCACCATTGAAAGCAATAAAGCGCAATATATCCTGCTGGGCGACACTACGCTTGAAAAAGTGGATACTCCCGATTATACGGGTGACAAGAATTGTGTTGTATACAAATACAATGATAACGAAGACAAGGATGAAAAAGTCGTAGTCTGGAGCCAGGCTGAATACGACTTCCTGGAAAAACAATACGACGGGAACTACACTGTCCATCCCAGCCTTTGGAACAACGGCCGCAACAACCATTTGAACGGCGTATTCCGGGTACACGACGAAATGTCCATCTTCCAGGTGCGCGGTTACGATATGGCAAACATCTCCTTTGTATATACCGGCAAGTCGTGGCTGATCTTCGACACCCTGATGAGCGGCGAATGCACACAGGCGGCAGTTGATCTCTTCAATGACTATCTGGATAAGAAGTATAAAAATAATTATGTAAAGGTAGGTAAGGGAACGATAGAAGCCGTCATCGTCAGCCACAGCCATATCGACCATTACGGCGGACTGCAAACCCTGAAGGATATCAATGGTGGCGAGCTAATTATCTACGCTCCCAAAGGTTTCGAGCAGCATGCTGTAAGCGAAAACCTGTATGCCGGTGTGGCTATGGGGCGCCGCGCCTCTTACCAGTACGGTACCCGCCTGCAAGCCGGTTGCTGCGGACGCATCAGCATCGGTATCGGACAGGGACAGTCTACCGGCACTGTGGGCTACCTGCGTCCGACCTATGAGGTGGACGAAGAGTTTATGAACAGAGACAACAACGACTTCTATGGCGTGAAGGAAACAGGCCGGCGCTACCTCGTCTTCGGCAACGTGCGCCTCTACTTTCAGCTTACCCCCGGCACCGAAGCCCCGGCGGAGATGAACAACTACCTGGAGTTTTACGCTTCGGAAGCCGATGCCGATCTTGAGAGTATAGGTGCTACTCCCGACTACTCAGCCCTCTGGATGGCCGAAAACTGCAACGGGACGCTCCACAACCTCTATACCCTGCGCGGAGCACAGGTGCGCGATGCCAAAGCCTGGTCGGATTTCCTGATACAAACGCTCAGCCTCTGGCCCGATGCCGAAGTGGTGTTTCAGGCCCATAACTGGCCCCGTGTCAATGCCGTAAATAAGGAGAACGCCGTAAACGAATACCTTTTCCGCACCGCCGCCGCCTACAAATATCTCAACGATCAGTGCCTGCTCTATATGAACCAGGGCTTCAACCCCGATGAGATAGCTGAAAAGGTGCGTTTGCCCAAACCGCTGGAGTGCACTCCCTACCTGCGTCCTTACTACGGCACGCTCAAACATAATGCCCGTGCCGTCTACCAGCGCTACCTGGGCTGGTATGATGCCAATCCGGTGCACCTCGATCCGTTGCCCGAAAAGGAACGGGCAGAGAAGTATGTCCGTTTCATGCAAAAGGCGGGCGGTAATATAAAAGGAGAGATAGATACAGAGTACAACCGTGGCAACTACCGTTTCGTGGCCGATATATGCCATCAGCTACTGTTGGGAAAGGCAGAGGAAAAGGATGTTAATACTTACCGCTCTTACCTGGCCGGCTCGCTCCGCCAACTGGGCTACATGGCCGAGTCGGGTATCTGGCGCAACAGCTACCTGTCGGGTGCTTACGAACTGGAGAACGGTGCGCCGGTACCCGCAGAAACAGAGCCCTCCGGCCAACCTCTCGAGCTGCCGGACAGCTCGATGATGCGCAATATGTCTTACGAGATGCTGCTCGACTACCTGGGCATCGTGCTCGATACCGATAAGGCTTCGGCCCTCGGTGCAGAGGCTTTATGGAGCCAAAAGTCCAAACCGGCAATGACCGGCTTCTATCTCGGAATTACCTCTGAATCTTCTGATACGCAATGGTTCCATGTTTCGGTTAAGTATGGCGTGTTGCTCTATCACAAAGTATCGGATAAAGATATTTCAAGTTCTGTGAAAGTTACCCTGACCAGTGAAAACCTTTATTCGCTGATTGCCAATATAGGTAATAACGCCAATATAAAGAAAATAGTCGGTGGCTTGACGGGAGACAACCGTGCTATCTCTTTATTGCAGCACATCTTCTGCTATATGGTAAACATCAACCGATACGCTACCTTCGACATTATGCAGCCATGCAACGATTGGTATTATCAGTGGGTGGAAGAATGTGCCAAGATGCTCGAAGAGTCTTATGATAAGATAAAGGCCATCTCATTTGATACACCGCTTTCTCTGTCGGAGAATGATAAGATACGCTGGAATAATACTGGCCGTAAACTGGTAGACGCCGGCATTATAGACGACCTTTACTTCTTCTCGGAAACTCCCGCAAAAGAGTATGATAAGATCGGATACGATAAAACCTTCTACAAATACCAGTATTGCGAAACCCTGTATGAATGCTATAAATACCTGGCAGGCAACTACGTGCCGGACAGCAGAACCCAATTCGTAAAGTTCTGTATCGACATGGCTGAACCTTACGTGAACCGTTTCAGAAGAAAGCCGGGCGAAAAGCCTGACGGAACCGCCCCTAAAGGCGAAGGTAAGGGTGCCGAGTATTATCCTTTCGATAAAGATGATCTGAATGCCTGGAAGAAGTATTGTTTAGTGGTATTCGGAGATATGCATACAGATGAAGATATACGGTATATTTACAATGAGAACATTCGATTTTGCGGAAATGGCAATACGAGTAATAAGAACCTGGGAATCGGTGAAGATGGAGAGTTCTACGGTTCCGAACTCCTGCATTTCCTCTATCTGTGCTACCGTTTCCTTTACGATTATAAACATAAAACAATAGGATAGACTATGAAACCGATAACAACTTACCGACAAACAGCCTGCCGTCTTCTGGCGGTCCTGTTCTTCCTCTGCCTTTTCGTCCCGATGGCGGCAGGGCAGGATAACTGGAAAGACTATTGTGCGACTCAGATAGCAAACAAAGACGGTGACGACGGCTCATCCTGGGACAACGCCATCGTGATAGCCACCGCCGAAGAGCTTGCCTACTTTGCGCAGCAGGTGAATAGCAAGGCGTCTATCAGTTGTGGTAACGGCAATTCGATCGATCCGGACGATAACGGTCAAGCAGGAGGCTTTAAAGACTACTATTTCGCCCTCGCCGCCGACATCGACCTGTCGGATTATGATTGGACGCCGATAGGGAACGCTACTTATCCTTTCAAAGGTAATTTCGACGGCCGGGGGCATTGTGTGAACGGGCTGAAGGTGATGAAGGTCGAAACTGTTAGTGGGGCTGCCTATGCCGGCTTGTTCGGTTATGCGTCTGTCGGAATCCTCCGTAACCTTGGTGTCCGTCTGGCGGATGCGGGGATACAGGCAAATTTGACGGGTGGTTCTGCTTATGCCGGTGGAATAGCCGGGTACGCTCATAACATCTTTAACTGCTATGTAGTGGGAGAGGGCACTATTGGGGCAAGCTTTTCAGGAATGGGTAATAATATCTATGCCGGTGGGATCGTAGGATATCTTGATGATAATGGTTTGCTTACTAATTGTTATGCTACTGTAAATGTAAAGGTAGAACCTAAAGGTATAGTTAATGTTGGTGGTATTGTTGGGTATGGTAGTTCTAATTCAACGATCTCCTGCACCTATGCCACGGGAGATGTTGAAACGGGAACAGGAGCGAAATTCTATTACGCCGGCGGTATCTGCGGATATTTGCGGAACGAGGGCACTCTCACAAACAGTTTGGCCGTCAATGGACGGATAACAGGAGGTAACTCATTCACTAACCGGATAGTTGGTAATAAGGAGAGTAATTCCACTCTCACCGGCAACTACGCCTCCCCCGAGATACAGGTGAACGGTTCGTTTGTAAGCAACGGTGCAAAGGATAACGAAAACGGCGATCCGGATGTCGATCTTGATAACTTTGGTTCTGTATTGACTTGGGGCGATGGTTGGGATACAAGCGATGACACGCACCTGCCGCAATTGAAGATGCAGACAGGCGATGGCCCTACTTACTCTTACATCGATTGGCCTACCGGCCCGGGCTACACCCCGCAACCCTCGCTCGATGCCGCCACCTATTTCCTTCCGAAGCATATCCTTCACATCGTTTCTCCCACCGGAGGAACCCTGAAGGTAACAGACAAAAACGGAAACGAACTATCTGACGGCAGCAAGATAGTTTCCGGCACCCTTTTGACGCTTTCGTATACGGAAAGCCCTAATTACCGTTTCTCGGAGTACCTTTCCGGCAGCAGTGCCGACAATCTGCGTACTCTTTCCGGCAACACGATTCAGATCTCCGATGCCGACCTCTACCTGAGTGCCCGTTTCAATTACGAGGATCCCACGCCTCCACCGCCACCTGCTCCGATTTACTACTCCGTCTTCCTTCCCGGCGTGGAAGGTGCCGTAACTGATCCCGTAGCCGGCACTTACGACGTAGAATCGTGGAGCACCTTCCGCTTCTACCTCACATTGGACGCGGACTACGACGAGTCGCAACCCGTAGTCACTACCAGCCGCGGCGAAACGCTTCAGCCCCGCACCTCCGACGGTGCCTACCTGCTGAAGAACGTGTGCACCGACGTGGAAGTCTACATCGACGGCATCGAGAAGAACCCGCCGCCTGTTGCCAACGAGCCGATCCGTGCCGCCGCCCCCGAGCCGGAGATATGGAGTGAAGACGCCTGCCTCTGCATCCGCCTGCCCGAAGGCATGCCGACGTCGCCCGTCCGCATCTTTACGCCCGAAGGCCGCTTGCTCGACAGCTTCGGTTCAACCCCGGGGTTGAACCGTCGGCAATTGCCGACGGGGATCTATATCGTACAGGTTGGGGTGACGGTACGAAAGGTGGCAGTAAAAGTTAAATGATTGTGTCGTACCTGCGGGTACCTATGGGAGCAACAAACGTGGCACGTTTTTTGTTCCTATAGGTATATGATTATAAGCGCAAGTAGACGAACCGATATTCCCGCTTTCTATTCGGAATGGTTCTTCAATAGGATTAAAGAGAAATATGTATTGGTACCCAATCCGTACAATCCCAAAATGATCAGCAGGATCGATTTGAGCCCTGCGGTAGTGGATTGTTTTGTGTTCTGGACGAAGAATCCGAACCGGATGATCGACAAGCTGGAAGGGATAAAGGATTATAACTATTATTTTCAGTTTACCCTCAATCCTTATGGCGAAGATGTGGAAAATCATTTACCGGCGGTGAAGGAACGTATCGAAATATTCAAACGGCTTTCCGATAAGATAGGCCGGGAAAAGGTCGTTTGGCGATACGATCCCTTATTGACTAATAAGAAATACGACACCTCTTTTCATAAAGAAGCATTTGCCGGGATAGTATATGGCCTCCAAGATCATACGGAACGGTGTATGCTCGGCTTTATCGACCATTATCAGCATATTCGCGGCGAAGTGAGCAAATTCGACATACAGCCTCTGAAGCAGGAAGAGATCGAAGAAATGGCCGTTTCTTTCAAACAAACTATGGATCAGTATCCGTCTATCGAGTTCGATACCTGCACGAGGAAGGTGGACTTGACCTATCTGGGAATACCCAGTGGCCTGTGTGTGGATAAAAAACTGATCGAAAAGATCATAGGCTATCCTATCTCCGCCAGGAAGGACAAGAATCAGCGGGATATCTGCAACTGTATCGAAAGCATCGATATAGGCACTTACGAAAGTTGTCTGAACGGCTGCATTTATTGCTACGCTATCAAGGGTAACTACAATACCGCCGGGTTCAACAATCGGAAGCACGATAAAAACTCTCCCATGCTGATCGGTAATGTTGTAGCGGGGGATGTGATAAAAGACAGGCTGATGAAGAGCCTGAGGGATGATCAGCTTTCGCTGTTTTAGAGTTTATATTTTATCAGACACAGATCGTTTTCTTACTATACTGTTATCACAATCTTCCCTTTCACCTTGCCATTTTCCATCTCCTGATGAGCTTGTGGTATCTGGTTAAAGGGGAAGGTTTTGTCGATATGGACTTTCAAACTGCCGTCGGTCAGCATGGCGGCGATATGTTGCATATCTTCTCCATCGGAATGCATCAGTATATGCCGGTAGTTTTTGATGTGATGTTCCCGGGCGGCCTTGTCGGCCTCTTCTTTCTTGTTGGAAGGTAACAAAACGATTATGCCGTCGGGTTTGAGTACCTGGAGCGACCGGACGAAGTTTTCGCCGCCTACCGTGTCGAGTATGAAATCGAGGTCTTTCACCATCTCTTCAAACTTCTGGTTTTTGTAATCGATTACCTCATCCGCACCGATACTTTTTACGAAATCCATATCTCCTGTCCCCGCCGTTGTTATGACATGGCAGCCTATGTGCCTGGCTATCTGGATGGCATAATTACCTACGCCGCCAGCTCCTCCGTGAATCAAAACCTGATCTCCTTTCTTGATATGTCCCGTATCGACCAGCGCCTGCCAGGCCGTAAGTGCAGATAAAGTAGATGCGGCAGCCTCTTCAAAAGAGATATTAGCCGGCTTTTTGGCAATCTGAGCGGTCGGACAGAGGGCGTATTGCGCATAGGCGCCACCCATCCCCGGAAAGTTGATTGTTCCGAACACTTCGTCGCCTACAGCAAAGCCGGTGACATCATCCGCCGCCTTGGTGACGATGCCGGCCACGTCCCAGCCGATTACGATCGGTTGGTTTTCCTTGTATTGCGCTGCCTGTCCGCCTCCGGCACGTGTTTTTACATCTACCGGATTGATGCCGATAGCCTTTACTTGTATCAGGACTTCCCCTTTACCTACCTGAGGTTCGGAAATCTCTTCCATAGAGAAATTCTCCGTGCCGCCGAACTGTTTCAATACTAATGCTTTCATATCAATGATTTTATTTCATTTACCACTGTTTTAATAACATGCCTGCCTTAGAAAGGGTTTTGAATTTGTTCAGTAATCTTTAAACGGTGTTGAATGGAACTAACGGAATGGTTTTTGTTTATATTGGACGGTTTATTAATCCGGATTTTTATGTAAGTTTGTCCGGATTAAAAAGATTTCGGATATGCCTATTATAAAACGGATATTGATCTGGTGCAGGAACATACTTATCTTTCTGTTCATATCCAGCATTCTGGCGGTGGTGGTGTATAAGTTCATCCCCGTTTACTATACGCCTTTGATGCTGACACGTCTGTATGACCAGCATAAGGCCGGCAAACCCTTTAAGCTCGATCATACATGGGTGCCATTGTCGGAGATCGCCCAGCCGTTGGTGCAGGCGGTGGTCGCTTCGGAGGACAACCTGTTCCTCGACCATAACGGCTTCGATATCGAGCAGATACAGAAGGCCCGCGACGAAGCCGAGAAAGGGAAACGTGTCCGTGGAGCCAGCACGATCTCACAGCAGACAGCCAAGAACGTCTTCCTTCTCCCCACGAAAAGTTATATCCGGAAAGGGATCGAAGCCTATTTCACCCTGCTGATTGAATGGATATGGGGAAAGGAACGCATCATGGAGGTTTATCTCAACTCCATAGAGATGGGGGATGGTATCTACGGGGCCGAGGCGGTGGCACAGGCTCATTTCAAGAAGCCGGCAGCCAGGTTGAGTGCGGGCGAGGCGGCGCTGATAGCAGCTTCACTACCCAATCCGCGGAAATTCAATTCCGGCAAACCTTCTCCCTACATGCTGAAACGGCAGGGGCAGATCCTTTCCCTGATGGGTAAGCTGATAAAGATACAGATGGGCCACGGTGCCGGAGAGATAGAAAATAAAGATGGTAAAATAAAAAAGAGAAAGAAATGGAGAGCTTCACTTTTCACGACCTCGGACGTATCGCTTATGCCGACGCTTTAAAGGTTCAGACGGAAGCGTTTGAGACATTGCTGCATGCCAAGGTTTGGGGCGAACAAGGAGAGAATAAACTGTTTTTCTGCGAACATGAACCCGTGCTGACGATCGGCAAAAGCGGGAAAGACGCTAACCTGTTGATCCCTGCCGAGCTGCTGAAACTGCGGGGCATTTCCTTCTTCCATACGAACCGGGGAGGGGATATCACCTATCACGGCCCCGGACAGATCACCGGCTATCCGGTATTCGACCTGGAGCATTGGCAACTGGGACTGAAACAGTATATCCATACCCTGGAAGAGGTCATTATCCGCTTCCTGTCTCTCTACGGGATAAAAGGGGAGCGGTTGGAAGGAGCGACCGGTGTCTGGATCGACCCGTTGGTAAAAGGCCGTGCCCGTAAGATATGTGCCATCGGGGTGAAGAGCAGCCGGTACGTCACCATGCACGGTTTTGCGCTGAACATCAATACCGACCTGAGCTATTTTTCCCTGATCAATCCTTGTGGCTTCACTGATAAAGGCGTCACTTCGCTGGAAAAGGAATTAGGTGGAAAGCAGGACTTCGAACTGGCTAAAACACAACTTCATTCATTATTCTCAGAACTGTTTCCCTGATGGATTATAAGATACATTTCGCCCCTTTGCAAGGATATACCGATGCCGTGTACCGGGAAGTCCACCACCGTATATTCGGTGGGGTGGAGAATTATTACACCCCTTTTGTGCGTGTGGAGAAAGACGGTTTCCGTAACAAAGATATCCGTGATATCGCTCCGGACAGAAATTCGGAAACACCTGTGATTCCCCAACTGATTGCTGCTACTCCCGATGAGTTCCGCCGTCTGGCAGCATTGTTTCGGGAAAAGGGATACCGGCAGGCGGATATCAATATGGGTTGTCCTTTCCCTATGCAGGCGCGTTTGCACCGGGGGGCGGGGATTCTTCCTTTTGTTGAAGAGGCGGAGGCTTTGTTACAGACGATCCGGGAGTTTCCGGAGATGAACTTTTCGGTTAAACTCCGGCTGGGCTGGAATGCTCCGGATGAGGTCTTTGCCTTGCTTCCGGTAATGAACTCCTTGCGGCTGGTTCATGTTACTTTGCATCCCCGGATAGGTACGCAACAATACAAAGGGAATGTGGATACAGATAGTTTCGCCCGTTTCTATGAGGCATGCAGGCATCCGCTTTTCTATAACGGAGATTTGAACAGCCTGGAAGATATCGACCGGATTCTCTGCCGGTTTCCCCGTCTGGCGGGTGTGATGTCGGGGCGTGGCCTGTTATCCTCTCCCTGGCTGGCTGCGGAATATGCAGCAGGCAACGGTTTTACGGATGAAGAAAAGAAAGCGAAACTGCTACATTTCCATACGTTGTTGTTTGAAAAATATAGCAGTGCGCTTGAAGGAGGCGACCATCAGATACTGGCCAAAATGAAAACCCTTTGGGATTACTTGTTGCCGGAGGCGGAGAAACGTCTGCGGAAGAAGATACTGAAAAGCAACCAACTGCCTACTTATCTTCAGGCCGTGAAGGAACTGTTACAATAGTTGAATCAGCCTTTGCCGGTGCGATTGTATCGGCTGGGGCAAGCGGGATAATCGGTACTAATTTCCTTCTCCGGCGGAAAAACTCGGAGAGATGGGAGAAGTCTTTCTTGAACATGACACCTACGCCCTGAGTTGTTAACGCCCCGTTGAGGTATTTGTACATATCATTTGCATGATTGTATGCTTTTAGCCGGATTTCTCCGCTGGGGGTTAGCTTGTATTCCAGGTCGAACTCACCGACAAAGTCATTCTTTTGCTGATACGTATTGTTCCTGTATCCGAAACTGCCGTTGAACAGCAGGCGGTTGTCGAGCAATTGGCTGGAAAGCAACATTTCCACTTCCGTATCCTGTATGCCGTCTTCGCTGGTACGGATATTCGTTCCGATCTGTACCTTGTCGGTCAGGCTGTTCAGAATGCTTGAAATCTGGGAAGAGATGGCAGAAGAAGCTACTGCGCTGAATTCGCTCGAACGATACGCATTCTGAGAATAGTCGGGTGTGTAGAACTTATTCAATACCAGCAGATAGATGATCTGGCGCGTCATCATATCTTCGGTATCGACCAATGCCTTCATCTGTCGTTCTATCTCTTCGTTGGTGCCGGGCAGCTCCAGGTCGAATGAGATTGCCGGACTGCGCAACATGCCATCCAGGTTAAGCACGCAGTTGACGGGGACGTTGGTTCGTGGACTTTCCCTGGCAAGTCCGTCATCCAGATCGCGCAAGTTGGCGGTCAGGTTATAAATAGCATTTATATGCATCGTCGCATCGAAGGGATCGCCACGGAAGTCGATTGCACTGCCTTCGCGTATCTTAAAGTCTTTATGGATAATCTGCTGTAAGCTGAAATTATAGTTACCGCTGACGATTCCCATGTTGCCATACATGCGTAAGTCCGTTTTTGTCCCGTATTCTATCTGCATGCTTCCGCTGCAATTACCGGTTATTTTGTCGCCGGCAATCGGGTCCATAATCAGTTCGATTTTGGCATCGGGGGTGATATCGAGCAGGAAGTTCATGCGCATTTCGGCCCCTTCCTCTTCTTCATTGTTTACAATCTTCAGGGAATCCCGCGATAATGTACCGTTGGCCAGATCTTTCAATTGTTTTTTATCCACAAAAGTGATAAAGTCATAGTCGGCAGCAGTAGTATTATTGATGAAGTCGAGGGTAATGGACGTCTTGGGATCGCTCCGCATATTGATATCGAAGTTGATCAGCTTGTCATTTCCTTTGATGGAGGCCGAACCACTACCGAAAACGGTACCGTAGATCAGTGGATTCAGTTTGCGGGTAGCGTTGAATACCAGCATATTCTTTGTCTTGACATTCACGTCGAAGCTGACATCTTTGAAGTGGTTATGGTAGACGCTCATGTTGACGGTACCCGGATTGCCGAACTCGTCGTGAACCGTCAGGTCGCGCATATTTATGGAACCGGCATCCATGTAGATGGAGTCGGAGAATGTATAATACGTATTGGTATATTCGATACCCAGGCCGCCGTCCAGCACGTATGCGTCGCCCTCTACGGTCAGCGCTTTGAACGGGCCGTGCAGATGGACGTTTCCGAATCCCCGTCCTTTCATGTTTTTGGCCACCTTTTCCACAAAAGGATGGAGGAATCCCAGGTTGATATCGTTGGCATCGAAGAACAGGGAGAGTCCGGCATTTTGTCCGACCGGGAAGATATAGCCGCTTACGTCGGTCCATGTCGTATCGTTTTTATAGATGCTGCCCAGCATCAGGATACCTTTTTGGGCATCGTCCCACTCGCTGAACAGATTTAGCCGGCCAAGGGGAGTCTGGTTGAATGAAAAGTCATTTATTTCAAGGTCGGTGTTCAGCATGCGGCTTCCGTAAAGGTCGCAGATGTTGAATGTACCCGTTGCTTTCCCGGCAAACTGTAATACCGGAATGTTCAGTATATCGAATATATAACTGAGTTCAACCTGTTTCAGATCCATTAAAAGGGTATCTGCCGGATTTTTGGAGATGCTTCCGTCCAGCAACAACGATTGTTTTTCGTTGCCTACCCTGAATTTATGGATATCTATTTTACCGTCGGCTATTCTGATATCCGACGGGTGGATGATCCATAGAGAATCGTTCAGTACCAGCTGGCTCTCTTTCACGGCAATATCGGTTCGTAGCACGGCAGGCTTTTTCTCCTGTTCCTCTTCCGTAAAGAGGGCGGAAGCCGAAAGTTCGGCACGAAATTCTTTTTCCTTGTTGTTTGCCCATCCGATCAGCGTATTGATCCGGTTATCCTTGGCATCCACTTTCAGATCGAGGTAGTTGCGAAGTCCTTTCTGGTTGTAGTTGATCGCTTTTAATAGCAGGTTGATGTTTTCCTGCGGGTTGTCGCATGTCAGATAACCGGATTCGAACATGGATTTGCCCAGTCTGAACTTGGGGAGGAAGGCTTCGATGCGGAATTTGTTATACAGGTTGTTGTAATGTCCCGTGATACGTGCCTGGTTTACTATTGTTACCGGCAATTTGAGTGTTTCGGATATCTTCTCCGTGTTTTCCACAGTCAGCAACAGCGAGAAATTGTTTTCTTCTACTTTCTGCTTTTTCTGCGTGGCATTGATAAGCGCCGGAATATATCCTTTGAAGGTATTCATGAAACTCGGGATGATCGTTTTGAACGAGTAAGCACCTGTCACTTCCCCGTTCAGAATGTCGGACGAGATCGTCAGATGGCGATCCAGCGAATGACCGGAGGCCGTTACCTGAAACTTTTTCAGGAAAAAGCTGCTGGGTGCTGTGAGGAAGGACAGACTGTCTATCGTGATGTTCCCCTCCAGGTTATCTATATTGTTGCCGGTGAAGTCGGCGTTCAGGGATAACGAGATATCCGGCGATTCGTATTTATCGATCAGGTGGAGGCTGTCCGGGCGGAAATGCTCCAGATTGGCGGTGAAGTTGAACATGGAGTTCTTTCCTTCGTGGCGGAACATACCCTCTGCATACAACTTACCGTTCGGATCGTTCACCTGTACCATCCCGTCAAAGCTGTTTTTCTTGAAATTTCCGGATAACTGAATATCTTCGTATTTGTATTTCCTGTATTCGAATTCGTCGATATTTGCTTTGATATTACCAAAGAAACTGCTGTTTTTATGCCGTTTGGCATCGACCGATATGTTCAGCTTGGCGTTACCGTAAGGGTTGCCTTCGTCGAAAAGTTCGTTCAGAAGCAGGCCGGAGGTGGAAACATGTCCTTTCAGGTAGGCTGCGATATTATTTTCTTTATCACTACCGAATATCATATCGGTTTGTACGGAGCCGATAGCCGAAGAGAACTTGCCGAAAGCCACCAGGTTATCGAAGAAGCCGGATATCTCTCCGGTAAAGTTGATCGTACCCAACCGGATAACCGGATCGGGCAGGACGACCGGTTTTTTATTGAAATTGTTTATCAGTCCGCTCAGTCCGTCGGTGGTAATATACATTTTGTTCACCTGTCCGAAGATATAGGCATCTTCCGGGTGGCTGATTCCTTTCAGGTCCATTTTTCCGATAAACAGCATCTTGTCACTGTATCGTAATGTCAACTGTTTCAGGTTGATATTGTTGATGGCTCCGGAGGCTTCGGCCGAAAGTTCGATGGTTTCGGTGAAATTACTAAAGGCCGGAACGAAGGACGAAAGGTCTTTCAGGCAGATTTGCGACGGAGATATGTTCAGTGCCAGCGGCGCATGGTTCAGCAGCTCGGAAGCATTGTTGATTTCGCGCATGTCTATCCTGGCCTTGCTGATTTTCAAATCGGTTTCCGGCAACTTGATTTCGAAGTTATTGATAAACGTGCTGTCGCGGTTGCCGATGATATTCATCGAGAGTTTGTTCAACGTAAAGCCGGAAGCCTCGTCGAAACTCATCTTTTTGATGTTCGCGTTGAGACTGTCCTTATTGAACGCTTTCATGGAAATCTTGGCACTCAGGTTCTTGATGTCCACATGTTTGGCGTTGAACTTACCGGGCGTTTGCGCCTCGCTCTCCACATCAAACCGGAAATTACCGCGGCGTATCAGGATGGAGTTGAAGCGCAGGTCGATATTCGGATTCTTCTTCATCGTATCTTTGCTGGCGAAAGCGTCGATAACGAACTGGAGGTTCAGCGGACTGTCGGGAGTCTTTTTATTGAGATTGACCGAAAAGCCGAATAACCGGACCGTAGAGAATACGAATTTGCCTTTGAGCAACGGGAGGACTTCGAAACCGGCAGCCACATGATTTGCCTCGAATAAGGTCTTACCTGTCTCGTCTTCCAGGTATAAGTTGTCGAGTACCACGCGGTTGAACCACTCGATATTTACATTTCCTATCTTTACGGGCACACCGAGATGGCTGGATAATTCTGTCGATGCAATGCCGGAAACCTGAGATTGGATATAAGGTATCTTCAATAAAATGAAAGGCATTGCATAGAATATCCAGAACAAAACAAGTAGGGTAATGATTATGTATTTTAGTCCTCTGATATCTTTACTATATTTTAAACGCAAATCTACAACAATATCGCGATAGATTTCATTAAATTTGCACAAAAAAACGAGAGAAGAGTATGAGTGTAACAATATTGGGGATAGAATCATCCTGTGATGATACTTCCTCTTCCGTAATACGCGACGGCGTGATGCTGTCGAACGTGATAGCCAGCCAGGCCGTTCACGAGGCTTATGGCGGTGTCGTTCCCGAACTGGCTTCGCGGGCACATCAGCAGAATATTATCCCGGTGGTTGCCGAAGCCATCAAACGGGCCGGTATCGATAAATCGGAACTGAGCGCTGTCGCTTTCACACGTGGCCCGGGACTGATGGGTTCCTTGCTCGTCGGGACCTCTTTTGCCAAAGGATTTGCCGCCTCTCTGGATATTCCGATGATCGAGATCAACCATTTGCAGGCCCATGTGCTTGCCCATTTCATCAAGGAAACGCCGGAAGACGATCATGCGCCTTCTTTCCCTTTCCTTTGCTTGCTGGTGTCGGGTGGCAATTCGCAAATCATCAAGGTGAACGCATATAACGATATGGAGGTGATAGGCCAGACAATAGACGACGCGGCTGGCGAAGCCTTCGACAAATGTGCCAAGGTGATGGGATTGGGTTATCCCGGCGGTCCGGTGGTGAACCGTCTGGCCAACGAAGGAAATCCGAAAGCCTTCGCTTTCAGTAAACCGCATATTCCGGGGTACGATTACAGTTTCAGCGGGTTGAAAACCTCTTTCCTTTATACGTTGAGGGATCGATTGCAGGAAGATCCCGATTTTATCGAAAAGAACAAACAAGACCTCTGTGCTTCCTTACAGTCTACAGTGGTTGATATCCTGATGAATAAGTTGCGTAAAGCAGCGAAAGACCTGAATATAAAAGAGGTAGCAGTGGCCGGAGGTGTATCGGCAAACTCCGGTTTGCGTGATGCTTTCCTGGATTATGCCAAGCGGTATGGTTGGAAGGTACATATCCCGAAGTTTGCGTTTACAACAGACAACGCAGCGATGGTCGCCATTACAGGTTATTATAAATACCTCGATAAGGATTTCTGCCCGATGGATGCAGTTCCTTTCTCTAGGGTTGTTATTTAAAGAAGAATACAAAGGTTGGAAGAAATATACTATCATACTATCATATTTCGATATAAGTAGTTGTATACATGTTTGTTATAGTATGATAGTAGCTGTTTTCAACGATCATTTATCTATCATACTACTATCATTTCCTACTTAAAAAATGGGACAGACAGTATGCTGTTTTCACTAAGTATATGGCTAAAAGACAGGCGGATAGTGACAAAAGTTGCTTGACACCCGGGTCTTGATGCCTTTGACACCCGGGTGTAGGCATCGTCGAGATGGGGGTGTAAAAAGGGGTGAAACGGGCATCCCGGCAACAAAAAGTCTGTGTTCGAGTGAAATTAAGTCATAGTTTTGAGATAAAAAGGTAGTAATCTGACGAATTATAAGATGCCGTAGGCGGTTGTAACAAACGTCTTTATCAGTCTTAAAAAGACTTCCGTTGGTTAAAATAGAGTTAAAATGATGGTTGCATGATAGGTAAATGATAGTATAAAAGACGTACTGTCATAGTTTAAATGATTGCTATATAGTTATTTACATGTCGTAATGACAGTATGATAGTATATTCCGTGAAAGCCTCTTATATTGAGGGGGCTATTCACAATTAGTCCTTTCAGGACAAGCTAAGACAATTAATTAGTTTAAATCTGATAATTATTAAAACATTTAAACCTGATAATAAAACGATATGAATAATAATAATTCGCTCAGCGAACAACTTGGCGGACTTCTCCGTTCGAAAGGATTGTTAATGGGTACGGCGGAAAGCTGTACGGGCGGACGTATTGCCAATATGGTTACCCTGGTGGCTGGTAGTTCCGATTATTTTGTCGGAGGCGTTGTTTCTTATAGCAACGAGGTGAAACATAATGTGCTCGGAGTTTCGGAAGACAGTTTGCGTCTTCATGGTGCCGTGAGCCGTGAAGTGGTGGAACAGATGGCGCAGGGAGCTATCCGTACGTTGGGATGCGATTGCTCGGTGGCGACGTCGGGAGTTGCCGGACCGGGCGGGGGAAGTCCCGAAAAGCCGGTAGGAACGGTCTGGATCGCTGCCGCTTTGAAGGAACAGGTCGTTTCACATTGTTATCATTTCGGTACGGTGCGGGCTGAAAACATACAGTCGGCAGCCGATGCCGCTTTGACAATGTTACTGGAACTTTTACAGAAGTCCGATGGATAAATTCATAGAACAACAGCGATTGATCTATCCGATGTCGGACGAAGCCATCCGGCTTCTGATCGATGAGATGGACGAGGTTTCTTTCCCGAAGGGCGATCTTCTTATCAGGGAGGGCGACCGTGACCCGTTCGTGTGGTTCGTCAGGAAGGGATTGATCCGTTCTTATGTCGAAAGGGAAACGAAAGACATCACGTTATGGTTCGCTTCGGATGGCGAAATGATAAATTTCGTCTACCGGGATATTGCCGCTTATAATATCGAGATGGTGGAAGATTCGGACTTGCTCCGTATCCCTGCCCGCAGACTGGAAGAGCTTTTCGAGCAGTCGCACGACATAGCTGTCTGGGGACTCAAACTGCTTGATTATTACCTCCGGGAATATGAAAATTATTTTATTAATGATAGTTGGAGTGATGCCCGCGAGCAATACGAAGCCTTGTTGCGCAGCAATCCCGAACTTTTCCAGCGAGTGCCTCTCAAGCATATCGCTTCTTATCTCCAGATCACTCCTCAATCGTTGAGCCGTATTCGTTCTTCTTCTAAATAAAAAGAGCAGACCGAAATTATCCTATGGTAATTTTTCTCTGAAAAGACCTCCCTACCTTTGCAGCCGGAAACCAAAAGTGAGTTGATTTATGAATAAAGACAAAGCTCTCTTTCGCCTGGAAAGGGAGAAATTATTGTTGACAGGTGAGATTCCCCGCTTATTTATGAAGTATGCACTTCCCGGTGTTGCGGGATTGTTGTTCCTGGGTATACAATCCGTGATCGACGGGATTGTGTTGGGACGTTTCGTAGGAGCCAATGCGCTTGCCAGTGTGAATCTGGTTTTGCCGTGTTACAGTCTGATTTCGGCATTTGCAATCGTGATGGGTATCGGGGGGCAAACCCTCGTCAGTATCAGCCTCGGAAGAGGGGATAAGCAGGAGGCTAATAACGCTTTGCGCTCGGTATTCGTGTTTTTGCTGGGGATGTCCGTGGTGGTGAGCCTGGTTATTTTTCTGTCAGCAGGAAAGATTGCTTCTTTTTTGGGGGCGAACGAAGTGTTGTTACCCGATGCGGTACATTATATACGGGCACTCGTTCCTTTCTTCCCGCTGCTGTGTGCGATGTTTTTCGGCGACTACATAATCAAGGCGATGGGGCATCCGTTGTATGCGACTTCTGTTATGGGGATGACTGTGGTTCTGAATATTGTTCTGGACCTCGTGTTTGTTGCCGTTCTGGGGTGGGGCGTTATGGGAGCCGGACTGGCTACCGGTATTGCTTTTACGATGGGAGCCTGTTTCAATGTGCCCCGTCTGTTTTCACGTCATGAAGTGGTTGCCGTGCAGCGTGGACGCTATGACCGGCGGCTGGTGTGGAATGCTTTCTATAACGGTTCGTCCGAAGGTATGTCGGAGTTGTCGGTGGCGATTACGGTATTTCTTTTCAATATTACCATGATGAGGTATCTGGGAGAGAGTGGGGTGGCTGCATTTACGGCAATCAATTATATATTGTTTATCGGAACGACCGTATTCCTTGGCATATCGGATGGGATCATTCCTATTATCGGGTATAATTACGGGGCCAGACAACAGGAACGTATCAAATCGATCCTGAAATTGGCGGCGCGGACGAATTCGCTGATCGGGATCGGTTTGTTTTTGCTGTTGTTGCTGTTTGGCGAGCAGGTGATCGGACTCTTTTTTAAGGATCATGGGAGCGAGGCTTTTGAGATTGCTTCGAGGGGTGTTTCGATTTACTGTTTCGCCTTCTTGTTGTGCGGGTTGAATATATTGGCTTCCAGTTATTTTACGGCGATAGGGAATGCTAAGATATCTATTATTATCTCAGCTTTGAGAGGACTCGTATTTGTGGGAATCGGCATACTTGTCCTCCCTGCCGTGTTCGGTATCGATGCCATCTGGTATGATGTACCGATCGCTGAGATATGTACCTTGTCCGTTTCTTTCTGGCTGGTACGCAGGTCGTTATTTAATAATCGGAGCAATTAACCGGTATCCTTTTTCATTCGGATGCAATCCGTCGGAGAAGAGGGATTCGTCTATCTTTCCGTTGGGAAGGAGCAAGGCTGGCCCTGCATCGCCGAACAGGCAGTTTTCCTCCTCGGCCATCGTCCGGATATTCCGGTTGATGTTTTTCACCCAGTCCTCATGTTCGCGACGGGGAAGGATACCCATTACCTGGATCGTTGCTTTCGGCTGGCGGTTACGAACGGCTGTGATAAGGAATCGTAGACCTTCTACAATGTCTTCGTCCGTACTGGAACCCATGTTGTTTGTTCCGATCATCAGGACGATCTTCTTTGCTTCGTAACCGTCCAGTTCATCGTGGTAGATACGCCAGAGTGCGTTTTCGATGCGGTCGTAACCATATCCCAGGTTCTGGAAACCGGCGGCTGCCATGTGTTTCTTCCAGCTTTCCGGACCTCTGTTTAATGGGCCGGCAGGTTCGCCTCCCCAGAAATGCGTAATCGAATTGCCTATGATAACGGCTTTGGGAGGGTGCTGCTTGATATGGCTTATTATTTCGCGATGGCGTTTTTGCCATTCGTAATTGTTCGGTTCGCGGCGTTGGGTTACCGGCTGGCAGGTAGGGCGGTTACCTTCCGGGATACGGAGTATTTCACGTACTTTCTTTTCTACGGCTGTCGCCTGAGCTTGTGCGCCCAGGTCGGAGGGGTGTACGTAATCAACCCAGGCATCCGGCGAGTAATCGAGCTCGTCGTGTGTCAGGTAGTAGAGGTCTTTCACACCTTCCGATTGTAGTATTTCGAAACCTTTTTGTGAACCTCTGTTGAGGCGGGTATATAGTTCATATTGTCCCTTGTCGGTCGGTGCATTGCTGTATCCGGCGTGTTCGACAAGCAGGATGGGAGCGTTGCGGGTTGTCCTGATTTGTTTTACGGCGGCAACGATCAGGTCTGTAACTTCCTGTTCGGTGTTTGGTGTCAGGTTAGGCAGACAATCCAGGATATATATACGTGCATCCTGCTCTATGATGTAGTTCAGCACTTCCTTTTCCAGTTTCCCGTTTCCGGAAAATCCCAGGTTGATAAGCGGATAGCCCAGCGAACGTTGCAGGATATTGGCCCAGGCCATAGCCGGACGGGAGGAACAGGCTCCTTGTGCGATGGAGGTTCCATAGAGTACGACCGGCTTTTCCGGCGATTGCGGGATAAAGGTCAGTTCGCTGTCTTCGGGAGTGCCGATCTCCATCCATTCTACCGTATTATATAAAGGTAAGTAAAGACGGTATTCAAATCCACGGTTATGATAGCTGTCCTGACCTAAATTTCTGTAACTGTATGTTATGGTATCTCCGAAAGAATAGTTTCCGAAGCAAAAGCCCCATTTCCCGTCGCTGTCGATACTGTACAGGTCGACGCCGGATACACCGGTACTTTGCATGTGCGGCATATTCAATCCGCCACTCACTTTGTAGCGGACGGTGATCTGTGGGGCATTACTATAAAAGTGGATCGCTAACCCGGCCGAGTTGCGGGAGAGGTTCCATACGGCGGGTCTTATTTCCTTCTCTGCCCGGTCAGGCAGGCGGACATATTTGTAACCTATTTCATCAGGCCAGCCCTGGTTTTGTACTACAGGAAAACCTGCATCCATCGGATTCTGCCATTTCCATTGTGCCCCGGCAGAAAGGCATGCCATACAGAAAAATAGTAGGCAAAAGAGTCTTTTCATGGTCGTTATTATGTGTTTATGTTACTTTTTGATACGATATTGACAAAGATAAAACAATTTCAGGAATTCTATTTTTATTTATTCATGTATATTTGCCATAGTTAAACAAAAAGTAAAAATACCATGAAAGTACAAGCATTGCTCGTATTCCTTCTGGCCGGAAGCATGTCGTTGATGGCTCAGAAGAGTTATCAGTTACAATCGCCGGACAGAAAACTGCAAACGGTAGTTACCGTAGGTGATAATGTAGAATTTTCCCTGACTCATGACGGAACAGAGGTCCTGGCCCCATCCGCAATCTCCATGACTTTACAGAATGGAGAAGTTTTGGGAGCAAAACCGAAAGTATCGAAAGTAACCAAAGGGTCGGTAGATAAAGTGATCCCTTCTCCTTTCTATAAGAAGGCGGAAGTAAGCGATATCTATAATGAAATGACGATTTCTTTCCGTGGAGATTACAGTATTGCCTTCCGCTTATATAACGATGGACTGGCTTATCGTTTCATTACCCGTAAGAAAGGGGAGATTGTCGTTGCAGACGAAGCGGCAACCTACAACTTCTCGACAGACCATAAGACATTTTCTGCTTATGTAAACAGTACGAAGCCGACATTCGAAGAACAGTTCTCCAACTCGTTTGAGCAACCTTATGTGAATGAAGCTATCACCAAACTGAACGACAAACGTTTGATGATCCTCCCTTATCTGGTGGATCTGGGTAACGGAAAGAAACTATGTATCACCGAAGCCGATTTGGAAGACTATCCGGGTATGTTCCTGAATAATGCAACAGATAAACCCTCTCTGAAATCTGTGCATGCCCCTTATCCGAAGGTAAAACAGCAGGGGGGACATAACCGCCTTCAGATGCTGGTCAAGGAACGTGAAGATTTTATAGCTAAAACGAAAGGAAACCGTTCGTTCCCGTGGCGTGTGTTTGTCGTTTCTGAAAATGACAAGCAGCTGGTCGATTGCGATATGGTGTATCGCCTGGCTTCTCCTTCCCGTGTAAGTGATGTTTCCTGGATCAAACCGGGTAAGGTTGCCTGGGACTGGTGGAACGATTGGAACATTTACGGAGTGGACTTCCGTGCCGGTATCAATAACGATACTTATAAATATTATATCGACTTCGCTTCCGAACATGGCATCGAATATGTAATTCTGGATGAGGGTTGGGCTGTTAACCTGGAAGCAGATTTGTTGAAAGTCATCCCGGAAATCGATCTTCCAACCATCGTATCGTACGCCAAATCGAAGAATGTGGATATTATTTTGTGGGCAGGTTTTTATGCTTTCGACCGTGATATGGAGAATGTTGTGAAGCATTATGCGGATATGGGTGTCAAAGGTTTCAAGGTTGACTTTATGGACCGTGACGATCAGGAACTTATTAATTTCTTGTACCGCTCGGCAGAAACTTGTGCCAGATATAAGATGTTAGTCGATTTTCACGGCATATGTAAACCGACCGGTTTGCAGCGTACTTATCCGAACGTGATCAATTATGAAGGGGTGAATGGTTTGGAACAGTTGAAATGGTCGCCTGCCTCTTACGATATGGTTACTTACGACGTAACATTCCCGTTCATTCGTATGGTTGCCGGTCCGGTAGATTATACACAGGGTGCCATGCGGAATGCAACCCGTGCCAACTATCGTCCGGTCAACTCCGAACCGATGAGCCAGGGTACCCGTTGCCGCCAGCTGGCTACTTATGTGATTTTCGAATCGCCTCTGAATATGCTTTGCGATAATCCGACCAATTATATGCGTGAAAAAGAATGTACCGAATTTATCGCAAACATCCCGACCGTTTGGAACGAAACACAGGTGCTCGATGCAAAAGTATCCGAATATATCGCTATGGCCCGCCAGCACGATGATATCTGGTATCTGGGTGCCCTGACCAATTGGGAGCCGCGCGAGATGGAACTGGATCTTTCTTTCCTGGGTGACGGCGATTACAAACTGGAACTTTTCAAAGACGGTATCAATGCCGACCGTGCCGCCTGCGATTATAAAAAAGAAATCATCCCGGTTCCCGCCGACCGTAAGCTGAAGATCAAAATGGCTCCGGGCGGCGGATATGCTGCAAAGATCTATAAATAACCGACTTCTAGGTGCATGGAATAAGCGTTCGAACCGTCCGCATAATAATTGTTTATTGTGCGGACCGGTTCGAATTTGTTTTTTTGGTAAAGACGGAGCGCTGCCGGGTTTGATACGTTTACTTCGAGCGTAATCTTTGGATGATTATGCTGTCTGGCAAATTCGATCGTTTTGTCTATCAGGTGTTGCCCTAACTTCTGCTTTCTGAAACCGGGATGTACGGCTAAAGAATAGATGCGCAGATTAGGGGTATGATCGTTTTGCAAGAGAGAAACGTAAGCGACTATTCTCTCTTGGTATTCAACGACATAAAACATTCCTTTGGCTTTTGTGATCAGATAGACGAATTGTTTTTTGGAAAAGCTGTCCGGACCGAAACAGGATGTCTCTATTCTCATAATCCCGTCCAGGTCTGCCCGGGTTGCCTGCCTGGTTATAATCTCCTGCTCCATCTTTTAGAAGTGTTTCATATCCAACATACGCCCGAAATGATTCAGTATCCTGTAATACAGGTCATCGCCCAGTACAGCGTCTTCGATACCGTGGTCGATACTCGGATTATCGTTGATCTCGATAACCATGGCGCGGTCGTTGACCATTTTCATATCGACTCCGTATAATCCTTTTCCGATAAATGAAGTCGCTTTGACTGCCGTGTCGAGCACTTTGCGGGGAACCTGATAAATAGGAATGGTATCGACCAGTCCGCACCGGCTTCTTCCCGAATCATAATGACAGTAGATTTGCCAGTGTCCTTTGGCCATATAATACTTGCAGGCAAACAACGGCTCACCGTTCAGGATACCGATCCGCCAGTCGAACTCAGTCGGAGTAAATTCCTGGGCGAGGAGGATGGATGATTTTTCAAACAGCAGGTCGAGTGCTGCTTCCAGCTCCGTTTCGTTGGTCACCTTCTTCATCCCGAAAGAGAAAGAACCATCCGGAATCTTCAGGATGAACGGTGATCCCAACTGGCTGCTGATCTGTTCGAATGTGTTTTCGTTTGACTTGAATATCAGCATCGAGAGGGGAGCCGGTATCTTTTCCTTTTCAAATAATTCATTCAGGAATACTTTATTTGTGCACCGGATGATGGATAACGGATCGTCTATCACGACCATTCCGTTCTGCCTTGCCAATTGCGAAAGCCGGAAGGTGTAATGGTTCAGTGAAGTCGTCGTACGTATAAATAAAGCATCGAACTCCATCAGACGGGTGGCATCTTCTTCCGTGATCAGTTCGGCATGTATATCCATCTTTTTGGCTACTTCCAACAGTTTGTTTATGGCCTGTTTGTTGCTGGGTGGGAACTTTTCCTCCGGATCGTATAATACAGCCAGGCTATAGCGGGCGGATTTAACGGTTTGGGGTGCACGCCATACCTTTTTGTTGAAACGGTCGAGCGCTTCAGCGAAGAAATTTTGTTCTTCATCGTTCAGTTGTTCCAATGACAAGAGTTGAATGGATTCAATCTGGTTCTTAGCCCGGGTATTAAAACTGATCCTAAGGAGGGGAGCAGGATAGTTTTCGAAGATGAATCGGGCAATTTTCTCCAGCCCTTTTTCCTGGCAAGTCCCGAAATAGAGGTTCAGATACCAGATATCATCGGTAATATTGTTTTTCTGTATCCATTGATAACAGAGCTTCTGTAAGTTCCGGTCCATGCGGACACCCGCCCCGGCTTCCAGCTTATTGATGATATCTACTCCGGGAATCACCTTGTGTCCTCGGGGTTGAGCCAGTAATGAACAGTAATATCCTTCGGAATTATAACTGTAGTCATTACTGAGGTTGATGACAAATTTACTCCCCTTTTCTTTTTGGAGAGATTTGTTTTTTAAATAATCGGAAACAGTTAAGATACTGCTTGTCTTGTAATACGGTTTCCAATCATTCAGACTGTCTAAAAGAATCAGCACATTATTCATATTGAATATTAAAATGAGTGCGCAAAAATAGACAAATAAATCAATCTGTAATGCGAATAATCATTAATTATTAAAAGTACTCTTTGCTGATTGAGTCTCAGGGTGTTGTTTCCTGTCACATATTATCTCCAATCTCGTTGTTTGTGTTGTTAAACATCTTGATTTTTACGGTTTGGGTGTAGAAATGTTTACTTTTGTTGAAACATAAATATTATAATAATGGAAATAGATGAATTGAACGCGGAAATAGAGAATATGGAGAAGTCTATCGCTAATGCAAAGAGGAAAATAGAATCATGTGAAAAGAAGAGAAAAGAGCTTTTGCAAGAGGTCTATAATAACAAGTATTTGCGGCTTTCAGAATTACAAATTTGTTATGTAAGAGAAATATACCGCTTGGATCTTGATAGGTATGATGTTATTGATTTTAAAGGCGTTTATGCTGGATTTAGATATGGTATATTTGAATATGAAAATTCTGATGAATATACAAACAGAAGAGAAAATTATTGTGAAATAATAATAGAGGATGAACCAGAAATAATTACTGAAGAAGAATTTTGTGATATACTTAAAATTATTCATACTAAGTTGGATGAAAAATTGTTTTCTAAATTTGCAAAGTCTAAGTAGATGGAGTATTATCACTTTACAGTCAAAATGTCATTTTGTTATTTTACCTTCTGTATCTTTGCTTTGTAAGTATCCGGTTCCGGTTTGCCTGTAAAATATGGAACTGTACGGAAGTTAAGGATTATCTTTTTGGATGGTAGTTTTCTAATAATATGGAAAAATGATTTTCGGACTGCATTTATCTGTACGGATAGGTGTAGTCTGGTTTGTTTTTATATTGTTTTGTATAACATTTAGTAAAGTGAAAGTTAGACTGTCTGGTAGATACTTTTAGAAGAAAAATAGTTGCTATTTAAAAAAAATATTCACTTTGTATATCTCAGATCAGGTCATGTCCTTTCTTTTCTGATTCCCTTTTTATCTATCTGTGCAGATCGTTTCCACTGACTGCCCGGATTGTTTTGACTATCCGCACAGTTTGTTGTAATAATCCGTACGGATGGTAGTGATTACCTGCCGGATAACGGCAGCGATCTGCGCAGGTAGTGAATGCTATCCGGAAGGAAAGGAATACATACTTTTCTGTTTATACGGATTTTTTTTGATTTGCTTGTTAGTAGAAAGCCTGTTTATGTGTTATTTTGTTTACTAAATTCCTTCAATATTTATCAATTAGTAAATAATTAAGTATATGAGAACAGACAAAAGCCGGGCTACAGGCAGGCGGCAGAAAGTGGAAATGTTGCAGTTTATGCTGCAGAAAATAGACCGCTTGGAAGATAGTGGTAAAAAGAGTACGGCACATAATTACAGGAGTACGCTCAATTCGTTCCGGCGTTTTTTAGGATCGAAGAGAGTGTATGCGGAAAAGATGGACGGGGAGTTGATGGTGGCGTATGAACATTGGTTGATGGAAGATAAGCCGGAAGGAAAAGGTTGTGACGCGATTACCCGAAAAGCTGGAATTTGCCCTTTCGATGTTTCTTTTTTCTTATTATACGCGGGGAATGTCGTTTGTGGATTTGGCACATTTAAAGAAAAAGGATATCCAAGGGGGAGTCTTGACTTATGTGAGGCGCAAAACTGGAAAGGTGTTACATATTGAATTACTCCCGGAAATGATCATGATTATCCTGCGGTATGTATCTGAAGTAAAAGACAGCCCTTATCTGTTCCCACTTCTGACAAAAGATGGAGCAGGCTATGAAAGTGCGCTTAGGTTACAAAATAAACGATTGAAACGGGTTGCAAAGATTCTCGGCTTGAATGTAAAATTGACGACTCATGTGGCAAGGCATTCCTGGGCGACAATAGCTCGTGATAAAGGAGTGGATTATTCGTATAAATTTAAAATCAACAATTATGAGTAACAAAAAGCATAAAGCCATGTAGAGTGAACATTTCAGTCTGGAAGAGTTGACTTATAGCCGTATAGCGGTAGAGAACGGATTGGATAATGAACCGCCTCCTGCTGTCCGTCAGTCACTTTGTTATCTGGCCGTTCATCTGTTGGAACCATTGGGAGGGCTCTATAATAGTCCGATTGCCGTACTGAGTGGTTATCGTAGTGACTCTGTTAACCGTCTAGCTGGTGGTGTCGTTAACAGCCAGCACCGGAAAGGGGAGGCTGCCGATTGCTATATCCCGGAAGGACCGTGCCGTTTACTGGATATCCTGAAGAAATCAGGATTGCTTTTCGACCAGGCCATTCTGTACAAGAAACGGAATTTTCTTCATCTCTCCCTGAAAGAGAAAGGTACCAATAGAATGCAGATATTATTTTATATTTTATGTCTGGTATTTCTGTTGCCGTCTTGCCAGATACGACGGGGCAGCACGAGAGAAGAACATGCTTTCTATATTGACTCATTAGTTGCCTCCGGCAAAGACTCTTCCCTTTTTAACCGTAAAACATTCACTATAGATTCTATTAACTGGAATATAACCCGGGTGGTCTTTTCGCCACCCGATAGTACCGGCCGACAATATCCGGCAAAGATAGCTTTATTGCAAGGGAAAAAACATCACAGCATAACCGACATAAGTAGTAAGACCGCTAATTCGTCAGTAGAATTGACCCGCCATCAAACCGCTGTTTCTTCTTTTTTTTCCGAAAATCAGTACAAACACTCATCGTCTGTGAGTATTTGGATAGTAGTTTTTGTCCTGTTAGCCGGGGTATGCCTGGGGTTCGGAAACTCATCGCAAACATGAGATTATTAGTCACTTCATTAGGGGTGGAGTGGCTTTGATATTAATTCAATGAGTATATTATATCTTTTAATTTACACTGCATCATTCTTACATATCCCTTACACAACGGACGTAAACAGAAGACGTATTCCAATCCATGGCACTACCGCTGATTGCATTGTCCCATCTATTGGTTACATTGAAATATACAGCACGATTATCATTCGGATATTTTCGGTTTACCCAATAATAACGTCCGTTAGTTTGCTCTCCTCCGAGATGGTCGAAACCGAGATCAGTAAAATCATTAAAAGTCATCCCTCCTTTTTGTAATTCCGGAATCTGCGCAGGACTACCCGATTTAGAACCGACACCACCGGCCAGCAAAAGAATCTGCCTCATCTCCAATTCCGACGGAAGACGCCATCCTGATTCACTGCCCTCTTCACTGTAAGCAGCACAACCAGTAAGAGGTGTTGCAAGATCAACCGCATTCGAATTACTCCATCCCGAAGCTTCCACCCAAGTGCCGTTTGACAAAGAATTAACTATAACAGCATCCTTTTTCGCTACACGGAATCGGGGGGAAAGGTAACTCCAGTTTGGGTCTGCCGGACCTTCTCCCGACACGTCAGATACCTGATCTTTTTCAGTGAAACGCAAGGGCAATCCCAATCTGTAATAACTATACGTTCCTGTGGTCATGGGATTAACATCGACATATCCTTTTTCTACACCATTCACTTTTTCGTATGATACGATTACCGGATTACCGCTTATATTCGTGAGGTATGGATACGTCTTTTCCACATTTTTATTATCCCGCACACAGCGCACAATACTGCTTGAGCTATAATTGGCACTCACATCCACGGTAGTTCCGGCAAAGTATGCCGAATTCTGTACTGACGAGGGAGTAGTCTTCGGCACCGTGCTCGTCCAGTAATGTCCACGACTATTAAGCGCAATGCCTTTCACTCCTAACATAACGGCAGTAGCCCCCATCAATCCGTGGTAACGTGCAGGCAGATACCATTCCAAACGGGGATCATCCGCACTGTTTATATCCCACCATTCTTCATTCATCATCATACAAAAACCTGCCGGTGAAAAGACCGGTGGAGCCGTCATTCCCTGAGCGGCATAATTAATCTGTTCAGCCACATATCCTTCCAATGCTTTGAAAATCTTTAACGTGTTCTCTTTTCCGTCACTCGTACTCGTAGCCCCGTACTTGGATTCATCTTTGTCGTAGTCAGTACCTTCATCAACAAGATTTATCCCCATCGGCAAACTACCCTCAAAGGCAAACATTGTTTCATACAAAGGATCGGTAGTATAATCATAAACATATCTTCCGGACGCTAATGCTTTAGTTTTTATAAGATTCTCTGCAGAGGCCATTTGATTTATGTATACCGTTTTATCAGCATATCCGGGTTGAATTTCACCATTGGGATTTCCATCAAATGTTCTCACTACGATTCTCTTGCGTTTATTAGCAACACCGTCAAATCTTGTTACTTTAAAGAGAATTGTACCATGTCCGCTGACATAACCATCCCCTACAGTGTTTTGAACTTTGTCCCCACCAAGATCCATCACCCCCTCAAATACAGGTCCCGCATCCGTTATTTCCTGAAGTCTCCAATAGGATCCTTCTTTAGCCCGAACCATCACACCATACGTACCGGCTTCAGAAGGGAAAAAGTTATTGTCGAGAATCGTAATCTTATCGGTAGCATACTGGGTAACCCGCCAAGCTCGGCTCATATCCGGTTCATTATCATTAAAATACCGTAATTCTACAGTACGCGGCACAGGCATAACGTTTACTCCGACATTTATTCTGATACGTGCTCCCGAAGGCAATCCATTCTTCTTCATACCTACATTTATCCAGTTTGCTTCATCATCTTCTACCCACTTGGAACGAATCTCTCCAATTCCCATATTTGCATTTGTTCCGGGATTCGATGCACCATCTTTAAGAGGAAGATACGAAAGCGATAGCCCCTGCCAGTTGGTGATAGCATTGCCATAAATATCGACCAGTTCAAATCCCCAGGTATCTTCGCCTGCATCCATATACAGATAAGAATTAGTGTTTGCGACAGGAACAGGTCTTACCTGATTACCCCAATTCGTATCATTCGGATCCAGATAAGAGGTTTCGGGCGAACGGTTGGAAGCATACCGACCATTCAGATAACGCAATTCACGCACATGCAGATTTTCTTTATCTACACGGATATCGGAAGTTACAATACCGGCTCCGTCAATTTTCACGGTAACGGTATAATGAGTGTTGCGTTTGATATTGAAATTGTCTATATTGTTTTCACCCAAATATATTTTCCAGGCTACCTTTCCCACATTACGTCCATCATTCATTACTCCCTCGACCAGCAGATATGTAGCCAGATTGTCGATTTCATTATCGGCTGCCGCATTGTTTTTAAACTGTTCCTTTCCCCTTTCAGATGTATTATTCGGATATAGAGCCTCATCATCACCATGCATTCTGTTCTCCAGTATATAATATGACTCGGAAGTGCTGTAATTTTTAACCAGATCTCCTCCATTATCTGTCAAACCGGCTTTAATAGATGACAGATTCTCCGGAACAGTAATTTTGTCTCCATCAGTAGCAAAAGCGGCGTGCTTGGGAACATTCACTATTTGAAGTCCGGTTATAGAAAGGGTTGCACCAATGAAAGGATGAGAGGGAGAACTGATCGACTGGGAAGCTTCTATCATCACATCCAGTTTTGCTGTAAGTTTATCCACATAAACCAGTATACTTGATATAGGTGTTTCCTCCAGGCTAACCTCCATATTTATAGAACCAACCATCACCAGTTTATCCCCGGATGAGATACTTGCATTATCCGTACTGTCCGGCGTATAAACGAGTGTTTTAAATTCGTCCAGATTTACAGCAAAAGTACCTGTGGCTGGATTAATAAAAGGATTATTCCCTGACATTCCCATATCACCATTGGCTTCACCGTAATTGGTAATGAAATAAATAAGGTTATTTGTACCATCACTATTGGCTAGAATGACATTAAAATTACCGCTTTCATCGGGAACGTATTGTTTAACGGACGCATCAATCAGTTCATTATTCGCATCGAACTGTCCGACAACAACATGTGTCCAATTATGCTCCTGCTGACTGGTTAATGACTTAGTTTGTACAGTTTCAAAGCCGGATGCTATCATATTGACATGTGCCCGTACGAATCCTTCGGGTACACCGGTCTGGTCGACCGGCTTACGTTTGTTTGGCTCGAATGCATCATCCGTACATCCGATCAGCATAACTGCTCCGAATATTACAGATAAGATTAATTGCAAAATTATATTCCCGTTCTCTATTCTCTTTCTTTTCATAATTATCCTTATTTATCGGGGTATGGTAACTGTCCATTGGGCATTGCACCATCCTCTTACAAAAATACCTCCGGCATTCACCGTCACTTCATACGTGTATTCGCTTCCACGTTCAAATCGTTGATTCCTTAATACGGATTCGTAAGATTTGTAGTTATCTCCGTTTATCAGCAAGTGGAACGTCAGTTTGACATCCCTGCTTCTGAGGGTCACTGTTTCGGTATTGGTATCGGGATTAGGGATAACCTCGGAAATCAACTCCCAGGTATCAGTTTTCTCATGTATTCCATCTTCATAGCCTTTCGGTTGTTGATAAACATTACGCGCATTCCGGATAGAAACAGTTCCGAAGACAGCACCTTCTTCAGTCAGGATCGTTTCTCTCAGTTTTTGCTCGCCAATAAAGAAGTTAGTACTAAAAGCATTGTAAGTCATATTACTCATCTCGACACCTCTATTTTCTATCCGCATACTCTCAACATCACTTCCCCGAATAACAATAAATCTGATCCGTGAGGAAAGCAAAGTGAACGGCTCGAGCTGAATATTGTAGACACCCGGTGTTCCTTCGGTTACTTGTCCGGCATCCTGACTGATTCGTATTCCTTTAAGAGGACTAGAGGTATATAAAGTGACCGGTATATCCCCTTCCTGAGCAACGACACCGCCATGCCGGAATCGGTATCCCGGTACGTCATACCCATCTATCGCCGATGTATTCAGTTGAACAGCCGGCGAAATTGCAAAAAAATCATAGAGAGCCCCGGGAAGATGCAGGTCGGTATGGGTTATTTCTCCATCCTCCAAGGCCTCTCCGGTTACAGGATCGACACGCCACGGAACGAGTGCTCGTTTGTCGGAGGAATTATTTCTTTCTTCCTGACTTCGCACCTTGAATGTCATTTCCTTTTCCTGCAACCTATTATTTGAATACGGATTATTTTCTCCTTCGCTGGTATTGGCATCATAGACATACAACCGTATGGTCGATCCGGCAGGCATCGCTTCCGTAACCATGGAACGCGTAAGCTGATCATCAGTTGTTGCAATGCGAGGTGGCAGGATATTGATCAGTACCTCCCCGTCACCGCCACCGTTTATGTCCGGTTCCGGAATCTGCTCACTACATGCTGTAAACAAGCAGACTATTAAAATCGGTATGTAAAATTTTCTTTTCATATATACTTCTGTTAAGTGCCACCAACTCCAATTGTAATATCTTCTTTATCTTCCGTTTTCCACCGTTCGCGCTGAATCTCGTCCAGTTCAATGTAAATATCCGCCTCATTCACCTTTATAGTATAGGTATAACGTTCTCCAGGTTTCCATCCCTCCCAATCGAGATCAGTACAGGTAGGCAGCATAAACGAATACCGCCTTTCATTAAGCCAGATATCGAAGAAATAACGTTCCAATTCGTCGAGCTCAGTAGAAGCAGTGGAGGCTACGGGAAACAAAAATATTTCCCGAATCAGTGCCGGTTCATCTTTCGCCGCCGGCACAAGAAACGTGCTGTCCCTGTTATAACCGGGAATAAGGATAGAAGCGCCCGAAGTTGCATCCGTCAGACTGGGATCCGTACCTGTTTTCACAGGAGGTTCGAACTTTTCCTTGATTATATCATAGGTACCCCGTGTCACACCCGAAACGGTCATACGATTGATAAAGATATCCTGTTCCGGTACATCCGGTGCTTCATCTGTTTTAATTATTTTCAGGACAACACTGGTTAACAGATGCTCGAATTGGGTTTCTAGTGGCTGATCGGTTTTCTGTTTGTCTGTCAGCGTAGCCTTCAGCAGATCCGGGCGGCGATATAAATTCACACGCAAACCGAGCGGACGTTCAGAAGTGGGCGGAAGAATGGTTACTCCCGACGAATCACCTCCCGCGGAAGATGCCAATGGGGCCGGGAAAAACAGTTTAAAATCGTATTGTTCATCATCTTCCGGATAATAGTATTTCAGTGGTGAATAATCAATTTTGTAGCCGTCAACTACTTTCTTTACCGAACCGGTCAACCCATTCATAAACGGATTTAACCAATCAGCGCTTCCATTATTATAACGGGTACCATAGATCAGAACTTCTCTACCGCTGGTCACCAAAGAATCCATATTCTCCATACCCGGATTCGACTCTTCGATTCCGGCACGCGTAACATCTCCGTTCTCTACTATCACTGTTCCTACCGCTGCATTAAACAAGACAGGAACAGGTGAGGAAGAAGAGTCGTCCTTGATTTCCGTTTCATTACTACAACTGCCCAAAAAGAACAGACCGGCAAGTAATAAAAAACCAATGTTACGACTATATTTATATATTAATTCGATCATAGATATTCTCCTTTATTATAAAGATTCACCGGGTTTACCCAGCCCAACCTCGTTACCGTTATCCGGTTCGGTTGCATCCTCCCAAGGTTCAAGACTAATAACATCGAAAAGTACGGTATGTCCCTTTACTGTAGCTATAACAACTGTTTTATGTCCTGCTTGCAGCGTCACACCACTGAACGGGTATGATTTGGTTTTTCTGTTTTCAAACTCCAAGGTGATTTCAGTCAGGCCGGCGGCATCTGGGTAAACCAACACCCCTTGCGAAGTAACCGTATCTGTTCGCAGCTCCATCTCTCCAAAATCAAATTCACCCATATGACTATCGTCCGGTTGGGTTATTTTATTCAGAGCAGTCTCCCCGATATTGGATATGGTCAGTTCGAACTGAGTGGGGACATTTATTTTTGCTGAAAGCAGATCGCCGTATAACTCAGCTACATGATCATCTTCAGCAACCAGTTTTAATACGACCTGTGCCAGACTGTGCTCAAATTCAAACGCAATTTCACGTCCATCTTGATAAACCGCGGTAACCGGCTTAGTCACCATAATATCTTGTGTTCCGTCGATTGTCCACGACGCCTTTCCAGCTTCATAGTTATTATGTTCCGGATAAAATGCCATGAAGTGAGCATTATTGTTAGCCTCATCGAAATATTGACGTATATCCAGATCTATCGTTCCGCTGCCTGCTGCAATGGAAGCGGAAGAAGCTATATTGGAAGTAAGAAAGCCTTGCTGCGTATCTCCATCAGTACCTCGTATCACCTGTATGCCAATCATTTCCTGTTGAGGGATATGATTTTCATCGGATTCTATAACCCCACGGGTTAAAACGACACCCGTATTGAATTTGATTTCATTCTTAACAGGCACCTCAGCTATCGGGTCTTCATTACATGCTGTTAACAGAAAGAGTACGATTGTGATAATATATACAGGCCAATATTTCATTCTAATTCTTTTTCATTTGGTGACCGGAAAAGAAACTAATCCTGTCCGGTCTGTGTAAGTTGTTGCTATTATTGTATGGTACCTGATCCTGTACCGCCATCTTCCCACGGTTTTACTTTAATAGAAGGTAAAATCTCACCGGATTTAAATGTCAAAGTAATCTCATGATCCATACCAGGTTTAGCACCACCATCAGAAATCACTATCCCATTAAGTTCCGCATCATCACCACCAGAAGTCTTCACTACTAAATTATAGTTCGCTTCGGGATAAACCATTGCTTTACCAAAAGTAAGAGTATCTGTTGTTAACGTAAGGTTGTCAGCCTGTGTATCGAGAACCTGATCGCCACTCGCATTTAATACAGGGATCTCTTTTGTTGATGCAGTACTGGTTGATTGATACTGATTAGCTTCATTACCATCAAACGTGTGAGTTACCGTAGATTTCGTACCTGTGATTATCACCTCGGTAACATCGCCCCAACTTCTTGCTGCAGCATCGCTATCGGCAATGACCTTGATTGTTATTTTCGAAAGCAAATGTTGGAATGTTACAGGATTCGAGGAACCCGATACTTCTTTATTGTCATGAAAATAATTGGTTACCATCACGTCAGTCTTACCGTCTATCATCCATGTGGCACTAACATGGGTATCCTTTACTAAGTTAACTTTCGGGTAAAAACCTTTCAAGTGAGAGTATATAGTACCATCGATATTATAATACTGCGAATTAGTAAATTCAAGCACATTTTCATCGCTTACATTTTTCAATGTAGCATCAACAACTCCAGGTCCTGTCCCCTCTACTGTCTGAACCGTAGCTATTGCATCAGCCCATACCGTAGATGTAGCAGTAGAAGATGAATGATCCGGAGCTCTAAGAAAAGCAACATTCAGTGAGGTCGGTGTTGTGATAATACCACTGCTGTTAGATTCCACCGACGCACGGGTCATAACTGTCGTTCTCAGTAAAATTTCACTTTTATCTTCTCCATCCTGCCCTCCATTGACTGGGTCGTCCCCATTGGAGCAGGCTGTTGCCAACAATGCCAGCATAAAGATCGATGTAATTTTTGTTTTCGTTTTCATTTTCATTCACTTAATGGTTTATTTACTCTTTTATCTATTTAAACTCTCATTTCCTTATTCTATGACAGCACCTCCGCTACCTCCCCAACTCCAGGGACGAACCACCATCGTGAGGTTAAACTCGCCTCCATCGGGGAATTTCAATGGCACAATTACCATCCCGCCTTCTTCGGGTAGAGCAGCCAGATCATCGGTTATATCAGACGGCAGAGTTGTCACCGTTTCTCCACCAGAGAAGGTCACATCCGCAGTAACTTCGTTTTTATCTATAAAACCGAAAACGGAAACAGTGGTACTGAAATCCTTCTCTCCGTCCTTCCGGGAAGCTTCGGCCCGTACAACAGCTGTTTCCATGCTAGCGGCTTCGCCGCTAAAAGCCTTTACCGAATAGATAATCCCATCCACATCCACCGACAATGCCGAAACATTATCCAGCGCATCCGATTGTAATATAAAGGTAATATAACGTGTGTAGCTCTGAGGATAAGCATCTACCACGACAGGTATCTCCGAACGGGGAACTTCTATTTCTTCCAGCCCGGTGCCAAACACTCTTTCTACACTACCGATATATCCGGGACCTGCCCGATGGAATACCTCCCCGGCCAGTATAATATCATTTTCGTGACTACCATTCACTTGATAAGACGCACCGCTCATTTCCTTGTTCGAGATTATCACATGATAAGTTTCGGCCGGCAGCCAACCTTCGAAGCCAGAGGATGTTCCTTCAGCAACAATGGGTTCACCACCGCGACTGTTATAGAAATAATAGGTAGTAACTCCCGGCACAGAAGACTGTTTCCAATGCAGGTTTATCTTCAGATATCCATTATCAGGCCTCATCTCCAGATCACGGCGTGTGCATCCGAACATTAGCATAGCTATCAGAACGATGTTCAATATGATATATATATTTACCTTATTTTTCATTTTATAAATCGGTACACAATCGAGATATTAATCCCTGTTATTCCAAACTTATTACGCTTCTTATCGTAATCAAAATAATAATGCTCATTCTCCGGCGTATAATAATCGATTGTGCGACGGCTATATCCGGCACGCAACCCTAATTCGACTCCCAGACGGTCGGTTATAGGAATATGCCCTCCTACGGATAAACCAAGACCGGCAAACTTTCCTGTCCGATTGTCGTCAATATGCATTCGTTGATTATCGAAATCGCCGGCTTCACCATAAAACCCGGCAAACAGCCAGCGGTAAGTACCGTCGGCATTCAACCAGATACGGGGTTCAAGGCTCCAGGCCGAAACTCCGAAATACTGATCTCCACCGACCTTCCTTTTGGCGTATGCTCCAGTAGCGTTAATCGACCATCGGTCGGCAAAAAAATATTCAAGACTTAAATTCGGCATCCAACTATAATGTTTAAAATCAGGCATAATACCAACCCAATATATGAGATTAGTCTTTACTGCCAGCAAAGGAGAAAAACTCTTCTGCGGTGTTTGGATATCCTCTAATTGTTTGGTAGTATTAGAAAATACAGTAGTTACAATACAAACCGATAACCCGACAATAAACAGAAGCTTTATTACTATTGTATGTACAATGCTATTATTATGTTTCATTATGATCTTCCTCGTGAAAAACACTCTATTTATCCAATTGTAAAATTACTGAGTGTACGTGAACCGGATGATAGGATTTCATACAATTATCAATTAATTATCCGGTTATTCGAAACTGCAATAAACAATAAACCTACAAATTGTCATTTTATCATAATCGATATGCAACAGTGTCATTTATTAAAAATAAACAACTGTTTCGTGTCAATATTTGACACAAACCCTTCACTACAGACATTCTTCACACAGGATTTTATATCTAATTTAGCCATGTTAAATAATTGGTTTACTTATGAATAATAATTTAAACAAATCTGTTTTAGATAAAATACTGAACTGTATACCAGAAAATATCAAACCTGTTAATTACTTGATGGATATTTTAGATCTGGGAAAAGAGTCGGCTTACCGGAGATTGAGAGGAGAGAAAGCATTATCATTGGAAGAGATACATAAACTATCTGTTGAATTAAGTTTTTCACTTGATGAAATATTAGGAAACAAGAATACAAACACCTTTACTTTTAATTACATAGGCTCTTCCGATAAGAATCCGGATAACAACTTTCTGGAATTTCTTCTCTTTTATGAGAACTATCTGAAGAATATTCTAAACGCTGAAAATACAGAGGTTATAAACACGATAAATAACATGTTGAGTACTATGTTTGTCGGTTTTGACGAGTTATTCAAATTCGTCTACTACCATTGGATGCATCAAATGAAAGAGGTACCTTTGAATTATCATTATTCAAACTTGGTTATCCCTCCCCAGATAAAAGATATATGCAAAAATATCAACAACTTACATAAAAACTTAAAGAAAGTGACCATGATCATAGATAAAAATATACATCTGAACCTGATAAAAGAAATACAATATTTCTACATACGGGGACTTATAGATGAATCGGAACTCATCAGGCTTAAAGAACAGTATCTACGCTATATGGATTTTACGGAAAAGATCATAACAAAAGGAACTGATCCTAATGGAAGCAGTTATGATATTTATCTATCCATGCTCGGTATCAGCAGCAGTACATCTTATATATCTTGGGAAGATAATGAAGAATCGGCTTTCTGGCATAACGTCTGTTATCCTATGCACACAAGAAACCGAAATATAATTGACAGGCATAAACACTGGATAGATTCACTAAAGAAATATTCGACGCTCATAACTCAATCCAACGAATTACAGCAAGCTGATTTCTTTAACGAGCAAAAAAACTACGTAAACAATATGGCCGATAAGATATTGTTGTAAGGGTAATACCGACTTATGCAATTCACCTCTCAAATAATGAAATGCAAGGAGTTATGGAGTATTAAGTTTTCAGTTCTTTCATGACAGATAGCGTAAGTGCTTAAAAAAAGAAGAAGGAACAGAAATTTTCATTCTGTTCCTTCACTAATTTCGGAGGTACCTGGCAGATTCGAACTGCCGTACATGGTTTTGCAGACCACTGACTAAGCCACTCATCCAAGGTACCAATGTGGCTAAAAATCAATTGATTAATAAAATTGTAATTGTTAATTATCAATTGTTATTTTCTCTTCGAGGTTCCTGGCGGATTCGAACCGCCGTACACGGTTTTGCAGACCGCTGACTAAGCCACTCATCCAAGGAACCATCTATTTCAAATAACGTCTTATCGTTTTGCGAGTGCAAAGAAAGGCATTATGTTTGATATATGCAAATCTTTTTCATTCTTTTTGCAGGCTTTGATTGTTGCAGAACTAAGGAAAAAGAAGTTACTTTGTCCCCTGTTAGTATAAATATAAAGGAATGAATTATATAGAAACGGAAATATCCGGTGTCTGGATCATTGAACCTAAGGTGTTTAATGACGCGCGGGGATATTTTATGGAAGCATTTAAACAATCTGAGTTTGAACAACACATCGGTAAAGTGAATTTTATTCAGGATAATGAGTCCTGTTCTTCCAAGGGAGTACTTAGAGGATTACATTATCAATTGGCTCCTTATTCGCAGTCGAAGTTGGTGCGGGTGATCACAGGACGTGTTCTGGATGTTGCCGTCGATTTGCGTGCCGGATCTCCGACATTCGGAAAATATGTATCGGTTGAACTTTCGGCAGAGAATAAACGACAGTTCTTTATTCCGCAGGGATTTGCCCATGGATTCCACGTGTTGAGCGACGAAGCGATTTTTACTTATAAAGTGGATAACCCTTATATGCCCAGCCATGAAAAAGGACTTCGTTTTGATGATCCGGCGATAGGTGTGGATTGGGGAATTACAGATATCGATGCTGTAAATTTATCAGAGAAAGATACAAAAGCGCCTCTGTTCAGTGAGGCGGAATATAATTTTACATTTAAATAATACGGACGATGAAGACTTATCTGGTTACCGGTGCTGCCGGTTTTATTGGTGCTAACTTTATCAAATATATGCTGGCAGAGCATCAGGATATAAAGATTGTAGTTCTCGACTTGCTGACTTATGCAGGAAATCTGGGTACGATAGCAGGAGATATCGATGGCGAACGTTGTGAGTTTGTGAAAGGCGATATCTGCGACCGTACGTTGGCTGATGAACTTTTTGCTAAGTATAATTTTGATTATGTAGTTAATTTTGCTGCAGAAAGTCATGTGGATCGTAGTATTGAGAATCCGCAGTTATTCCTTGTAACTAATATTCTGGGAACACAAAATTTACTGGATGCAGCCCGCAGAGCCTGGGTGACAGGGAAAGACGAGGCCGGTTATCCTCTGTGGCGTGAAGGCGTACGTTTCCATCAGGTTTCTACAGATGAAGTTTACGGAAGCCTGGGTGCGGAAGGTTATTTCCATGAAACGACTCCGCTGGATCCGAGAAGTCCGTACAGCGCCTCCAAAACAAGTGCCGATTTATTTGTAAAAGCGTATTTCGATACTTATAAAATGCCGGTAAGCATTACCCGTTGTTCCAATAATTATGGTCCTTATCATTTTCCGGAAAAACTGATTCCTCTTATTATAAAGAATATCCTGGAAGGAAAATCCCTGCCGGTGTATGGTGACGGAAAGAATGTAAGAGACTGGTTGTATGTGGAAGATCATTGCAAGGCTATCGATGCTGTTATTCATCGTGGACGGGTAGGAGAAGTCTATAATGTAGGTGGCCATAACGAAAAGCAAAACATTGAGATTGTAAAACTGACGATCAGTACAATCCATCGCTTAATGACCGAACAGCCTGAATATCGCCAGGTGCTGAAAAAGAAAGAGATTGGTCCGGACGGGGAAATTGCTGTCGACTGGATTAATGAAAGCCTGATTACTTTTGTGAAGGACCGCCTCGGACATGACATGCGTTATGCTATTGACCCGACGAAAATCTCTGAAGAGCTTGGCTGGACTCCTGAAACGACATTTGAAGTCGGCATCGTAAAAACAATCCGCTGGTATCTGGAAAACCAACAGTGGGTAGAAGACATCACGGGTGGCGATTATATGAAATATTACGACCGGATGTACTCCGGCCGTGAATTATAAAGCATTGGTTTCTCCTTCCGGAGGAGTTACCGTATGATTAGGAGAGAGGCTGCTCACCAGTTCGGGAGCAGTCTCTTTTATTTGGTTACGTATCGACTCCCGTATTTCTTTCCGGACATTTGTCCGAGTACTGTCCAGCTCCGCTTCTTTAGCCGGTTTAAAAAGGTCTTTGTAGCGGCACTTTACAATTTTATATTTGAAATCATCCAAATTACCGGTGATGTCGATTCCGAGTTTAAACGGAACCGGCGATTTGAGTACAGACAGATGATAGTTGAAAGTCATATCCAGGTTATGAGTTCCTCCGACGGCTACTTTATATCTGTCCATTTCCACCAGGAAGGGGAATACTTCTATTTTATTGTCTTTGATGGCCAGATCGACCGATATACTGTCTATTACATTCCGCTTCTTGTTTTTGAACATAAGCGTCTTGGATATTTCAGTAAAAGTTTCACCGTCCAGCAGCACCATGTTTTCCCCATGCAGATAGCAGGCTGAGTGCAGGGAAGGAAGTTCCAGCGACATGGTGGAATCCATCTTGCAGGTTGCCGTCACCTGGCAGTCGACTACTCCTTCAAAAGAACGTAACATCGGGACGAGTGTGTCGATGGCCGGATACAATCCGATCAGTTTCTCAACCATTACATCTTCCATATCGAGATCGAAACCGGCGGATGCCCCACTATAGTCTTTAGCCGTGTAGAACATGGTCATGTTTCCGCGGCCGATATTTGAATCCATCTTGAGGTTACTAAGATTGATGCTTTGATCGCGGATAATCACTTCACCGAGTACATTGGTAAGTTCGGCATCCTTGAAGTCGATCTTTTGGGCGTTTGTGTGAAGCGTTATGTCCAGATTAGCCGGGATGACAAATACCCGGTCTGTTGTATCCAGTGTTGCTGTTGCAATGGAATCCTGCAGAGTATGGGTATCCATGGTAACAAAACTTTCCTCGTCCATTACTGATTGACCGGCTGTAGCGAGGTGTTGTTCCGAATATTGCATGCCGGAGTTCATCGCTTTCATTAGCTGGTTACAATCGATATAATCGGATGTCAGTGAGAAGTTACCCCGTAGTTTCCCTCCCCGAAGCATGACCTGGCGGATACGGTTTATTTCTCCGTTCAGCATAAAATCACTTTTTCCCAGATGCAGGTGGGCATTGGTCAATGTGATATCGTTAGTATTGAATTTCATGGTGGTCTGGTCTATTCGCATAGGGATGGGTAGCAGGCGGCTGAACCCCCTCATTTTGTTAAAGGAGAGGCTGCCTCGGACTTCCCAGCGACGTAATAATTGTGTTGTCACGTCGGTGGTATCCGTTTGGATTTGACCGGGTGTCCTTGGGCGGCGTGTACGTGCCTGCCTGGTTGTATTGGCCTGTGATGTTGTATCGGTCCGGGCAAGTCTTCGCTGGCGCACGGCATCCCGATAGGGGAGTGCTTCTAGATTGAATGTGTTTCCGGCAAGTATCATTCCGGTATGCATCGGCAGGATGAAGTATCGCAGGGTATCGACAGAAATGGTGACACCTGCGGTGGGTATCCGTTTATTGGAGGCTGACGATTTGATGCCACCTTTCATGACGGTTTGTCCGGCTACCAGCCATACGGAATCGGGCAGGCGGGTACGCAGATAGTCAAACTTCAGTTGTGCAGTCATGGGGATAACGGCTGTCGTATCTATGACAGGCGATGTTTTTGCCTGTATGGCCAGTCGGCTGATATTTGTATTGATGTCATCCTGGTATTTGATGTTCAGGCTGTCTACCGACAAAGACATGCTTAACAGGTCTTTATTTTCCAGATAAGAACTGCCCTGTTGGGTGGAGTCGACCGAGAAACCGGCATTTGTTATAAAGACGTCCATACCCAACGGTTTGCTATAAGCCTTCAGCGTATCTATTTTTAACCGGCCTGAAGCGTGAACTTTGCCGTATTGGCTGTCCAGTAAGTCATCCACATTAAATGAAGCGGAAAGATCGGCATCCATTACTCCCTGGAGGAAGAGGGTGTCCGGATTCAGAAATTCCTGTGCAAGCCGTGTGAAGTCGATCTTACCTTTTATATTGGCGTCGACATTCGGTGAAGTCAGCAGGTTGGTTACTTTTCCACGCATATCCAAAGAGGTTGTCAGTCCTTTTAATCTCAGTTGTTCCAATGAGACAAAAGAAGAATCCGGATACATGCCGTTCAGATGGAGGTCCATATCCATCTGTATGGTGTCGATTCCTTGTTTGAGGCCTTTGACGTGGTAGGAGCCGTTCTCTATTTTACAACACAGGTTGACAGACGGAACAATACTGTCTCCCAGGTAACCGTGTATGTTCCCTTCCATGATGATAGCTCCTTTTGCCAGTGTTTTATCTCTGTTTTGGAAATAGGCATCGGGAATGAATTTCAATAAATCGTTCATGTCGGATATTTTGAGTCCGACTTCCATGTCTATTTTAGTTTGTTTCAGCGGCGGTAAACTGCTGACAGAGCCGTTGGCTGTAAAAGGAAGATTGTTAACGAATAGTTCGGCATCATTCAACGTGATCGTGTTGAAGTTGTCAGAAAGTAAAAGCTGGCTTTTCAGTTTCAGGGCCAGTTTGTTTTCCAGTGTATAAGTCGGACTGCTGAACAGGATGGAAGTTGAGCCTGTTTCAATATCCAGTTTATTCTTTCCGTCGGTCAGTGAACCGTCCAGGTTGAGGAAGAAGCCGTTTATTTCAGCAAACAGATCGGCTTCGCGGTCATCATAAGTGAAACGGCCGTTTGTGATGCGCACTTTTTGCAGGTCGATGGGAGGCAACGGCTTTTTGCCGGTGTCGGCAGAGTCGGTCTCTGTGGAATAGATATCCCAGTTGGCAGCACCTTTCTTATTCACATAGCCATAGAAACGGGGTTCTTCGATACTGATTTCGCCTATTGTTATTTTGCCGTTAAAAAGATAATCGGTTGGCCGGAAAGAGATAACGGCGGATTTGAAAGCGATCAGGGAATCGGACGGAATGGCCAGTTCTTCCTTGTGTGCCTTTGAATCTTCGGCTGTATGTGAGATTAGATGGCCGTTCGTGAGCCGGATGCCCAGATGCGGGTATGTTTCAAAATAAGTCAGTTCGATCCGCTCGCAATCCAGATGGGCGTCAAGAAACTTATTCGTTTGTTCGATGACGAGCGGGGTCAGTTTCTCCGGAGGAAGAACGCCCCAGTTCAGAATACTGAACCCTATGCCCGGAAGGATAAAGAACAGGGTAACAGTGATAACGACGATTGTCGTAATTAATTTTTTATTGATCTTCATATTGCCTTCATGTATTGGTTATACAAAAGTATGTAAATAAACCCATATCTTTGTACCTGATAAGTTTATTTAAAAGATTATAGGCATATGGATTTTCGTCTGAAGGTATTTTATAGCGTAGCGACTAACCTGAGTTTTACAAAAGCTTCGAAGGAGTTGTATATCAGTCAACCGGCTATAAGTAAGCATATTCATGAGCTGGAGATGCAGTATAAGACGCCGCTGTTCGACCGTACCGGTAGCCGTATTGTGCTGACCCGGGCCGGCGAATTGTTGTTGTCGCATACCAATACGCTGCTGGCTGCTTACCGGCAACTGGACTTCGAGATGAATCTGCTGACCGATAATATCTGTGGCGACCTGCGCCTGGGGGCCAGTACGACGATTGCCCAGTATGTATTGCCTCCCATCTTGTCTTCCTTTATCCGGAAATTTCCCGATATCCGGGCTTCCCTGCTGAACGGAAATAGTCATGATATTGAAAAAGCCCTGTGTGAAGGTAAGATCACTTTGGGGCTGGTGGAAGGAAATGCCCGACAGAGTTCTCTTCATTATACGCCTTTTATGAAAGATGAACTGGTCGTTATTACACATACCGGGAGTAAACTGGCCCGGTATGAAGAACTGACGTTGGACCAACTTTGCACACTTCCGCTGGTGCTGCGTGAAAATGGTTCAGGGACGTTGGCCGTCTTGGAATCTACATTGGCCGAACATCAGGTCAAGCTATCCCAACTGAAAGTACTGATGCAGTTGGGAAGTACTGAAAGTATTAAATTGTTTCTGGAAAATTCGGATGCACTGGCAATCGTGTCGGTACGTGCCGTTACCCGTGAACTGATGTCGGGAGTGCTGAAAGTGATCGATATCACAGATTTCTCTGCCGAACGTATGTTTTCCTTTGTGCAGCTACAGGGACAGAGCGGGGGACTGGAAGAGAGTTTCATCCGGTATATGCAAGCCTATAAGTAAATCAGATGTGGATGCCGTAATCGTGTTTCACTTCATCCATCACAAAAGTACTTTCCAGTGAACCGAGGCTGTCTATTGTTCCCAGAACATTGAGGATAAACTCCTGGTAGTATTTCATGTTTGGGGCATGGATCTTTAATAGATAGTCGTAACTGCCTGATATGTTATAACATTCAGTTACTTCGGGGATATCTTGTATGATCCGTGTGAACTCGGTCGCAATCTCCCTGTTCAGTTTGCTGAGTTTGACGCGGCAGAAGACGACAAAACCCAGATTCAGTTTTTCTGCATCCAATACGGCTATATACTTCTTTATATATCCTCCGTTTTCCAAACGTCTGAGGCGTTCGAAGACCGGGGTTGATGAAAGATTCACCCGGGCGGCAAGTTCTTTTGTTGTCAGCCGGGCATTTTCCTGTAGCGTGCGGAGGATCTGCAAATCCTTTTTGTCTAAAGTCTCCATAGAATAAAATTCTTTTATCTGATTCTTTTTAACTGTTGTATAGTTGACTCTGTCTGTATGACGGTGTAAAAATAGTATTATTTTCTATATTTATATGATTTCTTGTTTGATATTTCTTTGTATGATACTTTTGCTGGAAAATAATACAGTAATAAGTCAAATAAAAAAAGAATAAGATCATGGCAAAAAGAGAATTACATTTCGAGACTTTACAGCTTCATGTAGGACAGGAACAGGCGGATCCGGCAACAGATGCTCGTGCAGTACCCATTTATCAGACGACTTCCTATGTGTTTCATAACTCGGCGCATGCGGCAGCCCGTTTCGGTTTGCAGGATCCGGGAAATATTTACGGTCGTTTGACTAATTCAACGCAAGGTGTTTTTGAACAGCGTGTGGCGGCTCTTGAAGGAGGCGTTGCCGGGTTGGCTGTCGCTTCGGGCGCAGCTGCCATTACCTATGCATTCGAGAATATTACACGTGCCGGCGACCATATTGTAGCGGCAAAGACAATTTATGGAGGTAGCTATAATCTGCTGGCACATACCTTGCCGGTTTATGGGGTAACTGCCACTTTTGTTGATCCGGCTGACTTGTCTAATTTTGAAAAGGCTATCCGGGAAAATACGAAAGCGATCTTTATCGAAACTCTGGGTAATCCGAATTCAAATATTATATCTATAGAAGAGGTGGCAGCCATTGCCCATCGTCATAAGATTCCCCTGATTGTGGATAATACTTTCGGAACACCTTATTTGATACGTCCGATCGAATATGGTGCGGATATTGTAGTGCATTCGGCAACAAAATTCATCGGTGGACATGGCTCGTCGTTAGGAGGTGTCATTGTCGATTCCGGCAAATTCGACTGGGGGGCTTCCGGTAAGTTCCCGCAACTGACAGAACCTGATCCGAGTTATCATGGGGTACGTTTTGTGGATGCTGCCGGACCTGCAGCTTATGTGACCCGTGTTCGTGCTGTCTTGTTACGCGATACGGGGGCTTGTATCAGTCCGTTCAATGCATTTATCTTGTTACAGGGATTGGAAACTCTCTCATTGCGTGTGGAACGTCATGTTGAAAATGCTCTGAAAGTGGTTGACTTCCTGCAAAATCATCCGAAGGTGAAAAAGGTGAACCATCCATCTTTGTCGGAGCATCCCGATCATGCGCTGTATGAACGTTACTTCCCGAAAGGTGCCGGTTCAATCTTTACTTTCGAGATACAAGGAGGGCAGGAAGAAGCACATCGTTTTATCGACAGCCTGGAGATCTTTTCCCTGCTGGCAAATGTAGCCGATGTAAAATCTTTGGTTATTCATCCGGCCAGTACTACACATTCGCAGTTGAATGCAGAAGAACTGGCGGAACAGGAGATTTATCCGGGAACAGTGCGCCTTTCGATAGGAACGGAGCACATAGAAGATTTGCTTGTAGATCTGGAGCAGGCACTGGCTAAAATCTGAACAATCGGAATGAAAAGGGTGTTATAACTTCAAGTTATCAGCTATTCCATAATGTGATTGGTTCGATATCTTTTTAAAGCCTATCTTTGCGCCGTCAAAAACAAAGGATAACTAAATGATATTATAAGAAATGAACACAATTGAACAAGTGCTGACGAAGTACAACAAACTCCTTTTCATTCTCCTATTCGTTCTTTGTCTGATGCCTTTTATTTCTCCGGCTATAGCTCTGTTTCTGGGTCTTGCGCTGGGAATGACAGCCGGACAACCCTTCCCGAAATTCAGTAAGAAAACGTCTAAATATTTATTGCAGTTCTCTGTAGTAGGCTTGGGATTCGGTATGAATCTGCATGAATCGCTGAGAACCGGAAAAGAAGGGATGCTCTTTACGGTCGTATCGGTTGTTGCCGTGTTGGCTTTAGGTATGTATCTGGGGAAGAGATTGATGATGGACCGGAAAACGGCTTATCTGATCTCCGCCGGAACTGCGATTTGCGGAGGAAGTGCTATAGCTGCCGTTGCTCCGGTGGTAAAAGCCAACGACAATGAGATGTCGATGTCGCTTGGAACAATCTTTATTCTGAATGCGATCGCATTGTTTATTTTTCCGCCTATCGGACATTTGCTGGGAATGAGCCAGGAGCAATTCGGTATGTGGGCGGCTATTGCCATACATGATACGAGTTCTGTCGTGGGAGCCGGTGCCGCTTACGGTGAGCAAGCGCTTGAAATAGCTACAATGGTCAAGTTGACACGTGCTTTATGGATTATCCCGGTAACGATTGCTACCATGTTTATTTTCAAACAGAAAGGTGCAAAGATCAGCATACCCTGGTTTATTTTCTTCTTTATTCTGGCTATGGTTGCAAATACTTTCCTGACAATTCCTGAAACGATAACAGGTTCACTGGTTTGGTTGGCAAAGAAAGGTTTAACGGTTACCCTGTTTTTGATCGGTGCCGGATTATCCCGGAAAGTAATCAAACAGGTAGGCGTACGCCCGATGGTGCAAGGTGTTGTCCTTTGGATATTTATCGGGTTGATCAGTTTAGGAGTAATAATGTTGGTTTAAAATGAGCAAAATCTTGTTTAAAACGGGGGTAAAGTTCGTTTAAAACGAGATTTTGCCCGTTTTAAACAAGAATAACTGTACTTCTCCTTTTTATGGAATGTAATCAATCCTGAAAAATATGAAACCCATATCTCTTACTTCCCTCTTATTGAATTAATTTCCTATCTTTGCGGTTTCTAAGTGAATAATAAAGATGGCATCTAAGATTACAAAAGGCATTATAATTTCATTTTGGGTACTGTTCGTTGCAGCAGTGGGAGCTGTGTTTCTGATATTTACAGCTATTGCAAATGGTTCAATCGGGTATGTCCCCCCCGTAGAACAGCTAGAAAATCCAATCGATAAATATGCATCCCAGGTTATTTCGGCAGATGGAAAGACGCTGGGTAGTTATGCGCATAGTAAAGATAACCGTATTTTTGTGAATTATCGGGACCTTTCGCCCGATTTGGTGAAGGCTTTGATTGCAACTGAAGATGTTCGTTTCACCGAACATAGTGGTATTGATGCTCAGGGACTTTTCCGTGCTGTTGTAAAACGCGGTATCCTGATGCAGAAAAGTGGTGGTGGCGGTAGTACTATCACTCAACAGCTGGCAAAACAGCTTTTCTCACCGAATGCAGATAATTTGATGGAACGTCTTTTCCAGAAGCCGATTGAATGGGTGATTGCTGTTCAGTTGGAACGTTATTATACAAAGGAAGAGATCATTAATATGTATCTGAATAAGTTTGACTTCCTGTATAATGCGGTAGGAATCCAGTCGGCTGCTCGGGTTTATTTCGGGACTACTCCGAAGAATCTGAAGATAGAGGAAGCTGCTACTTTGGTCGGTATGTGTAAGAACCCTTCTTATTTTAATCCGAAGCGTCAGAATGAACGTACACGCGGACGCCGTAATACGGTACTGGAACAAATGCAGAAAGCTGGTTATATCACTCGTGCTGAATGTGATTCGTTGAAGGCTTTGCCGCTGGTTCTTCATTTCACCCGTATGGACCATAAGGAAGGTCCGGCTCCTTACTTCCGTGAATATCTGCGTATCCTGATGACCCGTCCTAAACCGGATCGCAGTACGTACAGAGGTTGGCAGAAACAGCAGTTTTATGAAGATTCTCTGGCTTGGGAAACCAATCCTCTCTATGGTTGGTGCAACAAGAATAAGAAAGCTGACGGCGAGTATTATAATCTTTATACCGACGGTCTGAAAATATATACGACGATCGACTCCCGTATGCAGCAGTATGCGGAAGAATCTGTCCGTGAGCATTTCAGTAAAGATTTGCAGCCTGCTTTTGTTCAGGCTAACAGAAAGAAGAAACAGGCTCCTTTCTCAATTGATCTTCGTCCGGGTGAAGTGGATACAATTATGATGCGTGCCATGCATCAGACCGACCGTTACCGGGCTATGAAAAAGGCAGGGGAGAAGGAAGATGAGATACGCAAAGTGTTCAATACACCTGTCGATATGCGTGTATTCTCCTGGAACGGACCTGTCGATACGATCATGTCGCCGATGGACTCTATCCGTTACCATAAAAGCTTCCTGCGTACCGGCTTTATGTCGATGGATCCGCGTAATGGTTATGTGAAGTCTTATGTGGGTGGTATCGATTATAATGACTTTCAGTATGATATGGTGAATGGCGGACGCCGTCAGATCGGTTCTACTATCAAGCCGTTCCTCTATTCTCTGGCGATGATTGAAGGTTTCAGTCCATGCGACGAAATGATGCATGTACAAAATACATATTTTGACGAGAATGGTATCCCCTGGACTCCGCGTAATGCCAGCGCCAAGCGGGTTGGTGAACGTGTTTCTATTCAATGGGGATTGCAAAATTCGGATAACTGGGTGACGGCATGGCTGATGAGCCAGATGTCTCCGTATACTTTCGTGCGTCTGCTTCATTCTTTTGGTTTGAAGAATCAGATGGATCCTGTAATTTCGATATGTCTCGGTACTCCTGACGTTTCGGTAGGCGAGATGGTAAGCGGTTATACTGTTTTTGCAAATAAAGGTATCCGTGCTGAACCGATCTATGTAACCCATATCGAGGATCCGTATGGAAATACGATTGCCTCCTTTAATTCACAGATGAGTGAAGTGCTGACGGAAGATGCTTCTTATAAGATGCTTCACATGTTGAAGAATGTGATCGATGGCGGAACAGGTAGCCGTGTCCGTTTCCGTTATGGAATCAAGGCTCCGATGGGCGGTAAGACCGGTACGACGCAAAATAACTCCGACGGTTGGTTCATGGCCTTTACACCTAGTCTGGTGTCGGGTTGCTGGGTTGGAGGTGAAGAACGTTCCATCCATTTCGACCGTTTGTCTGAAGGTCAGGGGGCCAGTATGGCGTTGCCGATCTATGGTTTATTCATGCAGAAAGTATATGCTGATAAGACGCTCGGCTATTCGGAAGAGGAAGATTTCGATATTCCGGAGCAATATGCAAATCCTTGTAAAACCATCACGGAGGAAGAACGCAAGCATATCCCGGCAGATCCCGGAGGCATTGATAAAATGTTTGAATAGTAAACAAGATTGATTATATGAGACTCCCGCAAATCTGAATAATTTATTAGATTTGCGGGAGTTCATTTTTTTAGAAGATCTGAACTTATTTCAAAGGAAAGTGGTTTACAGATTATAAAGTGATATAACATGAATTTCAGACATAAATATGTATTGGCTATCGATCAGGGAACAACTACTTCCCGGGCCATCCTGTTTAATCGTCAGGGACAGGTCATCACACTCTCTCAGAAAACGTTCCAGCAATATTTTCCTAAGCCGGGTTGGGTAGAGCATGACCCGAACGAGATATGGTATACACAGTCGCTTGCGATCAAGGAAGCGATGGCGAAAGCCGATGTGACGGATGACCATATTGCCTGTATCGGTATAGCCAATCAGCGTGAGACGACGATTGTGTGGGACCGTGAGACGGGTTTTCCTGTTTACAATGCGATTGTGTGGCAGGATCGCCGCACAGCTGATTATTGTGAGGAGTTGAAATCGGAAGGTTATTCCGATTTTATTCAGCAAAAGACCGGACTGGTCATCGATGCCTACTTCTCGGCAACTAAAGTAAAATGGATACTGGATCATGTAAAAGGTATCCGTGAACGGGCGGAACGGGGTGAACTTTGCTTTGGAACAGTCGATTCTTGGCTGATTTGGAAGCTGACACGAGGTACACAGTTTATTACGGATATTACAAATGCCTCCCGGACCATGTTATTCAATATAAATACCATGCAATGGGATCAGGAGTTGCTTGATCTGTTTACAATTCCGGCCTCCATGTTGCCGGAGGTGAAGAGCAGCAGCGAGGTTTATTGTGAGACTTCTACCCCGATATTTAAAGCCGGTATTCCTGTTTCGGGAATGGCGGGCGACCAGCAGGCGGCTCTGTTCGGACAGCTGTGTCTGGAAGAAGGTATGATGAAGACGACCTATGGTACGGGCTGTTTTATGATCGTAAATACCGGGGACAAACCGGTGCTTTCACAAAACAACCTGCTGACGACTATTGCCTGGAAGCTGGGTGATAAAGTAACTTATGCATTGGAAGGCAGTGTGTTTGTCGGTGGTGCGGCTATCCAGTGGCTCCGTGACGGTATCGGGTTGATACCGAATGCTCCGGTCACGGAACAGATGGCGAAGTCGGTTCCGGACAATGGCGGTGTCTATTTCGTACCTGCGTTGACCGGTTTGGGAGCTCCTTATTGGGACCAGTATGCACGGGGAGCTATTATTGGCATTACCCGCGGTACGACAGCTGCGCATCTGACACGTGCTGCGTTGGAAGGTATTTGTTACCAGGTATATGATGTACTGATCGCGATGGAGAATGATATTCACGCCAAGCCGAAGGAGATTCGGGTGGATGGCGGTGCGATTGCTAATAATTTCCTGATGCAGTTTCAGGCGGATATCAGCCGCTGTCCGGTAGTCCGTCCCAGTATAATTGAGACAACTGCTTTAGGAGCTGCTTATCTGGCCGGGTTGGCAGTGAACTACTGGAAAGATATGGATGAGTTGAAAGAGCAGTGGTCGCTGGATACCATCTTCACTGCCAAGATGAAACCGGAAACAGCTTTGGCTTTACTTTCCGATTGGCATAAGGCGGTCGGACGGACAATGAACTGGGCGATGGATAGCGAAATATAAAGAGTATGCCTGGATACCCGGAATTGCACCGCTTGCAGGCTTTGCGCTGGCAGCGATGCTTTATTATATTCTGAAATAGAGCATTTAAACGTTTTTTATCTAATCTAAAAAGTGGTATATTCGTGGTATTATTCTGGAGAGAAAGAATAGCCAGAATCAATTTAAGCCTATTGAAATGAGTAGAATAACCACTTTACTTTTAGTATTTTGTTTGATATTGTCCGGATGCGGAAACCATAAATCTCGAAATAATCAGGTTACATTGGAACCGGATTCATTATCCGGACCTTACAGCCATGCGCAAGAGTTGTTTGACAAAGCCCGTGAACTGCAAAAAGGGGAGGATTATCCCGCTGCCATATCGGTTTATCAGCAATTAATATCCCTGGAACCAACGGATGATGACATAAAATCTGTCGCCACCCTAATGGATGAAGGATTCCTGCAATTGGTCTATTGCTATATCTTTGGCGGGCAACGGAAAGACGGGGCAGACTATTTCAGCCATATATATAAAGAAAACAAACTATGGTTTGTACGGAATTATCCCCGTAGTGTGGAAATCAGTACAGCTTATTCCCTCTATGAAGCTACGCGCCTGGAAGAAGCCGTTGCTCTGATAGACCGTGCCTTGTCGCGGCAAGAGGAAGGCAGGGAGAATGAGCAACTTTACGTGGACAATGGCATTGCATCCGTCATTTATAACCAGGCTGGCGAAATACGCAAGGCGATTGCCTGTGGCGAACGGAGCCTTGAGATTATAAAAACACTGGAAGACCAGTCGAAGATCGTGTTTGTGCTGGGTAACTTGATTTTTCAGTATCAGCAGATGGGAGAATTTGAACAGGCCCTTGCTGCTTATGATGCTCTGCTGGCTTCCGGTGAAGGGGAAAAGAACCCGTATGGATTGTGTGCTGCCGAGACAAATGTTGTCCAGCTCTACGATGAATGGGGTTTGGAAGAGGAAGTAATGCTCCATCTTGATAAAGCCCGTGAAGCTGCCGACCGGAGCAGTGTTCCTGATGCCTTTCTCCGGGTAGATAATTTATCCGTTTATTATGCTCTTCAATGTAAAGAATATGAAAAGGCTGCCGTTTTGCTGGACAGTATGCAGGTTCGTATGCCGGACCGTTCACAAAATTCGTTCTATCATGAATTTTATGATAATTACACCTGTATTCTGGCTGTAAGCGAGACGAAAGGGCAGGGCGGAATGGCTATTGCTTCGGCTCGCCAATTAATCGGGCAGTTGAAAGATAGGCCGTTGAATAACTTGTCGGTCCTGACATACCGCCTGTTGGGGGATGTGTTGGCAGAGATAGGGGAGACGGCCTTATCCATAGAAGCGTATCAGGCCTGTTGTGACTATATAGAGAAGAACCAATTGGTGAATCAGCAGCGTCTGGTCTATTATGCGTTGGGAAAACTGTATGCAGAAACAATGCGCCCAGCCGAATCGTCCCGCTATCTGCTGATGGCTCATCAGGCTAACCAACAGTTTACCGAACGCCGGAATGCCGGATTAATTTCGCAATTCCGGGTTAAATATGAAACAAGGGAAAAGGAGCAGGATAACCGGTTGTTGCGTTCCGAGTTGCAGTTGCAGAAACGTACCCTGCAATATTATATCCTGATTGGCATCTTATCCTTTTTATTGGGCGTTGCTTTTTTGCTTTGGCTGAGTATGCGTCATAAGAAATCTCTCCGGCTGATTGAGGAAAAGGAAGGTCAGCTCCGGCAGATGCTGACCGAGCGGCAGAACCTGAACCGTAAAAACGAAGAACTACGTATGCAGATTGAAACGGCAGATGCCCAGCATACAATGCAGGAGGTGATAAACAGTCTTTCTCCCCGTTTGCTGACTGCGGAAGAGGAGCAGGAGTTCCGTCGCCAGTTCTGCCTTCTCTATCCGTCGTTCCTGTCGGGGTTGCGGAAGGCTTGTTCGGCTGTGACTCGTAATGATGAGTTGCTGGCTATGCTGATTCGTCTGAATCTTTCGTCGGAAGAAATAGCTTTTGCCCTCGGAAATAACCGGGCAAGTGTGAATACCTCCCGCTTCCGTTTGCGGAAAAAGTTGGAGCTGGACAAAGACGTATCGTTGGAAGATTACATGAGTCGATTTTAAATGGTTTGTAAATCAATAGATAGAAGTCTGTTATAGTAATTGTCTATTGAATTGTCTATTGCCGTTTTTAGGAAATGGCACCGGTATTGCATAGTTTCGCTTTCGTTGTAAGGCTTTTGATTGAAGTTATCATATAATATGAATTAAAATTAGCTAACATGAAAACGATTACATTATCAAGATTGAACAGACCATTTTTATTAAGGAGATTATTAACTATTACCTGTACTATCCTTTCTGTACTAATCCTGTTTGCGGCTTGCAGCGATGATGACGAGCCGTGTCCGTCACAACATCCGCAGGTGGCAGTTTGTTTGAAAAGCCAGACAAACAGTTGGCGTACAGCCCTGAGTTATTATGCCACAAATCAGTTGGAATCGAAAGGGCTGAGTTATACGACTTATGTAGCCAAAGACAAAGCACAGCAGGCGAACCAGATTCGTATGGCAGTGGAATCAGGCTGTCAGATACTGGTGGTCGCTCCCGAAGGTATTGCCAAGGATGCACTTGATGTCGCTTTCTCGGTAGGGATTCCGGTCATTATGTTTGAAGACGGAGTGACTGATGGCTATACCGCGTTGGTACAGGGGGACAATGCGGCTGCCGGTAAAAATGCCGCAGAGTATGTCGCCTCGAAAGGAGCCGGTCATGCAGTGGCTTTTAAGATTACACAAGACCCAGCGTCGAGTGATGCCCGTGTAGATGCTTTTACAGAGGAACTGAAATCCAAATCACCTTCAACGCAGGTGACTACACAGACTCTTTCATTATATACCAGCGCTGACGGCAAGGAAGCCGCAGCCCGTATCCTGGCCGATGATCCGTCGGTGGATGCTTTTTATGCCCAGGATGACGAGGTGGCATCGGGTGTAATCGAGGCCATCAATGAATCCGGCCGCAATGATATCAAGGTCGTTGTCGGTTGTGGCGGGTCGCAGGCTTTTTTCTCATTGATACTTTCTACAACGGTCACGGATGTTGCGACTACGCTTTATTCGCCGTCCATGATTACCAAATGCATAGACTTGGCTGATGATGTGCTGAAAGGCAAAACGATTGAGGAAAAACAGATTGTAATGCCGGCGACAGTCGTAAACAAGGATAATGTCCGGGAATATCAGGATAGCAACTCTCCTTATTGAGTTGCTTAGGTTTCCGGTTCGGGCGCAGGATTAGCAGATTCTTTCTGTTAATTCTGCGCTTGAGTAACAGGGTTTCTCTATAAATCCTTATATTTGCCCATCACCAATAAAAAGACAATCGATATGACGACAAAGCCTTATAGCACAGACGAAACTCCACAGTCTCAGCCCGTCTCCGAACCTGCTGTTTCTTATGGTCTGCCACAGGATACCGCCAGCCTGAAGCTGGCAGCAATCAATGAATTGATGAATATCTTCGACCCGGAGCGCCTTTCGCAGGCGGTTGATTATTTGCGGTCGCTGGGAAGGGAAGAGGTTGGAGAATATCCTTATTACCCATCTTCCTCCAATGAATTAAGACAGGAGTTGGCAGAAGCAGAAGATGATTTTGCCAACGGGCGGGTGTATTCAACTGATGAGTTACGTAAAGAAATGCGTATATGGTAACACATTTAGATTGGTCAGCCAAAGCCCGACGAAATCTGAATCAGATATTTGTATATTATAAAAAGAAAAGTGGTCAGGCAGCAGTGCGCTTATTCAATAAGATTTTAGATGAAGCAGAAACATTACTGATCTTCCCCGAGGCTGGAAAAATAGAACCTTTGGGGGAAGATATGCAGATATGTTACCGTTCTTTAGTTATAGAAAAACATTTTAAACTTATCTATTATAGTAAGAATGATGCAATAAGAATCGTTGCTATTTGGGATTGCAGACGAAATCCGTCTAACTTCAAGCAATTTGTAGGAAAATAGATTAATCAAATCAATCCCCATATAACCTTTATCACCTCCGGAATAGAAGCCTCTACTTCCGGAGTCAGTTCCATATTGACCTCGTTCAGGTTGGCGGCGGAGACGACAATCAGATGTACTTCCGGCAGGTCGCCGGTCAGAATCATTGTTTCAATCATGTCGCGGAGACCTATTTCGTGGGCACTCATCAACGGAGGATAATCGCTGGCGTATTTCGGACAGATGAGACGGACGGTGCCCGGAGGATTGCTGTCGAGGGTGGCGTCTACCATGATGATATGGTCGTAACCAGTGAGCCAGCTGATAAGATGCAAACCTCCCGTCCCGCCATCCATCAGGGTGACGTGGGCGGGAAGCGTTTCTTTCTCCAGGGCGCGGATGACGTGTATACCGACCCCTTCATCTTTCAGCAACAAGTTGCCGACACCTAATATAAGAGTTTTCTTTTCCATTATTTGCTTTTCTTTGCCGCCTTTGTGATTGTTTCGGCTGTCTCTGTTATTTCTTCCTTGTCGGCTATCTCTTCTTCGATGAACTTCCAGCCACCGATGATGGAGGAGGTTTCACCGCGCTGTTCGATGTAGTCGTGGTAGAATACCAGATATACATGGACGATGGCGAACAGGATGAAGAACCACATCAGGAAATGATGTATCTGCCGCGCCATCAGGTCGCCGCCCATCAACGGGACGGTCCAGGCAAACAGCTGGGGGAAGGCAGACTGGCTCATTTTGGCATACAGCCCGAAACCCGTAATGCTTTGCAGCAGGAAGGCCCAGAACGTGCCGAAATAGATTAAGCTCGCCAGCGCATTATGCCCGATACTGTCGACCGGCTTGTTCTTTATCATCAGTATATCGACTTTGATTACCTCCAATACTTCCTGCCATTGCGATTTCTTCAACGGGATGAAGTTGTTCCAGCGGGCAAAGCGGTTTCCCACGAATCCCCAATACAGGCGGAACACGAAGTTGAAGAAAAACACGAATGCCGTTACAAAGTGGATGAAACGGACCACGCCGAACCAATAGCTGAAATAGGCTTCCGAAGCATTCAGCATGGCCGGAGGGTCGGCAATGATAAACCCGGTAATGCAAAGTATGACGATGCACAATGCATTCACCCAGTGGTAAATACGTACGGGCAACTCCCATACGTATACTTCTCTCAGACGTTTCTTACGACTTTTCATAGCAATACTTTTTAAAACGTATCCATTTGGTGCACATACTTCCCTTCCTCGTCATACAGGTGCACGGCACAAGCCAGGCACGGGTCGAAGGAATGGATGGTCCGGAGGATTTCAAGTGGTTGATTGGCATCGTGTATCGGTGTGCCTATCAAGGCTGATTCGTAGGGTGACAGGTTGCCGTTCTCGTCTCTCGGCGAAGCGTTCCAGGTGGTCGGGACTACCATCTGATAGTTCTTCATCCGGTTGTTCTCGATGACGGCGAAATGAGCCAGTGCGCCGCGCGGAGCTTCGCAGAGGCCGACCCCTTGCGCCTGTTTCGGCCAGTTCTCGTTTTCCCACATGACCGGGTTGGCCATGCGCGAGTCGCCATTTTCCAGGTTCTTCATCAACTGGTCGAAAAACTCGAGCGACCATTGAGCGACCAACTGGGTTTCGATGCCGCGGGCAGCGGTGCGGCCCAGGGTGGAGAAGAGGGCGGAGGCGGGGAGGTCGAGTGCCTTCAGCACATTGTCGACAGCTGTCTTCTGCGGTTCCTTTCCGGCGGCATAGGCTACGACGAGACGGGCCAGCGGGCCGACTTCCATAGCATGCCCTTTCCAGCGGGGCGTTTTAATCCAGCTATATTTATCGTCTACGTTCAGATGCTTGTAGGGCGGTTTCGGACCGGTATATTCGAGGTTCGTTTCTCCTTCGTACGGATGGAGACCGGCTTTATCGCCTTCGGTGTATTTGTACCAGGAGTGGTAGATATATTCTTTGATTTCCTCCGGCGAGTTGGCGTCTACCGGATGAACCTTGCTCAGGTCGCGGTCGAGGACGATGCCGCGCGGACTCATGTAATCTTCTACACCGGCGTATCCATGCAGGGGGAAATCACCGTAGGAAAGGTAATTGCTTACACCGCCGCCTATCTTGCTCCATTCGTCTTTATATACGCCGGCAATCATCAGGAGGTCGGGGATATACACCTGGTCGATGAAATCCTTGCCTTCCTGCAACTTCTGTTTCACCAGTGCGAGACGTTCGGCATTGATGGCGTTCGCCTCGTTCAGGTCGATGCTGCACGGCATACCGCCGACCAGGAAGTTGGGATGCGGGTTCTTTCCGCCGAAGACGGCATGTACTTTGACAATCTCTTTTTGCCATTCCAATGCTTCGAGGTAATGGATGGTGGCAATCAGGTTTTGCTCCGGCGTCAGTTTGTAGGCCGGGTGCCCCCAATACCCGTTGGCGAAGATGCCCAGTTGACCGCTGGCGACGAACTTCTTGAGCTTGTTTTGCATTTCGGTAAAATAGCCTTCCGTGTTTTTGGGCCACGGCGACAGTTGCTGGGCGAGGAGGGCAGCCGCTTTCGGGTCTGCCTTGAGGCCGGAAACAATGTCGACCCAGTCGAGGGCATGCAACTGGTAGAAATGCACCGTATGGTCGTGCATGTAGAGCACTGCTTCCATGATGTTGCGCACCATTTCGGCATTGGGCGGAACACTGATGCCGAGCGCATTCTCAACGGCGCGAACCGAGCAAAGCGAGTGGATGGAGGTACACACGCCGCAAACACGGCCTACGAACACCCAGGCATCGCGTGGGTCGCGGTCGCGTACTATGTTTTCGATTCCACGTACCATCGTACCGGAACTGTATGCATCTTTGATTTTGCCATTTTCGATGGCTGCCTCTACCCGGAGATGACCTTCAATACGGGTAATAGGGTCTATAACGATTCTTTCAGACATGGTGTTGCTAATTTAGTTAGATGGTAGATTTGCTTTCCGGTTCTTCGTTGTCGATCAGTTTCTTCTTCCGGATATTAGTGGCTACGGCATGGACGGCGATGCCGGCTGCTGTCGCGGCTCCCAGGGCAAGGCCAATCTGGTCGGCTGTCGCTTCGATGCCGAACCCGTGTACGTCGGGCATCCGTTTATAGAACGGGCTGTTGTCCCAGAAGTTTTCTTCGCTGCAACCGAGGCAGGGGTGCCCGCTCTGGATAGGGTAGCTTGTCCCTTCGTTCCATTTGATGATACCGCAGGAGTTGTAGGTGCTCGGCCCTTTGCATCCCACTTTGTAGAGGCAATACCCATGCTTGGCGTTCTCGTCGTCGAAGCTCTCCACGAAGAGGCCGGCGTCGAAGTTGGCACGGCGGTAGCAGGTGTCGTGCACGCGGCGTGAATAGAACATCTGCGGACGTCCCAACCCGTCGAGTTGCGGCATACGCTCGAATGTCAACATATAGATGATTACACCTGCCATGACGTCGGCGATAGGCGGGCAGCCTTGTACGTTGATGATTGGTTTCCCCTTGATAACCTTATGGATCGCTTTTGCGCCGGTCGGGTTCGGGTTGGCCGCCTGCACGCAACCGGCACATGCGCAGTTTCCCCAGGCGATGATGGCTTTGGCGCCTTCGGCAGCCTCGCGGGTGATTTGCAGGGCGCTTTTGCCGCCGACACAGCAATAACCTTCGTCTTTCGTCGGAATCGAACCTTCAATCATAAGCAGGTATTCACCTTTATATTTCTTCATGGTCTCTTCCTTGGCAGCTTCGGCCTGTTCGCCGGCGGCAGCCATCAGGGTTTCCGTATAATCGAGTGAGATTTTGTCGAGAAGCAGGGTCGCCACGATAGGGTGGGCGGCACGGATGAACGATTCTGTACAGCAGGTGCATTCTTGCAGGTGAAGCCAGATGACCGGCAGGCGCGGCTTGGTTTCGAGCGCGTTGACAACCTGGGTAACACCGGAGGCTTCCAATCCCATAAAGGCGGCCATGGTGGTACAGAATTTCAGGAAATCCCTTCGGGAGATGCCTTTCTGCCGGCATTCCTCGTAGACGGTTGGTCTTTTGTTATCCATATTTTCGTAATTTATTGGTTTCTTTGTTTTCTTCCGATGACTGGAACAGTACTCTTCCGATAGTCGGAACAACACTCTTCCGATGGTAGGAACAGTGCTTTTCCGATAGTCGGAATAACGCTCTTCCGATTGGCGGAAATTTCAGCAGATACGCGGCAGCTGTTCGCCGCTCAGCATATCGACTATCCGGTAGTTGCCGTAAAGTGTCCTCATCTTCACCACTGCGTTGCCTTTCTTTTCCACCCGTCCGATGACGGTAGCCTTTTCTCCCTCCGGGAAACTGCGCATGACGGCCAGTGCTTCTTCCGCCAGTGCTTCGGGGAGGATGACCAGCACCAACCCTTCGTTGGCGACATACAGCGGGTCGAGTCCCAGTATCTCCGAAGCACCTCTTACGGCATCGGGGATGGGGAGGGCCGCTTCGTCCAGTATGATTTCAACGTTGGCCGCTTTCGCAATTTCGTTCAGTGTTCCGCTCACCCCGCCACGTGTCGGGTCGCGGAGCACATGGACTTCCTCTATATTTTTTAACAACCGGGAGAGCATATTGTTTAACGAAACGGTATCACTTTTCAGATTTGTTTCGAATCCGAGGCTTTCGCGGGCGGAAAGGATGGTGATGCCATGCGCTCCGATAGGACCGCTGCAAATCACTGCGTCTCCGGGTTGTACGCGGTCGGGGGCGATGCGGATGCTTTCGGCGACGACTCCGATGCCGCTGGTATTGATAAAGAGTTTGTCGCATTTGCCACGTTCCACCACTTTGGTATCACCGGCGACAATCTGCACGCCGGCTTTGTCGGCCGCCTTCCTCATGGACTGCACGATGCGTTGCAGGTCGGCAAGCGGCAGGCCCTCTTCGAGTATGAACCCGGCAGTGAGGTAAAGCGGACGGGCACCGCAGCAGGCAAGGTCGTTCACCGTCCCGTTCACCGCCAGGTCGCCGATATCGCCTCCGGGAAAGAAAATCGGGTCGACCACGAAAGAGTCGGTCGAACATGCCATACGCCCTTCCTGAACGGGAAATACGCAGCCATCGTGGTCCTGTTCTAGCAACGGGTTGCGGAAGGCGGGGTAGAAGATGTTGCTTATCAGTTGATGCGTCATCCTCCCGCCACCGCCATGCGCCATCAGCACACAGTCGGCATCGTTCAACGGTATCGGGCAGTTAAAATCTTCGTTCTTCATAATCATTATTATCATATTTGAACTATCTTGTCCCCGTGCTTGACACGGGGCCGCAAAGGAGCAGGCTGTATCAAAAGATACATATAGGAAACGGTCTATGCCTCTGCGATCCCGTGTCAAGCACGGGAACGGGATAGTTCATATTTTTCTATATTTATAGTAAGCCGCACAAACTCCTTCCGACGAAACCATCGGTGCACCTTTCGGGCGTTCCGGCGAACAACCCTTTCCGAAGAAAGGGCAGTCGGCGGGTTGCTTCACGCCCCGCATGATGTCTCCGGCAATACATTCGGATGGGATTTCTGTTCCATTCGGATGGAATGGGAATTTCTCCCGGGAGGAATAGGCTGCATATGTTTTCTTTAATCGTAAACCGCTGTGGGGAATGATGCCGATGCCCCGCCACTCCTGGTCGCATGCCTCGAGCGTTTCGTCCATCAATGCGCGGGCGGCCGGGTTACCCGTTTCGGGGACGGCACGTCGGTAGGCATTCTCGACAATGTGGCTTCCGCCTTCCAACTGGAGCAGGCAACGATAAATGCCGTATAGCAGGTCGACCGGCTCAAAGCCTGTGACGACCATTGGTGTTTTATATTGTTCGGCCAGCTTGTGGTAAGCAGAGTTTCCGGTGATGGCACAGACGTGTCCGGCGGTCAGAAATCCGTCTACCTTACTTCCCGGGTCCGAAAGAATCGCGTCTATGGCCGGAGGAACTGTGAACAGTGACGTGAGTAACGAGAAATTGCTTAACTTTCGCCGTTGTGCCTCTTTTAACGCCATCATATGAACAGGGGCGGTTGTTTCAAAGCCAATGGCGAAAAAGACAACTTCTTTCTTCGGATTTGTTTCCGCCAGTTCGACCGCATCGAGCGGGGAATAAAGCATTCGAACATCTGCACCGTGTGCTTTTGCCTGTAATAAATCTTCTTTTGTCCCCGGCACACGCATCATGTCACCAAACGAAGCCAGAATAATATCGGATTGTCCCGCCAGTTCAAGTGCCTGGTCAATCAGACTAACCGGAGTCACACAAACCGGGCATCCCGGCCCGTGAAGTAGCCGGATTTCCTGTGGCAGCATCTCTTCCAGGCGGTAACGGGCAATGGCATGGGTTTGCCCGCCGCATATCTCCATGATGTGCCACGGCCGGGTCGTTACCTTTCGGATAGCCCGCAGGAGTGCCTGTACCTGTTCGTTATTTCTATATTCATCGACGTACTTCATAAGCGTTGGAGTTTCTTTAAATCTTCCAGTGTTTCTTCTGCCTCTCGTGCATTCACTACGGAGATCGCCATTCCGGCATGGGCAAGGATATAATCGCCTTCCGTCACATCGACCCATTGGATGCAAATGTTTTTGGTGATGCCGCTAAAGTCAACTCTGGCCATGGCCAGCTCAGGCTCGGAACGGTCTATGCTTATAATTTTACCAGGTATTGCCAGACACATAAGCTGATTTGTTTTTTATTAACAACTCCAAAAGTAGGCAATATGTTTGGGAAAAGGTGTGTTAAATGATACATATTATCTATTAATTTATAGATAAAAGTTATCTCTATTGTTGCCGGGTTCGGTTGTTTGTTAAACTTAAACCCTCTATATTTGTGAGCATAGTAAAACAAACAGTGTGAGAATATCGATATTGACAATCCGTGGGTTAGTGCAAGGCGTTGGCTTTCGTCCTTTTATCTATCGTATAGCAAATGAGATGAAGATAAAAGGAGAGGTCGGTAACCGGAATAACGGAGTGTCGATCCGTGCGATCCTGACTCCGGAGCAGCGGGAACTTTTTATTTCCCGGATCAGAAATGAGCATCCGGCAGTTGCTTCGATCCATAGTGTTCAATGGGAAGAAGCCGATGTTGCAGATACGGATTATCCGGATTTTATGATTACACCCAGCCGTTCCGATTCGGAGGAGGTGACGCAGGTGGCGCCCGATATCGCTGTTTGTCCCGAATGCCTTTCCGACCGGATGAGGCAGCCGCATCGCCTGCGTTATCCTTTTATCAACTGTACGCATTGCGGCCCCCGTTTCTCCATCATCCGCGATTTGCCTTACGACCGGAAGCAGACCACGATGGCCGCCTTTGCCATGTGTCCCGACTGCCGGAGGGAATACACGACGGTAAGCGACCGCCGTTTCCATGCACAGCCTGTGGCCTGCAATCATTGCGGGCCTTTCTATTATGCCATATATAATAATGTAAAGATAAAGGAGTACGATAAGTTGCTGGACCTGTCCGTCCGCCTGCTTCGTGAAGGCGAAGTGATAGCGGCGAAAGGCATTGGTGGCTATCATCTGATATGCGATGCCCTGAACGGGGAGGCGGTGGCACGTTTGCGGGCGATAAAGCAGCGTGACAGCAAGCCTTTTGCCGTTATGTTCCGCGATATGGAACATTTGCGGCATTATGCGGAGGCGGGTCCGGTCGAAGAAGACTGTCTGTCTTCCTGGCGCCGCCCGATTGTCTTGCTGAAACAAAAGAAAGCACTGGCGGACGATATAAACCGCGGCATGCGGACCTTGGGTTGTATGTTGCCTTATATGCCGTTGCATGAGGACTGGTTTGCCGCCCTCGACACACCGGCCCTGGTGATGACAAGTGGCAACCTGAGCGATTACCCTATCGCCATAACTCCGGACGAAGCCGCGGAGCAGTTGTCCGGAAAGGTCGCTCTCCTGCTTCATCATAACAGGGATATTCATAACCGGGTGGACGATTCAGTCCTTCAGGTTTGCGGCGGGCAACCTTGCCTGGTGCGCCGTTCGCGCGGCTATGTACCGGAGCCATTCTTTGCCGACATTCCCGTGGAAGGTATCCTGGCTTTCGGTGCGGAGAAAGTAAATACGTTTGCCCTGGGAAAAGGGGATACCATTCTGCAAAGCCAGTATATCGGTGACCTGAAGAACTGGGAGACATTTAGCTTCTACACGGAATCGCTGGACCGCTTCCGGCATCTTTTCCGTTTTACCCCTTCTGTGCTGGCTTGCGACATGCATCCTGATTATCTCTCATCGCAGGAAGCGGAGCGCGTCGCCGCACGTACCGGATTGCCTCTGCTGAAAATACAACATCATCACGCCCATGCGGCAGCCTGCATGTTGGAATATGGCTTGCATGAGAAAGTGGTTGCCATCGTCCTGGACGGGACGGGGCTGGGTGACGACGGAAAGGTCTGGGGAGGCGAGTTCTTCCTCTGCGACTGCAAAGAGTACCGCCGCCTCTCGCATTTTGAATATGTCCCGCTGCCCGGCGGCGATAAGGCGGCTGTGGAACCCTGGCGGATGGCTGTCGCTTATCTGTGGCATTATTGGGGAGATTCCGCCCGTTTCCCGGAAGGCTTTTCCGAACGGGTAGGTGCGGATAAAATCCGCCTGCTGATGACGATGATGGAGAGAGGCGTCAATACGCCCTATACCTCGGGTGCCGGCCGGCTGTTTGATGCCGTCGCCTCCCTCTTGGGGTTGTGCGACGTGTCGACCCATCAGGCCGAGGCTCCTGTAAAACTGGAGCAGGCAGCCGGCAGTGAACAGTCGGCGCGTTATCCGGTTATAATAAAGGAAGGTGTTATATCCTTCCGCCCCTTGTTTGAGGGACTGTTGAACGATTGGGCTTCCGGAGTCTCCGTCGGTGACCTGGCTGCCCGGTTCCATAATACGATGGCTTTCCTGCTGCTCGACGAGGCCGCACGCCATCTGCAACAGACCGGAGCGACCCGCGTGGTTATCTCCGGCGGCTGTTTTCAAAATAAAAGGTTGACGGAACAGTTGCAACGTTTATTTGCCGCAAAAGGTATCCCGTTGTATGTCCCGGGCCGTATACCATGTAATGACGGGGGAGTTGCCGTCGGCCAGCTGGCCATTGCCGCTTCCCGGAATAAAAAAGACTGATTATGCACGAAATGTCTATTGCACAGAGTATCGTAGAACTGGCCGAAGAACAGGCGCGAAGCCGTCATTCGGAAGCCGTCGAGGAACTGGAACTGGAAATCGGCCGCCTGGCGGGTGTGGAATTGCATACGCTTGATTTCGCACTGGAAAGCGCGGTGAAAGGTTCCCTGCTCGAACATGCTTCGATTGTTCGCCATATCATTGACGGCGAGGGCATGTGTACCGGTTGCGGGCAGACTTTCCCGATGGAGACTCTGTTCACGCCTTGCCCGGCATGCGGTTCCTATTGTGTTAAAATCATTAAAGGAAAAGAACTTCGTGTAAAATCTATTGTTATTAAATAATAAATACAAAACGCTTATGTGTGGAACTTGCGGGTGTGGAGAACACCATCATCATGAACACGACCATCATCATGAACATGGCCATGAACATCATCATCACCATCACGATGAGGATAAGGTAATAACTCTTGAACAGGATATACTCCGGCGGAACAATCTGCTGGCGGAGCGCAACCGCGGTTATTTTGAGGCAAAGGAAATCTTCAGCCTGAACCTGATGAGTTCGCCCGGCTCCGGAAAGACTACGTTGCTGGAGGAAACCGTGCGCCGCCTGAAAGGCAAACTCCCTTTGTATGTCATCGAGGGAGACCAACAGACTTCTAATGATGCCGACCGCATTGCCGCACTGGATATTCCCGTTTTCCAGGTCAACACCGGGACCGGTTGCCATCTGGAAGCCGATATGGTGAACCACGCAGTCAAACATCTGGTACCGACCGATCACTCGATACTTTTCATAGAGAACGTTGGCAACCTTGTTTGTCCTGCCATGTTCGACCTGGGCGAAGCAAAGAAAGTCGTTATCGTTAGCACGACCGAAGGTGACGATAAGCCGTTGAAATATCCGCATATCTTTGCAGAAGCCGATGTTTGCGTAATCAATAAGACAGACCTGGCACCTTATCTGAATACCGATATAGAGACCTTGAAGAGTAATGCTTTAAAGGTGAATCATCATTTGCAGGTGTTTGAAGTGTCGGCAACGAAAGGGGATGGCATGGATGCCTGGTGCGACTGGTTATGCTCAGAATGTGCAAAATGTAAATAAATAACCCCTGTTTCGATGGATAAATGGATAAAAAAGCTATATTTGTTCCTGTTCATTGAATCAAAATAATCAAAGTGTTATGATTAACCGAGAATTAATCGACCCGAAGAGCATAGTCGTAGTAGGCGGCTCGAATAATGTACACAAGCCGGGTGGGCGTTTGGTACGAAATCTCCTTGATGGTAAATATAAAGGAGAACTGTATGTCGTGAATGCCAGGGAAGACGACGTGCAAGGTCTGAAATCGTATCATTCCGTGCAGGATATTCCGGATACGGAAATGGCTATCATATCGATTCCCGGTCCTTCATGTCCCGAAGCTGTTGATATCCTGGCTAAACAGAAGAATGTAAAAGCATTTATTGTGGTTTCCGCCGGTTTTGGCGAAGAGACTCACGAGGGGGCTATCCTCGAAAATCAGATGCTGGATAGTGTGAACGAAGCAGGTGCCTCCATGATTGGTCCAAACTGTATCGGACTGATGAATATGAATTTTCATGGAGTGTTTACACAGCCTATCCCCGAATTTCATCCCGACGGAGTCGACTTTGTCTCCAGTTCCGGCGGTACGGCGCTTTTCATCATTGAATCGGCATTGACAAAAGGCTTGCGTTTCTCCTCTGTATGGTCGGTTGGCAACTCCAAGCAGATTGGGGTAGAAGAGGTGATTGAGTATATGGACCGTAACTTTGACCCTGTGCTCGATTCCAAAATCAAGATGCTTTATATCGAACAAATTAAGAATCCTGATAAATTATTGTATCATGCCGCTTCGCTGATTCGTAAAGGCTGTCATATCGCAGCCATCAAAGCAGGAAGCACCGAATCGGGCAAGCGTGCTGCTTCCTCGCATACCGGTGCAATTGCCAGTTCGGATTCGGCGGTGGAGGCTCTGTTCCGTAAAGCCGGTATCGTACGTTGTTTCAGCCGTGAAGAGCTAACGACGGTTGCTTGTATTTTCACCTTGAAAGAGGTAAAAGGAAAAAACTGTGCAATCATTACACACGCCGGAGGTCCTGCCGTCATGTTGGCGGATGCTCTTTCCAAAGGCCGTCTGAACGTTCCCAATCTGGAAGGTCCGATAGCGACCGAGTTGAAATCCAAGTTATATCCCGGAGCAGCCGTTAGCAATCCGATTGATATTATCGGAACGGGAACACCGGAGCATCTGGCTACGGCAATAGACTTCTGTGAGAATAAGTTTGAGGAAGTCGATTTGATGATGGTTATTTTCGGAAGTCCCGGTCTGGTGAAACTATATGATACATACGAAGTGCTTCATAAAAAGATGGAAGAGTGTAAGAAACCAATCTTCCCGGTATTGCCTTCTATCGTAACTGCCGGCCCGGAAGTGCGCAGCTTTGTGAAAAAGGGACATGTGAATTTCTCGGACGAGGTGACTTTGGGTACGGCTCTTTCCCGTGTGATCAATACGCCGAAGCCGATGAGTACCGATATACAATTATATGGTGTCAATGTGCCCGAAGTGCGTCGTATCATCGACCAGTTGCCATCCAACGGTTATCTGGCTCCCGAACAGGTTCGCACACTGTTGGGTGCTGCCAATATCCCATTGGTGGAAGAGTTTACATCGACCGACAAAGACGAGTTGATTGCTTTTGCCAAACGTGTAAAATTCCCTGTTGTGGCAAAGGTGGTCGGTCCTGTACATAAAAGTGATATTGGCGGTGTAGCCCTGAATATCCGCAGTGAGGAGCACTTGTTGTTTGAGTTTGAACGTATGATGCGCCTGCCGGATGTGACGGCAATTATGGTACAGCCTATGCTGAAAGGGCAGGAGTTGTTCCTCGGGGCGAAGTATGAGGAAGGTTTCGGGCATGTAATCCTTTGCGGTCTGGGAGGTATTTTTGTCGAAGTACTGAAAGATGTTTCTTACGGTCTGGCTCCGTTATCCTATGACGAGACCTTTTCAATGATTCGTTCTTTACGCGGTTATCCGATTATTAAAGGTACACGCGGGCAGAAAGGTATCGACGAGCAACAATATGCAGATATTATAGTCCGTCTTTCTACTTTGCTCCGTTTTGCTTCTGAAATAAAAGAAATGGATATTAACCCGCTGGTTGCAACCGACCGGGGATTATTTGCGGTAGACGCCCGTATCCGGATAGAAAAATAATATCTCTGACAGATATTAATAAAAAGGGGAATTGAAACGTAAGCCTGTCGATTTGTTTCAATTCCCCTTCGTTTATTTGTACTACTCAGCCTGTTTTCTTCCTCTTCTTTTTCGTCCGGGAAGTGACGGCGGAATATTATCTCTGACAAATTTTTTAAAGCTACTGAGCGATACCTGGTAATACTCGGCCAGTTCGGCGTACGTAGCATTTTCTTCGTTGAGTTCCTTTTCTATCTGTTCTTTCTGCGCAAGTAGGTGGTCCATTTTGGGAGTACCTTTCGGGCGTCCGAGGGTTGTGCCCCGACTTCTGGTAATTTCCAGCGATTCTTTTGTCCGTGTCGAGATTAGTTTGCTTTCAATTTCCGAGACGAGCCCAAAAGTAAATGCTAACGTTTTGCTGTCGACATTGTTTTCAAAAGTATACCCTTCTTTGAGACAGTAAAGAGTGATCTTTTTTTCAATACATAATAATATCAAATGCATAATTTCCATCAACCTCCGGCTCAGGCGTGTGACATCGGCTACAATTAATGTATCGCCGGCCTCCATATTTTTTATAATATCTTCAAGCCTGTTCTTATGTCGTGAGGATGTTGTTCGTGTATCTTTATGCCATTTGTCTATAGTCATGTTATTGTTCGCGGCAAACTGCTCAATCGCGTTTTTTTGATTGTCACTTTGTTGCTTGTTTGAATATGTTCGTGTATAGGCAATTATCATACTATTTTTAATGTTGATACGTTTATATTATAACATATTGGCTAGCAATATGTTCATGTCTGCTTGTCCTTCTTTCTGCTGTTTCACCTCCTTTCCTTTAAATCTTGTAATTAAACAGATGCGAAAATAAACAATTAAAAAAGAACACGAAATATTTGGTGGATAAAAATAAATGCTTACCTTTGCACCGCAATCGACAATAAAGGGATTGCAAAACGGGGTGTAGCGCAGTCCGGTTAGCGCACCTGCTTTGGGAGCAGGGGGTCCCAGGTTCGAATCCTGGTACCCCGACAAGAAAGAGAATCAACGAATTGGTTGGTTCTCTTTCTGTTTTTTTAATCTATATGATATATTATCCAAACTTTTCTTTCCTGGTTAGTTTTTTACAAATAAACTGTCATACTCTCATTTCTCTTTTGTATTGATTGAATATCAATGTGTATTTCTATGATAGTTGTTTGAAATAACTATCATGGCAACTGTCATAATCCTCATTTAACTATCATATCTTCCTGTTTATCGAAAATATAAGGTGCCTGAATGTATTGTCGGTGAGCTATTTTACATTATATATGCTTCTTTTTTTAGTGATATTATGGCTTTTTTTGCGGAGAATAAGCGGATTATTTCTCTGAGACCCCTATTTGAGTACCTTTTACACCCGGGTTTGAACTGTGCTGAGACCCGGGTGTAAAGGGTAAACAGACCCGGGTCTCAGCGTAAATGGGTCGTTATGTTGTTGAAAATAAACAATATACTGCGTGATAAAATGTAGGTGTGTTTATGATAGTATGATGGTTGTGTCGATCCGTATCATCTAAACTATCATACGATGCATGGCTTTGAATATCAATTGATGAGGTTCGTGTTATGATAGTATGACAGTTGTTTTGTGTTGAGTAATTACAAGTATCTTTAGTTTGGTTATCCTGTTTTTCTTTTAATTTCAATGAAAATATTACAGTTAATGAATATAGTATTATCTTTGCAGACCGGCTGCGCGTAGAGTACAATAGTATTTTACAGATACATTGTATGTATACTTTTGATTCATGGAATTAAAACAAATAAATCTTTAAAAAGATGTATAGAACAAGAACATGTGGAAACTTGCGCCTGGCAGACGAAGGTCTGGTGGTTACTTTAGCCGGATGGGTGCAGAGAACTCGTAAGATGGGCGGTATGACGTTTGTCGATCTTCGTGACCGTTATGGTATAACCCAGCTGGTATTCAATCAGGAAGTAGATGCTGATCTTTGTGAAAAAGCAAACAAACTGGGCCGTGAGTATGTGATTCAGGTAACGGGAACTGTCAGAGAACGTTCCAGCAAGAACAAAAATATTCCGACAGGGGATATCGAACTGATTGTTTCGGAACTGAATGTTCTGAATGCCGCAGTAACTCCTCCTTTCACGATCGAAGATGAAACGGATGGCGGCGACGACCTGCGTATGAAATACCGTTATCTGGACTTGCGTCGTAATGCCGTTCGTAAGAATCTGGAACTGCGCCACCGCATGGCTTTCGAAGTTCGTAACTATCTGGATAAACAGGGATTCCTGGAAGTGGAAACTCCGGTGTTGGTAAATTCAACTCCCGAAGGTGCACGCGACTTCGTTGTTCCTTCACGCATGAATCCGGGACAGTTCTATGCATTACCGCAGTCACCGCAGACCTTGAAGCAGTTGCTGATGGTTTCCGGTTTCGACCGTTATTTCCAGATCGTGAAATGTTTCCGCGACGAAGACCTGCGTGCCGACCGTCAACCGGAATTTACACAGATTGACTGCGAAATGAGTTTCGTTGAGCAGGAAGATGTGTTGAATATCTTTGAAGGTATGGCAAAACATCTGTTCAAGGTAATCCGTGGCATCGAAATTAAAGAGCCGTTCCAGCGCATGACCTGGCACGATGCTATGAAATATTATGGTAGCGACAAACCCGACCTGCGTTTCGGCATGAAGTTTGTTGAATTGATGGATATCATGAAAGGTCATGGTTTCTCTGTATTCGATGATGCTGCTTATGTTGGCGGTATCTGTGCAGAAGGGGCAGCAACTTATACACGTAAACAACTGGATGCGTTGACTGAATTCGTTAAACGTCCGCAGGTAGGAGCGAAGGGTATGGTATATGCCCGCGTAGAAGCCGATGGCAGCGTGAAGTCGAGCGTAGACAAATTCTATACACAGGAAACATTGCAACAGATGAAGGAAGCCTTCGGGGCAAAACCGGGCGACCTGATCCTGATCCTTTCAGGCGATAATGCGATGAAGACCCGCAAACAGCTTTGCGAATTGCGTCTTGAAGTGGCGAGCCAGTTGGGATTGCGCGATAAGAACAAGTTTGCTTGCCTGTGGGTGGTTGACTTCCCTCTGTTCGAGTGGAGCGAAGAAGATCAGCGTTTCTATGCTATGCACCATCCGTTCACCTCTCCGAAGCCGGAAGATATTCCGTTGCTGGATAGCGATACGGGTGCCGTACGTGCTAATGCTTACGATATGGTTATCAATGGTGTTGAAGTGGGTGGAGGTTCTATCCGTATCCATGACAGCAAATTGCAGGATAAGATGTTTCAGTTGTTGGGATTCACCGAAGAAAGAGCACAGTCTCAGTTCGGCTTCCTGATGAATGCTTTCAAGTATGGTGCGCCGCCTCATGGAGGTCTGGCTTATGGTCTGGACCGTTGGGTGTCTTTATTTGCCGGTCTCGATTCAATCCGCGACTGTATCGCTTTCCCGAAAAACAATTCCGGTCGCGATGTCATGCTCGATGCTCCGTCTGTTATCGACGACGTGCAGCTGGATGAATTGTGTCTGAAAGTAGACGTAAAAGAATAAATTATGATACGGATAAAGGATGTTCTGAAAGAATTGGAGCAATACGCTCCGTTGCCATTGCAGGAAAGCTTTGACAATGCAGGTGTGCAGGTAGGTGATGTGAACCAGCTTGCCACCGGTGCGCTTCTTTGCCTGGACGTTACCGAAGAGGTGGTCGACGAGGCGATAGAAATGGGGTGTAACCTGATTATTTCACATCATCCTTTAGCCTTTAAAGCATTCAAGTCGTTGACCGGTTCCACTTATATCGAGCGATGTATGATAAAGGCATGCAAGTATGACCTGGTGATCTATGCCGCCCATACCAACCTCGATAATGCTGCCGGAGGTGTTAACTTCCGTTTGGCGGAACTGATCGGACTGGAAAATGTACGTGTGCTGAGTCCTCAGAAAGGAGCCTTGCTGAAACTGGTTACTTTCGTGCCCGAGGTGTATGCGGAGTTGGTACGGACTACCTTGTTCAATGCCGGTGCCGGCACTGTCGGTGCTTATGATTCATGCAGCTTCAATCTGGCAGGTAAGGGAACTTTCCGTGCCGGAGAGGGTACAAATCCGTTTTGTGGTGAAGTGGGAGAGTTGCATGTGGAGCGCGAAATCCGCATCGAAACGATATTACCTGCTTTTCGTAAATCGACGATTACACGCGCCCTGCTTTCGGTCCATCCGTACGAAGAACCTGTGTTCGATTTCTATCCTTTGAATAATACCTGGGACCAGGTCGGTTCGGGGATAGTGGGAGAGTTACCCGAAGAAGAGGACGAGTTGGTTTTTCTGCAACGGATAAAAGACCTCTTTCAGGTCGGTTGCGTGAAGCATTCGGCCTTTACAGGCAAGCCGATACGTGAAGTGGCCTTGTGTGGCGGCAGTGGTGCATTCCTGATAAAAGATGCGATAGCCTACGGTGCGGACGTGTTCATTACAGGTGAGGCCAAATACAATGACTTTTATGATGTAGAGGATCGTATTCTGCTGGCTGTAATAGGCCATTATGAATCCGAAGTATGTACAAAAGACATCTTTTATAACATAATATCGAAAAAATTCCCTACCTTTGCCGTACATTTTTCGAATGTTAATTCAAACCCGGTAAAATATTTATAGAATGGCTACAGATAAACAATCAGCTGAAAAAGAGTATACAGTTGAAGAAAAGCTTTCTACGCTTTATCAACTTCAGACGATGATGACTGAAATTGATAAGATCAAAACGCTTCGTGGAGAGCTTCCCCTGGAAGTTCAGGACCTGGAAGATGAGATTGCAGGATTGGAAACCCGTCTTCAGAACTATCAGTCGGAGATCCAGGATTATGAGAGTGCTGTTGTTGAACAGAAACACAGAATTACAGAATCTACCGGACTGATCGAGAGATATAAATCGCAACTGGATAACGTGCGCAACAACCGCGAATTTGATAATCTGTCAAAGGAAATCGAATTCCAGGGACTTGAAATCGAATTTTCTGAAAAGAAGATCCGCGAATTCGGCGAAGCGATTAACCATAAGAAAGAAGAGATTGCCCAGCTTACCGAAAGACTGGACGGCCGTAAGGCTGACCTGGTTCAGAAAAAAAGCGAACTGGAAGAAATCATTTCTGAAACAAAGCAGGAAGAAGAAAGACTGCGCGAAAAGGCTAAAAAACTGGAAACAACAATCGAACCCCGTTTGCTGACTGCATTCAAGCGTATCCGTAAAGGTGCTCGTAACGGTTTGGCTGTCGTTTATATCCAGCGTGATGCCTGCGGCGGTTGCTTCAACAAGATTCCGCCTCAGAAACAGATGGATATCAAGTTGCGTAAGAAAGTGATCGTTTGCGAATATTGCGGACGTATCATGATCGACCCGGAACTGGCAGGTATAGAAGATTAAAATTACATCTATAATTTTTAAGGCACGGATTACACGGATTAACACGGTTCTTATTTGATTAGACTGTGGAATCTGCGTAATCCGTGCCTGATTTTTTTGTACCAATGAGGAATATTGTCCGTACATACATAGAGAAACAACAGTTGTTGTCCGGTGACGGGCCTGTGCTGGTTGGTTTGAGTGGGGGAGCCGATTCGGTTGCCTTGCTTGCTTTGCTTGTGCAGCTCGATTATCCTTGTGTCGCCCTGCATTGTAATTTTCATCTGCGTGGCGACGAGTCTGTCCGCGATGAACAGTTTGCCCGGGAGATGGCACGTACACTGGATGTTCCTTTCTATAAAATAGACTTTGATACTACGGCTTATGGAGTTGAACATCATCTTTCTATCGAGATGGCGGCCCGCGAACTGCGTTATAACTGGTTTGAAGAGATGAGGCTGCGTTTGGGTGCACAAGCGATTGCCGTGGCCCATCATCGCGACGACAGTGTGGAAACCGTATTGATGAACCTGGTCCGTGGCACAGGAATCCGTGGGGTGGGAGGGATCCGGCCTAAAAACGGTTATGTGGTGCGCCCTTTGCTGGCTGTCAGCCGTAGCGAGATACTGGATTGGCTTGCTGAACAGCAGCTATCTTATGTAACCGACAGCACGAACTTGTCGGATGCCTATACACGTAACTTTATCCGTCTGCGTGTACTTCCTTTGCTGGAAGAGTTGAATCCTTCTGTAAAAGCGGCTATTGCGCGTACAGCCGATCATCTGGCCGAAACAGAGGCTATCTATCTGCATGTGGTGGAAAAGGCGCGCCGGGAATTGGTGAAAGAAGATCTCCGTATCCCGATTGCCCGCCTGATGGAGTATCCTTCTCCGGCAACGATCCTGTATGAATTGCTGAAACCTTACGGTTTTATCCGGCAGGTGGCCGACGATGTGTTCCGTTCGCTGACGGGAGAATCGGGCAAAATGTTCTACTCGACCGACTATCGCTTGCTGAAAGACCGTGAATATTTGCTGCTTTCGCCTGTAAAGAAAGAAGAAGAGCAGGAATATACTTTTACCGCAGATGATATCGTAGAAGAGGTCTGGCGGGGTCCGGTTGAACTTTCTTTCTTTAAATCTGTTATTACTACTGACTTCTGTTTCCGAAAGGATAAACGTATCGCCTATTTTGATTACGACAAACTCTCGTTTCCCCTGACACTTCGTAAATGGAAAGAAGGTGATTGGTTTATTCCCTTTGGAATGAAAGGCCGTAAGAAACTGAGCGATTATTTCTCAGATCATAAATTCAGCCGCATGGACAAAGAGCAGACATGGCTCCTTTGTAGCGGTGAAAACATCCTCTGGATTGTGGGAGAGCGCTCTGACAATCGTTTTTGTATCGACAAAACGACTAAGAGTGTGCTGGTTGTGAATTTTTTTTCGACAAAAATAATAGAATAATTAAAAATGTTCTTACATTTGCAAAGATTTGCTCCGCAGATGTGTTACTAATGATTCAAATTAGCTAAACAATCCGGTTTTTTACATTGAAATTTTTATTATCAAAAACTATTAAGATACAATGATAGCGGTAATGCACGTATTGTATAATCTTTTATCGTGTACCGTTTTATTTACTCACTTCTCAATATGCAGAAATATAACATTCTAGAACTAAATGAAAAACTCCTTCCTGAATTGCAGAGTATAGCGGAAGAGTTGGGAATTAAGAAAATAAGTTCTTTGAAAAAAGAAGAACTTGTTTATCGCATTCTTGATGAACAGGCTATCTCATACGCAGGTCAACAGGCAGAAAAGGAGAAAGAAAAAGAAGCTAAGAAGGCTGAAAAGCAGACAAAAGCAAAGAAACCTTCTAAAACGGCTGCTGCAAAAGCGCCGAAGGCTGAAAGCAAACCGAAAGCTGTAAAAGCTGAAGCTGCTGAGGTTGCCGCCCCTAAAGCCACGCAACCCGTTGAAGAAAAGCAGGCAGCTGTAGTTGCAGAAAAAAAGGAACAACCCGAACGTAAGAAAAGAGTACGTATTGAAAAGAAGGAAAAAGTAGCTGGTGCAGTTGCTCCGGCTAATCAGACGGACGAAGTGAAAGTTTCGAAAACTCCTCAGACTGTCACAACGGAAGTGGTTGTAGAAAAGCCTTTATTACCTCCGGTTGTAGTTGAAGGCGCTCCCGAAGAGTTGCCGGTAGTCGAAACGGCTCCCGTAGCTCCGGCGTCCCCCGCAGAACCGGTCGTTGAAAAGGCTTCGGAAGTACCGGCAGCAGAGGCTCCGGCAGCGAACGAACCTAAAAGGGTTGTATTCAGACACCCGGACACCAAGTCGGTTCTCGACCAACTCTTCCCGTTCTCTCCTTCACCTGCCAAACAGGAAAAAGCTGCACCGCAGCAGCCTGAACCGCAGGCCGCTCCGCAACCGCAGCAACAGAACACGCCCCGTCAGAATAACAACAACAGACAGAACAACCAGAATAACAACCACAATAATCAGCGCAACAATAACAATAATAATGCATCGCAGGAAAAGCAATACGAGTTTGACGGTATCCTGATCGGTACAGGCGTATTGGAAATGATGCAGGATGGTTATGGTTTTCTGCGTTCTTCCGATTATAACTATCTGACCTCACCGGACGATATTTATGTATCGCAGTCGCAGATCAAACTGTTCGGACTGAAGACTGGTGACGTGGTGGAAGGTGCTATCCGTCCGCCGAAGGAAGGTGAAAAATATTTCCCGCTGGTAAAAGTGGACAAGATCAACGGCCGTTCGCCGGAAGAAGTGCGCGACCGCGTTCCTTTCGATCATCTGACACCGCTTTTCCCGGATGAAAAATTCATGCTTACAGCACGCAAGGCTCCGAAAGTATACGACAATATCGCTGTTCGCGTAGTTGACCTGTTCTCGCCGATCGGTAAAGGACAGCGTGGTCTGATCGTAGCACAGCCTAAGACCGGTAAAACCATGTTGCTGAAAGATATCGCCAATGCGATTGCAGCAAACCATCCGGAAGTATATATGATCATCCTGTTGATTGATGAACGTCCGGAGGAAGTAACCGATATGGCTCGTAGCGTCGATGCGGAAGTGATCGCTTCTACTTTCGACGAACCGGCAGAACGCCACGTAAAGATTGCCGAAATCGTTTTGAACAAGGCAAAACGTATGGTTGAATGTGGTCACGATGTAGTGATTCTGTTAGATTCCATTACTCGTCTGGCACGTGCTTACAACACAGTTCAGCCGGCTTCCGGTAAGGTTCTTTCCGGTGGTGTGGATGCGAACGCGTTGCAGAAACCGAAACGTTTCTTTGGTGCAGCCCGTAATATCGAAAACGGCGGTAGCCTGACGATTCTGGCAACAGCATTGACCGAGACTGGTTCTAAGATGGACGATGTGATCTTTGAAGAGTTCAAGGGTACAGGTAATATGGAATTGCAGTTGGATCGCAAGCTGTCCAACAAACGTATTTATCCGGCTGTCGACATTACTGCTTCAAGTACTCGTCGCGACGACCTGTTGCAGGATGAAAGTACATTGAACCGTATGTGGATCCTTCGTAAATATCTGTCGGATATGAACTCGATCGAAGCGATGGAGTTTGTAAAGAAACGTATGGAACAGACTTATGACAATATGGAGTTCCTGGCTTCCATGAACGGATAATTCATTCGGAATCAAAGAAAATATATCGAAAGTCCCATAGGATTTTTTAATTAGCCCGGAGTTTTCTTGACTCCGGGTTTTTTATGCTGAAGGGGAATATGCGGATAAATAAAAACCCCAAGCATGGCTTGGGGCTATTTTCAGAAGTCTCTATGAGGCTATTCTATTTGTCTGTATTGTATTTCGATAGATTATTAAGATTCTTTCCGGGGCCTTCCGCGGCGGTTGCCGCTTTTGGGGTTGCCTCCCGGACGTTTGTTTCCGGGGTTTCTTCCTCCGTTATTACCATCTTTCCGGGGACGTCCGCGTCCGCGGCGCATGTTTCCGTACTTTTCAGGTTCGTATAGCGGGGTTTCGCCGAACTTCGGGTCGATAGGAATCTTATAAACTTCTTTTTCCAGGAAGTCTTCAATACGTTTGAATTGTGCCTGCTCTTCAATGCTGATGAATGTGATGGCTAATCCTTCGCCTCCGGTACCACGGGCGGTACGGCCGATGCGGTGTACGTAATCTTCCGGGTCGTGGGGGATATCGTAGTTAATCACCAGTTTGATGTCGTTGATGTCGATACCGCGCGAAACAACATCGGTTGCCACCAGTATATCGATATGTCCGTTCTTGAATTCTTTCATTACTTCCTCGCGCTGCGACTGCTCCAGGTCGGAGTGCATGGCAGCTACATTGAACTTCATCCGTTTCAGGGTGGAGGCAAGTTCTTTCACTTTCATTTTGGAGGAAGAGAAAATAATGACACGCTGCGGGCGGCTTTGCAGGAACAGGTCTTCGAGTATCTTTAGCTTCTGAGGATCATAGCAGATATAGGCCGTCTGCATAATTGTTTCGGGAGGACGTGAGATGGCTATTTTGACTTCTTCGGGATTCTTCAGGATTGTTTTTGCTAACGTCCGGATTTTGGGAGGCATGGTAGCCGAGAACATGATAGTCTGACAAGTAGGAGGCAGTTGTTTGTATACCTGCATGATGTCGTCGTAAAATCCCATATCCAGCATACGGTCTGCTTCATCCAGTACAAAATAGGAAACCTGTGAAAGGTCTACCGTTCCCAGTTTCAGGTGGGACAACAAACGTCCCGGAGTGGCGATAACAATATCGGCCCCCATTTCCATACCACGCTTCTGTTGCTCCCAGGCAACTCCGTCGGTACCACCGTATACGGCCACAGCCGATACCGGAACAAAATATGTAAAACCTTCGATCTGCTGGTCTATCTGCTGGGCCAACTCGCGGGTTGGAGCCATGATAACTGCATTGACCGCATTGTCAGGATGATTGCCTTTACTTAATTGATTAATTAATGGCAGCACGTAGGCTGCTGTTTTCCCTGTACCGGTTTGTGCGCAGGCAATAATATCCTTCCCTTCTAAAATAACAGGAATCGTTAATTCCTGTACAGGAGTTGTATCCTGAAAATTCATAGCATCGAGTCCGTCCAATACGGCCTCTTCTAAATCCAATTCGTCAAATCTCATCTTCTATCATTAAATTCTCCGTAAAGGTAAATAATATTTGTCAAATTCTACAATAGTAACACCGGCTCTTGTAACAATTGTCCTGTAAATTTCTGTAAGCGTTGAAAATTGATATATCTATATAGTGGGGTAACATAAAAAATTAATATCTTTGCCCACATTGGAAAAATAGCGAGTTATATTATGGGAACAGATGATAGCTGTAACAGCTCTCAAAAGAAAGTAACCTTAAATGAGCCGGATACTGTTCATGAGTTACTGAATACGATATTAGATCATTTGCCACTGGGTGTATTTGTAAAAGATCCGGAAGATCATTTCAATTATCTTTACTGGAATAAATTTATGGAAGAGATAACGGGGATCGATACTTCCCAGATCGAGGGACATGATGACTCTGAAGTGTATTATAATGCCTTGATGTCGGTAGAGGAACGACTGGAGGTAGATAAGAAGGTCATCAGTTCGGGACAGGTGGCCGAATTTCACGGCTGGCTCAAGGATGCTTCCGGCGCGATGAAATATCTTGAAGTAGAAAAGTATCCGATTTCTTTAAGCAATGGAAAACCTTTGTTGTTGGCTTTGTGGCGTGATGCCACTGTTAAGCGGGCAATAGAAAAACGTCTCGAAGATGAGCGTGATAAGGCGGAAATGGCTGATAAGTTGAAATCAAAATATCTGGCAGACATGAGTCATGAGATCCGTACGCCGTTGAATGCAATAACCGGTTTTTCAGAAATGATGGCGTTTGCGGATACGGACGAGGAGCGTATGTCTTATTACGAGATCATCAAGGCGAATAATCAATTGCTTATGCAGCTTATCAACGATATTCTGGACTTGTCGAAGATTGAGGCGGATGCGATAAAGATTAGTTATGCTCCGATCGACCTGAACGAGATGATGGATACGACCTATGCTTCCGTAAAGCCCCGTATGCCGAAAGATGTGAAGTTGATTCTGGAAAAAGGATTGGATAGCTGCACCTTTGGAACCGATTATATCCGCTTACTCCAATTAGTGAATAACCTGGTCAATAATGCGATCAAGAATACTAAAAAGGGAAGTATTACGATGGGGTATAAGGCGCTGGAAGATGGCCGGCTGAATTTCTATGTGAAGGATACCGGACAGGGGATAGCCGAGGAGCAGCTACAAAACCTCTTTAACCGCTTTGTTAAAGTCAATGACTATGTGGAAGGTATCGGCCTGGGACTTGCTATATGCAAAGGACTTGTTACTAAAATGGGAGGCTCGATCCGTGTAGAATCGCAACTAGGGGAAGGTTCCACTTTTTCGTTTATCCTGCCTTCACGGGAAGAATGAGGATATACTTTTATTTATAGTAGCGTTTGTAAATCTGATCGTATAACCCGCTTTCTTTGATTTGTGACAGCCAGCTGTTCAGGCTGTCGAGCAGGATAGGGGAGTCTTTGCGTACCGCCCACGACTGGAGTTGGGTGAAACTGATATCTGTGTCGATATCTATTTCCGGTAAATTTCCTTTAGATACGCGGGCTATTTGCTGGTCGCATACGGCATAGTCGATGTCGCCTTTGGCAACCATAATAGCCAGCTGTTCGCTGGAATAAAGTTCATCTTCTTTCACATAGATTGTATCTCCTATTTCGTGTGCCAGATTTTGCAGGCGCAGTAAGGCGGGGGAGTTTTTCGGAATATACAAGGTCTTTTGTGCCAGGTCGAGTTGATTACGGATCGGTTTGATGCCGTTATTGGCTTCTTCCGTGCGTTGCACCAGTACTTGTTTATTGAAGACGATCGGATCGGTGAACAGATAGTCCTCTTTGATGTCGCTGGTGATAGGAATATTGCGGGCGATTACGTCGCATTGGTTATCGGATAATTGTTTGAAACTTTCGGCCAGGCTCATCTCCAGCTGAGTCTGTACTTCCAGTCTGGATAAAGCGGCGATGGCCTGGCTCAGTTCGTATTGGAAACCTTCGATCGTATCGCCGGCTACATAATAGCCGGACTGGTTATATTCGGTAACCATTCGCAGAATACCTTCTGACTTAATTTCCGGATAATCCCTGGGTGGGACAGGTTCCTGCTTGTACGGCCATAAACGGAACATGGCTATCAGTACGCATGCCAAGAGGGCAATATAGACTACCAGTAACTTCCGGGATTTCATACGGCTTAGTTATTGAATGTAACGGCAATACCCATTTTCAACACCATCGGATTCAACGGATAGTGTGCCAGGGAGAAATAGTTCGGATCAGCAAACTTACTGCTCAGGTTGTAAGCCATCACAAAGAACCGGGCCTGTTTCAGGTGGAAGTTTACGTAGGCGTTAACCAGTGGATAATTACCGACTTTTACTTCATCCTGAACCTGGAACTGCTGTGTTGCCGGTTCGTAGTAAGGTGCATAATAAGCTGTATTATAATATACATTGGCACCTAGCTGTACGGTCAGTACTTTCGCCACCTTGACGGCCAGATACATATTTGAATAGGCACTTAATGACGGAAGCGGGAGTACGCTTTCATCGCTGCTTAACTGCCAGCATGCTTCATTTTCCCAGCCGAAAGCACGGAAGCGGAAGTCTTGTTTGATGCGTGCACTGACTACCTGTAAGTTGCTGCCATGCTGTACCGGGAATCCCTGTTTATTGAAATAGATATAATTCTGAATACTTTCCACTCCGGCTTTCAAAGTAGTCTTTGAAGATTCCAGATACACTTCACCGCCCGCATAGATTTGCTGCGTCATGTTAAAGTTGGGGTTATCCCACCAGTAATAACGGGAATGGTTATGGCGCATGTAAAAGGCCGGCGTTACATTCTTTATATAGGCGTCTGCTTTGATCACAGCATCTTTATTGAACAACTTGAAACGGGTTTGCAAATCCCCGGTAACACGGAACTCACCGACGTCGCTACCTACCATACAAAGTTCTCCGCGTGCATTATAGGTCAGGATGCTACCCTGGCGTTTGGAAAGTTCGGCTCCAACGTAAGTAGAAAACTCGTCGTAAAGCTTTGCCGTAGGCAGGTTCTTCAGGTCGATATTATCAACAGAGAAGTATGGACCCCGGCCATATTCGCCATAATCGAGCCCTTCTATTCTGGGTTCCAGTTTGAACCGGCGTTTTTCGAGTCTGACGAAAGCTGTCAAACCGAATTTAACCCAGTCCTGGAAACCTTCACGCAGGGAAAGTCCGATCGTATTTTTCAGATTCCATGAAGATGTCTGGTCGTTAAGTGTAGCTCCTAGTCCATAAATACGTGGGAAACGCAGGCCGTTGTCGTCGACTATATAGGACGAATCCATCAGCGCCGTATTGTCGGCGATGAACCGGCGACGGTTATCTTCATAATCGATCGTATGGATAATGCTGGATACCGGGACGAACATTTCTTTGGGATTCCCTTCTTCATCCTCTTCCTCCAACTCACGTGTGAAACCGAGGTTATAACGCTGGGTCAGGAAATACCGTTTCCCGCGAACACGGTTCCAGGCATTGGTCAGATAACGTATGTCGTACGATTTTGTATCGGAGGGACGTCCTTCCGGGAAATACTCGTCGGGATGACTGATGGTTGAGTCGTTTGCCATTCCTCCGTTTTCGTAGTTTACGAAGTTGAAGTTGCTCAGGTAGGCATGCATTTCGTACCGGTCGGTCTGGTAGCTGCCGAAGAAACGGTAGCTTAACAGTTTATTACCGTTGTTTTTATAATGTCCGCGGCCATAAATATAGTCGATATCGGCACCCACATTGATTTTTTTACCGAAATTCATGGTCATGGTTCCTTTCAACTGTTCTTCTTTGTTCGTACTACCGCCGGCGGTGGTGTACAGAACGTTGGTATAAGGAATCTTTGTGTTGTAGAAATAAGCGTTTTCCGGCGTTGTGATATAGTAATCGTAGGCATCGGCGAAGATAAAATCGCGTGCTTCCTGCCGTTCGGAGAATATTTTCGTCTGTGCCGGTGCTCCCAGGTTAGCCAGGTAACCGATGGCGAGCGATTTACTTTCCACCAGTGTCGAGTTGCTGAAATTCAGCTTGTTCGTATCCAGTGGCGCCACATATGCCTCACCCAGGGAAGGGGTAAGCCGATAGGCGGTTATACGCTTTGAATTTAAGGCGGCACTATCCGCTACCAGCAGACTGTCCGATATATCTTTCTGAGAAGAAGTCAGGTTTGACAAGGAGAAGCCGCCACGTTTTCCTCCACCTTTCTGATCTGCCCTGCTGGCTCCACGTTGGGCCTGAACGGTTGTGGCAGATACTATCAGCAATAATAATATGTATAAGCAATGCTTCATGGGTTGCAAAGATAAAACAAAAGGGCATTTCTACGAAAGAAACGCCCTTCTTTATATTCTTTTTGCAAGATTACATTTTCTGTATAATTTCCATCCCCTTCTTGATGGCGGCTTCGTTCATCGGGATTAACTTGTGGTGACGTTCGGGCAGGGACTTCTTCAGACCCAGCAATACGTTTTCAAGTTTCACCATCGGAACGATCTTCAGCAGACCACCCAGGATAAGCATATTGAATGCTTTTTCATTCTTCATTTCGGTAGCTGCGTCCATAGCATCCACACGATAAACGCTGATATCCGTACGTTTCACCGGGGTATGGATTCCATATCCGTCATAGATCAGGATACCACCCGGTTTTACTTTGCTTTCGAACTTGTCCATGGAAGGCTGGTTCAGGATGATCGCGATATCGTATTCGTTCAGGATCGGAGAACTGATCGGGTCGTCGCTCAGGATAACGGTCACGTTAGCCGTACCGCCACGCTGTTCAGGCCCGTATGAAGGCATCCAGCTAACCTCTTTGCCTTCCATCAGTCCGGAATAAGCAAGTATCTTACCCATCGACAGAACACCTTGTCCACCAAAGCCTGCTATAATTATTTCTTGTTTCATGTCGTTTTTGTATTTACTTATTCTTTATTTTTTAGATCACCCAGCGGATAGAACGGGAACATGTTTTCCTCCATCCATTTGTTTGCTTTTTCAGGTGTCATCTTCCAACCGGATGAACAGGTGGAAACGAATTCGACAACTGACGTGCCTTTGCCTGCCATAGAGTTTTCGAAGGCTTTGCGAAGCATCTTCTTGGCTTTACGAACGGCGGCGGCTGTCTGTACGCTCTGGCGGGTAACCAGACAGGTTCCTTCCAGCTGAGCCAGCAGATCACCGATCTTCAATGGGTAACCGTTCAGGGCGATGTTACGGCCGTATGGGCAAGTGGCTGTCGGCATACCTTCCAGTGTGGTAGGAGCCATCTGTCCGCCGGTCATACCATAGATGGCATTGTTCACGAATACGATCACAATGTTCTCACCGCGGTTGGCAGCATGGATGGTTTCGGCTGTACCGATAGCGGCCAGGTCGCCGTCACCCTGATAGGTGAAGACCATCTTTTCCGGATTCAGACGTTTGATGGCAGTAGCAATCGCCGGAGCACGTCCGTGAGCTGCTTCTTCCCAGTCTATATCCAGATAGTTATATGCGAAAACGGCGCAACCCACCGGGGAGACACCGATTGTTTTTTCTTCCATTCCCATTTCGGCGATCACTTCGGCGATCAGCTTATGTATCACACCGTGGCTGCAACCGGGACAGTAGTGCATGGGATTGTCGTTCATCAATTCCGGTTTTGTATAGACCAGATTCTCCGGTTTAATTATTTCGTTGAGTTCCATAATTGTTACTAAATTAACTAATAAATCTCAGTAGATATTGAACAAGTCTGAAGCATATGGCTGCTCCGCCGCAATAGAGAAATACGTGACGGTCGTCGACGGCAAAGTAGCAGATGATCGCTGCTGCCGCCAATACCATGAACAGGATTGTCAATATGCTGTCTGTTTTACTTCCGCGTGTCATCGATAATTCTTAATTTTCAATTCTCAATTATCAATTCCTTAAGCGCGTTCAGTACTTCATCCGGAGTGAACACGATACCACCCAGGCGGCCGAAGTGTTCAACCTTTACTTTTCCGTTTACAGCCAGGCGGATATCTTCCACCATCTGGCCGGCATTCAGTTCGACGGAAAGCATGCCTTTTACCTTTTCGGCATAATCGGCAATGGCTTTTTTCGGGAACGGCCACAGCGTGATCGGGCGCAACAGGCCGAGTTTGATACCTTCGGCACGTGCGATCTCCACAACTTTCTGACAGATACGTGCGGAAGAACCGAAGGCAACCAGCAGATATTCCGCATCGTCGCAATGGAACTCTTCGTAGCGTACTTCGTTTTCTTCAATCTTACGGTATTTAGCCTGGAAGCGGAGGTTGTTCTCTTCCATTTTGGCCGGGTCGAGCTCCAGTGAAGTGATCACGTTCGCTTTGCGGCTTTTCAGTTTGCCCTGTGCGGCCCACGGACATTCGGCGATGATTTCAGCTTCTGTCTTACGCGGACGGAAAGGAGGCATCACCACTTTTTCCATCATCTGGCCGATGATACCGTCGGCAAGGATAATAGCCGGATTGCAATATTTGAAGGCAAGGTCGAAACCCAGTCCGACAAAGTCTGCCATCTCCTGTACGGAAGAAGGGGCCAGGGTAATCAGGCGATAGTCACCGTGTCCGCCACCTTTCACCGTCTGGAAGTAGTCTGCCTGGCTTGGCTGGATTGTTCCCAGGCCGGGACCGCCACGCATGACGTTTACAATCAGACAAGGAAGTTCCGCCCCTGCAATATAGGAAACACCTTCCTGTTTCAGGCTGACGCCGGGGCTGGAAGATGAAGTCAATACACGTTTACCTGTTCCGGCACCGCCATACACCATATTGATCGCTGCCACTTCGCTTTCAGCTTGCAGTACTACCATACCGGTAGTTTCCCAGGGCATTTCAGCCATCAGGGTTTCCAGGATCTCCGATTGCGGAGTGATAGGGTATCCGAAGTATCCGTCGGCACCGTAGCGGATAGCTGCGTGGGCGATGGCTTCGTTCCCCTTCATTAATTTTATCTCTTCTGCCATATCTGTTTTATATTTTTACTTTGTAGATGGTTAAACAGCCGTCGGGACAAACCAATCCGCAACTGGCGCAACCGATGCAAGCATCCGGGTTTTTCATGTACACATAATGGTACCCTTTGTTGTTCACTTCACGCGGGTGTAATTCCAGAACATCGCTGGGGCAGGCAACTACACATAAGTTGCACCCTTTGCAGCGTTCCTGGTTTACAACGACCGCTCCTTTTATCTTTGCCATAGTATAACTAATTATGTTTTATGTCGTGTAGGTCGGCAAAGTTAAGAACTAATGTTGTAAAAACAAGGATTGTTTAGTTTTTTAATAGTCGTTAGCCTCTAATGATGACAGATAGCCAATGAATAGTAATGGCTGTCTGTCAAATTTCATCTGTAGACAGTCCGTAACGCTTCATTTTGTTAAACAACGTTTTCCGGCTGATAGCAAGAGCCTCGGCTGTCAGTGTCCGGTTGAAGTTGTGCTTCTTTAGGGCTTCCAGAATCAGTTCCTTTTCCATTTGCGCATTGATTTCGCGGATGCTTCCTCCGCTTCCGGCGATGGTTGCTTCTTCCGTCGAATCATATCCTTTTACCCGGTCGGGTAAATGTTCGGGGCGGATCGTGCCGTCCGTGCATAAGATCATGGCACTTTGCAGGGCGTTCTCCAGGTCACGCACATTGCCAGGCCAGTCGTAAGAGGAGAGTAGCTTTACCGCTTCGGGAGTGATAGACTGCACATCGAGGCTCAACGCCTGGTTGTATTTACGGATAAAGAAATTAGCCAGCAGGGGAATATCTTCTTTCCTTTCCCTGAGCGGGGGAAGGATCAGGGTAAATACATTCAGACGATACAACAGGTCGAGACGGAAATGTCCGCCTTTTACTTCATCGTCCAGATTACGGTTGGTGGCGGCTACGATACGCACATCTACCGGTATTGCTTTCTTTCCGCCGATTCGGGTGATCTTCCGCTCTTCCAGCACACGGAGCAATTTAACCTGTGCATCCAGGGGAAGTTCTCCCACTTCGTCGAGAAACAATGTCCCGCCGTTTGCCCGCTCGAAAGTGCCCGCCTTTGCTTCTTTAGCATCGGTAAAGGCACCGCGTTCATGGCCGAATAGTTCGCTTTCCATCAATGTCAGGGGAATGGCGCCGCAGTTGATCGCAACGAAAGGACCGTTTGCCCGCAGGCTGTTGTGGTGGACGGCACGGGCGATCAGTTCTTTTCCTGTACCGCTCTCGCCGTGGATCAGGACGGTCGCATTGGTTTCCGCTACCCGCAGGACCTGTGCCATCACTTGTTTCAGTCCTGTGTTCTCGCCGATCACGTTGCTTCGTTTTTCCCCCAGTGTCTTTTTCAGGGTGGAGATTTCACCTTTCATGCGGCTGTGTTCGACGGCACGTTTGACGGTGAGTAATAATTTATCGTTGTCGAAAGGCTTTTCTATAAAGTCGTAAGCCCCTTTCTTCACAGCGTCGACGGCGAGGGAGATGGAACCGAAGGCTGTCACAAAAAGGACAACCTGGGTCGGGGAGATACGCCTGATCTCCTCCAATGCTTCCACACCGGTCAGTACCGGCATCTGCTGGTCCAGCAGAATAACGTCGGGCTGGAAGGAGAGGAGAGCCTCTACCGCCTCCCGTCCGTTTTCGACGGGCATTACATCATATCCTTCATCGGTCAGCAAACGGGCGATCATCTTGCGGATGCGCGGCTCGTCGTCGGCAACTACTATTTTTGCTTTCATATGCGTTGCGGTAATTTTATATTTATACAAGTGCCCTTGTCCGGCACGCTTTTTACTTCGATCTCGCCTTCATGGCGGTTGATGATACCGTAGCAGATGGCGAGCCCGAGTCCGGTCCCTTCTTCCTTGGTCGTGAAGAAGGGGTTGAATACATTCTCGATGTTCTTCTGTTCGATCCCCTTGCCGCTATCCTCGAACGAGATGATCAGGTAACGGGAATGGGTATTGATGGGAGTTCCCTTTTCTATACTTATTATTAATGTACGCGAGCGTTCCGGCGGATTCTTCCCCATCGCTTCGACGGCATTCAGGATGATATTCAGGAAAACCTGTTTCAGCTGTTCCGCATCCCCCTGAATGGTCGTGTTGTCTGTGAAGTATTCGAATTCCACCTCTACGTTTTGTTTGCGTAATGTATTGGTCACCAGCAGAAGCGTCTGGTTGATCAGCTGTTCAATATTTATATCGGACGTGTTCAGGTCAGACGGACGGGCGAAAGACAACAGACCTTGTACGATCTTGTTGATACGTTCCACTTCCGAGATCAGCTCCGTCACCATTTCGCTTTTTACTGGGTCGGCGCTGAAGTCTTTGCTCAGATATTGTATCGTGCTCCGGATGGCTGTCAGCGGGTTACGTATCTCATGGGCCGCCCCGGCTGCCAGTTCGCCGAGCGTTGCCAGGCGGTCGGTACGGTACATCTTTTTCAGACGTTCGGTCTGCTGCTCGTAAAGCGAAGCATGTTCGATGGCGAATGTAGCCTGGTTGATCAGGATGGAAAGCAGGTTCAGTTCCTGTTCGGTGAATGGGGCGCTATCGGTTTTCTTCCCTAAAAAGATCGTACCGTTGATCTGGTTCATGATCTTGAGGGGGAAGATCAGTTCGGCACCCAGTTGCCTGATTATTTCCTGTTCTTCGGGAGGAAAATAGGAGACGATATCCGGATGCCTGGAGATGATCAGGTGCTTTTCGTTGACAGACAGCCAGCTGATCAGCCGGCTGCGGTTGGTCAGCGTCACAGGCTTGTTCTTCGCTTCGTTCTGCAGTTTGAATTTGCCTGTGTTTTCATCCAGCAGGAAGATATAAACACTTTCTACCGGGCATATTTGCTTTACCTTGGCAACGATATTGCCGATCAGCAGTGACTTGTCGACGATCAGAGTGAGCGACCGGTTAAACTCCGAGAGCAGCTGCTCCAGGTTCGGTTGCCTGGGTTGTTCGTCCTTCTTGAATAGTGGCATACTTTTTCTTGATCTTTGTGCAAAAGTACGCAAAATCGTATTAATTGAAACAATCGAACTTCGGTTTATCTCCCATCTCGAGCAACAACGTCCCTCCGGATACGATGGCAGCGAATGGTATTCGGGGTTGTTTCAGTTCTTTCCCGTTCAGGTAAGCCTTTTGGATATAGATGTTTTCTTTTGAGTTGTTGCGGGCTTCGATCGTGAAAGTCTTCCCTTTATAATAACCGGGGTCCAGACGGATCGTTATTTTGTTGAATAGCGGGCTGCTCAGTTCCAGTTCCGGCTTCAGGGAAACTCCTCCGTTCATTTCGAACAGCCCCAGTGCACTCATTACGTACCAACCGCCCATCTGACCTTCATCCTCGTCGCCTTCCCAACCATGATAAGGGGTTGAGCCGTAGAAACTGTCCAGGATGGCACGCGACCATTTCTGGGCCAGCCAGGGTTTACCGGAATAGTTGAACAGGAACGGGGTACACATATTTACTTCGTTTCCCTGATTGATGTAAAACTCAGCCGACTGTCCTGTGGTACGGTCGAATACATGGGCGGCAAACTTATGCTTTTCCGATTTGATAAATCCCTCTTCCAGCCGGCTGTTGAAGAGGTCTTTCCCCAGGAAGTCTACCAGTCCGGGAATATCGTGCGGCACGTACCAGGAGTATTGCCAGCTGTTGCCTTCTATGAATCCCTTATTGGAGAACACATCGAAATCCGGGTCCCAGTTACCCAGGCTGTCACGCCGCATGACGAACTTTTTCTCCGGGTGGAATACGTTCTTATAATTCATCGAACGTGCCAGCAGCGCTTTTCCTTCTTTTTTCTTTCCGAGTGCCAGGGCCAGTTGGGAGACGCACCAGTCGTCGTACGCATAATCGAGTGTTTTGGAAACCACTCCCTTTTCCATCGGCATATAACCCTGTTTGATATAAACGTCCAGCAGAGGGTTGCCGCAGCTGCCTCCGCAGGGATGGTCGATACCTGTTTCTGTGACGTTTTTCAGCACGGCTTCATAGATCGCTTCACCGTCTTTGCGTATGCCTTTTTGATAGGCGGCAACCATCAGGGCTGTTTCGTGCGAACCTTCCATGATGCCGGAGTATTCCAGTCCGGCCGGCCCTTTGCTTGTCCATCCGGTATGTTTGAACATTTCCAGCTGGGTGGTTACCCAATCGTCCACGATGCGGGGGGAGATGATCGACCAGAGGCCGTTTAGATTCCAGAAACTGTTCCAGAAGGCATCGCCGCCATACATATTCCCGTGATCCAGTTGTTGTATGTTTTCACAAGCGTCTCTATATTGGCCGTTCACATCGTTCCATGTTTGTTTGCCGGCATAGGCACGGTACAGGTTGGTGTAGAATTTTGTTTTGTCCACCTCGTTCGTTCCTTCTATTTCTATCCTGCCGAGCAGTTCGTTCCATTTGTTGCGGGTTTGGGCGACTACCCGGTCGAAGTCATACTGCAAGGGGGCGAGTTCCGTGTCCATATTCAGCCGTGCCTGTTCGATACTTACCAGCGATAAACCGGTTGAGACGGTTATGCTTTCTCCTTCGGTTGTGGAATAGATTGCGTAGGCTCCGATATCGTTCTTGCCGGCAATGGATTGTATGTCGTCTTTTTCTATCCCTTCGTTCCATCCGTTCAGTTGCGAGAAAGGTTTGCTGAAACGGATGACGAAATGCAGTTTGTAGTTGTTCCAGTTACTCCACGGACCGGACTGGCAGTCGGCATATCCTTCGAGTTCGGTATTGCTGACTTTGGTGATGCAGGCATCTTTCACATTGAAACCGTAGTCCCATTCGGTCGGGAATAGGAGGTCTATCAGTATTCTGGATTCTTTTCTTTCGGGAAAAGTGTATCGGTGAATGCCGCAACGGGTGGTGGCCGATAGTTCCGCTTTTACCTCATGATCGTATAAATAGACGGAATAGTAACCGGGTGAGGCCTTTTCCGTTTCTTTCAGTATGCGTGAATGATAACCGGCGTTTGCTCCTTTATAGGGAGAATCAGCCGAAGGGTTTGTCAGGGCCAGGTCGGCTGTGGTCGGCATGATCATCAGGCCACCCATCGTCCAGGCATGCAGATGGCTGAAACCGGAAACGCTGTTGATGGCGTATTCGTATCCTCCCATCCAGACATTCCCCTGGTTATCCGGTCCGAGTTGCACCATGCCGAACGGTTCTTGTGCATAAGGCCCCAGCATCCACCGGGAGTTGGAAGTACCGATAAACATATCCACATAATCGACGGGTTCTTTCGGTTTTGCCGAAATGAGGGTGAAAGGGAGAGTCAGGAGAATTAAGATGTAACTGCTTATTTGTCTGCTATTCATGGTGTTGATCTATTAATTATTGTAAGGCAAAGGTATGTGTTTTCTTGTGTATAGGTATATAACTTTCTGCTGATTCGGTTGCATTATCTTATGATGGCGTGCAATTGGGTAAAATATTACCCACTTTGGGTAACGGCTTTCCCTTTTACCCAAGAGGGAAATAATTACCCATCCGGGTAACCGGTGGAAATACAACCGGTTGCAGTTTTGGCACGCCATTTGCCTTACTATAGGCAGGTAAAACAATAAATAATGACAATTGGGTAACCTGTTACCCGAAAGAACTTAATTCGATATAGTATGAAAAGAAATTTACTGGTATCACTGTTGATGGGATTCGCTTTGGCAGGGCATGCGGAGACGGAGAATCTCCGGCAGATCACCTATGATGAAGCGATTCACATTGCTTTGGGAGAGAGCTATACGGTGAAATATTACAAGGAAGATATGGACGCAACCCGTTACTCTTACCTTTACACAAAAGCACAATTCAAGCCGTTGCTGAACTTTGACTTCTTTACTCCTTCATGGACGGAAAGCCTGACGGAGATTTCGCAGGCCGACGGTCTGCCGGTCTACAACTCTACCGGTTCGTTACAAGTGGGCGGTAACCTGAACTTTACATATGTCTTGCCTACCGGCGGTAATTTCGCCCTGAGCTCCAAGATGTACTGGGAGAATTACCGGACTACACTTTCGCAGCGGGATTATGAAGAGCTGGAACGCGACCAGGTGTACAGCCGTTTCGCCCTCTCTTTCAACCAACCCATCTTTACCGCCAATAAACTGAAGGAAAACATGAAAGTGGCCGAACTCGATTATAAGAAGAGTACCTGCTATTTCACCCGTATCCAGATGGATATTGTCTATAATGTAACGGAGAGTTTCTATACTGTATATAAACTGGCCTACGAACATAAAATCAATCAGGACCGCCTGGTCAACTCCCGTGAAGCCTACCGTATCACCAAATTGAAACAGGAGACGGGCAACCTTCCCGAAGGTGAAATGCTGATCGCCGAGATTACCGTCGCACAAGACGAAGCCCGTGTGATGGAAAGCGAAGGCAAGCTCGCCGCCGCCAAAGACCAGTTCAAGCTACTTATCGGCCTTGACCTCAAAGAAGAGATCGACCTGAAAGCGGATATGGAGTTCGAAGCCTTCATCGTCGACATGCAACTGGCCATCGACGAGGCTTTGCGTAACCGCATGGAGATAAAGGAAGACAACCTCGATATCGAGCTTCAGGCCATCGAAGTGAAGCGTGCCAAACGGGAACGGGAATTTAAAGGAAACATTTCCGCTTATTATGATTTCACCGGATTGAGTACACGCGGAGATGGAACAGTCGGTCAACTGGTCGGCTCATCCTTTGATAACATGCGCGACCGTCCGGCTAACCGGGGTATTGCCCTGACCGTCTCTTATCCGCTTCTGGACTGGGGACGTGCCAAAAACCAGGTACGCCGCGAGCAAATCCGCCTGAAACAGCGCGAATTAAATCTCGACAATACCAAGCGGACTATCGAACAGGAGATTCGCGAGATCGTCCGTAGCGTGTATGAAGCGGAGAAGCGTTACCGCATCAACCGCCGGAATCAGGAAGTGGCGATACAGAGTTACCGTATCAGCCAGATGCGTTTTGAGAACGGCGATATGACGAGCCAGGAACTTTCTATCGAACAGGAGCGCCTTTCGCAGGTGCAGCTTGCCTATATCGACAGTTATATCACCTATCGTCTCTCGGTGGCCGACCTGAACCGGAAGACCATGTATGACTTCGAACATAACCGCAGTTTTCTGCCGGAGAAAGGATAGAAACCAGATTCGCTTAGTATTCTGGTTCATAGCAGATTGCAGTTTCATTGCTGTTCCTGCTTGTGAAACAAAAGTTTCTCCTGCATGAAACTTTAGTTTCCTCCTGATAAAACTAAAGTTTTCATAGCGGGAAACTGAAACGCCTTCGGGAGCAAATTAGAATGATAACATAATAAATAAGAACAGATGAACAAACACATGAAAAGTTTTATTGCGGTATTGCTGGCCATCCTTCTGATGCCCTTTACCGTCCGGGCACAGGAAGACAGCGAGGCTGCCTTGTTGCTCGACCTGAAAAAGACCCGTGCCGATTACGAAGTGGCCAAACAGAAGTATGAGAACGACACGAAGCTGTATAATGAAAAAGCCATTTCGGCCAACGATTTCAACCGTTCGAAGAATGAGCTGCTGAGTAAGGAAGTCGATTATCAGAAACTGATCCTGAAGCTGATCTCCCAGCAGAGTTACATAACTGTGGAACGTGCGGTGAAGTATCAGGACCAGCGGGGCGAACGCAAGGTGAAGATCACCCTGAAAAGTGCCCTCGAAGGGAACGAAGAGTATCTGAGCCAGTTCAAGGAACACTTCGATGTGTTCACGCCTGAGATGCGTTCCGGTAAGATATATAATATATATGTATCTTTGGTGGATAATGAGTCGAAAACGATCATCGGTTCGCCGTATGAGTTTCGTGTCCCTTCCATCGAGTTGGGGAAGGTGGCGACGGCCGATTTCGAATTGCTGAAAGATGCGGAGAACCTGACTGTCTCGCTAAACTACAACAACCGGAAGGATGAAAAGAATATCTATCTGAAAAAAGATGCCAGTGTGAACGTGATCGACATATCCTCCATGCAGTTCAGCCAGGAAGCTGACCTGAGTAGCAAAGCGACTTACGATCTGACACTTGAGCGCTTCTCCACTTCGGATGATGTCTACCGCCTGGAAGTGCTTGACCTGCCGCGCCAGATCAGTTACGACTTTACCGACGGAGAAAGTAAGGTGACGCAGATCAAATTTGCGCAGGGTGTAAACATAAAGAAGTTATCTTTGCAGGTCTATTTGCCGGATCGCGACGACCAGCAGGTAGTGATCGATAAGCCGATAAAGTTCCAGGTGCAGACCGTAACGGCGTCGAACGGCGAGAAGGCCGGAAGCGAGAACCTGGAGATTATCCCTCGCGGAAAAGGAAAGATCGAAGTGCGTGCAAACAATCTCTACCACGAAACGACCGTCGGCAAAGAAGTGGTTATGGACGTAACAGTCCGCAACGGTGGAACCCGCCGCCTGGATAACATCAAGCTGACAACAGAGAAGCCTCTCGGATGGGATACCCGTATCGAACCGGATGTAATCAGCAGCCTGGAACCGGAAAAGGAATTAACGGTAAAAGTAACCATCATCCCGCCGTCGGACGGTGGAGTAGGTGCTCAGGAAGTGAAGATCAAAACGGAAGCAATGGCCGACAACCGCAAGGTAGATACGGAAGACAAGACAGTCCGCATCCAGGTAAATGCTTCGACTTCTGTCTTCGGTACCATCTTCCTGATCCTGTTGCTGGTCGGCTTTATCGGGGGAATCGTTTGGTTCGGAATGAAGCTTAGCAAAAGATAGTTACTTTTCCCTTGATGGAAAAGTAACCAAAAGATCAAGGCTGCACCGGCTTCACTGCTACGGAAGAAGACTACGCTGTCGCATCTGAACTCGCTTCGCTCAAACAGCAGATGCTCCTGAAGCTTCGTCTTCTTCCTTCGCGGACGTTCATCCGCTGATGCCTTTCATAGAACGCGTTGCGTTCTTTGGGGATTGCCGACACCGACACCTATATAACAGGCAGTGTCGGCCATCCCCGGAGGAAGTGAAACTTCCTAAAAAGGCATCAGCTGGCGAGCGTAAAGCGCAGCAGCCGGAGTGAGCGTTCGGAGCATCCGCTGTTTGAGCGAAGCGAGTTCGGAGGCGACAGCGAACGTAGGATGCGGAGTAGCGAGGCAGATGTAGCCTTGAACTTTTGATTACTTTTCTTTCAAGAGAAAAGTAATAACGAAAATAAGAATAATAACAATTGAAATTAAAACATAAACACCATGTTACAAGCAATCGATTTGACAAAGAGATATGAAGACGGCAATCTGGCCCTTGATGCCTTGAACCTAGAGATCAAACCGGGCGAAATATTTTTCCTGCTGGGAGCAAACGGGGCAGGGAAGACCACTTCTATCAATATCTTCCTCAACTTCATCGAACCCACTTCGGGCCATGCCCTGATCGACGGTATCGACGTTATGGAAAAACCGTTGGAAACCAAGAAGCATGTCGCTTTCGTTTCCGAGAATGTAATGCTTTACGGTAACTTCACCGCCCGTCAGAACCTCGACTTCTTTGCCCGCCTGGGCGGTAAGACGAACCTGACGAAAGACGATTACTACAACGTCATGCGCCGTGTCGGCCTACAGGAAGAAGCCTTCGAACGCAAGCTGAAAACCTTCTCCAAAGGTATGCGCCAGAAGGTCGGACTGGCCATCGCCATCATCAAAGATGCCGACAACATCGTTATGGACGAGCCGACCACCGGACTCGACCCTAAGAGTGCAGCCGAACTGATGCAGATATTGATTAACCTCCGTAACGCCGGCAAGAGTATCCTGATGTGTACCCATGATCTGTTCCGTGCTAAGGCAGTGGCCGACCGTGTCGGCATCATGAAGGAAGGCCGCCTGGTGATGCTCCGTAGCCGTGAAGAGTTCCTCCAGGACGACCTCGAGCGTATCTATCTGGATTATATGCAGGAAGCTATTTTGGAATAAGAGTGTAAACCATTAATAATAAGTAATATGATTTGGTTAATAGCAAAGAAAGATTTCCTGCTGAACTTGTTGTCGGTCAGGTTTATTATAGGGTTTGTACTGTGTCTGCTGGTGATACCGTTCACGGTGATCGTCAGTGTGGAGAATTATCAGAACCAGGTGCGTGTCTTTAAGATCGAACAGGCAAAGGCGGATAAGGAAATGAAAGAGAGCCGCGTATGGTCACATGTTCGTCCTACTGTTATACAGGTGCCGGAGCCGCTGAGTATCTTTAGTACGGGTATTATCGGTGATGTCGGCAATAAGGTGAAGGTTTCTTTCTGGGAATATCCGCTGTTTCCCGAAGGGCATACTCTTACCCGCGACAACCCTTCGTTGAATGCCTTCTTCTCGATAGACTTTTCGAAAGTGGTCGCTATTCTTATCTCGTTGCTGGCACTCGTCTTTTCGTATGATGCCATTACCCGTGAACGGGAAGACGGGACGATGAAGCTGACCTTTACCGGGCAGGTGAGCCGTATCTCTTTCCTGATGGGTAAGTTATTGGGATTGTTGCTGACGTTACTGCCTATTTTGCTGTTCTGTTATCTGCTGGCCTGCCTGATTATTGTGGTTAATCCGGCGATTTCCTTTTCAGCATCCGACTGGGGCGGCTTGTCGTTGCTTTTCCTGACTTCCGTCATTTATATGATGGTATTCCTGTTGTTGGGAATGTTTATTTCCAGCCGGGTGACGCATTCGTCTTCGTCCATTATTATCAGCTTGCTGTGCTGGATATGGTTCCTTTTCCTGATGCCTAATATTGCGACTTATCTGGCACAAAGTATTTCGAAAGCACCTTTATATGATAATGTACAGGCAACCATGAGAAATTATGACGAGGCTTTTCATAAAGAATATATGGAGGAATGGCCGCGTGCGTCCCAAAGGGTCAATATGAAATATTTGAGTTATAATAATTGTACCGGTGACGGACCTGAATATCTTGAATTGGCCGGAGGCCCGAAAGAGACACCTTTATTCCACCAGCAGATGCAGATTTGGGCAACTCCTGTCATGCTGAATAATGCGGATAAGAAATGGGCCTTGCAGCGGAACTATCTGGACGGACTGGTGCGTCAGCAACGGTTGCAACAAGCCATCGCCTGGTTGTCGCCCTCCGAATTGTTCGATCAGACGACGGATGCTTTATGCCGTACCGATGCGGGCAGCTTCCTTAAATATATGGAAAGTTTGCGTAAATACCGGGAGAACGTCATTACCTATTTCAAGGATCATAAGCTGTTTGAGTCTACTGCTTATTTTACCGCCCAGCCTTTGGACGAATTTCCTACACAGGCAGAAGTTGACTTGGGAGGAGAAGAAGTATGGAAGAAATATGGCAGAAGTAATTCTGAATTTCCGTATCTGGATACCAGCGGTGTTCCCCGCTATGTTCCTCAACCGATCACACTTTCGGCTACGTTGGGTGCTGCACTGGGACGCTTATGTGCTCTGTTGGGATTGGTGATCGTATTGTTGGTCGGGACAATCGTGTCGTTTATGAAATATGATGTCAGATAATAAATAATTACAGTTATGTTTACAACTTTATATATACGTGAATTGCAGAACTATCTGTATAGCCTGCGCTTTCAGGTTTCTTTTGTAATTGTTGTGCTGGTGTTTACGTTGGGTAGTGTTTCATTCGCTTCTTCTTTTAAGGATATGCATGATAACTATACCAAATATAGCGTAGCACAGCAGGAAGCAATAGGCAAACAAGCCGAAAATATCTCAAAAGTAGCGACAGCAAGGAATAGCTTTATCATCTCTCCGCGTGAAAACAGTGTGATTGCGGATTGCAAGGAAAGCTATTTGCCTAACCGTATTACCTACAGTGCTTATAATGTGTTTGATTATTCGGTACGCCATGATAGCAATAATCCTCTTCTGATCCGTACGGATAGTTTGAGTTGGTCGTTTATCGTTTCCATGTTCCTTAGTTTTATTACGCTGCTTTTTGCTTTTGATGCCATTTCAGGGGAAAAGGAGGAGAGGACGCTGGCTTTGGTCTTTTCAAATGCCGTGCCCCGGCGCACCTTCTTGTGCAGTAAGCTTTTGAGTATTATAACAGTGATAGGAGTCATGGAGCTGGTCGGTATCATAATCAGTCTGATTATCCTGGCTGTTTCCGGTCAGGTGCAGTTGAACAGTAGCTTTCTGATAGAGACTGCCGGGTTTATACTGATCAGCCTTTTGTTCATCACTACGTTTGCCGTATTCGGTTTGCTGTCGTCGGTGGTGACGCGCTACTCCAATATCAGTTTGCTTATCTCGCTTTGTTTCTGGTTGTTTGCTGCGGTGGTCATTCCTAATACGTCTGTATTCTGGGCAAAGACGCTGTTCAGTATACCGACATCGGACGAAGTGGCTCAGAAGCGCCAGGAGGCATCCAATGATATTAACCGGAATGCACCGGAAGGAAGCTGGTCGTCCAATGGTATGGATGCATTTTATCCCCGGCATGAGTTGCGTGCACGAAACCAGAGCAATCTGATGAATAGCGATAAGAAGTATAATGATGCCTATTACCTGCAACAGTTCCGTCAGTTTGAGCAGACCCGTAATTTCACGTTGTTGTCACCGATCGCGCAGTTCGATTATATGAATGAAGCGTTTCTGGGAGGTGGTTACCTGCGTTTTCAGAAGAACTGGAATGATCTGCATGCTTTCCAGGAACAGTTCTTACAGTGGTTCAAAGACGTCGATGCCAAGGATGACGATAGCCCTCACTGGTATAATCCTTATGAAGATTATTCCACCAGTAAGAAACCTGTAGCCGTCGATCAGATTCCGCAATACCAGGAACAGATCGCCTCTTTCGGGCAACGCATCGAATTCATCGGCGGTTATATGATTGCTATGATAGTTATGATTGCTGTTTTGTTTATGGCTTGCTTTTATTTCTTTACAAGATACGATGTACGGTGATAACTGTCTAAATTTTGTACATCATTGTCTAATTATTGGACAGAATGGGAATTTAGTGATAAATATATATGTTTGATAAATAGATGTTTGTGTGTTTTGGCACGCTGTTTGCACTATAAACGGCGTTGCCGGACATACTGTAAAGTAAAACCGGGCAGCTGTCCGTTATTGGACAGGTTATTATTTATAAAATAGGTAGTTATCAGATAGATACACTTATGGCATGCTATTTGCTATGAATTAGGTAAAAAGATAAACAATACTAATAAGATGTGTGTTTTCAACATGAAGGGAGCAACTCTGGCGAACTGCTCCCTTTTATAACCTAAAAAGGTTAACATAATTGATGAGGTTCTCTTTGGCGAGAGAACAAGCTCTTCCTTGTGCGTGAGCATAGGGGAGAGATTTTTTTATGCTTTAGCTCCTTTCATGGATAACTTTTCAAGGAAATATACGATAGCGAAGCCGAATATCATTAATCCTACGGCTTCCCACAACAACTGGTCCGGCAAAATATTTGCTTCGACCAACGGCTTGATCACTCCATGGCTGTCGGTATATGTCTCGATTGTTTCTTTCCAGGGCCATACTTTGTTGAGCGAACCCAGCATAAAACCGGCCAATACTGCGATTGTCGTATCATGGAACCGGCGCAGGGCATAAGAGAGTACTCGTGAAAATGAAGTGATACCCAATGCCGCGCCACAGATAAATACGAGCATGACCGGGATATTGAGTGTTTTTACCGCTTCCATGATATAGAAATATTTTCCGAGCAATACCAGAATGAAACTACCCGAAATACCCGGCAAGATCATCGCGCAGATCGCAATGGCTCCGCAAAGGAAGATAAAGAACAGATTTGTCGGTGTCTCCGCCGGTGTGGCAACGGTAATGTAATAAGCAATGATAGCCCCGATGATAAAACTCAGTATCGATTTCCAGTTCCATTGTTTGATATCTTTCGATACGAACCAGGTGGAAGCCAGTACCAACCCGAAAAAGAAGGCCCACACCAGGATCGGATGGGTAACCAACAGCCAGGTAATGAGCTTTGCCAGCGAGAAAATACTGATCCCGATGCCGGCAACGATAGCCAGCAGGAAGTTGGCATTTATCGCTTTCCAGAAAGCGGCGATCTTACCGGTGAAGAGTAGCTTCAGGCTTGCTCCGTTAATACTCTTGATCGAATCGATCAGTTCTTCATAAATACCAACAATAAAGGCAATTGTGCCGCCCGATACGCCGGGAACAACATCGGCTGCGCCCATACCCATGCCTTTCAAAAGTAGGAGACCGTAGTCTTTTAGATTTCTGTCCATTATTAGTTATTATTGTCCTTATTATTGAGGAATTCCTTTGTCAGATCTTCCGGCGGGATATGTTTGCCCAGCAACTGCTGCTCCACATCGCTGAAGTCGATACCTGAGTTTTCCAGGTACTCGATCAGTTCTTTCGGGGTAGTCTTGCTGAAGTGCTCGCCGAAATGCTTCATATCTCCTTTAGCCAGATAAGCCATAGCCATATGGAGATGGATAAAAGGCAGATTCGGATTAACGGCATATACCTTATTATAATATTTGATCGCCTTGTCGATATCGCCTTTCATGTAGAGATACTGTCCGGCATGGAAAAGGCTTTCAAAATCCTCCGGTTGATAGTAGTCTCCTTTATCCAATACTTCGAACAGACGTTCGGTAGTCTCGACTGCCTGCTTGTCTTCTCCGTTTTCTACGTAGGTCAAAGCCAGCAGAGAGAGTATCCTGACATTGTTGGGGAATAGTTCGACCGCCTTTGTCAACGTCTTGGAAGCCTCCCGGTGACGTTCCGTTTCTGCACAGCAACGGATGAAGTTGATGTATGCAGCCGGTTCGTTGTCAGTCACCTTTTTGCCGATAATATCTTTCAGCAGATTATAGGCTCCTTCAAAATTCTCAAGTTTGATATAACACTCAGCCATGAGCGGTTTGATGCGCTCCGCCATCTCAAAGTCGCCATTGATATCCTGATATACTTCCAGTGCCTTTTCATAATTTTCGTTCATGTAGAGGCAGTAGGCTTTCAGTATCTTCAACTCCGGGTCCGAATCATCGCAGGTCAGTGCAAAGTCGAATGCTTCGATTGCCTTTTCGAACTCCAGTTTAATCGAATATAACCGTCCGAGTGTGAACCAGTATTCGTGGGAGTAAGGGTTTTTGTCGATCAGTTCGTTGCAGATGCTGATCGCCCCGTCGATGTCTCCTTCTATTTCCCGGTTGTAGCATAACTCATCTTTCAATACCAGATTCTGAGGGAATAAATCAATGCCGCGGTTTATGAAATCGCGGGCTTCATTGTTCATTTCCATATCACTTAAAAGGGGAGCGGTATATTCGAAAACGGTTTCCAGATAATCGCAATCCTCTTCGATCAATTTTTCTGTGTACTCGATCAGTTTATCATACCGGTCGAGCATGCAATAACATTCTAACCGTAATAAGTCGAGGTCCTGGTTGTCTGTTTCAGCGATTGAATCGATCAGAGCCAGTGCACTGTTATAATCTTCATTATAAACGAAGAGTTTGCATTGTCTGATCTGTAAGTCTGTATTACCCGGATGAAGTTTTAGTCCTAAGGCTAAAACTTCATCAAAGTAGTCATAATTATCCGATTCTTCAAAGCTGCCCAACAGTTCATCTACTTCATCTGCATCGAAATAGGGTTCTTTTCCCATTTCGCGGGCAGACAGATAACGTTGTAGCAGGCGTGAAATATCATCTTTTTTCATAGGGAATAATTTTAATGTGCCAATATGCCAATTTGTTAATATGCCAATAACCGGAATGATTAGTATATCCTGTCTGGTACATTATTAAAATCGGCGCATTGGCATATTGTTTAATTGGCAAATTATCAAGCCTTGTCCTTCACCTTGCTCCACGTATCTTTCAGGGATACGGTGCGGTTGAAGACGAGCTTTTCGGGCGTAGAGTCTTTGTCTACGTTAAAATAACCGATACGCTGGAATTGTAAATAATCTAACGGCTTGGCGTTTGCCAGATATTTTTCCACGTAACAGTTCGTTAATATTTTCAGAGAATCCGGATTGATGATCTCTTTCATCGCATCCAGCACGGAGCAATTCTTGGCTTCGCGGATAGCGGCCAGTTCATCACGCGGATTTTCTACTTTCCAGAGTCGGTCGTACAAGCGGACTTCTGCCGGTAGACTATGCGCACAACTCAGCCAATGTAGCGTTCCTTTTACCTTGCGGTTGCTGTCCGGCATGCCGCTCTTGGTATTCGGATCGTACTCGCAATAGACTTCCACCACTTCGCCTGCATCGTTTTTCTTGCAACCGGTACACTTCACGATGTAAGCATTCTTCAGACGTACTTCCTGTCCGGGAGTCATACGGAAGAACTTCTTCGGTGCATCTTCCATAAAGTCGTCTCTTTCCATCCACAGTTCGCGGCTGAATTCGATCAGGTGGCTGCCTGCTTCCGGGTCTTCCGGGTTGTTTATAGCTTCCATCTCTTCCACCTGTCCTTCCGGATAATTGGTGATGATCAGTTTGACCGGATCGAGAACGGCCGATACACGGGTAGCACGGGCATTCAGGTCTTCACGAACGGCACTTTCCAACAAGGCGAATTCGTTCAGGGCGTCGTAAGTGGTATATCCGATCTTATCGACGAATTTACGGATAGACTCGGGAGAATAACCACGGCGGCGGAATGCACAGATAGTCGGCATACGGGGATCGTCCCAACCGTCGACCAGCTTTTCTTTTACCAGTGTAAGCAGGTTACGTTTGCTCATCAGCGTATAACTCAGGTTCAGTTTGTTGAACTCAGTCTGACGCGGACGGTTGTCATCGAGGTCTTTACCCTCTTTCAGCCAGTCGATGAACAGGTCGTATAACGGACGGTGTACCACAAACTCGAGTGTACAAAGCGAGTGTGTAACGCCTTCAAAGAAGTCGCTCTGTCCGTGGGCAAAGTCGTACATCGGATACACTTTCCATGTGTCGCCGGTGCGGTGATGGTGTGCCGACGTCACTACGCGGTAGATGATCGGGTCGCGGAAGTGCATGTTCGAGTTTGCCATATCTATTTTGGCACGCAATACCATAGCACCTTCTTCCACTTCGCCGTCGCTCATCTTTTGGAACAACGCCAGGTTTTCTTCGATGGGACGGTCTCGATACGGACTATTGATACCCGGTTGGGTAGGGGTTCCTTTCTGCTGGGCGATAACTTCCGAACTTTGTTCGTCGATATAGGCTTTTCCTTCTTTGATCAGACGGATGGCAAAATCCCACAATTGCTGGAAATAGTCGGATGCGTAGTAGATGTTACCCCAATGGAATCCGAGCCATTCTATATCTTCCTTGATTGCATCGACGTACTCTACATCTTCTTTTACAGGGTTCGTGTCGTCGAAACGAAGGTTACAAACTCCGTTGTAACGTTCTGCAATACCGAAATCCAGACAGATTGCTTTGGCGTGTCCTATATGCAGATAGCCGTTTGGTTCGGGTGGGAAACGGGTTTGTATACGTCCGCCATTTTTACCTTCTGCCAGGTCTTTTTCAACATTTGCTTCAATAAAATTCAGGCTTTTTTTGCCTTCTTCTTCGTTCGTTCTGATATCGCTCATATCTGTTATAAATATGTTATTTCTTTATTAACGGAACAAAGGTAGCGATTTCTTTATTTGCTGCATAGCAATACAAGTTTTTTCCTGTATTTGTGGCTTAATTTTATCGAACAGAGTATAATACATGGATAAGGAAAAAGTTGTTTTACCGGCTTTTCTTAATTGGGTTATTATAGTCTTACTATAGCATACAGGTGACGCAGATCAGGCGGATTTACACAGAGAAGATGTTTATTTTATTAAATAAGAATCTGTGCTCATCCATTCAATCTGTGTCACCTGTGTGCTATGGTGAAACGTTGAATGTAATGCGTCAGAACAAGCTGATTAGCAGAGCTATGTTCAATACCGTAACCATGGTTCCCAATAATACGAGAAGGATGGTGGTTGAACGGGAGTTGACATATTGTCCCATTACTTTCTTGCTGGAGGTTAGATATACCTGGGTAAAGACTGTGATAGGAAGCTGTACACTCAGCAGCATCTGCGAGAGGATCAGTCCTTTGAACGGGTCGCCTATCAGGAAGATGATGAGCAAGGCCGGAACGAATGAAAGAATGACTCCCAGCTTGGAGTGTAAGTCTTTATGATTGTAGGCTTCCCCATAGAAACCGGCAAAGATGGAGGCTCCCGCAATACCCGATGTGATCGTTGAAGAAATACCGGCCAGCAGCAGTGCGGCGGCAAAGATCACGCCGGCGTTGTTTCCAACCAGGGGAACCAGTAATTGTTGCGCCTGGTCCAGTTCGTCGACGGTAATCTTTTCTTTGAAGAATGTTGCTGCTGCCAGGATGATCATAGCCGAGTTGATTGCCCAGCCGATAACCATCGACAGGAGCGTATCATAAAATTCATATTTCAGTTGCTTCTTAATGACCGATTCATCTTCCAGGTTCCATTCGCGGCTCTGTATCACTTCCGAGTGGAGAAAGAGGTTGTGGGGCATCACTACGGCACCGAGCACACTCATGATGATCAGCATGGAGTTGGGAGGAAACGACGGTTTTACCCATCCGGTGACGGCCTGTCCCCAATTGACATCGACTAAAGCCAGTTCATACAGGAAAGAGAGGCCGATAATGGAAACGAACATGATGATCCAGCGTTCTATCTTGCTGTAGGTATTGCTGAGAAGCATGATCAGGCAGGCAATCGTAACGATTACGGCACCAATCTTTATCGGTATGCTGAACAGCATCCGCAGTGCAATGGCTCCACCTAATATCTCAGCAAGCGAAGTCGAAATGCTGGCAAGCATGGCCGAACCCAGAATAGGACGGCTAAGCATCCGGGGCATATATTTATTGGTCGCTTCCGATAAGCACAAACCGGTTACGATTCCGAGGTGGGCAACGTTGTGCTGGATAATGATCAACATAATGGAAGAGAAAGTGACCACCCATAGCAGTGCATATCCGAATTCGGAACCGGCTGCCAGGTTGGTTGCCCAGTTTCCGGGGTCGATGAATCCTACGGTGACTAATAATCCAGGGCCTATATATTTTAAAAGGTCTAATCCTCCGGAACGAGGTTTGTGATTGATCTTGAGTTTGTCTAGCAGTTTCATGTTTTTATTACTTGTTATATCAAAATGTTAGTTACTTTCTTTTTATTCTTTCCTGTAGTCTTTTGAAACAGACCTACCTCTAAATTCATTTAGACGTACGTGTAAATCGATTTAGACCTAGGTGTAAATAAAATTAGACGTACCTCTAATAGAAATAACAAAGGGAACGTTTTATTGTTTTCTACGGGAACGTCAGAATAAACGACGTTTTGTTTATCGCCGGATTGCTCTTTAAGGCAATGCTACCCCCCGAGAGCCGCATGATCTGCCGCGAAATGGATAATCCGATGCCGCTTCCGCCTTCTTTGGTCGTGAAGAACGGCACAAAAATATGTTCCGCTTCTTCCGGTGGAATGGTAGGACCATTGTTGCTCACCTCGATAATCACGGACTCGTCCGGATTACAATAGGCTTTCAGCTCGATTAACCCGTCCGGTTGTTCGCTGCCGATGGCCTGCATGGCGTTTTTCAGCAGGTTCAGTACAACCTGGGTGATTAGTTTTTCATCCGCATAAACGATCAGGTCGGCCGGTTCTATATTTATATTAATCGTTATATTGGGGAAATTGTTGTGGTGACGGGCCAGGTTTGTCATCCGCTCCGCAAACTTTTGCACATAGAATAACGAAGGTTCCGGTGTCGGGATATGGGTAAACTTGCGGTATGACTCGACAAATGAGATCAGGCTCTTTCCCGTTGTACTGATCACTTCCAGTCCGTTACGTATTTCGCTGTCGGCGTCTTCGTGGATAGAGAGCAGCGTGTCGCTCAGTGAGGTGATCGGGGTGACGGAATTCATAATCTCATGTGTCAGCACACGGGTCAGACGTATCCAGGAGTCGATTTCCTTATCGTCCAGTTCGCTGTTGATATCGTTGATAGCCAGGATACGCACATGTTTTTCCTGCAAGGTCATTTCGGATACGCGGATGGAAAGGTTTACCGTTCCGCGTTCGTTTACGAATGATATCTGATGTTTGTCGCCCGGGAGGATATTGGCAATCGTAGTCTGTAGTTTTTCATCGATGCGCGCCAGCTGTTTGACATGGGTGAAAACGGAAAGGCCCAGCAGACGAAGAGCTTCGTTGTTGGTCTGGTAGATGTTGCCTATGTCGTCCAATACGATTATGCCGGTATTGACCGAGTTCATGATCAACTCGTAATATTTTTCTTTCTGCACAGCTTCCGCTTTCGCCTGGAAAAGTATCTGGGTGATGCGGTTTAATGATTCGCTCACCAGCTTATCGTTGGACGAACGTCCCCGAGTGGCATATTGGAATGCATAGTCGCTATTGTCGATGGCATCGAACATGAAGGCTACCTTCTGGGCGTTGCGTTTGTATAACTGGCTCATCATCCGTATGGAATACAGCCAGCCTATGAAAACGAGGATAAACCATTCCCATTGCCGCGTCATGGCGAAATAGGTTCCTGCAACGGTTAATACTCCGAATAACCCCAGCCGAAAAGTCAGACTATGATAGATACCTTTTAACATAAGAATAATGTGTCAATGTGCTAATATGCCAATGTGCCAATTACGGATACAACCTACGCTGTGTTGTGCTGTGCTGTGCCTTTCATTGGCATATCAGCACATTGGCATATTGGCACATTATAATTCATAACGTTTGATTTTATTGTACAGCGTCTGACGTGAAATACCCAATTGGCTGGCGACGAGCGAGAGATTGCCGTTGTACTTGTCCATGGCATTCTTAATCATGTTGTACTCCATCTCTTCCAGCGTGGTTGCCTCTTTCAGTGGCGATTCTTTCTTGCGGGGGAAGTCGAAGTCGGAGCTGTCGAGGGTTTCGCCTTCGGAAATAATCACGGCCTTTTCGATGGTATGTTCCAGTTCGCGGATATTACCGAACCAGGGTTGCTGCTTCAATTTATCCTTTGCATCCGCGCTGAGGCGCATGGAGGATTTACCGTAGATATTGCAATATTTTGCCAGGAATATTTCAGTCAGCGGAACAATGTCCTCCGGACGTTCGCGGAGTGACGGTATTTCTACATGTATTGTGTTGATACGATACAAAAGGTCCTCACGGAACTGCTCTTTCTGTACCATCTCCTGCAAATCGCGGTTGGTGGCACAGACCAGACGGATATTTACCGGGATAGGGGTGTTGCTTCCTACCCGGACGATGCTGCGGCGCTGGATAGCCGTCAGTAGCTTTGCCTGTAAATGATAGGAGAGGTTCCCGATTTCGTCCAGGAACAGGGTTCCGTTGTTGGCTGCCTCGAACTTACCGGGGCGGTCGGCGCGTGCATCGGTAAAGGCACCTTTCATATGGCCGAACAGTTCGCTTTCAAACAATGTCTCGGTGATGGCGCCCATATCTACAGGGACCATAGCCTCTTTTTTGCGGTTCGACAACATATGTATTTCCCTTGCCAGCATTTCCTTACCAGTTCCGTTCTCTCCGGTGATCAGGATATTGGCGTCTGTTTTGGCAACCTTTTCGATCAGGTTGCGGAGTTGCTGCATGGCGTTGCTTTCGCCCCAGAACATACCGCTTTCCTTGGAGATAACCTGCTTGCTGCTTTCATGCGGAACTCCTTTCCGGTTTGCCATCCGGATATCGTAAGCCGTTTTCAGCGTTTCCAGCAGCTTCGCATTGTTCCACGGTTTGACAACGAAATCGGTGGCGCCTTCCTTGATGCCCCTTACTGCCAGGTCTATATCTGCATAGGCGGTGAAGAGTACGACCTGTACGGCCGGGTCTTCCTTCTTTATTTCGGACAGCCAGAAAAGCCCCTCGTTACCGGTGTTGATTCCGGCACTGAAATTCATATCCAGCAGGACTACGTCCACATTCTCGTTATGTAGTGTCGTCTTTATTTTGTTTGGAGTAGAGATGGTTATCACTTTCTCGAAGCAGGTGCCTAACAGCATCTGTACTGCGGTGAGAATCCCCTTGTTATCGTCTACGACCAGTATGGTGCCTTGTTTAGCCATTGTGATATTTAATGTATTTATAATGCAAAGATAGGGCTTCGGTTTTATACTACCTAACCTGTGTCTAAAATTTAGACAGATAAAATATGCGTACAAAACGGATAAATGCAGGTTGTCTAATAATTATACACCACTGTCTAATTTCTTTACACTTCTGAAAAAGAACGGTTTTTACAATTTATTGATAAATAGTGTTTTATCAGGTTTGGCACGCTCTTTGCCCTTTTGTTGGCAGAAAATAACACAAAAATGAAACAGATAATAGTTACATCGATTCTTTCGCTTAGCCTGGCAACAGTTGCCATGGCCCAGGAAAAACGCTGGACAATGGATGAATGCATGCATTATGCCGTTGAAAACAGTCCGAAAGTCAAGAAACAAACCCATACGAGCGATTCTTATAAAGCAGAGTTGAATTCAGCAGTAGCTTCTTTCTTCCCTTCCATGAGTGCAAGTGTGGGAGCACAGTATAGTTTCGGACGTTCCATTGACCCGGAAACCAACGTCTATAACAATACATCTACATTTAATAACGGATATGGCCTGAGTGTTTCCATACCTATATTTAATGGGGGACAACTGATCAACCAATGGCGTATGGCAAAAGCGAACCGTCAACTGGGTATGAATGATATCCAGAAGGAAAAGGATGATCTGGCAATCAATACGATGCAGGCTTTTATGGATGTCGTATATTATCAGGGAACAGTAAAACTGGCTGCCGAGCAACTGGAAGAGAACAGCCGCATCCTGTATAAGACCCGTCGCCAAGAAGAACTGGGACTGAAAGGTAAAGCCGATGTCGCCCAGATCGAAGCGCAGGTCGCTGCCAACGATTATAACCTGACGCATCAGCAGAATCTGCTGAATACAGCCATATTGACTTTGAAACAAAATATGAACTTCCCGTCGGATATGGAGTTGGACGTAGATACCATGCTCCTGGATAAATCGTATGCAACCATGTTGGAATCGGTGGAGGAAATTTACGATTATGCATCCGATAATAACCCGACAGCTTTGCAGGCACAACTTCAACTGAAGTCTTCTAAAATGCAATATCTGATGGCTAAAGGACGCATGTTGCCCTCCATCTCTTTCTCAGCCGGTGTTTCTACCAATTATTATGAGAACCTGAAAGGAGAACAGGCTCCTGCTGCATTCGGAAGCCAGTTTAAGAACAACCGGGGGGAATACATTTCCTTTAACCTGAGTTTCCCGCTTTTTAACGGCCTGGACCGTCTGACAAATCTGCGCAAGGCCCGCAACAATATGCGTATCGCCCAGGAACAGCAGACCGAGGTGCTCCGCCAGTTGCAGACGGCTATCGAACAGGCTATCCTCGATCGTGAAGGGTACGCCAAGGAAACGATCCAGATGGAAAAGAAAGCCCAGGCGGACGAAATAGCTTACCAGGTGACTCTTCGCAAATTCGAAGAAGGCCTGATGAGCCCGATCGACTTACAGACCAGCGCCAATACATTACTGCTGTCGAAAGCTGATTTGCTGCAACGGAAGCTGATGTATCTGCTGAAATGCAAGTTGGTTGATTACTATAAAGGTAAACCGTTGATTGAAGGTATAAACTGAGAATAAACAGAAACTGATAATAAAGAAATAAAAACATACAACAATGGATATACAATTAGAAAAGAAAAGAGGCATTCAGAAGAAACATTTACCTTATGTAGGTGGCGGTGTTTTATTCCTGGCATTGGTCGGATGGATCATTTTCGGCGATCATGCATCGACATTGAAAGTGGACGCCCGTGGTATCAGTATCGGTGAGGTTACGAAGGAGCAGTTCAATGATTTCGTTCGTGTAAACGGACAGGTGCAGCCGATAACTGTGGTACAGTTGAGCCCGGAAGAAGGCGGTATCGTTCAGGAGAAAGTGGTGGAAGAAGGTGCCCAGGTAAAGAAGGGCGACGTTATTATCCGCCTTTCCAATTCAAGCCTCGATTTGCAGATATTGGATGCCGAAGCTCAGCTGGCGGAAAAACAAAACTTCCTGCGTAACACACAGGTGGCCATGGAACAGGACAAACTGAACAATCAGTTGGAAAAGGCGCAGCTCGATGTCGACATTGCCCGTTCACGTCGTGCTTATTCACAACAGAAGAAATTGTATGATGAAAACCTGATTGCCAAGGAAGATTATCTGAAAGCTAAAGAAGATTATGAACTGGCAACAAAGAAATATGACCTTGTTGTCGAGCGCCTGCGTCAGGATTCAATTTCCCGTACGATCCAGATGGACGAAATGGAAACCAGTCTGGCCAACATGCGCCGTAACATCCAATTGGTTCATGAACGTAAGGAACATCTGAATGTCCGTTCACAGATTGACGGCGAACTGGGTTTGCTGGATGTCGTGCTGGGACAGAATGTTTCTGCCGGTTTAAAGATCGGCCAGATCAACGACCTTTCCGACTATAAGGTGGAAGCGATGATCGACGAACATTATATCGACCGTGTTAAGCCGGGACTGGATGCCGACTTCGACCGTCAGGGAACAAGTTTCGCACTGGCCGTACGCAAGGTGTATCCGGAAGTTCGCGACGGTAAATTCCGTACGGACCTGGTGTTTACAGGCGAACGTCCTGACAATATCCGTAGCGGTCAGACTTATTATATCAATCTGGAACTGGGACAGCCGACAGAGAGTATCATCATACCACGCGGAACATTCTTCCAGAGCACCGGCGGCAGCTGGATCTTCGTACTCGACAAAGATGGCAAGAAAGCCTATCGCCGTAAGATCAAGATCGGCCGTCAGAACCCGCAGTACTATGAAGTAACAGAAGGCCTGGAAGCAGGAGAAAAGGTAATCGTTTCCAGCTATGAAAGCTACAAGGATAATGAAGTCCTGGTGTTGGAGTAATATGCAAAGGTAGGGGGGGCAGACCCCCTACCTCCAAGGCCGGTCATATTGGTTTTCTGTCAGCAATAACAAAACGAATCTGTTACAATGAAGAATTTTTACATATCTTTCCGCACCCTGTTCAAGAAGGGCAGACATAATGATATTAAGATACTGTCGTTGGGCGTAGGCTTGGCAATGGGATTGGTACTTATTGCAAAGGTCTGCTTCGAGTTGTCGTACGATAATTTCTATCCCGAATCCGACCGGATTTTTGCTATCCAGGAGAACTTTAGCATCGGAGATAAGAGCAATGACGGCTTCCCCTGCGTAAGTGGCGGCGTAGCCCCCGGCATGAAAGCCGAGATCCCCGGTGTAGTGGCTGCTACCCGTTGTGAAAGAACAGGCGAGATGGTCATGAAAACACCCGACAATAAGAAGTACACCGCCATCTTCATGTTGGCCGACTCCTGTTTCTACGACGTCCTGCCCCGCGAAATGCTGGTCGGTAATGCCCGTGAGACACTGTCGCGCCCCCTTTATGCCCTTGTTTCGGAAGAAATGGCCGGCAAAATCAACCCCGACGGAGCAGACGTGATCGGCAAAACCTTCGAGGTACAGACATTCCCGGGCGTTCAGATCACCGTCGGCGGTGTGTTTAAGGATGTTCCGAAGAATACCCATCTTTATTACGACGTACTTGTCTCCCTTTCCACCTTCAAAGCTATTACCGGATGGTCGAAAGACGACCAATGGCTGGGCGGTGATAGCTTCAACGCTTACGTCCTCCTGCAACCCGGCCTGTCGGCAGACGATATGCTGCAACCTATGGCCGAAATGCTCGACCGTCATGTCGATTCGAAGAAACTGAAGGAGCAAGGCATGACGTACAGCATCTTCCTGCGTCCGCTCGGCGAGCTTTATGCCAGTTCTCCGGCCACCAAGCGTATGGCCGTGATGCTGACTGCCATTGCTTTCGCCATCCTTTTTGCCGCCCTGATGAACTATGTGCTGCTGGTCATCTCCTCGATGGTGACCCGCTCGAAGGATGTGGCGATCCATAAATGCTACGGCGCGACGGGCTGGAACATCACCGACATGATCTTCTCGGAGGCATTTCTCAACCTGTTGATATCCGTTGGCCTCTCCACACTCCTCGTATTCGGTTTCCGCCGGATCGTGGAAGAGCTGCTGGGCACCTCGCTGTCGTCGCTTTTCACGCCCGACACGCTGATGATCCTGTTGGGCGTCTGTGTGCTGGTGTTTCTGGTTGCCGGCCTGCTGCCTTCGCAACTGTTCGCCCGGATACCCGTGGCGTTGGTATTCCGTTCGTACACCAACTCCCGGCGGTCGTGGAAGAAAGCCTTGCTGTTTATCCAGTTCGTGGCGGTAGGTTTCCTCGTTTGCCTGCTCATCGTTATTGGTTGGCAATATAGTTTCATGGTGAATGATAATCCCGGCTACTCCTACGAGCGGCTGGCCTTCTGTAATCTGGAAGGCGTTCCTCAATCCTCCCGCAAAGCGCTGATGGATGAAATCCTCAAGCAGGGGGAAGTGGAAGACGTTACGACCTGCTACGAATTGCCGGCCTTTTCCGGTTCGGGCGATATCGTTTATCGTCCCGGTTCGGAGGATGCCGTAGCCCATTTCCGGGATCTTTACGGTACCAATGCCAACTTCGTCTCCCTGCTGGAGATGAAGGTGATAGAGGGACAAGCCTTCGACGAATCCTATTCCGACTCCATGCAACTCGTCATGGTGAGCCGCCAGATGGCTACCGAACTGGCCAATGCCTTTCAGTGGAAAGACGGTGTGGTAGGCAAGAAGCTCGATATCGGCGGGCATGGCACGGACGATCCCTTTACCGTTGTCGGCGTCTACGATGACGTACGGATGGGCCGGATCGACCAGGAAGGCATGGTCAACTCCGCCATCTTTTTCAGTAAACGGGCCGAGCAGACCCTTGTCGTCAAATTCCGTGAAAGGAATGCGGAGAATCTCGCCCATATAAATAATGTAATAAAAGAGTTCCTGCCCGACCGCGAGATCAATCTCATAGATTACCGTTTCAGCCTCACGAAGCTCTATGATACCTCGCGTATTTTCCGCGACTCGGTGATGGCGGGTGGCATCATTACCCTGATCATCGCCCTGATAGGCCTGATCGGTTACATCAACGACGAGACGAACCGCCGCGGGAAAGAAATTGCCGTACGCAAAATCAATGGGGCAACCGAACGGGATATCCTCCGTCTGATCTCCTCCGACATTGTATGGATGGCACTGCCGGCCATTCTGATCGGTGCGGGTGCTTCGTGGTTTGCCAGCGAAAAGTGGTTGCAGCAGTTTTCGGAGAAGATCCCGATGAATGCCGGCCTGTTCCTGACCGGCTCTGTGGTCGTGCTGGCGGTTATCCTCCTGACGGTGGTCTACCGTACCTGGATGGTGGCGAATGCCAATCCGGTGTTGAGTCTGAAATCGGAATAGAAAAAACATATATATCCGGAATAAAATAAAAAGACAATAATAGATATGAAGAATTTTAACATGGCACTCCGTTCCCTCTTCAAGAAGGGGAGGAGTAACGGGATTAAGATCCTTGCGCTGGCCGTCGGACTGGCGATGGGACTGGTATTGGTAGCGAAAGTCTGCTTCGAGCGTTCGTACGACAACTTCTATCCGGATAACGAACGGATTTATCTGGTTAAATCCGACCTGAATCGGGACGGCAAAAAAGATTCCTGGGGACAGGTGAGCGGTGCCATCGCCCCCGGTATGAAAGCCGAGGTGCCCGGAGTAGAGTTTGCCACCCGCTACACCCGTATCGGCGAGAACAACGAACTGATCATGACTCCCGAAGAACAATACCTCACCGCCACGATCCTGTTGGCCGACACCAGCTTTTTCGACATCTTCCCCCGTCTCCTGTTGGTGGGCGACCCGAAAGATATCCTGGCACGTCCCGGCTACGTGATGATCTCCCGTTCGCTGGCCGAGAAGATGGGCGGCGTGGGGAATGCGGTAGGCAAGACCTTCGTGCGCGATGCTAACCACGGCTCTCCCTTCACCATCGGCGGCGTGTTTGAGGATATCCCCGAAAACAGCCACCTGCGCTATGATGCCGTGGCTTCGCTGGCCACCATGCCCGAATGGAGCACGACCAACTGGCTGGGCAACGACCGTTATATCGCTTACGTGAAGCTGCTCCCCGGCACCGATCCCAACGGGCTCGCCCCCGCCATCCGCCGGATGCAGGAGCGCAACCAGGATATGGAAGGCCTGAAGAAAGCCGGGGTAGACTTGTCGTACTCCATCTCTCCGTTGCAGGACATCCACAATAATAATAAGGAGGTGAAGGACATGAACTACATGCTCATTTTCATGGCGATCATCCTGATCTCCATCGCCGTCCTCAATTATATACTGGTCGTGATTTCTACGCTGATCGGCCGCGCCAAGGAGGTGGCCGTACATAAATGCTACGGTGCGTCGGGAAAGAATATCTTCGGGATGATCCTTTCCGAGTCGTTCCTGCACCTGCTGTTGTCGTTGTTGCTGGCGGCTTTCCTGATCGTCATTTTCAAAGGGAAGATAGAAGATTTGTTGTCCGCCTCGCTGTCGGCGCTCTTCACGTTGCCTACGATGTCGATCCTGCTGGCCATCTGCGTGGTGGTATTTGCGGTGACGGGCTTCGTACCGACCTGGCTTTTCATGCGCATTCCGGTGGCTACGGCTTTCCGCAGCGTGAAAGAGTCGAAACGCTACTGGAAGCTCTGCCTGCTGTTCGTTCAATTCGTTGCCACGGCCTATCTGGTGGCGCTGCTGATTACCATCAGCCGGCAGTATGACACGATGATTTCGAGTCATCCCGGTTACGCTTACGAGAATCTGGTTTATTGCAATACACGCGGTGTCGATCCGCAGGTGCGCGACCGTGCGATGGCCGAATTGCGCCGCCTGCCACAGGTGAAGATGGTATCGTGCAGCACCGAACTGCCTTTCAGTTATCCGTCCGGCAATAACATAAATATTCCGGGAGACGATCGCGATCTTTTCAATATAGCCGACATGTATTTCGTGGGCGACAATTATTTTGACCTGATGGAGATACCCGTCGTTGAAGGCCATGCCTTCCGTCCCGACGAGGCCAACGGCGATAAAATCATGGTCAGCCGTAAATTCGTCGACCTGATGGAAAAGACGGCAGGCTGGACGGGCAGTATCATCGGCAAAGGCGTCATGGTGTCCGAGCATAGCAAGGGAACAAAAGTGTTCACTGTCTGCGGTGTGTTCGACGATTTCCGTATCGGCTCCCTGAAAGGCCCGGATACGCGTGCGTCGATTTTCTTCTACGCCACACCTGATTGTTATAATCCTCCCGTGAATATCCTGATCAAGATGAATACGATGTCGTCGGACAACCTGGCGGAAGTCAACCGCGTCCTTACCGAAACGATCACCGGCAAGGTGGTCGAAGCCTCCGTATATAAAATGGATATCGTCCGCCAGTATCAGGACGACCGCGATTTCCGCGACGCGATCATGATCAGCGGTATCGTCACCCTGATCATTGCCCTGATCGGCTTATTGGGATACACAGCCGACGAGACGAACCGCCGCGGCCGCGAAATAGCCATCCGTAAGGTAAACGGGGCTACGGCCGTGAATATCCTCCGTATGCTTTCGCGTGATATTTCCTACATCGCCCTTCCGGCTCTTGCGATCGGGGTGGCTGTCGCTTATATCAATGCTTCGGGCTGGCTGGAGAAATTCGCCGAACGCATCCATCTCAGTTTCTTTATATTCATCGGGGCGGCCTTGTTTGTCTATGCCGTTATCATCTCCTGCGTGCTGATACGAGCATGGAATGTGGCGAATGAAAATCCGGTGGAGAGTATAAAGGCGGATTAGGGAAGAGGGTGAAAATGCCGGAAACAATGTTTCCGGGGACTTACCCCACCGACGAAATGAAATTTACAATGTTTCTGAGAGGTCGACAGTGGGTTATCCTCCCGGAAACATTGTAAATTTCATTTTTACCCTCCGACAAGTCCTTAGAAACATTGTTTCCGGAGAAAAACTGTGTTTTTCAAATTCTTTTGAAAGAAAATGCAGAATTTCCTTGTCCCATGAAAATAAAAACCTACTTTTACGACCGAAGAAAACACTTGTATAATATTAAATAAAGAATACCATGGAAACACTTGTAAGAATTATAGATTTAAGTCTGGAGCGCTTGAACAATGCCGAATATGCCAACCATATGACCCGTTTTTTAGCCCTCATACCTGTGAAGCAGGAAGATCGTCCGGAAATAGAATAATATTTTGGGGTGACAAAGACTCTTTATAGTCACCGATATTAGTTTAAGTTTTAATTAAACATGTGCATCCGGCCTGTGAAGGTCGGATGTTTTTTCTGCCGCAAAGTGTCTAATAAATAGACATGACTGTCTAAATATTAGACACTGCCGTAAAAAAGACAAAACAGTATGATGTTGAAAACTAGCTTTTTATTAAGTTTGGCACGTAATTTGAATTATATAGAGAAAAGAGAGTGGATTTTAAAGAGGAATATAAAGTATAAATGTAGAATTAAATAAATAACATTATGATTAAGATTGAAGGATTAAGTAAGCACTTCCGTACAGAAGAAGTAGAAACAATCGCATTGAACAATATTTCGATGGAAGTGAAGGATGGTGAATTTGTAGCTATCATGGGACCTTCCGGTTGCGGTAAATCAACCTTGTTGAATATCCTGGGTTTGCTTGATAATCCGACTGGCGGTAATTACTATCTGGTTGATAAAGAAGTGGGCCATCTGAAAGAAAAAGAACGTACACAGGTTCGTAAAGGGAATATCGGTTTCGTATTCCAGAGCTTCAACCTGATCGACGAACTCAATGTATACGAAAATGTGGAACTGCCGCTGACTTACCTGAAGGTAAAGGCTTCCGAACGTAAACAGATGGTAAACGATATTCTGAAACGTATGAACATCAGCCATCGTGCCGCTCACTTCCCACAGCAGTTATCCGGAGGTCAGCAACAGCGTGTTGCCATTGCCCGTGCCGTTGTCTCCAACCCGAAGATCATCCTTGCCGATGAGCCGACCGGTAACCTGGATTCAAAGAACGGTGCCGAAGTAATGCAGCTGCTTACCGAACTGAACAAAGAAGGGACAACCATCGTCATGGTAACCCACTCCAAGCATGACGCAAGTTTTGCACACCGCATCATCAACCTGTTCGACGGTAGCATCGTGTCATCAGTGAGCGAATTTATTTGATGAATTAGATTTTACACATGGACATATAGCTAAATTAAGAATGTAAGCAAACACGAACATATCCTACCTGTGAAGGCGGGATATGTTTTTATTCTCGCCAACTGTAGAACAATTAAACCATTAAAAAGATGAACAACCTATTAAATATAAAGTCTTTCCTGAAATTCCTGAGCAGGAATAAGGCATACACGGCAATCGATGTGTTCGGACTGTCTGTTTCATTGATGTTCGTTATACTGATTGCTGTTTATACGGTACAGGAATTATCTGTCGATAAGTTCCATGTGGACAAAGACCGTATTTATGTACTGTGTAATGACAGGGGACCGACTTCGGCTTTGCCGATCGCTTACCGGTTGCAGGAACGTTATCCAGAGATTGAACAGGTTTGTCCGGTCATTACGAACAATGTGGGTAACCTGATTGTAAAAAGAAACGAAAAGAAACTGACTGCCAAACCTATCCTTGTCGATTCCTGTTTCTTCAATTTCTTTTCCTTCAAACTGCTGGAAGGGGATAAGAACCGGGTGTTGGAAGACCGGAACAATATTGTTCTCTCAAAGACTTTTGCCAATAAACTGTTTGGAACAGACAACCCCGTCGGACAAAGTATCACCATTGGCGATTCGACCTCTTATTTGGTGAGCGGCATTATGGAAGATATTAAAAACTCGACCCTGCCTTATGCCGATATTATATTCCGTGTAGAACGGGCCCATGAATATAACTGGTCTATCAGTATGGATAATCCCGGAAATGCCGGATCGACAGTCCCTTTCCTGAAGATGAAACCGGGAGCTGACCTGCGTCCGAAAGTTCCGGATATACTCAGTTATTTTAAAGAGATGTTCTGGATTTACAAACAGGGAATGTCCAAAACGGTCACTTTGCTTCCGTTGAATGAATTATATTTTTCCGACCTGAACGAATTCGGTGCCGTTAATTCCGGTAACAAACGTTTTGTAATCGTTCTGCTGTCTGTCGGTGTTTTGATTTTGATCTTTGCCATTTTCAACTATATAAACCTGACAGTGGCTCAGGCCGGCCAGCGAGCCAAAGAAATGGCAACAAGGCGTCTGTTGGGATCGTCGCGCGGAGAACTGTTCATGCGTTTGATGGTAGAATCTACCTTACTGACGGTTATATCTTTCGGGGTAGGGTGGTTGCTGGCTCATGCTGCGGCTCCGTTTGTAAACAACCTGCTGCAGACACAGGTCGATTTGGGTGCTACTTTCACGTTAGTCTGGGTTATTGCTGCTATTGCTCTTATCTTATTGATCGGTGTACTTTCCGGATTGTTGCCGGCCGTATTGATCTCTTCGGTTAAGCCGATCGATATTGTGCGCGGAACATTCCGCCGGCAGACAAAAATGGTGTTTAGTAAAGTCTTTATCACTTTCCAGAATACGATTACGATCGCTATGATTGCCGCTGCCATTGTAATGATTTTGCAATCTTACCACCTGATCGGTGCACCACTTGGGTATCATACTAAAAATATCCTGGAGGTTTCGAATGGATTTTCGAATAACTCCGACCGGAATGCAGCTATCGACGAGTTCGGACGCCAGTCGTTCGTTAAGCGTGTCGGCCTGGTTGCCGGAATGCCTCTTAGCGGAAGTAATAATATGTCTTCCGACTATGAAGGTAAATTCTTGGGTTTCCAGCAGTTCCTTATGGATAGTGTCGCATTCAACATGTTGGGATACGAAATTATACGTGAGAACCATTTGGCGGAAAAGAGTTGGTATCTGACAGAAAAAGCCATGAGGGATATGGAGTTGCCTTTGGACGCTCCCAGCTTCAGCTGGAATAAGAATGCGACTCCGATAGCCGGTATTGTACGCGACTTTCAGCAGGGTAATATTACGGATGAAACTCGTCCGGCCATGCTCCGTATCGATAACCGGAGCGATTTATATCCCTGGAGTATACTGGTTGAAGTGGAAGGAAATCCATATAACGCTTACCAGAAAATACGTGAGATTTATAGTAAGGCTTCCGGCGGATTGGATTTCGAGGCAAAATTTTTGGAGGAGCAGGTGCAGAAATCATTCGAATCGGAAATACGTACCACCAAGATCGTTTCCATCTTTGCCGGTATTGCTATTCTGATCTCCATGTTGGGGTTATTGGCTATGTCGACCTATTTTATCCAGCAGCGTTCACAGGAAGTAGCTATCCGTAAAGTCTTTGGATCGGATAACCGAGGTGTTTTATTCCGCCTGATCAGTTCGTTCCTGGTTTATGTAGGCTTCGCCTTTATTATTGCAACGCCTATCATCTGGTATTTTATGAATCAGTGGTTATCCGATTATTCTTACCGGATCTCTTTAAATCCGCTGATCTTCATCGCTGCCGGAGTTTTCTGCCTGTTGATCTCGTTTGTAACGGTCTTTTTCCAGAGTTATAAAGCAGCCAATGCCAATCCGGTGAATAGTATTGCTAATAAATAACGATACGAGTATTATAAATTTAAAGGCGGAAGTTATTCATAAGAATGACTCTCCGTCTTTAGTTGTTTAAGAATAGCATGGATTTCTTAATTATACAGGTTTATATGCTACCTTTGTGCGGTAGTTAAACGGGTGCTTATCTATTTTCAAAACATATATGTTTCGTTGACAAAGCATATATGTTTTGCAATCAAAACTCCTTAGTTTTGTTTTCAAAAGATACTACCTTTCAGTTTATGTTATTGAAAGGTAGGAGATTCTTGCGGCTGGTGTCTGAAACGTCTAATGTGAATACTTTTGGGGGGGGCGGATAGGATGTAAAAAAACTGGACAGGACTGTCTAATTATTAGACATGTCTTGAAGTTTTGTTGTTTTGTATTTTGTTGATATCTAATGTTTTATTGTTTTGGCACGTATTTTGGTTGTTGGAGTGTGTAAATAACTGAAATAACAAAAAATAGTATATCAATGAGAACGATATTGCGAAACTTTCTGAATGTGCTGCGCCGCTTCAAGATGGCGTCTTTCTTGAATATAGTAGGGTTGTCGGTGGCTTTTACTGCTTTTTTGGTGATTATGATGCAGGTTCAATATGAGCGGACTTTCGACCGATGTTATCCGACCGCTTCACGTATTTGCCGGGTGGACGTGCATCATGGAGAAGAGGATATTTATGCCTCGATACTGCCTCGTGCACTGGCGGATGCTGTTTTTGCTTCATCCCCTCATATAGAAAGCGGTGTACTGCTAAGTCCCTCTACTGGACATTATTATGTGACCGTGGGAGAAGAGGGGAATGAGAAAGGTTTTAAAGAATCAATCATCTCCTGTTATTCGGATTTTGTACATGTTTTCGAACCGTCTATACTGGAGGGTACTGCCTCCTGCCTGGAAGATCCGGAAAAGGTAATCATACCGGAAAGCATGGCCAAACGGATGTTTGGTAAGGAGTCGGCCGTGGGGAAAAACATTTATTGTAAGGATGAAATATGGTATATAGACCAGAAGAACTTCACCGTCGGTGGCGTCTATAAAGATTTTCCGGAGAATGCACAGATGAAAAATAGCATTTATATTCGTATGAAGGAAGATTGGGGGAAAGATGACTGGTATTCCCAGAACTTTATGGGATATATCCTGCTGGATTCGCCCGAATCGAGACAGGAGGTGGAAGATAACTTCAACAAGACATTCGACTTTTCTAAATATGGAACCCAGGATAAGACCTTCCTGCATCTGATTCCTGTCACGGACATTTATTATACGGCCGGCCAGTATGAAGATATGATCAAAGCCGGAAATATCGGTACGATGCGGTTGTTGGTATTGATCGCTTTGCTGATCATTATCATTGCCGGAATCAATTTTACGAATTTCAGTACGTCACTGGCACCGATGCGCATCAAAAGTATCAATACGCAGAAGGTATTGGGCAGTTCGACTGCCAGCCTGCGGATCAGCCTGATGATCGAAGCGATTGCCATTTGTCTGTTTTCCTGTCTGCTTTCTTTCTTGCTGACCTGGATGCTGAACAGGTCGGGAGTTCTTACCTTTGTGGAGGCGGACACGAATATGCTGCATTATATACCTTTATTATTTATGATGCTGGGAATGGCTGTTTTGCTGGGAGTGATAGCGGGACTGTATCCGGCGTGGTATATGACCTCTTTCCAGCCGGCATTGGTCCTGAAAGGGAGTTTCGGGTTATCGGTTTCGGGACGGAAATTGCGTATGGTCCTGATCGGTTTCCAGTACGTTGTCTCGATCGGTTTGATTATCGGCTCCTTCTTCATACAACTTCAGAATAATTATATGCGTTCCTACAAGCTGGGATTTGATAAGGATCAGGTTGCAATGGCAGTTTTAAGTACCGAGATGGTCGAAAAGTCAGGCGATCTGTTGATGAACCGGCTGAAAGAACATGTCGCCATCGAAGATGTAGGCTTTGCCAGCGATAAAGTGGGAGCATCGAATAATTATTCCGCAAATAATTTCGTTTGTAACGATAAAGAGTTCAATACTGAAATAGTATATACCTCGTGGAACTTTCTCGATGTCGTAGGGATTCCGATTATCAGCGGACATAATTTCAACCGCTCGGATGCAGAGAGTGATTCTACTTATGCCTGTATTTTTACCCGCCGGGTACAGGAACTGGCTCCTGATATGGAACCGGGGCATCTGTTGAAGAAAAGTTGGATGGGGATAGGCCGTGTTGCCGGTTTTGTCGATAACATAAAGATTTCATCGCTACGCTCAATAACCCGGCCGCTGGTTTTTATAGTAACCAAAAAACAGGTAACGCCTGTCTGCTATATCCGCCTGGCTGCCGGAGCCGATGTGGAAGATGCCGTCGCCCATATCCACCGGGTAATAGCTGATATCGATCCGGCATATCCGTTCGAGGTGGAGTTTTATGATACGGTATTCAATAATCTGTATCATAAGGAACAGTATCTGAAAAAGATGGTCACTTTGTTCAGCCTGCTGGCTATCGTGCTGTCGATCGTGGGTGTCTTTGGACTGGTTGTTTTTGAAACGCAATACAGACGTAAAGAGATCGGAGTGCGTAAAGTGTTCGGTGCTACGGTAGGGGAGGTTTTGAATATGTTCAACAGGTCTTATCTGCGTATTGTCTCGATCTGTTTTGTGATCGCTGTCCCGTTTGCTTATTACGGCGTATATAAATGGCTGGAAAACTTTTCCGATAGGACCCCGATCTATTGGTGGGTGTTTGTGTTGGCTTTCGGCATTGTGGCCGGTATAACCATGCTGACGGTTACATTCCAGAACTGGAAAGCGGCAAATGAGAATCCGGTGAACAGTGTAAAAAGTGAATAATTAATCTAACAATAGATATATCATGAGTAATCTTTTAAATTTAAAATCATTCTTTAAATTCCTGGGACGGAATAAGGGATATACAGCCATCGACCTGTTCGGCCTGTCGGTTTCGCTGATGTTCGTGATTCTGATAGCTACCTATGTCACCGGCGAGTTGATGACTGACCGCTATCATGAAAAAGCCGACCGAATATATGTGTTGGGTAATGGTGAATATACGGGTTCTGCCTATCGGATCGGTTACCGCCTGGAAGAACGTTATCCGGAGATCGAGAAAGTGTGCCATGTCATGACACGTGTCTTCGACAATACCCCGTTGAAGAACGGTGAGAATAACCTGACGGCAAACCTGATGCTTGCCGATACGACTTTTTTCGACTTTTTCAATTTTCCGTTGGTAAAAGGAAATTGGGAACAGGCGTTAGCTGCAAGGGATTATGCTGTGATCTCCGAATCTTTTGCTAATAAGTATTTTGGAAATGAGGACCCGATGGGTAAAACGATCCGCATCAATGATAACTTGTCGCTGACTGTTAACGCAGTAATGAAGGATATCCGCTATTCAGTTATCCCTGATGAAGATATCTTGTTCCGGATCGACAATGTCGATGCAATTGGAAAGGGAATGTTCGACAACTATAACAGTGTCGGAGCTGTCAATGTTTTCGTGATGGAACGCGAGGGAGCTGATATTTCTTCCCGCTCCGATGATATAAGGGACTGGTTCAAGACCTTTTTCAAGATATATGAAAAAGGATCGTTTAAGGAAGTCAATTTTGTCCCGTTGAAAAAGTTATACTTCTGGGAGCAGAGCAATCCGTTCGGAATGTTTACCATAGAGAGGGGGAACTGGCAGTTTGTGATGATCCTGCTATCGGTTGGATTGCTTATTCTTTTGTTTGCCGTTATTAATTATGTAAACCTGACTGTGGCGCAAACCGGTTTCCGGGCAAAGGAAATGGCTACCCGGCGATTGTTGGGGTCTTCGCGTAAAGAACTGTTTTCCCGTCTGATCATGGAATCGACGTTGCTGACAACGATTTCTTTCTTTGCCGGTTTGCTGCTGGCCTTTTTCTTTGCGCCTTTTGCGAGCAATCTGTTGCAGAAGCAGGTGGACCTGGTTGATATGATTACTCCGTTGAATGGCATGATCGTTATCGTTTTGATCGTTCTGATCGGATTTATATCCGGATTGTTGCCGGCCATCGTCATCTCGAATGCGAAGCCGATCGAAGTGGTGAGGGGGACTTTCCGTAAACAAACGAAGATGGTATTCAGTAAGTTCTTTATTGTTTTTCAGAACACGATCACTATTTGCCTGATTGCCGCCGCTGTTACGATGTTTTTGCAGGTAAAATACCTGATCAAAGCTCCGTTGGGATATAACTCGGTGAATATTCTGAATATAAACGGCGAAGAGATGCCGGATAAAAATATGGCTTATACGCTGGTAAACGAGTTGAAGCAACTGTCTTGTGTCAGCCGGGTAGGGATAGGTTACGGAACGCCTTTCAATATGGGAATGAATTATACAGCCCGTTATGATAATAAGAGTATCAGTTTTCAGGGTATTCGTTGTGATAAGGAGTATTTTGATATTTTGGGCTTTAAAACTTTGCGGGACAATCATGTAGCTGACCCTGTCAAGTATTTTCTGTCCGAAGGATCGATGAAGGCGCTGGAACTGAATGAAGATGCAACGGATTTTGATTTTAATGTCTGGGGTAAGCATCCTATTGCCGGCATCGTCAAAGATTTTCAGTTGCGTAATGTGATGCTGGAGAATAAGCCGGTCATTGTGATGCTTCACGAGAATAAAGAAGATTTTAGTCCGCATGATATCGTAGTGGAGGTAAACGGTGATCCGTTTGCGGCCCGCCAGGAAGTGGCGGCTGTGTATAAAAAGCTGGCAAGGATGGACTTTGACGGTAAGTTTCTGGACGAGCAGATCGAGGAATCATTTGCCGTTCAGACAAGGACCTCTACGATCGTCCTGATTTTTGCCGCTATCGCAATACTGATCTCATTGCTGGGGCTGCTTGCCATGTCGACCTATTTTATCCAGCAACGTGCGGCAGAGATAGCCGTGCGTAAAGTCTTTGGCTCGACAAATGCACAGGTGCTTCTTCGGTTGGTAAAGGCTTTCTTGACTTATGTGGCGGTCGCTTTTATTATTGCCATACCATTGATCTGGCATTTTATGAACGGGTGGCTTACCGGTTATTCGTACCGTATCACACTTTCTCCCTGGATCTATGCTGTTGCCGGACTGTTTTGCCTGGTCATTTCATTTATCACTGTCTTTATCCAGAGTTACCAGGCTGCCACAGCCAATCCGGTTGAAAGTATAAAAGATAATTAGGCAGAGGCGGGAGGTTTGTATTGTTTTTTGTCTAATTATTTTACACCAGTGTCTAAAATTTAGACACATCTGATAACACCTTGATTCGTCAAGGTGTTATTTATTAGATGATTACATGTTTGGCATGCGTTTTGAACCTATTCGGGTAAAAATAAATATATAATGAAAACAATTCTTCGAAATTTCATCAGTGTATTACGTCGTTTTAAGATGGCGACGCTTCTTAATATTTTAGGGCTTTCAGTGGCTTTTTCTGCATTTATGATTATTATGATGCAGGTCGATTATGATCAGAATTTTGACACTTTTCATAATGAAGCCGATAATATCTACCGGGTGGAGCTACAGTGGGGTAAGGAAACGCCTCAGGCTATTGTAAGCCGGCCCCTGATGGATGTGTTTTTCAACTTTTCACCGCATATCGTTGCCGGAGCCATTAGCTATCCTATCTATAGTGAGACGGTTTTTATTGTAGATAAGGACGGGAAACAGGATAGTTATATGGAACCGAATATGACTATTTATCCTTCCTTTACCGATGTGTTTACTTTTGATATGTTGGAAGGAACGAAGGATGCCCTGAAGGACCCGGAAAAGATCTTGATTTCGGAAAGTCAGGCTAAAAAGATATTCGGTACGGAATCGGCTGTCGGCCGGAGAATGAAAGCGAAAGATACCAGAGGGCGGTTGGCCGGCCTTTTTACCATACCTGAGATGGATTATACGGTGGGAGGTGTCTATAAGGATTTTCCGGTAAACGGTATCCTCCAGAATGCTGTCTATGTGAAACTGGATGATAAGGAGGGTTTGAATGATTGGGGAAGTTCTAATTATTATGCTTATATCCGTCTGGATAGCCCCGAAGCCGCAAAGTATTTGACAAACGACTTTCTGGATTATTATAAAAAGCACGAGATAGGGAAAAATATGCCGTGGTCTACCGATGACCTGAATTTGCGGCTGACTCCTTTGACGGAGCTTCATTATGTAACGGATGTTCTTTATGACATGGTTCCTAAGACTAGCCGTCAGACGATATTGGTTCTGATTGCCATCGCATTTGTTATTATGCTTATTGCCGGTATCAATTTTACCAATTTCAGTACGGCTTTGACTCCGATGCGTATGAAAAGTATCAATACGCAAAAGGTGCTGGGTAGTTCTAATGCAACATTACAGTTCTCTTTATTGATGGAAGCGGTCTGTATCAGTGTCGTGGCTTTCTTGTTGGCATTATGGATCGTCCGTATGACGGCAAGCAGTCCCATAGCAGGCCTGATCAATGCGGATATCTCTTTTTCCGCTCATCCGGTGTTGATTTCGTTGACGGCTCTGCTGTCAGTGCTGGTTGGAGTGCTGGCCGGGATTTATCCGTCTTATTATATGACATCTTTCTCGCCGGCGCTGGTGCTGAAAGGTAATTTCGGACTTTCTCCCAAAGGAAGGGTATTGAGGAACGTACTGATCAGTGTGCAGTTCATTTCTTCATTTGTTTTGATTATGGGCGCTATGTTCATGTATTTGCAAAATAACTTTATGCGAACCAGTTCGTTGGGATACGACAAAGATCAAATCATCGTGACAGACCTGACGGCTACAGTCTTAAACAGTAAAGACGCTTTCACGAATCGTATGAAATCGTTCTCCGGTATTGAGGATGTGACCTGTGCGGAGTTTCTGCTGGCCAGCCAGGATCAGTATATGACCTGGGGACGTGAACTGAATGGTAAAAATATTCAGTATCAGGTGATGCCGGTCGATCCTTCTTTCCTGAAGGTACTGAATATTGCAGTAAGTGACGGACGGGATTTCCGGGAAGAAGATACTTTGACGGAGCATGGTGCCTATATATTTAATGAACGTGCGCGAAAGACTTACGACATTCAGCTGGGGGATAAGATCGGTGATATGGAGGTGATTGGTTTTGTTCCGGATATCAAGTTCGCTTCTTTCCGTACGGAGGTGGTTCCGATGGCATTCTTAGTGCGTGGTAAAAGTTATTCGGGAGGTGCGGCGTTTGCATATATCAAGGTAAAAGCCGGTTCGGATATGGGAGCAGCCATGGCGCATGTCAAGAATGTAATGAGTGAGATTCATCCGGATTATCCTTTCGACATTACTTTCTTTGATAAAGTGCTGAATAATTTATATGAAAAAGAAACGAGTCTGGGAGCATTGATCACATTATTCAGTCTGATAGCCGTCTTTATCTCGATGGTGGGTGTCTTTGGTCTGGTAGTATTCGACAGCCAGTATCGCAGAAAGGAAATAGGTGTCCGCAAGGTGATGGGGTCTTCCGTGTCGCAGATTCTGATTATGTTTAACAAAACGTATGTCCGTATCCTGTTGATATGCTTTGTGTTGGCCGCTCCGTTGACCTGGTATGCCATTCATGCCTGGTTGGAGAACTTTGCTTACCGTACTCCGATCTATTGGTGGGTATTCATACTGGCTTTCCTGCTGGTGTCGGCTGTGACGATCGTCACTGTTACCTTCCAGAACTGGCGGGCGGCAAGCGAAAATCCGGTAATAAGCATAAAAACAGAATAGCGGATGGATCATTAGATTTATAAATTTAGTACAGATACTATCATGAAAACAATTATCAGGAATTTATTAGGAGTTGTCCGTCGTTTTAAAATGGCGACTCTATTGAATGTGATGGGTTTAAGTATAGCCTTTGCTGCCTTTATAATTTTAATGATCCAGTTACAATATGACTGGGGGTTCGACAGGTTCCAAAAGAATGCAGAACGGATTTACCGGGTAGGACTTTATACTCCGGATTGGGGGAACCAGGTGGTTGTTTCTCCCCCTTTTGCAGAGGCTTTCGTTCAATCGTCTCCCCATATAGAGACGGGTGCATTACTTTCTTCCTGGGGTAGTCAGCTTGCATTAAAAAGGGGAAATGATACGAATGAAACGAGTTTCTGGTGTCCGGTAAATGCAATAACTCCTGAATATGCTTCTGTATTTGACTTTCAGATGTTGGAGGGGAAGATTGAAAGCCTGGATAATCCGGGGTATGTTTTGATAGCACAGAGCCAGGCAGAAAAGTTTTTCGGAGATGAACCGGCTGTCGGCAAACAGTTGACAGCCGATAAGTTATCTTTTGTTGTGGGTGGCGTATATAAAGATTTTCCTCAAAATTCAGTGATACAAAATGCCGTATACAGGAGAATCGGTGAAAAGGAGAATCAGGATAATTGGAATGCCAACGGCTACCAGTTATATGTGTTACTGGATGATCCCGGTAAAAAAGACCAGATAATTGCTGACTTCAAGAATCATTTCAACCATGAATATTATGATTGGAAAACGAAAGATGTGAGACTGACCCAACTGACCGATATTTATTATGAGGCAGATGCCCGTTTTGATTCACAGAAAGACAAAGGTAATAAAACGATGGTGTTCGTGTTATTTACCATCGCTGTATTGATTGTTGTCATTGCCGGGATTAATTTTACGAATTTCAGCAATGCACTTGTTCCCATGCGTATCCGGAGTATCAATACGCAGAAGGTGCTGGGAGGATCGGATAATACGTTGCGCTGTGCCATGTTGGTTGAAGCGGTAGCGATCTGTCTGTTTTCTTTCATCCTTTCCTTGTTTATTGTGAAAGGGATGGCTAATACCTGGCTGGCCGATATGGTCAGTGGAGAACTTTCATTGAAAGCCAACATTCCTTTATTGATAGGGGCGGGAGTACTGGCTGCTCTTACCGGCCTGCTGGCCGGAGCATATCCTGCCTGGCATATAACATCGTTTTCTCCTACCTTGGTTCTAAAAGGATCGTTTGGATTGTCTCCTTCCGGTAAAAGGATGAGAAGTTTGCTGGTCTCTTTCCAGTATGTCATCTCTTTTGCTCTGATTATTGCCGCTTTGTTTATTTATTTGCAGAATCATTACATGCTGGCCTCTTCTTTAGGTTTCGATAAGGAGCATGTGGCTATTGTGGAATTGAACGGCCAGTTGATAAAGAATATAGAGGCCGTGGAAAATCGATTAGAGCAGGAAGTCTCTGTGCAGGATGTTTCTTTTGCGGAAGATTTACTTTCGGCAAGTGATGAATATACCGACTTTGGCCGTGGTTACAGGGAGAATAACGTACAGTTCAAAGTGTTTGTCGTTTCACCGGATTTTCTTAGGCTGATGAACATTCCTGTTATTTCGGGACGGGATTTCCTTCAGGAAGACAGTAAATCGGTAGGGGGCGTTTACCTGTTTAACGAAGCGGCCAGATTGCAATATGATCTGGTTGCCGGTGAATATATCACGGGAAATGAATGGTATGAGGCTCCTCCCGCTTTGATTGCCGGGTTTATAGATGATATTAAGTATGCTTCGTTCCGCACGGAAGTGGCTCCGATGGCTTTTTATGTTTCGCCTGCGGCAGGGTATCGGCCGAGATATGCCTATATCAAAATAAAAGCGGGGGCGGATATCCGGGATGCAGTGGCTTCGATCAGGAAAGCCTTGACTTCGATAGATAAGAATTTCCCGGCCGAGATCAGGTTTTATGATACGATATTGAATAATCTCTATAAGCGGGAGCTGAGCATCGGTTGGCTGATCTCTTTATTCAGCCTGATAGCCGTGTTTATATCGGTTGTCGGTGTGTTGGGGCTGGTTATTTTTGAGAGCGAATACAGAAAGAAAGAGATAGGTCTACGGAAAGTTCATGGTGCTACCACTTCGCAGATATTGCTTATGTTCAATAAAGTCTATGTCCGTATCCTGATTGTCTGTTTCGTCCTGGCAATACCGGTTGCCTATTACGGGGTGAACCGTTGGATGGTTTATTTTGCCTATAAGATTCCGATGTATTGGTGGGTATATGCGGTCGCTTTTGTGGTCGTTTCCGTTATTACATTCCTAACGGTTACTTTCCAGAACTGGAAGACTGCCAATGAAAATCCGGTAGAAAGTATAAAAACAGAATAGCAATCATGCAACATTTCTGAATTTATTACGTATTTATTAAAAAGTTGTTTGGTGAACAACCTTAAATCGAAGTAATAATTCAATTGATATGAAAACTATTTTAAGAAACTTTGTCAGCGTGCTTCGCCGTTTCAAAATGGCGATGTTGCTGAATGTATTTGGATTAAGTATCGCTTTTGCAGCTTTTATGGTGATTATGATGCAGGTGAATTACGACTACACGTTCGATTCCTGCCAGCCGGAAGCTGATGCAATCTACCGCATGGACATGGACTTTCAGGGAAAAGCGAGTGCCGTCTTCAGCCGTCCTTTTGCAAGAGGCTTTACAGAGTCATCGCCCCATATTAAGGCCGGCATGATTATGGCGTCGTGGAATTCCGAACTTTTTTATAGTGTCGAACGGCAAGGGGAGAGGCTGAATTTCCAGGACCCGGTCGTGAATGCTTCGCCCGGGATTACCCGTGTCTTTCATTTCGATATGGTGGAAGGAGATGAAACGGCATTGGATCAGCCGGAAACTGCCATCATTCCCGAAAGTATGGCGCGTCGCTTGTTCGGAGATGAGTCGGCTATAGGAAAACGGCTGATGAATGTAGAGACGGGAAGTACGGTAGCAACAATAAGCGGCGTCTTTAAAGATTTCCCCCTTAATTCTTCCATCCGGAATATTATCTACCGGCAGATGCACCCGAAAGAAAACTACGATACTTGGAATAATCAGAATTATTTCTTCTTTTTCCGAATGGATGATCCTGCTAATACGAAGGATGTGAAAGAAAACTTTATGAAGAATTTTGATGCATCCCAACAGTTCGGTAAGGATTTTGACTGGGAGAAAGATGGTATTGACCTGCGTATCACACCGCTTCCCGAGCTACATTTCCTGGAAAATGTTTCTTTCGACTCGATGCCGAAGTCCAGCCGTCAGACAGTGCGTGTCTTGTTTGCCATAGCTTTTGTTATCTTACTGATTGCGGGTATCAACTTTACCAATTTCAGTACGGCACTGACACCGATGCGTATTAAAAGTATCAATACGCAAAAAGTGTTGGGAAGTCCGGATAGTGTGCTTCGTTTGAGTTTGCTGGCGGAGGCGATTATCGTCAGTGCAGTGGCTTATCTGATTTCGCTGGGGATATTGTTTATAGCCGGTAAGACTTTTATAGCCTCTTTGGTGGATGCCGACATGGCTTTTTCGGCACAGTCGGGAGTTATTACTACTACGGCGGTTATTGCTGTGGCTGTCGGTGTGTTGGCTGGCCTTTATCCGGCCTGTTATATTACCTCTTTCCCGCCGGCACTGGTACTGAAAGGCAGTTTCGGACTGTCTCCAAAAGGGAGGTTGCTCAGAAGTACATTGGTCAGTATCCAGTTTATTGCTTCATTTATTCTGATTATCAGTTCCCTGTTCATGTTTTTGCAGAACCGGTTTATGCAGAATACACCGCTTGGATATGACAAGGACGAATTGATCGTGATGGAGCTGAACGGTAAGGTGAATAAGAGCCAGGATGTATTGGCGAGTGAGGTAAAAACATTCTCCGGGATTGAAGATATCACTTTTGCCGAACAGGTTTTATCGAGCCGGGACTTCTATATGGGATGGGGACGCGAGTATAAAGATAAGGATATTAACTTTCAATGTATCCCGGTGTCTCCTTCTTTCCTTCGTGTAATGGGGATTAAAGTGACCGACGGACGCGATTTTCGCCCGGAAGATGACTTGAAAGATACGGGATGCTATATATTTAATGAGAAAGCCCGTGAGATGTACGATCTGGAACTGGGGGATAAGATTGACGGTGGCGAGATTATTGGTTTTATGCCTAATATCAAGTTTGCTTCTTTCCGCAACGAAGTTTCACCAATGACTTTCTATGTCTGGGGAAAATACTATTGGGGAGGGGAAGTCGACAGTAAATATTATGCAGCAGCCTATGTCAGGGTAAAGGCCGGCAGTGATTTGCGTGCGGCAATGAAACATATTCAGGCTTCATTAAAGAAGATCGATCCGGTTTATCCTTTTAAAGTCTCTTTTTATGACGAGATATTACAACGTACCTATGTAAAGGAACTGAAGATCAGTAACCTGATCACCCTGTTCAGTGTCATTGCGATCTTAATATCCATAGTGGGAGTCTTCGGACTGGTGGTGTTTGAGAGTGAATACAGACGTAAAGAGGTGGCTGTCCGCAAAGTATTAGGATCGTCCACTCCGCAAATATTGGTACTGTTCAACAGGAGTTATCTGATTATTCTGGTTATTTGTTTTATCTTGTCGGCTCCTGTGGCTTTCTATGGCGTATATCGCTGGTTGGAGAACTTTGCTTACCGTACTCCGATGTACTGGTGGGTATTTCTGGCAGCCTTTATTATTGTTTCGATCATTACTTTTATAACCGTAACTTTCCAGAACTGGCATGTCGCTAATTCAAATCCGGTGGAGAGTATAAAGTCGGAGTGACCGGAAAGTTACTTTCCTTTATAAATGTCTAATAATTTGACAGCATTGTCTAATTATTAGACATTCATTTTTAAGGCGTGATCCAAATGTTTTTGATTGACAAAGAGTTATCGTTTTGGCATGTTATTTGAACGAATTGGATAAAAAGAGGTCAATATGAAAACGATATTACGAAACTTTATCAGTGTACTCCGCCGTTTCAGGATGGCGACTTTGTTGAATATTCTGGGATTAAGTATTGCTTTCGCTGCATTTATGGTGATCATGATGCAGGTAAGTTATGATTATACGTTCGATTCCTGCCAGCCGGAATCAGAAGCGATCTATCGGATGGATATGCAATATCAGGGAGAACAGGTAGCCATTATGAGCCGTCCTTTGGCGAGGGCTTTTACAGAATCGTCGCCGCATATCAAAGCAGGAACCCTTATGACATCGTGGACTTCCGACGGGTTTTACAGTGTCGAACGGAGCGGTGAGATACAAAACTTTCAGGATCCGATAGCGACAGTGACCCCCGACTTTACCCGTGTTTTCCATTTCGATATGGTGGAAGGCGATGAAACGGCGCTGGAGCAACCGAAGTCGGCCATGATTCCCGAAAGCATCGCTAATCGCCTGTTCGGTAATGAATCGGCTATCGGTAAACAGTTGATGGGCGGGACATCGGGAAAAGTAGTTGCGATCGTCAACGGTGTTTTTAAAGATTTTCCCCGTAATTCATCTGTCCGCAATATCATTTACCTCCAGATGGATCCGAAGGAAAATTATGATGAGTGGGGTAACAGTAATTATTATTTCTTTTTCCGTATGGATGATCCGGCAAATGCGGAAGATGTGAAGGAAAACTTCAAAAAGAATTTCGATAAGACAAAAATGGCCGGTTCCGATCTGGATTGGGAAAGGGATAAGATCGACCTGCATATCACTCCGCTTACCCAATTACATTTCCTGACCAACGCTTCTTACGATTCGATGCCGAAAGCCAGTCGTCAGACAGTACAGGTACTGTTTGCCATCGCTTTCATAATCCTGCTGATTGCCGGTATCAATTTTACGAACTTCAGCACGGCATTGACGCCGATGCGCATTAAGAGCATCAATACGCAGAAGGTGCTCGGTAGTCCGGATAGCCTGCTACGGCTGAGTTTATTGGGAGAGGCTGTCATTATCAGTTTCGTGGCATTCCTGATTTCGCTGGTCGTATTGCATCTGGCTGAAAACTCGTTTATTGCTTCTCTGGTGGATGCCGATATGTCTTTGGGGGTACAATGGAAAATTATCGGTGTCACAGGGATCATTGCCTTGTTGGTCGGTGCGCTGGCAGGGGGTTATCCGGCTTGTTACATCACCTCTTTTCCACCGGCCCTGGTGCTGAAAGGGAGTTTTGGATTGTCGCCTAAAGGACGTGTGCTGCGGAGTACGCTGGTCAGTATTCAGTTTATTGCATCCTTTATCCTGATCATCGGTTCTCTGTTCATGTTCCTGCAAAACCATTATATGCAAAGTGCGCCGCTTGGATATGATAAGGACGAACTGATTGTTGTCGAGCTGAACAGTAAGATTAATAAAAACCTGAGTGTGCTGGAAAGTGAGATAAAAACATTTTCAGGAATAGAAGCTATCACGTGTGCCGACCAGATATTGTCGAGCCGGGACTATTATATGGGCTGGGGACGGAATTATAACGATAAACCTATCGATTTCCAATGTATCCCTGTTTCTCCGAGTTTTCTGCATGTCATGGGAATAAATGTGATCGATGGCCGTGATTTCCGGCCGGAAGATGATCTGAAAGATAAAGGAACGTATATATTTAATGAAAAGGCACGCGATATGTATGATCTTGTGGTGGGTGAATCGGTCGAAGGTGAAGAGATTGCCGGAATTATTCCTAATATCAAGTTCGCTTCTTTCCGTAACGAAGTGTCGCCAATGGCATTTTATATCGGCGGAAAGTATTGGAAAGGAAATGACGGAATCCGGTATTACAGTGCAGCTTATATCAAAGTAAAGGCAGGTAGCGATCTGTGGGCTGCCATGGAACATGTAAAAGCATCGTTGAGCAAGATCGATCCGGTCTATCCGTTTAAAGTCTCTTTTTACAATGAGGTGTTGCAACATACGTACGACAAGGAGTTGAAGATAAGTAACCTGATAACCTTGTTCAGTCTGATAGCCATATTTATCTCTGTTGTCGGTGTTTTTGGGTTGGTTGTTTTCGAAAGTGAGTATAAGCGCAAGGAAGTGGCGGTACGGAAAGTATTGGGTTCTTCTACTTCGGAGATACTGTTTATGTTCAACAAAAGTTATCTGTTGATCCTGTTGATCTGTTTTGTGCTGTCGGCTCCGGTTGCATTCTATGGCGTATATCGCTGGTTGGAGAACTTTGCTTACCGTACTCCGATCTATTGGTGGGTATTTCCGGTAGCCTTTGTTATTGTTTCGGCCATTACTTTTATAACCGTTACTTACCAGAACTGGCAGGTAGCAAATTCGAATCCGGTGGAAAGTATAAAGTCGGAGTAATCCGGCTTTAGAATGGATGCCATAAAAACAAACTGATATGAAGACAATATTACGAAACTTTTTCAGCGTGCTGCGCCGTTTCAGTCTGGCCGCTTTCCTGAATGTTGCGGGGTTGGCTGTTGCTTTTGCAACCTTTATCATTATTATGATACAGATCAGCTTCGAACGTAATTTCGATCGTTGTCATCCGACGGCCGACCGTATTTACCGGGTGGAATTAAGTGGCGAGGTGGTAGAGGCAGAGGCCGGGACATTTTCCCGTATCCTTCCGCGAGGATTGATCGAGGCTGTTATAGGATCATCTCCCCATATCGAGGCTGGTAGCCTGATTTTCCCTTATAGTCCGGCCATCTATTTTACGGTGACGTCGAACGGCGAACGGGAAGGCTATCATGAATTGATTCAGACTTGCCATCCGGCGCTGACCCATGTATTCGATTTTCCGATCATCGAAGGAGATATCGATTGCCTGAACGATCCTGAAAAACTGATTTTACCGGAAAGCATGGCTCGTAAGATATTTGGAAAACAGTCGGCTGTAGGTAAAGCATTACATGCCGAAGAGCAAATAATGAGCAAGAATGTAAGGGATTTTACTGTCGGAGCCGTTTATAAAGACTTCCCGGAAAATACGCAGATTCGTAACCTTATTTATACGGGTATCGATAATACTATGCGTGAGAATTTCGGATCCAGTAGTTTTATATGTTTCCTTTTACTGGATAATCCGGAATCGGCCCGGCTTGTTACGGACAACTTCAATGCGAACTTCGACTTTTCCAAGTTGGGGAGTGGGAAGGTACAGATAAAGTTGACGCCTCTTACGGACATTTATTATATGAATGAAAGCCAGGATGGTACGATTTTCCGCAGCGGTAATAAAGAAGTGACCTGGTTGCTTTTTTTTATTGCCTTACTGATCATTATAGTGGCTGCCATCAATTTTACGAATTTCAATACTTCGTTGACACCGATGCGTATCAGGAGTATCAATACCCAGAAAGTGTTAGGCAGTCCGGATTGCGTATTACGTCGGGCTTTATTGGCCGAAGCTGCTATTACCAGTCTGGTGGCCTGGCTGGCGAGCCTGTTCATTGTGCATGTGCTGGCTTCGACCGGTACCATGCCGTTTATAGAGGCTGATTTGAGTATAATAGATAACCTGCCGATTGTCTTGTTGACCGGTGTTATTGCATTGGTTACCGGCATACTGGCCGGATTATATCCTTCCTGGTACGTGACCTCCTTTCCTCCGGCCCTGGTGCTGAAAGGAAGTTTTGGGCTTTCACCGTCGGGACGCAAATTACGTACGGTGTTGATCGGTATCCAATATGTGGTATCTATTTTGTTAATTATCAGTGCTTGTTTTGTTCATTTGCAGAATAAATATATGCGTGGTTATTCGCTGGGATTTGACAAAGATCAGATCGCGATCGTTCCTTTGAGCAGTGACCTGTATATTAAATCTCATGAGACCTATGTTAATCGCCTGAAGGAATTTTCCGGTATCGAAGATGTGGCTTTTTCTCTGGAGAAGGTCGGTTCGCAGGATGGTTACAGTACGAACAGCGGTTCTGTCAAGGAAAATGATTTCCACTTCTTTATGATCTTTGTTTCCGCAAATTTCCTGCGTGTGATGGGAATCCCGGTAGAAGAGGGGCGTGACTTTTATCCGGCCGATGAAATGGCTGAAACTCCTTCTTACATTTTTAATTGTACGGCAAAACAGGAAGTAGGCATGGAAGTGGGGGATAAAATGGATTCGTGGGCTTCGGGTGATATTGTCGGGTTGACAGGCAATGTCAAGTTTACTTCGCTTCGAGAGGGAGAAAGTAATATCGGTTTTGTGACAGGGAAACTGCCTTATCCGCTAACTACTTCTTATATACGCCTGAAAGCCGGGGCAGATGTCGATGCAACCGTTTCACATATTTATAAAACACTGGCTGATATAGATCCGGCTTATCCGGTCGAGATCGAGTTTTATGATGCTGTGTTCAACGAATTATATCATAAGGAAGAGAATTTGCGTAGCCTGATCACGGTATTCAGCCTTTTGGCGATCATTATTTCGCTTGTGGGTGTCTTTAATCTGGTGGTATTCGATACACAATATCGCCGGAAAGAGATCGGTCTCCGAAAAGTGCATGGTGCGACTATCGGTGAAGTTTTGAAGATGCTGAACAGTTCCTATATTTATATTGTCCTGATTTGCTTTGTGCTGGCAGTACCGGTTGGTTATTATGGGATCAACAAGTGGCTGGAGAGTTTTGCCTATAAGACACCGATGTTTTGGTGGGTCTATCCGCTGGCTTTGCTTATTGTACTGACTATTACTGTCGGTACGGTGACTTACCAAAGCTGGCAGGCTGCTAATGCTAATCCGGTGGATAGTTTGAAGTCGGAATAACAGCGTTTTACATAGAATCTGTTTCAATGTCTAATAATTTGACAGCATTGTCTAATTATTAGACATTGTTCTTTTCTGACGGTTGGGCTAATATTCTGTTATTCTGTGCGTTGTTGCTTTGGCATGCAATTTGAATTACCAAAGTAAACATAAATAGTAATGAAGACAATACTAAGAAACTTTTTAAGCGTACTGCGTAGGTTCAAGATGGCAACCTTTTTGAATGTGGCGGGATTGGCAGTTGCATTTGCAGCCTTTATCGTTATTCTGATACAGGTAAATTATGAACGTAGTTTTGATCGTTGTCATCCGACGGCGGAAAGAGTTTTCAGAGTGGAGTTGGAAACTCCCGGTACATTCGGTCTTATTTTACCCCGTGGATTTGTAGAAACTGTTATTCAGTCATCTCCGCATATTGAGGCCGGATCGTTGATCTATCCTTATAATTCGGCTATTTATTTTTCCGTTATGGAGAATGGAGAGAAGATTGGTTACCGCGAACCGGTATATACTTGTAACCCTGAGATTACCCGTGTCTTTGATTTCCCGATATTGGAAGGGGATATCGATTGTTTGAAAGATCCCGATAAACTTATTTTACCTGAAAGCATAGCTCGGAAAATTTTTGGAGACCAACCGGCTGTAGGTAAAATGTTGCATGCCGAAGAGAATGTTGAGACCAAAGATAACCGTGAATATACCGTTGGTGCCGTTTATAAAGATTTCCCCGGGAACACCCAGATGAGGAATCTGATCTATACGGCTATCGGACCGACTTTTCAGCGGGATAATTTTGGGGCGAGTAATTTTGCCTGTTATGTGTTGCTGGATAAAGCGGAATCTGCACAGGATGTGGTTGATAACTTCAATGCAAATTTTGATTTTACTAAAATAGGAAAGAAAGATCAACAGCTTAAACTTACCCCTCTCACTGCTATTTATTATCTGAATGAAAGCCAGGACGGAATGATTTTCCGCAGTGGAAATAACGAAGTGACCTTGTTGTTATTTTTTATTGCCTTATTGATCATTATCGTAGCTGCTATCAATTTTACCAACTTCAGTACGGCCCTGACACCTCTTCGTATTAAGAGTATCAATACCCAAAAGGTATTGGGCAGTTCTGATAGATTATTACGAAACGCTTTGCTGGCGGAGGCTGCTATTGTCAGTCTTATAGCCTGGTCGATCAGTTTGGTTCTGGTCTGGATGCTCGGCAGGGCAACCGCTTTACCTTTTGTGGAAGCTGATTTGAGTATCCTGAAGAATCTGCCGATTGTTTTGATCACGGGTGGAGTGGCATTGATAACCGGAGTAGTTGCCGGATTATATCCTTCCTGGTATGTAACATCTTTTCCACCGGCACTGGTACTGAAAGGTAGTTTCGGACTTTCTCCGTCCGGTCGTAAACTGCGTACCATTCTGGTCAGTGTGCAATTTATAGTTTCCATCCTGTTGATTATCGGGGCTAGCTTTGTACAGTTACAAAATGATTATATGCGTAGTTTCTCGCTTGGCTTCGATAAGGATCAGATTGCTATTGTGGAATTAAGCGGAGAACTTTATAATAAACATCATGAGACATATGTAAATCGGTTGAAGGAGTTTCCGGATATCGAGGATGTTGCTTTTGCCATGGAGAAAGTGGCTTCAAAGGATGGTTACAGTACCAATGGAGCCGTTTTGAAGCAAAAGGAGTTTCACTTTTTCATGATCATGACTTCTCCCAATTTCCTTCGGGTGATGGGTATTCCTGTTGAAGAGGGGCGCGATTTCTCTTTGTCCGATGAGTTATCGGAAGAACCTGTTTATATATTTAATGAGACAGCTAAACTGGCGGTAAATATGGAACAGGGAGATATTCTTCAGTCATGGATTCCCGGCCGTATTATCGGATTTACCGGAAATGTGAAGTTTACCTCTCTTCGCAACGGTGAGAACAATATTGCTTTTGTGGTGTCAAAGATGCCTTATCCGATGTCTGTCTCTTATATTCGTCTGAAAGCGGGATCCGATGTGCATGCTGCTGTTAATCATATCCGTAAGACATTGGCGGATCTTGATCCGGCCTATCCGTTTGATGTGCAGTTTTATGATACGATCTTTAATCATTTGTATCATAAGGAAGAGAATTTGCGTAGCCTGATTACTGTTTTCAGCATATTGGCAATAATCATATCGCTTGTGGGAGTATTCGGATTAGTCGTATTCGATACACAGTATCGCCGGAAAGAAATCGGTGTGCGTAAGGTACATGGGGCGACTAACAGTGAAATTCTGAAAATGCTTAACCGTTCATATATTTATATTGTACTGGTATGTTTTGCCCTGGCTACGCCGATCGGTTACTATGGCATTAAGAAATGGCTGGAAAGTTTTGCCTATAAGACACCGATGTACTGGTGGGTATATCTGGCCGCATTGACAATTGTACTGGTCATTACCATAGGTACAGTCACATTCCAGAGTTGGCGGGCGGCAAATGCCAATCCGGTAGATAGTTTGAAGGCACAATAAGTATTTCAACTAAACAGATTTACTATCATGTTTTTTGAAATGAACTGTCATACTATCATTTATTTGTGTAATATGTTGTATATATGCGTGTTGTCTTCTGATAGTTACCGTTTTTAACTGTCACTTATCTATCATGCAACTATCATAGCCTACTTGAAAAGACGGATAGATAAGTACTTCTTTTCAGTAAGTATACTGTTTAAAATCAGATGGATAGTAATATAAGTTGCTTGACACCCGGGTCTTGATATGCTCGACACCCGGGTGTAAGCATCGTTGAGATGGGGGTGTGAAACAGGTCGAAATGGGCATGCCGGCAACAAAAAATAGGTATTCGGATGAAAATAAGTCATAGGTTTGAGATAAAAAGGTAGTAGGGCGACGAATTATAAGAGGTGGTATCGAACGGTTACAGGTACTTTTTATGAATTGAAATGACTGTTCTTTGGTTAAAATCTCGTTAAAATGATGGTTGTATGTTAGATTAGTGATAGTTAAAAGCGGTAACTGTCATAGGTTAATGTGCATGTATATAGAGATTTACACGAGTGAATGATAGTATGATAGTTGATTCGTAGAAAACCTGACACTGTAAACGCAAAAAAAGGATATCCCATATGGAATATCCTTTCTTCTACTGATATATAATAAATATAATGTCAGTCAATTAGTTTCTGGGAAGTGCTTCTTTCACTACCATTGCCCGGCCTTCGTATTCTGCACCGTTCAATTCGTTGATAGCTTTGAAGGCTTCTGCATTTTCCGGCATTTCAACAAAAGCAAAACCTTTTGATCTTCTGGTGTCGCGGTCTACAATAAGTTTTACAGAATCAACTGTTCCGAACTCTTCCATTACATCTCTCAAATCTGATTCCTTAACATTGTAGCTAAGGTTACCAATATACATGTTCATAAATATAAAAATAAAAAATTAATAATATAACAATAAAACTTTAGGAAGGTCTTTATCAGAGATGGAAATACTCAATGTTTATAACTGAGGAGATACATGTGAAAGTAAGATCGAAATAAATCTCTTATTGTTTCTGATGCAAAGTAACGGAAACAATTTGGATAATGAACTATATATCTTGTTTATTATTCAATAATATATTATTATTATGAAATAAGGTCATTAATTAGTAATATGCCGTTATTCCGTTTTGTATAAGTTTATCCGGCATTAGTTCCATCCTCTCGTTTTTTCTATCGGAAAAATATACGGGTAAAGCGGGTATATATTCGTAATATTGCAGTAGAAATATTAAATATGATATAGCATGAATAACCTTGAACGATCCAGGCACAGGAGGCCTGTTCTAAGTACCTTGATCTTGTTACTTTCGATTGTAACAATGAGCGCACAAACAACGACCTTGCATCCGGTTGCTTCCAACGACTGTGGTGTGGACGGCAAACAGCCGTTTCTGGTAAAAGGCGATAATTATACCATGCCCGATGAAACGGGAGGAAGTATGACGGCAAGAACCTGCAATTTCGGAGGGTCTGTTATCTATGCTTTCGACCGTTTGGATATACAGGCGGATTACCAGTTGGAGGTAGTCTATCTGGCGGATAGCGAGCGGCGGCAACGGATCGTAGCCGATGGAAACGAGGTGCAGGCTCCTGTCGTTCTTGAAAAAGGGAAGGAACAGCGTTATCGTATCGACCTGCCGAAAAAGGCATTTGCGTATGGGCAGTTGGTACTGGTTTTCGAAGTATTGAAAGGACCGAATGCCATTGTTTCGGAATTGAATCTTTATTCATCCAATCCAAAGAAACCGATTCCGTTTGAAGGGGATAAAAAGCTGGCGCTGGCACAGACACAAAGTTACCGGGTGGATACGACCGTGAATGTGGAAGAACATCTTCCGGTTTATACAACTGTTCCGTACAGTGTGCCGGGCGTGTATAATCCGGTTCTGTCATTGAACGGAACCTGGCAGTTTAATCCGTCTCCGAAAGCTGATTTTTATACCCGTAAGGCCGATACGGACGGCTGGCATCCGATTGTTGTACCCGGACAATGGTCGATGCAGGGATTCAAAGTCGATTCTGCCGGTTTTGGAGGTTATCAGACTCTTTTTACGTTGCCGGCGGACTGGAAAGGCAAGCAGGTGAAGTTGCGTTTCGACGGTGTATCCAGCGAATGTATTGTCTGGCTGAACGGAAAAGAGATAGGGACCCATATGGGAGGTATGACTGCGTTTGAGTTGGATGCTACTACAGCTTTGCAACCGGGAGAAAACAGATTAGCACTGAAGGTCCGTAGCGAATCGCTGGCAGATATGCTGGGAAGCCTGACGCAGTATGCCGCTCATCAACTGGGAGGTATTACGCGCAAAGTCACGCTTTTTGCCGTACCCGATGTGCATATTTCCGATCTCCGTATCGTGACGGAGTTGGATGAACAATATAAGGATGCTGAACTCAAAGTGTATCTGGCTGTGACAAATGCCGGAAAGGAGACGGAGAAGAATATAGCAGCGCGTCTTTCTATCGGCGGCCTTCCCGTTGTTCTCGATCAGGTAATTCCGGAACTGTCTCCGGGCCAAAACTGGACCGGATGGTTAACCGGAAAAGTGGCCGATCCCCGGAAATGGGATAATGAGCATCCTTATTTATATACGATGAAAATAGAATTGGGAAATGCGGACGTAACCACTGAACAGATAGAGAAACGTTTCGGTTTCCGTGAAGTAGAAGTACAGGGCAACCGTCTGTTGGTAAACGGCAAGCCGGTAAAATTGAGAGGCGTCTGCCGTCATGAAGCGCACCCGCTTACCGGTCGTGTCATGACTCCGGAGTTGGAACGGAAAGATGTGGAATTATATCGTGCCGCTAACTGTAATTTTATCCGTACGTCACATTATCCTCCTTGCGAAGAATTACTTGAAATCTGTGATGAACTGGGAATGTTCGTCGAAGTGGAAGCACCTGTTTGCTGGATTGGTCATCATGCGAATGAGAACTGGAAAGTACTCGATTACCAGGATAGTACATATTATCCGTATGTCTTGCAGGCAAATATGGAGACAATTCATTTCTACCGGAATCATCCGTCTGTTATCTTTTGGTCGATTGCCAACGAATCGTATTGGAACAAAGAGTTTGCCCAGGTTGAGGTATATGTGAAGAAAGCCGATCCGACTCGTCCGCATACTTTCCATGACCAGGCATACGGCGGTTTCAATAACCAGGGAAGTACGGCTCCAATCTCCAATATTCACTATCCCGGACCGGATGGATATAAGGTTGCCGCCAAGAGTGACCGTCCGATGGTGTATGGGGAATATTGCCATCTGAATGTTTACAACCGCAGCGAGTTGGTGACCGATCCGGGTGTACGTAGCGACTGGGCGCTGGCACTGTCTCCGACCTGGGAGAATATGTATAAGACGGATGGTGTGCTGGGCGGTTCTATCTGGTCGGGTATCGACGATATTTTCCAATTGCCGAATGGGGATGCTGTGGGTTACGGTCCATGGGGACCAATAGACGGATGGCGTCGTCCGAAACCGGAATATTGGGATATGAAAAAGATATATAGTCCGATTCGTGTGCAAACAGACCGGTTATCGCCAGCTAAAGAGTTGGTTATTCATTTGGAAAACAGATATACCTATACTAATTTTAATGAATTGCAGCTCAACTGGAAATATGGGGATGAACAGGGAGTTTCCTTTGCCTCGATTAGGCCGGGAGAGAGCGGTCAGATACGTATTCCGATTATGAATCCGGATCAGGCAAACGAACTGTATCTTTCTTTTACTGATCCGCGCGGTTTCATTGCCGACGAGTATATCATCCCGGTAGGTAAACAGGTTCAGAATGAATTACCGGAGTTGCAGCCGCTTACGACACAACTGAAGAAGGCAAGTGACCGTTATCGCATTACCGGCAAAAACTTTATTTGTGAAGTGAGTCGCACGACCGGACAAATCCTGTCGTTGAAACAGGGAAAGCAGGAGATACTGAACGGCGGTCCGTGGCTGATGGCGCTTCCTCTGAATGGCGGCGGTTGTTATCCGAACCATAATGCAAATACTCCTTTATTTAATGATATTTGCACGGAATGGAAACCGACGGAAATCGATGCGGCAAAAGTTGGTGACGATGTCATTGTCACGGTAAAAGGAAGCTATAAAGAATTTGAAGGAAGCTATAAACTGACTGTCAACGCGGTCGGAAAACTTTCTGTCAGCTATTCATTTAATGCGCTGGCTGACGTAAATCCCCGCCAATGGGGATTGGTTTTTGAGGCTCCGGCAACCTTCAATAAAACATTTTGGCGTCGTGATGGTCTGTGGAGTGTTTATCCGGAAGACCATATCAGTCGTCCGGTAGGAGAGGCAGACCTGTTTTATTCCGGTTTACCCTCGCATCTCAATCCGCGGGTGGAACCTACCTGGTCGTGGAGCCTCGATTACAATGAATTGGGAAGCAACGATTTCCGCTCTACCCGTCGTAATATCTGGTACGCCGGCCTAACCAATGCCGCAGGCAATAAGGTAACCGCCGTTTCAGATGGCAAACAGCACTGGCGTTCATGGCTGGAAAAAGACCGTATCCGTTTCCTGGTGGCAGATTTCGTCACTGCCGGCAACGAAATGTTCTTGAGTAGCTATTATGCTCCGTTCAGAAAACCGTTAAAGGCAGGGGATAATATTAGTGGTGCGATTGTATTGCATACGAACTGATTTGAAATATTCAGGGAGAGGAGGTAAAATAGTAAGACTTCCGTAAACTATATTGACTTGGATTGCTTATATTTGCATAGAAATGTTTAATCGTATTGCCTTATGAAAGATAGTTATATCCGCTTTGACTGGGCCATCAAACGTCTTTTGCGTCAGAAAGCTAATTTCGGAGTGCTGGAAGGCTTCCTTTCCGTGTTGTTGGACGAAAAGGTTGAAATCATCGAGTTGTTGGAAAGTGAAAGTAACCAGCAAACCATTGACGATAAATTCAACAGAGTAGATATCAAGGCTAAAAACAGCAAGGGTGATATCATCATTGTGGAAGTACAGAATACACGTGAACTCTATTATCTTGAACGCATCCTTTATGGTGTGGCTAAGGCGATTACAGAACATATCTCTTTGGGAGAACGTTATTGCGAAGTGAAAAAAATATACTCCATAAGTATTCTATATTTTGATATAGGAAAAGGGGACGATTACCTGTATCATGGGCAGAATATTTTCACGGGGGTACATACGGGTGACCGTTTGGAAGTGACTACCAAAGAGAAAAATGCAATTGTGCATAAGCTTCCGGCAGAAATTTTTCCGGAATACTACCTGATTCGTGTGAACGAGTTTAATCAAGTAGCTGTGACCCCGTTGGAAGAATGGATAGAGTATCTGAAAACAGGGTGTATCCGCTCTGATACAACGGCTCCCGGTCTGGAAGAGGCGCGTGAGAAACTACGTTATTATAATATGACTCCCGAAGAACGTCATGCTTACGATGAACACCTGAATGCCATTATGATACAAAATGATGTTCTGGATGGTGCAAAGCTGGAAGGTCTCATGGAAGGTCGTATGGAAGGGCGTGTAGAAGGACGTATGGAAGGGTTAGCCGAAGGTCGCGTAGAAGGGTTAGCCGAAGGTCGCGTAGAAGGTGAAATCCGAAAGCAAAATGAGATTGCTGCAAATATGAAAAAGTTAGGTTTAGATATTCAACTTATTTTGGAGGCCACTGGTCTAACGCTTGAAGAAATAGAGAAACTGTAATAATCTTGTAAGATTATTTTTTACCCCAATATCCATGCATTAAAGATATTGGGGTTTTTTATGTGTTTACGTGAATAGTATAGCATTTATCGAATGATTGTCCATCTTTTATCTTGTATAGTCTATTTGTTCTTTTAAAGAAAAACTCTTATTTTGCGGAGTAAATACGTATATAACAATACCATGAGAAGACTTACCTTATTACTAGCGTCTATCGGCTTAGTCATGACAGCCTATAGTCAACCGAACGTAACCCCAAAAGAATGGGGCAATAATGAATATGCCGGAATATGGAAACTGTCAGTAGGCACACCCGAAAAGATCAACCTGCTGAGCGAACTCGATATAACTCCGAAGAAAGAAGCCTTGCGGCAGATGGCGGAAGGTCGGTTACCTATTTCACCGGCTGATGTAAAAACAGAATTAAGAGATGGCAAAACGTATATCAGTTTCCCGTTGGAAAAAGGGGAGAAGATATTCGGTCTGGGGCTTAACTTCAAAACCGTCGAACAACGGGGCCGTATCATGCGGCTGCACATGGATCATTACACCGGAAGCGATAACGGCCGTACCCATGCACCGGTTCCTTTCTTCGTCTCTTCCCGCGGCTATGGTGTATTGATCAATTCCGCCCGCTATATAGATTTATGGGTAGGAACGGCCGTTCGCAAGGGACCGAATGCCCCGGAGGAACAAGACCGTAATACAGATCCGACCTGGCCTGCACAACCCTATTCCGACAATATCGAAGTTCTGGTTCCTGCACAAGGTGTGGAATTGGTTTTCTTTGCCGGACCAACCATGCAGGATGTTGTTCGCCGTTACAATCTGTATAATGGTGGTGGCGCCTTGCCTCCGCGTTGGGGGCTGGGGTTCTGGCACCGTACACCGACTTTGTTTACCGATAACGATGTAAAGAAAGAGGTGGATGAATTTGAGAAACGCGGATTTCCTCTTTCCGTGATCGGCCTTGAACCGGGATGGCATAGCAAAGCCTATCCTTGTACCTATGAATGGGATAAAACCCGTTTCCCGGATGCTCCCGGCTTTGCCAAAGAGATGCTCGACCGGAATATACGATTGAACCTCTGGATGAATCCGTATGTATCCAAACATAGTGAAGTATACAATAAAATAAAACCCTATACCGGTTCTCATACGGTCTGGCTGGGTGAGGTTCCCGACTACTCCATGCCTGAAGCCTGTAAAATCATGACCGATCACTTCCGTAAACATCAAGTCGACCTGGGAATAAGCGGATATAAGATGGATGAGAATGACGGATATGATTCCTGGTTGTGGCCTGACGTAGCTACGTTTCCTTCCGGTATCCCGGCGGAACAGTTGCGTAACCTGTATGGTTCGCTGATGCAACAGGCAACGGTAAAGATGTATCGTGAAAAGAATCTGCGTACTTATGGGCAGGTGCGTGCCGGTAATGCGGGAACGAATGCTTATCCTTATGTCCTGTATAATGACTATTACGACCATCGCGGTTTTATCACCGCTTTGATAAACAGTTCTTTTATCGGCGTGTTATGGACACCGGAAGTTCGTTCCTCCAAAACATCGGAAGAATGGCTTCGACGGATGCAGACCGTTTGTTTTTCGCCTATTGCGCAGTTGAATGCCTGGGCGGACGGGACGAAACCATGGACTTTTGCAGATGTAGAAGATGATATTCGTGAGATCGCTTTGTTGCGTATTCAGTTGATACCTTATTTATATACCGCTTTTGCCGATTATACTTTTTATGGAACACCTCCGGTACGTGCCATGAATCTGGAAGAAGGTTATTCTGTCGAAGCACAGACGGAAGAAGGTAAGCTGGATGCAACTGAGAACCCGTATGCGATGGCTGTACGCCGGGAAGTGAAAGACCAGTTTATGGTCGGCGAGAATATTCTGGTCGCCCCTTTGTTTGCCGGAGAGAAAGAACGTAAAGTCGTTCTCCCGCAAGGTAAATGGTATGATTTTTATACCGGAAAGTTTGCCGGTGAGGGAGAAGTCATTACTGTTATCCCGGCTGACCGCCATATTCCTGTATATGTAAAAGACGGTGGTATTATCCCACTCTGGCCTGCCATGTCGAAATTCGGAGATCGGAAATATCCGCTGGAAGTACGGCATTATGGAAACAAACCGGGCACATATTCTCTCTATGATGATGACGGAAGTTCCTATAACTACGAAAAGGGAGAGTTTACCCGCATCGACCTGACCGTTACGGTTGATAAGAAAGGAAAGAAAAAAGGGAAAGCCGTTCAACTGAAAGGAAAAAAGATTTGGTCATTCAGTGAATATAATTTCAAGTTTATGACGGAATAAGCAAATACTCTTTCCATATCACAGATGTATTTCTTTTGTTTCACAGTTGGATTCCGTTTGTATCACAGTTGAGTTTCTTTTGTTTCACAGCTGTGATATGAATAAAGAATTGGAGTTTATCCACCATGCTGGCGGGTAAATCATACTGTGACCGGGCTAATTGACTGTATCAGAAACATAATTTTATATGAAACTAAGCAAAACAATTTCACTAACACTACTTTCTTTAACTCTGGGAAGCTATCTGCATGCGCAGGATATTCAATCGTTGGCAGGAACCTGGCAGTTCAGTCTCGACCCTGCCGATCAGGGGATGAAAGAAAACTGGCAAGACCGTTCGTTTGATAAAACGATTGCCTTGCCGGGAACAACCGATGAAGCGCAATATGGCGAGAAGACGTCCGGTTCCGATTTCGGTATCTTGACCCGTGCTTATAAATACTACGGTCCGGCCTGGTATTCGAGAGAAATTGAAATTCCATCCGAATGGAACGGAAAACGCATTCGGATGGAACTGGAACGAGTCTTATGGGAGTCACGTGTTTTTGTGGATGGAAAGGAGGTGTCCGTGCAGGATGCTTTGTCTACTCCCCATTACCATGATCTCGGTTATCTATCCCCTGGTAAGCATCGTTTGACTATTCGTATCAATAATGATCTGATCTATAATATTGGCGATAAAGGTCATGTCTATACGGAATATACGCAAAGTATTTGGAACGGAGCTGTCGGACGTCTGCAACTGAAGGCGATCGAGCCGGTTCATTTCTCTAATCCGCAGGTGTTTACCAAGGTTTCTCCCTGTTCCCTGCAACTGATGGATACCTTGATGAATACTTCCCCTAAAAAGGTCGATGCACATATAACCTGGCAACTGACCGAGCGTGGGAGTGGAACGGTAGTTTTTACGGAAACAACCGAACAGCCGCTGCAGAAGGGAGCGAACGTACTGAATTTTAAAGCATCTATGCCGCAGGGTATCAAGCTATGGAATGATGTCACTCCCCATTTGTATCAGTTGAAAGTTACCATACGGGATAAAAAGAAAATATACGATACCCGTGAAATTGAGTTCGGTTTCCGGGAAGTGACAACATCCAAATCAAAAATTCTTATCAACGGAAAACCTGTTTTTCTGCGTGGTAATCTCGATTGCGTGCATTTTCCGCTGACGGGTTATCCGTCTTGTAAGGTAGAAGATTGGGAAAAGATTTTCCGTATTTATAAAGACTATGGTCTGAACCATGTCCGTTTTCATTCCTGGTGTCCTCCGGAAGCAGCTTTTATCGCGGCTGACCGGATCGGTATTTATATCCAGGCAGAAACGATTTGGATCGACTGGTGGATGTCTGTCGAGCAGAAAGAACGAAAAGAGATGGATACCAAAGGCCATCCGCAGGGATTGGGTAAGAATCCTTCGGCTGACCGGTATGTGCAGCAGGAATTAACCCGTATGATCGATGCTTACGGCAACCATCCGTCTTTCATTATGCAATGTATCGGTAACGAGTTGGGTAACTCTGATTTCGAAGTGATGGAGTCGTGGATGAAACCCTTGAAAGAAAAAGACTCGCGCCGCCTGTATGCAACTTCAACGGCTCGTAAGATCATGCCGCTCGATCAATATATGGTCACTCATTATATGGACGGACTGGGCGGAACCCGCGGTCTTCGGGGCGGTGCTTCTACCGCCTGGGACTTTGAAGATGTGTATTCACGTTCGGACATCCCTATTCTTTCGCATGAGATCGGGCAATGGCCGGTTTATCCGAAATGGGAGGAGATAAAGAAATATACAGGTGTACTGAAAGCCCGTAACTTCGAAGAGTTCCGCGAACAGGCACGCAAAAACAGGATCGAGGAACAGAATGAGGAATTTGTCGCAGCTTCCGGTGCCCTGAACCAGATCATGTACAAATATGAAATAGAATCCTTCCTTCGTACGCCTTCCTGTGCCGGTATCCAGTTGCTTAGCATGCAGGATTATCAGGGGCAGGGCGAAGCGTTGATCGGTTGGCTGGATGTTTTTTATGATAGCAAAGGCATTACAACGCCTGAACAGTTCCGTGCGCACCATGATACGACAGTTCCTTTGTTACGTATGCCTAAATATGTATGGGAAAACAACGAACCTTTTACGGCTGAAATGCAGTTGGCACATTACGGAACCGAAGATTTGCAGGAGGGGCTTTACTGGAAGATTAAAGATGAAAACAGTAATCTGGTCGCTTCCGGAAAGACTGCATCCCGCCGTTGGCCCGTAGGTACTTCCGAACTGGGAGGTAAAATAAATTGTGATCTTTCTTCTATCTCTGCCGCTCAAAAACTGACGGTTGAAGTCGGTTTGCAGGGACGGTCCATCGTTAACCGTTGGAATATCTGGGTTTATCCGTCTGCAAAATCTTCGGGCAAACCTGTTGTGGCCGAAGATGTGTATGTCACCGACCGGATGGATGCGGAATGCCTGAAACGTTTGGAAAAAGGAGAGAAGGTTCTTTTGCAGGCGTCTGCTTTAGGGACGGAAGAAACCTGCGATAAGATTAGTTTTTATCCTTTATATTGGTCGCTGACTTTCTTCCCCGGGCAGGGTAAGAATACGATCGGTATGATTGTTCGCGATAAACATCCGTTGTTTGCCCAGTTCCCGACCGATTCACATAGCGACTGGCAGTGGCAATCCGTTTATAAAGATGCCCGTGCCTTCTATATAAACGACTATCCGGAAAGTTATAAGCCGATTGCGCAGCCGGTCGATGATTTCCACCGGAATAATAAGCTGGCCTCTATCTTTGAGTTGAAAGTAGGAAAAGGAAAATTGCTTGTCTGCGGCTTTGACCTGAAAGATGAAAAGAATCCGGCTGCACGCCAGTTGAAGAACAGCATCCTGCATTATATGAGTTCGGACGATTTTGATCCTTCGTATGAAAAGGATATTGCCTCTTTGCGGAAAATACTGACTTATGTCGAACCTCTGAAGAGCACTGTTACCGGTGAGTTTAGCAATGCTTTGTTGTATATAGACTGTGCAGCTCCGGATAAAACCTTTGCCAATAAGAAGACAACATACGAGATAACTCCGGACTGGCAGGCAAAGGAGATGGAGTTGACGATCCAATGTCCTCCGGGAATCATCGGTTCCTTATATGTTTGTTTTGCCGATAAGGATAAGAAAGGACGCACGGGACATCTTGTCTTCGAAGGTCGTGACTACGAATTGGTAAAACAAGAGAATGAAGAGTCATGGATTAAACTTCATATTATGCGTGAAGATTCGAACGACGGAATACTTCGTTTGAAGGCTAAGTTGAAGAACGGTCCTGATCTGGTTATTTCAAAAGTGGCTATCGTAGAGGAATAACCGGCAATAGAAGACGTCGGTTCTTTGTAAAATTAGGGAATCTTTTTGCAGAATCCGATATGGATATAAAGAAAGGAGGAAGTATATTTCTTTTATATATTTCCTCTTTTTATCTTTGTATATAAGTGAAAAACAGATATTATGAAGAAAAACTTATTAGTAACATTAAGTGTATGGCTACTGACGTCCTGCAATGCAGGAATCGATCTTCCGGTCAGACCGTCGGATAGTGATTTACAATTTTCCAGTCTGGCAACTACCTGGGATGAAGGGATGCCACTAGGAAATGCAACGGTCGGTGCCCTGGTATGGCAGCGGGATTCGGCATTACGTTTATCCCTGGACAGGACAGACCTTTGGGATTTGCGTCCGATGGATAGTATCTCCGGTCCGAATAACCGGTTTGCCTGGGTTCGTGAACAAGTGAAGAAAAAGGATTATCTTCCGGTTCAGCAGAAATACGACCATCCGTATGACCGGCAACCGGCTCCGTCCAAAATACCGGGGGCGGCACTAGAATTCTCTTTGGAAGAACTGGGTTCTCCCTCCGATGTCCGTCTTTATTTGAATGACGCGCTTTGTGAAGCGACGTGGGATAACGGAACCACGTTGAAAACTTTTGTTCATGCCACCGAACCGGTCGGTTGGTTTGTTTTCGAGAATTTACCCTCGTCAATAACTCCTACCTTAATTTCTCCCAAATACAGTACAGGAGGAGATAAAGCCGGTAATTCTGTAGAAGGGCAGGATTTGCGTCGTCTAGGTTATAAACAAGGTACTATTGATGAAGATGCGAATCAGATAGCCTATCATCAGGAAGGCTGGAATGGTTTTTCGTATGATGTGAATGTTCGTTGGGAGCAGAAAGGAAAGACGCTGTATGGTGTCTGGAGTGTGACTTCTTCATTGGAATCCGATAAGGCAACTGAAAAGACACAGGAAGCCATGACACGCGGAGTGAATCAGGATTATCAGTCTCATCTGAATTTCTGGAAGAACTATTGGGCACAGTCATCCGTCACACTTCCGGATCCTGTTTTACAGAAACAATATGATAATGAAATGTATAAATATGGTTCTGCCACTCGCGAAAACTCTTATCCCATCTCTTTACAGGCCGTATGGACTGCCGATAACGGTAAACTCCCGCCCTGGAAAGGTGATTATCATCATGACCTGAATACTCAACTCAGCTACTGGCCGACTTATACCGGCAACCATCTGACGGAAGGTCTGGGTTATCTGAATACGCTTTGGAATCAGCGGGATGTCTATAAGGAATATACCCGCCAGTATTTTGAAACGGATGGAATGAATGTCCCCGGTGTATGTACGTTGTTAGGTGTTCCGATGGGTGGATGGATTCAATATTCCATGTCGCAGACGGCCGGAGCTTGGCTGGCACAGCATTTTTATCTTCACTGGAAATATTCGATGGACCGTGATTTCCTGAAAGACCGTGCTTATCCTTTCCTGAAAGATGTGGCTACATACCTGGAACAAATATCCGTGGTGGATGCTCAGAGTGTTCGTAAACTGACCATGAGTTCCAGTCCTGAGATATACGATAACTCGATCAACGCCTGGTTTAAGGATATGACAAACTATGATCTGGCTTTGATGAAGTTCGCTTTCAGTGCCGCATCTGAACTTGCCGGGGAATTAGAGATTCCGGAAGAGGCGGCTCATTGGAAAAAACTGAATGAACAACTGCCGGAACTGGATGTGGATAAGGATGGTGCCTTGACGTTTGCCAAAGGTTTCTCATACGATCAGTCCCACCGTCATTTCTCTCATGCGATGGCTATCCATCCATTGGGTTTGCTGGATTGGAGCCAGGGTGAAAAGTCACAACAGATCATTAAAGCTACGATAAAGAAGTTGCAGGATTATGGTCCCGATTACTGGACCGGTTATTCATACAGTTGGTTTGGTAATATGAAAGCCCGTGCATTTGACGGTGATGGCGCTGCCCGGGAATTGCGTACATTTGCTGAATGTTTTTGCTTGCGTAATACATTTCATGCCAACGGCGACCAGACAAAAACAGGAAAATCCAGATTCACATACCGTCCGTTTACCCTGGAAGGTAACTTTGCCTTCGCTGCCGGTATCCAGGAAATGCTTTTGCAAAGCCATACCGGAATCATCCGTGTATTCCCGGCAATCCCTTCCGACTGGTCGAATGTATCTTTTGATAACCTTCGTGCCATGGGTGCTTTCCTTATCTCTGCCGAAAAACAAAACGGAAAGATCACCAAACTTCGCATCTATCCTGAACAGGGCGGAACATTACGTCTCGCTTCTCCGTTCGGAACAGACGAAGCAGTAGTAACGGGTAATGCCGGAGATGTAACGAACGAGGATGGCATATTATCGTTTGAAACCCGTAAAGGTGAATGGGTGGATATAAAGCCGGCAGGTTAAGTTTTGAAATAGGTACATGTCAATAAAAGTAACGGGAAGTGTTCGCAGCACTTCCCGTTTTTGTTTTGTGACAGATCATGTTACAGATATATTGTCAATCAAAACTGCGTGCAAAGATATAACTTATGTAATATAAATATGTTAAAATGGTTTTTTCATTATAGGGAAATGGTGAATCTTTACTCGTTATTATCAAGAGACGAACATTATAGGTAAGAGGTTCGAGAATATTGCAGAATGAGAGATACTTATTTTATTTCAGAAATTATGTTGATAAGGATTGCTTCCGGAGACAGGGATGCTTTCCGCTCTTTTTATGATATAATCTATCCACAGGTATATCGGTTTATCCATTATTTTTTACCTAATAAGGCGGACTGTGAGGAAGTCGTTTCCGATGTCTTTTTTATATTCTGGAAAGAGAGAAATTCCCTGCTTGACATAAAGGATCTGAAAGCCTGGATTTATATTGTTTGCCGGAATGAGGCTTATCATTATCTGAAACAAAAAGAGAAAAATTCGAATATCTCCATCGATGATATGCCTGTAGAACTACTGATCGATAGAAACAACGTGGAAGGAGAGATGATAGAAGAGGAAATGCTTGATGTTTATAACGGTGCTGTTTCCGAATTGCCCGAACGATGTAAACTTGTTTTTTTAATGATCAGGGAAGAACGTTTAAAACATAAGGAAGTTGCCCGGATTCTATCGATTACGGAAGGAACGGTTGAGCAGCAAATGAATATTGCTATTCGTAAAATTGTGGAAACGGTCAAGAAGTACTATCCTTCTTTGAGTTTTAATGATAAAAAAAGTGAAAAACAAAAATATCTCTATAGGTGAAAAACGGAGGAATACTCTTTATAAACAGAGATATGATAGATTATAAGGATTAATGAAAAATAAGAGATCATGACTTTAAAAGAAGTTGATGAAAATAAAGAGGTAGTAGATGAAGTATGTAAGGAAGTATTTCGGGTATTGAATGCTTTAAAACATCCGGATGTATCAGAACAGGTAAATGATAGTAAAGAATTTGTTTTTGAACGTGTTAATGATAAAATAAAGACGGATTCCATACTGACTTCCCGGATGAACGGAAAACGTGTTAACATACGCTTTTTAGTAGCTGCCGGAATTGCTTTATTGTTACTCATGTCTGTTAGTGCGGCTTATCATCTCGGTCATAAGTCCGGACAGGAGTTAAAGGCTAATCTATATGCGGAAACAGTGACTCCGTTAGGTGTGACGACTAAAATAACGCTGCCGGATGGAACTGTTGTTACTTTAAACGGAGGATCAAAGTTAACCTATCCGACATTATTTGCAGGAAAGGAGAGATGTGTCAGTCTGTCCGGGGAGGGGTTCTTTGAAGTGGCGAAAGATGCTGAACATCCGTTTCTTGTGAATGCCGATAATTTGTCGGTTAAGGTTTTAGGTACGAAGTTTGGTTTTAAATCCTATAAAGATGATAATCAGACTATTGTGACACTGAAAGAGGGTTTGGTAAAGGCAATGCCATCAAATAAAGAAGCGGTAAACGGCATTGTTCTGCGACCTAATCAACAATTGGTATTGGATAATCGGACCGGTGAATTTCAATGTAGGAATGTGAATACAGCTGAATATCTGTCCTGGAAAGAAGGGGTGTTGTATTTCAGAGATACGACATTGGATGAAATAGCTAAAATACTGGAACGCAAATTCAACGTGAAAATATTGATTGCTTCCGAATCTCTTAAAAATGATCGTTATTTTGCCCATTTCGGTTATAATGAAAATTTGGAACAAATATTGACCTTATTGTCCCACAAGCGTTTTTGGAAATATGAAAAGAAAAATGGTACCATCGAAATAAGAAAGAAATACTAATTAAATACTGTTGCCTATGATAAAATGAAAAATCATTACCACCTGCTTTTTATTTATTCGCAGTAAATATGAGGCAGTATCAGGATCCTTGATATAGGATCAGAGAGATCATGTTACAGAGTTTATTGTTAATTAAAATTGGTTCATTATGAAAAATAACACAGGTACCGGTCGGGGAAAACCCGGGTACCGAAAGACAATTATAGCCATGAGAAACATATTTATTCTCTTATTTTTTCTATCTTATAATATGTTTGCAGCTCCAGGTTATTCCCAGACTACTCGTTTTAATTTGAATATAAATAATAAGACGTTAGAAAGTGTTTTTAATGAGATAGAAAAGAATTCGGAATTTTCGGTCATTCTGAAAAGTAGTGAGGTGAATTTGAAGGAAAGGGTTTCGGTACAGGTCCACCAGCAAACAGTAGGAACTATCTTGAATCAGGTATTGAAAAATCAAGGATTACAATACGAGATTAAAGATAAGCATATTATTATTTACAAACCGGAAGATAATAATATTGTTAATCAGCAGGCAAAAAAGGTAATTACCGGTACGGTTGTAGATGAAACCGGACAGCCTGTGATAGGGGCTAATGTGGTTGAAAAAGGAACAACCAACGGTTCTATCACGGATATGGATGGAAAGTTCACACTTTCGGTATCGCAGGGTACTATTCTTGAAGTTTCCTATATAGGTTATCTGACTATGGAAATCCCGGTTCAGAACAGGGAGGTTCTGAATATAGCATTGAAAGAAGATACGCAAAGGCTGGATGAAGTGGTAGTGGTCGGTTTCGGTACGCAGAAAAAGATCAACTTAACGGGATCTGTATCGTCTGTCAGTGCAAAAGAACTGGAAGAACGGCCGCAGCCGAATGTTCAGAATATGATTCAGGGGAAAATCCCCGGCTTGCAGATTGTAAGTAATTCGGCTCAACCGGGGCGTGATAGCGGAAATATTACCATTCGTGGGAAAGGGTCGTTTGGTGCCAGTTCCGATCCGCTGATACTGGTCGATGGGATTATAGGATCTCTAAGTGCATTGGCTCCGGATGATATAGAATCCATCAGTGTTTTAAAGGATGCTGCGTCTGCTGCTATTTATGGTGCCCGGGCGGCTAACGGCGTTATTCTGGTAACCACGAAAAAGGGGAAATCAGGAAAGGCACAAGTCTCTTATAGTTTTAATTATGGCTGGCAACAAGCGACTAGCCTGAGCGATCAGGTCTGGGAATCGGCTACTTATATGAAAATGTATAACCAGATGGCTGACCGTATGGGAGGGAAGGTGAAGTATTCCCAAGAAATGATTGATAAATATAGTGATCCTAATCGGGATATGAACCTGTATCCGGATTATAACTGGATGGAGGAAACCTTCAAAACCGGTTCAAACATGACGCACAACATCAATGTAAGCGGTGGTACGGAAAAGGTGACCTATAATGTCTCTCTTGGATATTTAAAGCAGGAAGGTCTGCTGCCGGGGCATGATTACAAGCGATATACCGGTCTGATGAATCTGGAAGCACAGGTGCATGAACGGATAAAGATCGGGGCAACCAGTAATTTTTATAATGGCAAACTGGATGAACCATACTATACGAATGATGGATTAGTCCTGATGATCCTTCAGTCACGTCCAATGACAAAACCTTATTTGCCGGATGGAAGCGGTCGTTATTCGTATCTGAATATGCCGGAGAGTTATGGTGGCGAATGGCTGAACCGAAATCCTGTCTGGGCAATGAACGAGACTTCCCGGAAGGTGGAGAACTGGATTGCCAATGCGCAGGCTTATGCCATTGTTGATTTTATTAAAAAGGATAATATGCAGTTGAACTGGACGACTAAGGCTGGTTTTCGTTATGCCGACCAGTTCCTGAATACGCATTATCCGGCCCATCCTGAAGGCTATTATTACCTGAAAGAATCTGACTATAAACCGGGAGGAGCAGATGAACACATGTATGCTGTTGATTTTTTCCCGGAGAAAGGTGTATCCAACCGGGATCAAAGGGAGTTTTATCGTATGTTTTATACAACCTTGGGATATTCCTGGGATATAACGAACGATCATAGCATAGAGGCTCTATTGGGTTATCAGGAAGAGGCTCAGAGCGCACGGACGCTGGAAGGCAAGCGTGAGAACTATCCTTCAGATTCGATGACGGAAATCAATGGCGGTTCCACGGCCGGACAGACTTTATCCGGAGGACTTGCCGAATATTCATTGCGTTCTCTTTTCGGACGTTTGAATTACTCTTATAAAGGGAAGTATCTGGCGGAGGCTAATTTCCGTTATGATGGAACCAGTAGGATTCATACAGATAATCGTTGGGGTATTTTCCCTTCCTTCTCTGGTGCGTGGAGAATTTCAGAGGAATCATTTGTCAAAGATAATATTAACTGGATGGATAATTTAAAACTTCGTCTTTCCTGGGGTAAACTGGGGAATTCGGAAATTGGTAATTATCCTTATCAGGAGGTTTATTCCAGTACTGCTTATATTTTTGACGGAGCGGTGCAGCAGGCTGTGATACAAAAAGATCTGAAGGACAGATCCTTGAAGTGGGAAACAACGACTGTGACGGATGTCGGAATGGATGTTACATTAGGCAACGGCCTGTTTTCTGCAACGATCGACTGGTACAATAAAATAACTGATGGTATTTTATCGCAAGCTGCTATTCCGCTGAGTGTGGGGATGGGAGCTCCGACAATTAATTACGGAAAATTGCGAAACCGTGGTTTTGAATTGGAATTCGGACATCAGAACAGGATTGGCGAATTTACTTACGGAGCAGGCTTTATGGCTTCCATAAATAAGAATGAGGTATTGGAATTAAGAGCTCCTTCTTATGGCAGTTATATTTATGAAGTAGGAAAACCGTATGGAGAACATTATCTATATATCTGGGACGGAATATTCCAGTCGGAAGAAGATATAGCCAACTCACCGGACCATCCGAATAATCCAAAACCGGGAGACATCAAGTTTAAGGATTTGAATAATGACGGAGTAATCGATGGAAAAGACAGGACAATGGTAGAAGGTGTCTATCCTAAAATGTTATATTCGTTTAACTTTAATGTCGGCTATAAGAATTGGGATTTGTCGGTATTCTTCCAGGGAATAACCCGCCGCAAGATATGGACGGACTTCTTTGGCGATGCCCCGTTTGCACAGGGAGCTCCTCCATCTTCACGATTCCTGGATGCATGGACTCCGGAAAATACGGATACCAATGTTCCGGCACTTTATACGCATGGTTATGCACCGATGACGGGATTACGTTCCACTTATAATCTAAAAGATGCCGCTTACCTGAGATTGAAGAATATTCAATTAGGATATAATCTGCCGCAATCATTATTGAATAAAGTTGGTATTGATTTTCTGAGGGTATATTTCTCGGGAGAGAATCTTTTCACCTTTACGAAGTATCCTGATTTTGATCCGGAACGGGCGGGAGATGGCTGGCATGCCCAGTATCCTCATGCGAAAACCTTCTCACTTGGATTAAATCTTAAATTTTAAAACTTAAAAAAAACAACCATGAAAAAGAATCTGATATATATGCTTCTTACATGTTTGCTGTTTACCATGCTTGCATGTAACGATATGGATCTGTTTCCTCAGGACCAGTTAGGACCGGATAATTTCTGGAAAACCGAACTCGATATTCAAAGCGGAATTACTGGTGTTTATACCAAACTCAAAGGAGGATCGATGAGTTGGAGCCGCTACGGACTGGATAATATTACAGATAATTCTTACTCTTGGACAACCTGGAGCGGAATAGCCAGTATCCAGAGTGGATCGATAGAAGCGACGACCGGTGGAATTATCAGTGATAATTATAAAGCCGGATATGAAGGCGTTGCAGCGTGTAATAATTTTATGAAGAATTTCCCGATAGCGAAAGAGAATGCCAAGTTGAGTGAGGAAAAGGCAAATGCTTATGAAGCCGAAGTTCGTTTTCTAAGAGCTTTTTTCTATTTCGAGTTAGTCCGTTTTTATGGTGATGTACCTTTGTATAAGGAGGCGATAGCCTCGGTGGAGGCTTCTAAAGTAAAGCAAAGTCCGGCTTCAGAGGTATATGATTTTATCTATCAGGATATTAATTTTGCCGTAGAAAATTTACCGGACATTGCTTATGGCAGCGGACATGCAGTAAAAGGGTCCGCCCAGGCTTTAAAGGCAAGGATTGCTTTATTTCAGGGCGATTGGAAAACGGTAGAAAACATTACCCGGGAATTGATTCAGTCCGGCCAATATCGTCTGGCAGATACTTATCAGTCTATTTTTATAAAAAGAGAAGGACAGAAGGATAACCCGGAAATTATTTTTTCCATTACCTACCTGAACCCGGATTACCGGCATGATGCAGAGATGGTTTATTATTATCAGAATGAAATCGCTCCAATGGACGATCTGATGAAATGTTATAATGAGAATGATGAACGTCTAAAAGAATGGTATGTTTTTACAGGCATAGGTGAGAAAACATTTATCAATCCTTTTGGAGAAGAAGCATCGACAGAACAGGCTCCTTTGACAGGATGGATCTTACTGAAACATATGGATAAATACAAAAAGGAAACTTACACATATACAAATTATGATTTCCGGACAGATAATGATGTTGTTATTCTCCGTTACGCAGATGTTTATCTGATGTATATAGAGGCAATGATGGAGCAAGGGAATGGTACTACATCAGATGCTTTGGCTGTCAAGTGCATGAACGAAATCCGGGAAAGAGCCGGCTTGAGTTCTGTAACATCTGTAACCCGTGATGAACTACGGCTGGAAAGAAGACGTGAATTGGCTTTCGAAGGATTACGCCATTTTGACTTAATCCGGTGGAAGACAGCAAAAGAGGTAATGAATTCTTTGGTAACTCCGGCAGGAAAATGTACATTTGAGGACCATATGTATGTGTGGCCATTTCCGCTTAGTGAGATGGATGTTAATCCTCAATTGGATCAGAAATCCGGCTATAAATAATTGATAAATATATTATGGGAAACACTTTTATAAAAGTTATCCGGTACCTATTACCGGTAGCATTATTATCTTGTGCCGGAGGTCAACCTCCGGCAAAGAATCTATCTTCTACCATCCTTTATATGGACCAGCCTGCCGCCTCCTGGTATGAAGCGACTCCTATAGGCAACGGGCGTTTGGGTGGGATGGTTTATGGGGGAGTAACCAAAGATACCATCCGTACAAACGACGATACGTTTTGGAGTGGCGAACCACGGGATTTGCAGCGGCCGGGAGCTTATAAATGTCTTCCGGAAATACGAAAATTACTATTGGAAGAAAAGAACCTGGAGGCTCAAGAACTGATCGATAAACATATGCTCGGCCCCTGGAACCAGAATTATATGCCTTTAGCCGATATTCTGCTGGAATGGCCTGGTGATGGAAATGTCTCCGGATATAGAAGAGAGTTGGACCTGAACCGGGGAGTTGTCACGATTACATATACGCAGAATGGAGTTAATTATAAACGGGAACTGTTTGCTTCATATCCCGACCAGGCTCTTGTTATGAATATCTCTGCAGATAAGGAGAACGCTGTTGAGTTTATCGCTGGCCTGGGTAGTCAGATCAATAACCAGACAAAGGTGGAAGGTGATCAGATTGTAATCAACGGGCAGGCTCCCTGGCATACCGATCCTAATTATACAGGCGTTCATCCTCCGGTATATAAGGAAGGGAAAGGCATGCGTTTTGAAGGTCGGTTATTAGTAAAGCAGGAGGGAGGAACGATTTCTGCCCAAGATGATAAATTGCATGTAAAAGATGCGGCATCTGCCACTATTACTTTTGTTGCAGCCACCAGCTTTAATGGTTTCGATAAAGATCCTGCTGTAAATGGGAGAGATGAAAAAGCAATATGCAAAAAATATCTTTCCTCTCTGGAAACAAAGAAATACCCTGATTTATATAAGGCGCATCTGGCAGATTACTCTTCCCTGTTCGGACGGGTAAGTATCGATTTGGGTGAATCTCCGGAATCAAATTTACCGATTAACCAGCGAATAAAAAATTATAAACCCAGCATGGACCCGGCCCTTACTGCTTTGTATTTCCAGTTCGGACGCTATCTGCTTATCTCGGCTTCACGGCCAGGTTCACAGCCGGCAAACTTACAAGGTATCTGGAATCAGGACATGCAACCCGCCTGGAGTGCAAACTGGACGATCAATTGCAATGCGGAGATTAATTACTGGCCGGCTGAGATCACCAATCTTTCCGAATGCCATTTCCCGATGTTCGATATGATCCGGGAGACATCTGTCGACGGTGCCAGGACAGCCAAGAACCTGTATAACTCCCGTGGATGGATTGCCCATCATAATCTCGATATATGGCGTACGACCTGGATGGTTGGAGGAACCGGATTATATTCCTTGTTTCAGGTAGGAGGTGCCTGGCTTTGCCAGCATATCTGGGAACATTATCTGTTTACTCTGGATAAGGATTTCCTTCACAATCACTATGATTTATTAAAGAGTGCTTCCATCTTTTATCTGGATAACTTGCAAACGGACCGGGATGGGTATCTGGTAACGAGTCCATCCGAATCTTTTGAGAATGGTTATATCAAACCAAATGGCGAGAAGGGATGGGCCTGTATCGGTTCCGCTCAGGATATGCAGATCATTCGTGCTTTGTTTGAAAACACGATGAATGCTGCTGAAATTCTGAATGACGGAGCTTTTAAAGAAGAAGTGGCAAAGGCATATGCTAAACTGCCTCCGATGAAGATCAGTCCAAGAACAGGACAACTACAGGAATGGAATGACGATTGGGAACCTTCCAATCCGGCCAGCGGACAGGTCGGGCATGGTTGGGCATTTGCCGTAGGAAGTCAAATAACGCTGCGCGGGACACCTGAACTGGCTCAGGCTTTCAGAAAAACGATAGAATACCGACGTCCGGGTTATTCTTATAACAGTGGTAGCTGGACAGGATCATTCCCGGCTGTTTACTGGGCCCGTTTTGAAGAACCGGATAGTGTGCAACGTGTGATAGACCGTCATTTTGACCTGGCTTTATCTCCGAATTTGACTTGCGAATTTATGAAATCATGGCAAATAGATGGAAACTTAGGTATTACTACCGCCATTACCGAAATGCTTTTACAGAGTCATGCAGGGGAAATCAGCTTGTTACCAGCCTTACCTGCAAAATATCCGACAGGCTCTGTTACCGGATTGCGGGCACGTGGTGGGTATAAGGTCGATATTTTCTGGAAAGACGGAGTATTGACTAAAGCTGTGATTAAAGCGGACAGGACGAAGAAGGATAAAATTATACCAGTGCGTTATGCCGGCTTGGTGAAATCAGTTAAGTTGGCAAAAGGGCAGATCATCGTATTGAATAGTTCTTTGGAATAAATAGAACAGAAAGTGTATGGACCGGGCTGAGATTGAATGTCGTCTGACAAATCAATCACTCGCCCCGGTCCATACATTTTTTTGTTACATATTGTCTGGATTACATTTTGACATTTGGGATATTTTCTATAACTTGCCGTGATTTTTAATACTAAATCTGATTTGACTTAAACGAAAAATTAAGAATGTACAATAATTAAAACAATCATTTTATGAAATTCCAGAAAACACTATTCGGATGTTTAGTTGGCGTAGCTTTGTCTATGAATGTAAACGCCCAAGAAGTACAAGGATTTGTTCATGAACGTTCTACCGATTATGAATGGCCTACAGATCAACAGGTCTTGGATAAACTTGATAAATGGCAGGACCAGAAATTCGGTGTATTATTCCATTGGGGACTTTATTCGGTTCCGGGTATTGTAGAGTCATGGTCTATTTGTTCAGAGGATGTAGACTGGATTTCCCGTAAAAAGGATATGACCTATGATGAATACAAGAAGTGGTATTGGGGATTGAAGGAATCACTGAACCCGACACAGTTCAATCCGGACAAATGGGCTGATATTATGAAGGATGCCGGAATGAAATATATGATTTTTACAACCAAACACCATGATGGTTTCTGTATGTTTGATTCAAAATATACAGATTTTTCTATTGCAAACGGTCCTTTTGCCAATAACCCCAAAAAAGATGTAGCCCGTTATGTCTTTGACGCATTCCGTCAGAAGGATTTCATGATCGGGTGTTATTTCTCCAAACCGGACTGGCATTGCGAATGGTTTTGGAATCCTTATTTTGCAACTCCCAACCGCCGCCAGAATTATAAGATAGACCGTCATCCGGACTGGTGGAAAAATTACCAGGAATTTACCTATAACCAGATGGATGAACTGATGACTAATTATGGCAACTTCGATATCCTTTGGCTGGATGGCGGCTGGGTGACCGGTGGAGATGTCCATCTGGATAAATTATTGAACAAGGTACGTACTTCTACTCAACCCGGACTGATTTCCGTAGACCGTACTATCCGTGGAAAAAATGAAAATTATCAAACTCCGGAACGTAGTATTCCTGAGACTCAGTTGAATAATCCCTGGGAAAGTTGCATTACTTTGAGCAACGACTGGGGATGGGTTCCTAATGCTCCTTATAAATCACCGACGAAAGTTATCGGTCTGCTGGCTGAAATCACGGCTAAAGGCGGATGTCTGCTACTGGGTGTCGGTCCTACGCCGCAGGGTACTATTGAAGATGCTGTTGCAGAACGTTTGCATGTGATCGGTGACTGGCTGAGAGCCAATGGAAAGGCTATTTACAACACTCGTATCACTCCGGTTTATAATGATGGAAATGTTTGGTTTACAGCAGACAAGGGCGGCAAAACATTATATGCTGTTTATGCTTTGCCGGAAGGAGAGAATTTGCCTGAAACAATTGAATGGACTGGGAACATTCCGACAGGAAAAATGAAAATGCTGAAAGGTAACAAAACAGTGAAATATACCAGCAAGGACGGTAAGGTAAAAGTTATTCTTCCGAAAGGGTTGAAAAACGAACCGGTTGCTTTGCAGTTCACTTTGAAGAGATAATAAATGAAATAAAATAACACATGTTATATGAGTAAAACAACTTCTTTAATTATCGGGCTTATCGCCTTTGCAGGACATGCAATGGCACAACAATCGTTATACAAACAGGCTACGGCTCCTGTTGAAGATAGAGTAAAAGATCTTATAGGGCGTATGACGGTTGAAGAAAAAGTCGGCCAGTTATGTTGTCCGCTGGGTTGGGAAATGTATACCAAAACGACAAATGGCGTTGTTGCTTCCGACCTTTATAAAGAACGGATGAAGACAATGCCTATCGGTTCATTCTGGGCAGTCCTTCGAGCCGATCCCTGGACACAAAAAACGTTGGAGACAGGATTGAATCCGGAACTGTCAGCTAAAGCATTAAATGCCTTACAAAAATATGCCGTAGAAGAAACCCGCCTGGGAATCCCTGTCCTATTCGCAGAAGAATGTCCGCACGGACATATGGCAATTGGTACCACTGTCTTCCCGACATCTTTGTCGCAGGCAAGTACCTGGAATGCAGAGTTAATGCATCGGATGGGAGAGGCTATTGCCCTGGAAGCACGTTCACAGGGGGCAAACATCGGTTATGGTCCGGTGCTGGATATTGCCCGTGAACCCCGTTGGTCACGTATGGAAGAGACTTTCGGTGAAGATCCTGTGCTGACAACTCATCTGGGAGTTGCCTTTATGAAAGGTATGCAGGGTAAATCGCAGAATGACGGAAAGCATTTGTATTCTACCTTGAAACATTTTGCCGCTTATGGCATTCCTGAAGCCGGACATAACGGTGCACGTGCCAATGTCGGTATGCGTCAGTTATTTTCCGATTATCTGCCTCCTTTCAAGAAAGCAGTGGAAGAAGGAGTCGCAACAATTATGACTTCCTATAATACTATCGATGGCGTTCCCTGTACTTCTAATAAATATTTATTGACGGATGTTCTCCGTGATCAATGGGGTTTTAAAGGGTTCGTTTATTCGGATTTAACAAGTATCGAAGGTATTGTAGGGGCAAGAGTGGCGAAAGATAATAAGGAAGCTGCCGTTCTATCTTTAAAAGCTGGTCTTGATATGGACCTGGGAGGAAATGCTTATGGAAAGAATCTTCAGAAAGCCTTGGAAGAAGGTGCCATCACCATGGATGACCTCAACAGAGCGGTCGCTAATGTCCTCCGTCTGAAATTCCGCATGGGGTTGTTTGAGAATCCGTATGTTTCACCGGAACAGGCCAAACAGGTGGTACGTTCAAAAGCTCACAAGGAACTGGCTCGCGAAGTTGCCCGTGAAGGGATTGTTTTATTAAAAAATGAAGGTGTATTGCCTCTGAAGAAAAATATCGGAAGCATTGCCGTGATCGGTCCGAATGCGGATATGATGTATAACCAGTTGGGTGACTATACGGCTCCTCAGGAACGTGAAGAGATTGTTACGGTACTGGATGGCATACGAAAAGCCGTTTCTCCTTCAACGAAAGTGAATTACGTAAAAGGCTGTGCAATCCGTGATGTAACGACCAGTAATATCCCGGCGGCGGTGGAAGCTGCCCGTGCTGCCGATGCGGTTGTTTTGGTTGTTGGTGGTTCGAGTGCCCGCGATTTCAAGACAAAATATATAGGTACAGGTGCAGCAGATGTTTCTAACGACGGAAACCAACTCCTGTCAGATATGGATTGTGGCGAAGGATATGACCGTAGCACATTGCGTTTGCTGGGCGATCAGGAAAAACTCCTGGAGGCGGTAGCTGCCACAGGTAAACCATTGGTTGTTATTTATATCCAGGGACGTACATTAAATATGAACCTGGCTTCGGAAAAGGCACAGGCGTTGCTTACTGCCTGGTATCCGGGTGAACAGGGTGGGGCAGCTATAGCAGATGTTTTGTTTGGCGATTATAATCCTGCCGGGCGTTTGCCTGTATCCGTACCCCGTAGCGAAGGTCAGTTACCCTTATTCTATTCACAGGGAAAACAGCGTGCCTATGTCGAAGAAGAAGGAACGCCTCTTTATGCATTTGGCTATGGATTAAGCTATACTAAGTTTGATTACAGTCAATTGGAGTTGCAGAAAGGTAATGGAAAAGATGTCTTGCAAACAGTCAGTTGTACGGTTACCAATACCGGAGACTGTGACGGGGAGGAAGTTGTCCAGCTTTACATCTGTGATAAAGTAGCCTCTGTTTCCCAGTCCCCAATCCTGTTAAAGGCTTTCGAACGTATCTCCCTGAAGAAAGGCGAAAGCAAGAAAGTTACTTTCACATTGGGTGAAGAAGAACTGTCTCTTTATAATATGGAAATGAAACAGGTGGTAGAACCGGGAGACTTCAAAGTCATGGTTGGAGCAGCTTCAGATGATATCCGGTTGGAAGGAGAGTTTACATTGTAATAGAAGTTTCTATATCTAAAAGAAAAGGCTGGATTCGATGTGAGTCCAGCCTTTTTTGTGTTATATACTAAGTATATTTTCAATATCTTTGATTACATTTTTCCCTTTAGTTCCTAAATTGGAACATTTTTGGAGAATCCGTTCCGTATTTAAAAGTTCTTACCACAAGCATTATACTTACTGATAATGAGATCATAACTTACTTTGTAATCGTAAATCTTTTATGAATTAAAGTATTATGTAAAGTAGTTTTCACTAAACATTATTATTATGGAAAACAAGAAAATGTGTGTTTGGAAACGAGGGGGATACTTTTTTATTGCGACTTTATTAGGAGCGGGTCCTTTCTCAAGTCATGTTTATGCCGGAACTGATCATGATCAGTTCAACTCGGTCACTACCGAGTTGAATAATGGTTTAAATCAGAAAAAAGGAAAAAAAGTTACAGGAACGATTATCGATGAAACCGGCGAACCTGTTATTGGAGCTAATGTAGTACAAAAAGGTACTACTAATGGAAGTATAACAGATATAGACGGGCGATTCTCTTTGGAAATTCCGGAAGATGCTATTCTGGAAATATCTTATATCGGCTATCTGACCCAGTCTATTCCGGTGAAGAATAAATCTTCTTTACAAATCACTCTCCGGGAAGATACTCAAAAATTGGATGAGGTGATTGTTGTTGGATATGGTTCAACTAGTGTCCGAAAAAATACGGCTGCCTTGGCTACAGTAGATAACACGAAGGTACTCGAAGTTCCTTTTTCGGACATGGGATCGAGTTTGCAAGGACGTGTACCAGGTGTAATTGTACAGCAGGGATCGGCTGAGCCGGGGCAGAATGGAGCCAGTGTTTCTATACGTGGTAATGGAGATCCATTATATGTGATTGACGGATTTGTTTCTTCGAGCGGCCGTTTTATGGCACTGAATAAATCGGATATCGAATCGATGACCGTATTGAAAGATGCAGCCTCTACTGCTGTTTATGGTATGAATGCCGGTAATGGTGTAGTTGTAGTCACTACTAAACAGGGGAAAGCCGGAAAGTTGAATGTAAATTATCAGGCTAATTTCGCATTCAATACACCGTCTTATCCGGCGGAGCGTTTGAATGCATATGAATATGCAACGGCCATTAATAAATTAAATCAATCTTTGGGTAATGGTCTCAATTCGTTCAGAACGCAGGAAGAGATGGCAGAGATTGAAGCGAATCTGGGTTCATACACAAACTGGGAAAATGCGTTATTACGTAATTATACACCTCAGAATGAACATACGGTATCTATTAGTGGAGGTAATGATAGGCTGAAATATTTTGGTAGTCTGAATTATCTGGGACAAAAAGGTATTTATAAATCGGATAAGTTAAATTATGACCGTTATAATTACCGGACCAATGTAAGCAGTAATTTCGATGAAATAGGTTTAACAGTCGGTTTGAATGTCAATGGAACGGTAAAAGACGAACTATATCCCAGCGCCAGTGCATATACTCTCTATTCCCGCCTGAAGGACAGGACACCTTTTGAGAAACCGTATAATGAGGACGGCACAGTCTCCAATCAATTTGATAACCCAGCCTTACAACTCGATGGTCCGGGTGAAATCAAATATCGTACCGTTTATAATCAATTGGCTGTAAATCTAGAGTGGGCAGTACCTTGGGTAAAAGGCTTGAAGTTTGGTTTTGACGGAAATTATAATATCGAGAGTCAGGACAGGGCAGACTGGTACGAAAATGCCACTTATTATGATGCAGATGGGAATGCCACCTTTGAAGATCCTTCCAATATCAGTATGACTCGTTCTTCTTATCAGCACAACCGATATGATTTCAATGTGCGTGCCGATTATAAGAACACCTTTAATGAAAAACATAATGTACTGGTAACTTTAGTGCACAACCGTCAGTATTATCATGGGACATCTCTTTCTGCCAGTTCGAATACCTTCTATCTGTCGACGATACATCAGATACAAAACGGAGATGCTGCCAGTATTACGGCAAGCAACAAAGAAAGTAAACAGACCTCGATGGGATATGTAGGCCGTCTTCGTTATGACTATGACAACCGGTATATGGCAGAGTTCTCCGGACGTTACGATGGCTCGGACTGTTTTCCGAAAGGGAACCGGTTCGGTTTCTTCCCTTCCGGTTCTTTGGGATGGGCTATTTCGGAAGAAGAGTTCTTTTCGCCGGTAAAGGATTTAGGTATATTCGATTACTTCAAAGTGCGCGGCTCATACGGTGAAATCGGTTTGAACGGAGCAAAACATGACGACTATGCTTATTTGACAACTTTCAATTATAATTCTAATGCATATGTAATCGGTGGAAGCATGGTCAATTCGATTACGCCGGGGGCTACTCCCAGTATAAATATGACCTGGTACACCCGTGATAAAACAGACGTTGGTATTGATTTTTCTACGTTGGGAAACAAACTGGAAGGTTCGTTCGACTGGTTTTATGAACGGACAAAGGGATATCTGGTGGCACCGAAATATGAATATACGGATCCGATCGGTTATGACCTGCCTTTGATTGTTTCCAAGGCAGAAGACCGTTCTGAAGGATTGGATGGTTTTGTAAAATATACGGATAAGATTGGGCAAGTTAATTTCTCTGCCGGTTTCAACTTTACCTGGTATCGCTCGATTAAGGCAATAACCAATGAAGATAAAGTGACTTTGTCAAATCCTTATACTCGTGAACAAGGATATAAGCAAGGTTATCTGGGAACAGGCTTCGTCGGGACACAGTTTTATATGACTCCGGAAGATGTATTGAATAATCCGAAACGTATTAATTCGAAAGACCTGCGCCCCGGTGATTTATGGTATGCCGATGTGAATGGTGATGGTCAGATTACAGGGCAGGATCAGCGTAAATACGGAAACAATGCAAGTCCGCGTTTTGTATTTGGTATTGACTTGTCGGCAAACTGGAAAGGTTTAAATGTTTTGGCAAATATCCAGGGAACCGGTCGTAGACAGACTTATATGAGTGCTGTAGCTATGGGAAAAGAAGGCGAACGAAGGCTGGACTTCACTTATCAGCTCGATACCTGGTCACCGACTAACACCGATGCTACATTCCCTCGTCCGGGTAATACGTCGTTGAATGAAAATAATAACTATGTCGATTCTGATTTTTGGGCTCGCAATTCAAATTATGTGCGTTTGAAATCGTTGACAGTCTCATATGATTTGAAATATGCAGCTTTGAGAAGCTTGTCGTGGTTACAGAATCTGACGGTCTTTGCTTCTGGTGTGAACTTATTCGCTATCGGTCCTTCTGTGAAATATGCTGACCCTGAAGCTTCGAACTTCGACGGATATGCTTATCCGATGATGCGTACTTATTCCCTTGGATTCCAATTAGGATTTTAATAACAGATAAAAGAGTAAATTATGAAAAGAATATATATAGGCCTTGTTGTTTTAGGCCTTGCATTGACAAATACTTCATGTTCGGACTTTCTTGATACGAGACCGTATGATAAGATCATTGGGGATGATACATGGACGAGTGAAACGTTGGCAGAATCATTTGTGTATTCCATCTACTCGAGTGTACTACAAAAAAGTTTGTGGCTAGGAGCATACGGACATCGTTATTCCTGCCATGCTGAAAGTTCAACAAAGAATGCTATGACAGGTACGCTGAACAGTTCTTACTGGTCGAGGGACCGTGCAGAAGGGGTGACCGCAGATGATAATTATGAATGGTTGGATTACAGTGTTCTTTGGCGTATTCACACAGCAATGGAAGAGATTACCGCAAGTGAAATATTCTCAGAAGAATTTAAAACCCGTACTATCGGGGAATTGAAATTTTTACGTGCAGCTCATTATTTCTTGTTTGCCCGTCAATATGGAGGACTACAGATTATTGACCGTGTGTTGTCTGTAGAGGATGATTTGCAAATACCACGTTCTTCAGTTAAGGAGACATATGATTTTATCATAAAGGATTTGGAAGAAGCGGCCCAGGCATTACCGGCAACCGGAAAAGTAGCCAGAGGACGTGTCAGCAGTATGGCTGCCCATGCTTTGTTGATGCGTGTAGCAAATCAAGCGGCGGCTTATGCCGATGGTGGTTCTGCCCAAAGCCAATATTATGATAAAGTGATTGCAGCAGGTACGGCCTTAGGATTAGATGCCGATGGCAGCCAACTGAGTCCTTATTATGATATGTTCCGTTCGTACGAAACGGCAGTTACAGCACAGGAACAAATTCTGGTAGTGGAACGTCTTAAATTAAATTCATCTCTACATGATACTCCTATGCAATATCAGGGTTTATGGCATGCCGGTAATATATCGGAATATGCTAAAAAGAATTTTCCGATCCATGCAACGATGAATTATTGGGGAATGGATGGTGGTTCATGGCCTACGCAGGATTTAGTAGACGATTATCTGGTAGAAGAAACAGACGGATCGATCAAGTATTGGGAAGATGCATCATATGTACAGACAGGGACAAACGTCGATGAAAAGATGTATTTTAGTAAGGATAAGAAAAGAGATTTACGCTTCTATACAACGATTTTATATGATAGCTGTCTGTATTTCAATGGTCAGGAACGTATTTTCTTCCGTCGTGACGGAAACTGTTCCAACTCTAACAGTCCGATCAATGCAGGAGCGGAAGATGAATACGGACGTAGGGCAGGAGATTTGGATAACTATAATTCTTCAACCGGTTATGCCATGTTGAAATATCATTATGACCCTGTTGTTTCTTTACCTGACCCAGGTTCACAAAAACTGGATTATTGTTATTCCGTATTACGTTATGGCGAGGCTTATTTAAATATGGCAGAGGCTTATCTGATGAAAGGCGATTTTGCGAATGCCCGTAAATATATGATCCCGACGATGGTAAAACATGGAGGGTTCAGCCCGGAAAAAGCTGCGGCATATCTCAATACGAAAAGCGGAAACGGCTGGAACGATCCTTTGTTCGAAGCTTATAAACGTGAACGTAATGTTGAAATGGTGTATGAATGCAATGACCGCTATTGGTCTCTTTTGCGATGGGGAATGCGTCAGAGTGGCGGTGTCGGTAACGGGGCCTATGCAACGAGTGGTTTCGTTATCCCTGAATTGGTTGGACCATTACGTGGTATACGTATCTCTCGTGACGGACAGAAGTATGAATTTTTTGAAGTAAATAATGCGATAGGAGAAGCCCGGTTCTCCCCGAAACGCTATTTAGTACCGTTGAACCGTAGCTTCTGCCTGAAATCCGGTGTTGTACAGAATGCGGGATGGGAATGATCTTATTAATAGTAAATAAAAAGACAAATACAATGAAAAGATATTTTAATATATTGGTCGGATGCTTATTGATATTCTCTATGAATAGTTGTTTATATCACAATCTGGAGGATTTAGAGAACTCATCGGATAAAAAAATGACGAATGTCGATTATTCATATCGTTTCTTATATAACGATACGATTCAGAAAGGAACTGCCAATCAGGAAATTCTTGAAGGACGCGTTTGTGAAGTGATTTTTAGTAAATCGATAGAGAATGTGGAAGAAAACGGGATAACTGGTTTTAAAACGACTTTGACTCATACCCTGAATAGTATTCAGAAAGCGGGACCATCAGGTTCCGTTACGAAGGAAATGTTGTATAAGATGTTCGAAGAACAGATTGCACGGGATGGTTTATCGAAGCTCTGGGTATATGTCTCCATTTCGGATGCCGCTATCATTTCACCGTTGGAGGGAGCGCCTACGTTAGGAGCCCCCGGTGATTTTACAAAAGATCGTTATTACCGGGTGACTGCAGCAGATGGTTCCACACAGGATTATATATTGAAAACTGTAAAAGCTTTCTGATTAGCTGTTTTTCATAAAGAGTAAAAAAATAAGGGCTGTCTAACAAGTTTAGTCAGCCCTTTTTGTGTCAAAAATATAGGGATCTTTTATTCTTACATAGTCTTAGTAGAACTACAGCCTTTTTTATAATAATCGTGACAATTATTAGTAAATATTATCTGTAAGCTTATATTAAAATCAGTTGATTATGATTCAAAATTTAAGAATACATCATACTATTTCACTTCCGCGTAATCAGATGAATATCAATTCTAAATTTGTCTTTACAAAATTCTTGATTATTTGATAAAAACTTATCCTGTTTTCCATAAAGTATATGGAGAATACGGATTTTATTTCCTAAAAAAAGTATACAAAACGGAATCGCTGTTGAATCGGATAAAATAAATTATGCTCTGTATATATCAGATATACAGAGCATAATTGTTTGTGGTGAACAAATACATGTGCTCTTCTTAACCATAGTTCTACTAAGACTATGGTTGACTGGTTTTATACAATTTTTGAAACAATATTATAAACCTGAAAGGCAAGTGCCATTCATAAATTTAACTATTATGCAAAACAAACTAAAGAAATGGGTCGTTCCCGACGGGATGGAATTAGTAGTAGGGAAGAGACGGAATGTATTTAAATTGATCAGAAAATCAAATGACATTTTTTATTTATCGTAAAATTATACATTATGAAAACAAAGACACTGTTAGGTCTTTTTGTTCCTCTGTCATTGGTTTGCACACCATCGTTGCTTGCAGCAGATGAGGCGCTAGGCATTGAAAGAGAGAATACTGAAATTAACCTTCATTCTGGTGTAAAAAGTGAAACAAGGCCATTCGTTGGAGGTGTTTTGCAGAGTTCAAAATTTAAAGGTAAGATCTCAGATACCGGAGGTGACCCTTTGCCCGGTGCTACGGTTCAGATTAAGGGGAGTACAAAAGGAGTGATTGCCGATGTAGATGGAAATTTTGAATTTGATGGTCTCAAGGTGAACGATATACTGATCGTTTCCTTTATTGGTATGGAACCCCAGGAAATTACGTATAAGGGGGAAAAGTTTTTAAACATCGTCTTGGAACCGAAAGCAGATGTTTTAGATGAAGTAACGGTTGTCGCTTTTGCAAAACAGAAAAAAGAGAGTGTGGTTTCTGCCATCACAACAGTAAAACCGGCAGAACTCAAAATTCCGAGTAGCAACCTGACCACAGCCTTTGCAGGTCGTGTAGCCGGTTTGATTTCTTACCAGACAAGCGGTGAACCGGGAAAGGATAATGCAAACTTCTTCATCCGAGGTATCACGACATTCGGAGCGGAAGCTAAAAAAGACCCGCTGATTTTGATTGATGGTATCGAATTGGGAACAGAAGACTTGTCTCGTCTGAATACCGACGATATTGCCAGCTTTACGATCATGAAGGATGCCACAGCTACGGCATTATATGGAGCACGTGGTGCCAATGGTGTAATCTCTGTAACAACTAAAGAAGGACGTGAGGGGAAGGTCTCTGTTAATGTTCGTGTGGAAAATTCGTTTTCAACTCCTACCGAGAAGATAAAATTGGCAGATCCGGTCACTTATATGCGTATGCATAATGAAGCGATCAAAACACGTGATCCGATGGGTTTGGCATTGTATACCCAAGAAAAAATAACCATGACCGAACGTGGCCTTTATCCGAATTTGTTCCCAGCCACAGATTGGTATGATACCATGTTCCGTGATTTGACGATGAACCAACGTGCAAATATTAGTGTAAGCGGTGGTGGTAAGGTAGCCCGTTATTATGTAGCGGCCAATATGACACGCGACAACGGTAATATGAAGGTTGACAAGCGTAACAACTTTAACTCAAATATCAATTTGATGAAATATACGATCCGTTCGAACGTGAATGTGAACTTGACAAAGACTACCGAGTTGGTTTTGCGTATGAGTGCGGCATTCGATGATTATTCCGGACCAATAGGTGGCGGTAGTACCATGTATAATCATGTGATGCAGGCTAATCCGGTATTATTCAAACCCTATTATGAACCGGACGAGCAGTATTCTTATGCGAACCATATTTTGTTTGGTAACTACGGAGATGCCAATTATATCAATCCCTATGCCCAGTCATTAAGAGGATATAACGAATACAGTAAAAATACCATGCTGACTCAGTTTGTTGTGAATCAGGACCTGGATATGATAACCGAAGGTTTAACGGCCAGCGTACTTGTCAATATGGATCGTTATTCGGAATATACCGTGGATCGTGCATATACTCCTTTCTATTATAGCATCAGCTCTTTCGATATGCAGGATCAGTCTTACAAGTTGAGCCGTTTGAACCCGACAACCGGAACAGAATGGATCAATTATCAACCGGGGCAACGCAAAATCAACAGCAGTGTTTATTTGGAAGCGAAAGCAGAATATACCCGCTTGTTTAATGATAAACATACTGTGAATGCTTTGTTTGTTTACACGATGCGTAATCAGAAATCTGGTATTGCGGATAATCTTCAATTGTCATTACCTTATAGAAATATTGGTTTAGCCGGTCGTATGGCTTACAACTTCGACTCTCGTTATTTCGGGGAATTTACTTTCGGTTACAACGGATCGGAACGTTTTTCGAAGAATAACCGTTGGGGATTCTTCCCTTCCGGTGCATTGGGGTGGATGGTTTCCAATGAAGAGTTTTTCGAACCATTAACCGATGTGTTTTCACAATTTAAACTGAAAGGATCTTACGGTATGGCCGGTCAGGACCAGATCGGTAGTGGAAATGATCGTTTCTACTATCTTTCGGATGTGAACATGGGTGCAGGTTCTTCCGTTCATTGGGGTACTTTGATGGATTATAATCCTGGCGGAGTAAAGTTTAATCGTTATGCCAATGATGAAATCGGTTGGGAAACATCTTATAAGATGAATGTCGGCTTTGAAGCAACAACCATTTTCGGGCTATCTGCTAATGTGGAATATTTTACCGAACGAAGAAAAAACATCCTTTTGAACCGTATCATTCCGGGAACAATGGGTATTGTACCGGATGTAAAAGCCAATTTGGGTAAAGCGAAAGGGCATGGTGTCGATATGGAATTCAATTATGAAAAGAGTTTCAATAAAGATTTATGGATGACCGGACGTGCAACCTTTACATATGCGACCAGCGAAGCTGTAGAATGGGAAGAGCCGGACTACAGTGCTACTCCCTGGTTATCGAAAGTTGGCAAATCATTAGGACAGGAATGGGGATATATAGCCGAACGTTTGTTTATTGACGATGAAGAGGTAAAAAATTCACCGACACAATTCGGAGAATATAAGGCCGGCGATATTAAATACCGGGATGTGAACGGGGATGGAAAAATATCAGAATTAGATAAAGTACCTATCGGTTTCCCGACAACTCCGGAAATCAACTATGGTTTCGGTCTTTCTGCCGGCTATAAAGGAATTGACGCCTCTTTCTTTTTCCAGGGTTCCGGACGCCAGTCGTTCTGGTTGGATCAAAAGAAGGTATCTCCTTTTATCGATGGAAATTCGGGGACAGACCATGACGATGGTATGACCGGGCAAAATCAGGTATTACAAGTTATCGCTGATAATTATTGGTCTGAGAGCAACCGTAATCCGTATGCTTTCTGGCCCAGATTGTCCAGTCAAACCATATCTAACAATAATCAAACCAGTACCTGGTTCATGCAGGACGCGACATTCCTTCGGTTGAAGTCGGTTGAAGTCGGTTATACGCTTCCCAGAGACTTGCTCAAGAAGATCAAAGTACAGAACTTCCGCGTGTATGTCAGTGGAACGAACCTCTTGTGCTGGAGTAAATTCAAGCTATGGGATCCGGAAATGGCTGGTAACGGCTTTGGATATCCGATTCAGCGTGTTTTTAATGTCGGCATTAACTTAGGATTCTAAAACAATAAAAACGAAAGAAAATGAAATCAATATTTAAATATATTTTATGCACCTGTGTGGCTGTCACTGCAACATCCTGCGACTTTTTGGATGTCGTTCCGGACAACATTGCAACGGAAGAGCATGCTTTTGCAGATCGTTATACGGTCGAAAAATATTTGGCAACCTGTTATTCAAAGTTTCCGGCTACAATGAACAGAAATGCAAACCCTGCTATTTTCGGCGCTTTGGAAATGATTTTAAATACGGAATATAATACGGAAAAAGGAATGCAATTCGGATTAGGCCTCGATAGTTCGACGAGTGCCCTTATCAATTATTGGGGTACTGGAGGATTGTATGCAGGGATTCGTGAGTGCAACACTTTTATGAAAGGAATTGTCAACGTTGAAGATCTGGACGAATACGAAAAACAACGTATGATTGCCGAGGTTAAACTGATAAAAGCCTATCTGCACTTCTATTTGTTGTCGTATTACGGTCCTATTTGCCCGCTGCGTGAAAGTCCTCCTGTGACAGAATCGACTCAGGGAGTTCGTGTTTATCGTGAGAAAGTAGACGACTGCTTTCAATACGTTATGGATTTGATCAACGAAGTGATAGATAGTGAAAGTTTACCGTTAGTACTTACCAACCCGTCATCGGAATTAGGTCGTTTTACACAACCGGCAGCTCACATGCTAAAAGCTAAAGTGCTATTGTATTGGGCCAGCCCTTTGTTTAATGGAAACACAGACTATAATAGTTTTCTGGATCATAATGGTGAACCGTTCTTTAATCAGGTTTATGACCCTACCCGTTGGACGGCTGCGGCAGAAGCATGTAAAAAAGCAGTAGAAGTGAGTGAAGCGGCTGGTATCCGTTTGTATCAAACATCAGACTATGTGGCAACAAAACCTTTGTCCGATCAAACGTTGTTGGTACAAACATTAAGAGGTGTGATTAGTCACAGATGGAATCCCGAAGTTATTTGGAGTAATACGGCTTCGATTGTCGACGGTGGTTTCCAAATGGAATGTTTTACTTATTTTGAAACTTCTACTTCATTAAATAATGTATGGCAAAAAATGAGTGTGCCTTTATCGACAGTAGAACGATTTTATTCAAAAAACGGTGTTCCTATTGAAGAAGATAATACGTATGATTATGCCAGTCGTTATAGTTTACGTGTCAGTGATGCGGAACATCGCTATTATATTCAGCGAGGAGAACAAACAGCAGCTTTGAATTTTGACCGTGAACCGCGCTTTTATTCTACTTTAGGATTTGACAGAGGTAAGTGGTATGGAAATTCTTATAAAAACATGCCGGATGATGATGCAGAATGCTTGTATCCTAAAAATCGTTTCGGAGAAGTTTCTTCCGTTGGAAATCCGGGGCACTATAACGCAACCGGTTATTGGCCTAAAAAACTGGTTTCCATCAATAGTTCTTTCCGGGATGCCAACAGTATCACTTGGGAATCTTATCCTTTCCCCGACATGCGTTATGCCGATTTGTTATTAATGTGCGCGGAGGCTTTGAATGAATCGAAAGATGCACCGGATGCCGAAGTGTACAAATATATCGATATGGTACGCGAACGTGCCGGCCTTAAAGGTGTTGTTGAGTCTTGGAGTAAATATTCCAAACAACCGAACAAACCGACCACCAAAGAAGGAATGCGTGATATAATCCGACAGGAACGTAAAATAGAATTAACATGTGAGGGTTCTTATTACTGGGATAGCCATCGTTGGAAAACTGCTTTGGCTGAGCAAAATCGTATCATTGAAGGTTGGAATATCAATGCTTCAGATGTTAAAAATTATTATACGCCAACAGCCATTTACGAGCAATCTTTTGAATTTAAAAACTATTTTGCTCCTATACCTGAGTCAGAAATAGTAAAAAACCCACTGTTACGTCAGAATATGGGATGGTAATTATTAATCTATATTATTTATGACATACATATGAATACCAGATATTTAAAGTTTACATTATTACTTCCGTTTCTTTTTTCTTGTTCAGAAAAAGAGCAGTTACCGATCAGTGAAAGCTTAGGTAAACCGGGAGTTGTTACCAATGTTGTAGTTGAACCCACAGCCGGTGGGGCTGTTGTCTCTTATAAAATTCCCAATACGGAAGATTTATTGGCGGTAAAATGTTTATATACTACGACTAATGGTAAGGAGTATGAAGTGACAGCTTCATATTACGAAGATAAATTGGCAATCCAGGGTTATAATGACACTTCGGAGCATACAGCAACTCTTTATGCAGTGAATCGTGCCCAAGAGTTGTCAGATCCGATAGAAGTGAAGTTTACCCCATTGGAATCAGCTTTGGCTAAAGCTATCAAATCAGTAGCAATTGAGCAAGACTTTGGCGGTGCCCGCTTCAGCTGGAGGAATCCGGAAAAGGCGCCTCTTAACATTGAATTTCTAGCTCCGGATTCCACCGGGGAAATGTCAACCATGAATATTATGATGAGTGATATTGACGAAAATGTTTACAACATCAGAGGTTATGCTCCGGAACCTAAAAATTTCTCCATGATAATAAACGATAATTTTGATAATTATTCCGACACCCTCACTGCAGAAGTCATTCCTTTGTTCGAAGAAAAATTGAACAAAAAGAATATGCGTGTAATGAATTTGGCAAACGATAAAAGTTTGACGAATTGGGAAGGAAAAGACGCTTATATATTAGACGATGACCATAATACTTTTGGATGTTTTATTACAAATGCTTTACCGGGTGCTCCGGCTACTTTCGATTTAGGAACTGTTGCTAAACTGAGTCGATTGGTTGTACACCAACGTATTTATAACTTTGGTGCAAACATTGCTTATGGTCATGGTAATCCAAAAACATTTGAGGTATATGTATGTGACCATGAACCTAGCCAAAGTGGAGATTGGAGCGAATGGACAAAAGTGATGGACTGTGAAATTGTGAAACCTTCCGGATCTCCTGGTTCTACCGTGACGGATTTGGACATGGATGTTGCTAATAACGGACATGAGTTTTCATTTGACGTATCCCTGACTTCGGTACGATATGTCCGTATAGTCTTTATGTCTGCTTTCGGAGGAGCGACCTTCTCGAATATTGCAGATGTTGACTTTTATGGCCAAATCGAAAAATAATGTATAGTATCAACAAATTAACAAGAAAATTATGAAAAGAATATATAGTTTAGCGATACTGGCTGCTTCCATTTTATCTTTCACTTCTTGTGAAGATTTCATGGATATACATGAAGAGTATATAGAAGGTGGTGAGATTATTTATGCTCCTAAACCGGATTCCGTAAGTTTTATTGCAGGTAAAGGACGAGTTTTATTTAATTGTCGTACCTATAATGCCCCGAATGTCCGTTCTATAGATGTATATTGGAATGACGGACTTGACTCTTTGATTATTCCTGTTGAACTGAAGACCGGTTACGATAGTATTTCTGTCATATTGGATAATTTGGAAGAAAAATCTTATACATTCAATATACAGACAACTGATAATTTCGGACATAAATCATTGTTTATGACAGATTTTGGAACTTCTTACGGGGATACTTACCAAGCAACATTGAATGATCGTCTGATAGAAAGTTTGTCACTGTCGGATCAGGAAGGAACAATCAAGTGGTATTATGCACCTCAATATTTGGTTCGTAGTGAAGTACGTTATGTGAAAAAAGATGGTTCACAAGCAATAGCAAAAGTCCCTTCTACAGATGATTTAGTTCTATTACCGGATGTAAAGTCGGGTTCAACCTTTGAATACAGGTCTTTGTATATTCCGGAAGCAGCAGCGATCGATACATTTGCCACTGCATGGAAAGAATATGAAACACCTTTCCCGACAGAATATAAATATGACTGTAGTTCGTGGAAGGTTTTGTCCGTTTCCGATGTATCGACCTCCGAAGGTGGTGGAATGGATGCATTGATAGACGATGATTTGAGTTCCTATTGGCAGTCGGCCTACGAAGGCGGGGATGCACCTCTGCCTCATTGGGCCGTAATAGATATGCAGACACCGAAAAAGATTTCCAAGGTTGAATTGTATCGCAGGACTGGTAATAAGGATACTAAAAGCATTGAACTTTATGTTTCTGAACATCCTGAGGCCGAGACTGCCGACTGGATTAAAATAGGAACTGCCGTGTTTGACGAAGGAGACAGTTCATCAATTACATTACCGGAGACTAGCGGGGCAGGCAAGGGACGCTACCTGAAATTATTACTTCCGGATAGTAACCGTGAACCCTATACAAATGTTGCTGAAGTATATGTTTATGGTAAATAGGAAAACGGAATACTAAATACTATCATCCGTCTGAAGAGCCATTTTTCAACTTAATAAATAAGTGAAGAATGGCTCTTTTTGCTTTTTATGCCTGTAGTTCCGTATTTGAAGCATTTCTTATAAATTAGTTCCGAATTAAAGTCTTTTGTTTTATTTATTGTATGGGCCGAAAAGAATAAATGTCGTTAATTTGCCTGTGGAAATTGTATTAATATCATTAAAACACAAAATACGTATATGAATGTAAGGAAACTATTCTACTTGCTGGTTTCGGTTTTATGCCTGCAATCAGTCAGTGCAGCAGATTTTACGGTTCCGCGTCTTTCCCCTTTGCCCGTAAAGGTGGAGAAGCAAAAGATCCCTTTGGGAGGGAACTGGCAGTTCAATCCTTCTCCGGAAAAAGAATTCTGGAAGCAAGGAAGTGTTACCAACTGGAAAAGTATCGAAGTGCCCGGCGAATGGGTAATGCAAGGCTTTGAAGTGGAAAAAGGAAAGGCGGCCGGTTATTTCCGTACGTTTTCCGTCCCTTCTTCCTGGAACGGCCAACGGATCAAACTACGCTGCAACGGTATATATAGCGATAGCCATATTTATATAAATGGTAAGGAAGCCGGAGCCCATCTAGGCGGCTTTACCGCCTTTGAACTGGATGTAACGGAGCTGGTACAGACAGGAAAAGAGAACAGAATTGCTGTGTCGGTGAGATCGGAAAGCCTTGCCGATTCGACTTCCAGCGGTTCCCAGTACGCTGTTCATCCGTTGGGAGGGATAACAAGGGATATGTATCTGTTTACCTTACCGGATGTAAATATGTCGATGTTTCATGTAAATACTTCTTTTGACAGTACTTATATGGATGCCGTACTGAAAGCGGATATTGAAATTAGCAATGAGTCATCGGTTCCCGCTTCAAACCTTTCCCTTCATTTCTCTTTGGAAGATGCAAACGGAAAAGAGATCGCGTTAAAACAAAATACTAACCCGGTTCAAAAGATAGCAGCAGGTGCGACAGAGAAAGCCAGCCTCTCTTTCAGTATCGCAAAACCGGAGAAATGGGATTCCGAGCATCCTTATTTATATACGTTGACCTGCCGTTTGAAAGACGGAAAGAAGGTGTTGCATGAAACGGTACGCCGGGTAGGTTTCCGCCAGGTGGAAGTTCGCGGCAACCAGATGTATATAAATAATATGCCGGTAAAGCTGCGGGGTGTTTGCCGTCATGAGGTCATGCCGTTGCGCGGACGTTCTGTGAATGACGGCATGTGGCGGAAAGATGTCGAGTTGTTCCGTCGTGGTAATGTGAATTATATCCGTACGTCCCACTATCCGCCCAATGAAGCCTTACTGGAAGCCTGCGATGAACTGGGAATGCTGGTAGAAGTGGAAGCTCCTTTCTGCTGGGCACATAACACGAATGTACCGGAAGAGATGCATGATGCCGTACTGGTGAACCAGCATGTCGAGATGGTAAACCTGAACCGCAGCCATCCTTCCGTTATTATGTGGTCGCTGGGAAATGAATCATTGAAATATGCCGAATATTTCAAAAAGGCGGGAGAAGTCGTGAAGCAGATGGACCCGACACGTCCGCGCATCTTCAGCCAGTGGGGACCGGATGCCGATAACGGCGAACTGGAAGTAACCAATCATCATTATCCCGGACCTACCGGACCGAATAAATACCGCAATAGCAAACGCCCCGTCACATTCGACGAGTTCTGCCACCTGAATGCTTACAACCGCTTGGAACTGGCGGCCGATCCGGGACTTCGTTCGATGTGGGGACCTCTGCTGGACCAGATGTGGAATGATATGTATCATAGCCAGGGTGTTTTGGGCGGTGCGATATGGGCTGGTATCGACGATACTTTCTTCTTGCCGGGAGAAAAGGCGGTCGGTTACGGAACCTGGGGACCGATAGACGGATGGCGGCGTGAGAAGCCGGAATATTGGGGAATGAAGAAAGCATTCAGTCCGGTTAAGATCGTACAGAAAGGAAATATGTCGGCCGACGGTATTGTCCGTTTCCATGTGGAGAACCGTCATAATTTCAGTAATCTGTCGGAATGTTCCATCGTGTGGAAAGCCGGAGGAAAGAGCGGCAGGGTAACAACCGATATGGCTCCCCGTTCGGAAGGAGAGTTTGAAATTCAGTTGCCGGAATCTTTACGGAATGCGGAGAAGCTGGAACTGACGGTTACCGGTGTCCGTGGTTTTGTGATCGATGAATACAGTTTCCGTATTTTACCGGAACAGATCAAGCCACAGGGACAAGGGCAGTCAGGACAACTCTCTTGTCAGGAAAAAGCCGATGTTATCGAGATTCAGTCGGCAGGAGGTGTGTTTACTGTGGATAAACGCAACGGACTGTTGTCCGCCGGTCAGGGAGGAAATGCCGTATTGCTGCAATCACCTGCTTTGATGGTACTGCCGTTGAATGGAGATGGCGAAGGTGTCCAGATGGTCGGAAAAGACCAGAAGTTCAAGCCATATAACCCAGTCTGCGAAAATTGGATAGCTCAGTCTGTTACTTGTCTGCCGGGTGATGAACTTATTAGTATAAAAGTAAAAGGAATTTATAAAGAAGCCGAAGGCATATTTGAATATCGTTTTCATAAGAACGGAGAAGTCACTTTTGTCTACGACTTCACTATGCTTCAGGATATTTCCCCGAGACAAACAGGGTTGGTATTTACTTTACCTTCTTCTTTTACCCATCTGGACTGGAAGCGGAAAGGCTATTGGAATGTATATCCGGAAGACCATATAGGAGCGTTGACGGGACAAGCTGAAGCATTCGATGCCTCTTTGCCTGTATCCGGACTGGCAGGTCCTTCCAAACAACCTGTAAAATCCTGGTCGTATGACCAGACGGCAGCCGGTTCAAACATGTTCCGTTCTACGAAGGAGAATATTTACTCAGCCCGGCTGAAAGACGGATCAGGACAATCTGTCACAGTGAAATCCGACGGAACGCAGTATGTCCGTGCCTGGATAGAAGGCGATGCAATTCGCTTATTAGTTGCCGATTATAACAATCCGGGAAAGGAAAACTTCCTGATCCCTCATGCTGAGAAAGGATACAAGCCGTTGCGAAAAGGCGATAAAGTACAGGGGAAAGTAACGGTTTCTTTTCATCCGTAAAGACAGATCTAAAATAGCAGAAAAAAAGGTCCGGTGTTTTGAAATGTTAAGACAGGACTTTTGATTACAAAATAAGGGACTTTTGAATGCAAAAGTCCCTTATTTTTTTTCAGAGATTATCTTGTTAAAATTGAACATTAGAACGGCTTAGAAGAAAATCAGTGGGGATAGACATATAAGTTAGGCTTCTCCAATTTTCTAGTGACAATTTTTATATAAAAACCTCCTCTCTCAGTGTGTTTTTATTTCTCATCTTTCAGTTTTCAGGTATCTTCTGTCCTTTGATGTTCATGGTTTGTATACTGAAAAATGTTTTAAGAATGAGAGAAGACTTATCTTACAGGTAAAAAATACCAATAGTTTTCTAAATGGGTAAATATCTGTCTGTCCTCCGATGCCTCTCCGTTTTTTATCGGACAGGTACCCCTCTTTTATCGTATAAGCCTTCGCATTTTTTCTCCTTTCAGCCGGATCCTTTGAATATTAAAGCTGCAAACAGGGATGAAACCTGAAAGATGAGAATAAAGGATGAATAGGTAGCACTATAGTGTTAACCACCTTTACACAGTAGAGCTAATGGTACTGATACTACTATGCTAGCAAGATGACATAGTAGTACTGGCATGATGGCATTACTAAGTCGCCCATATCGGGTGAACACCTATTAATAGATCTATCCCCATGGATTTGTCTGCTATACCCTATAATGAATATACCAATACAATATAGAGTATCGGTATGTACATTATAGGGTATGACCTGCCGGGATATAGGAAAAAAAACGTACGCTTTTCTTCCAACGGATAGGCAGGGAATGGCGAACGGATGCCTATCCGTTCTTTTTAACGAACTATTGTAGGATATCAGGGATAGATATGTAGAACGTGTAAAGTAAGTTTATTTGCGTATCCTTATAGGGTAAACGGGCTTTTCTACGTCTAGTAATATAAATAATTATAAAGATTTATACCATGAGAATTGTAAGTAAAGTATTTTTGCTTTTTTGTATTTTATCTCTGATGTCTTGTCAGAAAGATCCGCAGATACAGGCTGCTTATGACTTGATCGAACGTATTACTCCGGGTTATAGTCAGCAGTTTAGTCTGGAACTGATAGAGCCGGAGAACGGGAACGATGTCTATGAAGTGGCTGGGGAGAACGGCAAGGTTGTGTTGCGGGGGAACAATACGGTATCGTTGGCAACAGCTTATAACCAGTATTTGAAATATCATTGTAATGCCCATGTTTCCTGGTTTGGCGATCAGTTGAATTTACCGGCGACATTGCCTGTTCCGGCAGAGACGACACACCGGATAATTAACGGTAAGTATCGTGTCTATTTTAATTATTGTACCTTGAGCTATACCGGTGCCTGGTGGGATTGGGAACGTTGGCAGCGTGAGATCGACTATATGGCTATGAATTCGATCAATACACCTTTGTCGGTTGTCGGTTTGGAAGGTGTTTGGTATAATACACTGCTTCGTTTCGGTTTTACGGATGAGGAAGCGCGTTCTTATCTGGTCGATCCTGCCCATTTTGCCTGGCAGTGGATGCCTAATATCGAAAGTTTTGGCGGACCGCTGCCGAAATCGTGGATCGATTCGCATATTGCTTTGGGTAAACAAGTGGTAAACCGTCAGTTGGAATTAGGCATGACACCGATACAGCAAGGTTTTTCCGGTGCTGTACCTCGTAAGATGATGGAAAAGTTTCCGGAGGCAAAGATACAGAAACAACCGGATTGGTATGGATTTGAAGGTATCTGCCAGTTAGACCCGCTGGATCCGTTGTTTACGGAACTGGGGAAAACTTTTCTGGAAGAGGAACAGAAATTATATGGAACTTACGGACTCTATGCTGCCGATCCTTTCCATGAAAGCAAGCCGCCTGTGGATACCCCTGAATATCTGAATGCTGTAGGTTCTTCCATCCATAAATTGATGAAGACGTTCGATCCGAATGCCTTGTGGGTGATGCAAGCCTGGAGCTTCCGGAAAGATATTGCATCCGTCGTACCGAAACATGACCTGCTCGTATTGAGCCTGAACGGGGCGTTAGGGGGAGAAGATCATTTCTGTAATCATGATTTTGTGGTTGGTAATCTGCATAACTTCGGCGGACGTGTCAATCTTCACGGAGATTTGCCGCTGGTATCATCCAATCAGTTTATGAAAGCGAAACAGAAAACGCCGAATGTGGTAGGTTCCGGTTTATTCATGGAGTCGATCGGACAAAATCCTGTATTTTATGAGTTGGCATTTGAAATGCCGGTTCATCAGGATTCGGTAAAGCTGGAAGAATGGTTGAATAAATATGCGGAACGTCGTTATGGCGCATTTTCGGATGCTGCCAATAAGGCCTGGGAGTTATTGCTGGCGGGTCCTTATCGGGCCGGAACGAATGGGGTCGAGTCCAGTTCGATCATCTGTGCCCGTCCTGCTGTGGATGTGAAGAAGTCGGGGCCGAATGCCGGTTTTAATATTCCTTATGATCCGCAATCATTGATAGAAGCTGAAGTATGTTTATTACAGGATGCGGAACAATTGAAAGGATCCGGACCTTATCGTTTCGATATTGTAGATGTACAACGTCAGATTATGTCAAACCTGGGACAGGAAATACATAAAAAAGCCGCCGAGGCATTTAAGAAAAAGGATAAAGAGGCATTTGCTCTGCACTCCGGACGTTTCCTCGAGTTATTAAAAGATGTAGATATCTTGCTTCGTACCCGTACAGAGTTTAACTTTGACCAGTGGTTGACTGATGCCCGTGCCTGGGGAACGACCGATGAAGAACGCAATTTGTTTGAAAAGAATGCCTCTTCACTGGTGACTATCTGGGGCGGACAGGTCGATGTACGTCAATTTGATTACTCATGGCGTGAATGGACCGGTTTGATCAAGGGATATTATCTGCAACGTTGGAAACAGTTCTATGATATGTTGCAGGGACATCTCGATAACGGAACGATTTATAGGGAGGAAGATGCAAAGATGGATTTAGGCCGTCAGGCTTTCCGTGCGAATGAGTTTTATGATTCGTTGGCTGACTGGGAGTTGGCTTTCGTTGATCGTCCGGGTAAGGCCCGTACTCCGGTAACGGAAGGAGACGAAGTGGCTGTTGCCCGCCGAATGTTGGACAAATACAAACAATTATCAAAAGAATACTACAATGTTGAGAAAACAAATTAAGTACCTGATGGTATGTTCGTTTCTGGCTCTGCCTTGTGTTATGCAGGCGCAGGATGATGTAACGAATGCCTTCGATGACTTGAAAAGACAGGGTACGGTGAATGAGCAGGACTCGGAAATGCGCCGTGTGGCTTCATCGGATGCGGTGAAGAGGTTGATACAGGAAAACCCGGAAGCCGGTTACTTCTGTTTTACAGAAGACCGGGAACACGATATCCGTATGACGGATGCAATCCCTGTGCGTTGGGTGGAACGGTCGGCCGATTCACGTACAAAGTTCCGGGGCGATTGTCTTCCGGGTGAGTTCTATACCTGGCAGGTAGGAATCTTCGCTCCGTATGAAACCTTGTCGGACGTATCTGTTATCTTCTCTGACTGGAAGAATGAAAAGGGAAATAAGATTCCGGCTTCTGCTTTCCGTTGTTTTAACCTGGGAGGGACTGATACGAATGGCCAATCTTTTAAAAAGACGATGAATGTTTCCAAAGGAAATGTACAGGCATTATGGATCGGTTCCGATGTACCTGTAACGGCAAGCGGCGTTTATAAAGGAAAAGTTACGATCAAAGCTGCTGATGCCAAACCGGTAGAGATCGCATGTGAATTGACCGTACAAGGTTCTCCCATTGCCAACCACGGGGATAACGATGGATGGAGGAAAACCCGCCTGCGCTGGCTGGATTCTTCCATCGGTAATGCCGATGAACCGACGGCTCCGTATGTCCCGGTTCAATTACAGAAACAAACGATTTCCTGGTTGGGAGGAACGATGGAGCTGTCGAAAGAAGGTCTTCCTCAATCCCTTTCTACCCGTTATGATCAGAGTAACCAGTTGAACGATCAGAGCAATAATCCTGTTCTGGCAGGAGAAATGCGGTTCGTGATAGAAACAGAGAATGGCGAAGAAGTGCTGAAATCCGGTTCCCTGCGGATCACCGGACGGAATAATGCGTCGGTAAACTGGATAGCTACCTGGAAAAACCGTAATTTTGAAGTACAGTGTTCCGGTAAATTCGGTTTCGACGGCCTGGTCGATTATCAGATACAGGTGAAATCCCTGGGAGACGTGAAAGTAAAGGATATCCGCCTGGAAATACCTTATACTTCGTATGCTGCCAAATATATGATGGGATTGGGACATAAAGGCGGTTTCCGTCCGGATTCTGTAATTAACTGGCAATGGAATGTCGACAAACATCAGGATAAGATCTGGATGGGAAATATAAATGCCGGTCTGAACTTCTGCTTCAAAGATGAAAACTATGTCCGCCCGCTGGTGAATATCTATTATGGTTTAGGTAAACTGAACCTGCCTGCTTCGTGGGGAAATGCCAATAAGGGCGGTATCGATATTCTGCCCGATAAAGACGGTACAGTCCTGATGACGGCCTATAGTGGTGAACGTACTATGCAGAAAGGTGATGTTCTTCATTATAATTTTAATATGCTGGTTACTCCGGTGAAACCGCTTAACCTGAAAGAACTGGCGGAAAAACGTTTCTACCATTCCAACAGCGATGTGAGTGCCGGTTATATCCCTGCTGCATTGGAAGCAGGTGCCAATATGATTAATATCCATCATAAGAAAGATGTATATCCGTTCATTAACTATCCTTATTATGATGAAGCAGTTCCGGACCTGAAACGTTTTATCTCGGATGCACACAGCAAGGATCTGGATGTCCGGCTTTATTATACGACCCGTGAGTTGACGGTGAAGATTCCGGAATTATGGGCGTTACGTAGCCTGGGTGGTGAAGTGATCCATGACGGTCCCGGAAAGGATGCCCGTACGCTGATCCATCGTAACGGTCCTCACGAATGGTTGAACAAGAACCTGACGACTCATTTCATTCCGGCCTGGTATAATGCTTTTAATGAAGGTAAATATGCCGGCGATATGGATATCTCGGTTATTACTACCCCTGATTCCCGCTGGAACAATTACTATCTGGAAGGTTTGGATTGGATGATAAAGAACCTGGGACTGGATGGTGTTTATATAGATGACAGTGCTCTGGACCATCAGACATTGCAACGTGCCCGCCGTATTATGGATGCCGACGGAAAGCGCCGGCTGATAGATATCCATTCCTGGAACCATATGAACCAGTGGGCCGGTTATGCCAATTCACTGCATTTGTATCTGGAACTGTTACCTTATGTGGACCGCACCTGGATCGGTGAAGGTTTCAGAGCAAATAATACGCTGGATTTCTGGCTGGTGGAAATGTCCGGTATTCCTTTCGGCTTGATGAGTGAAACGCTGGATGCCCGGAACCTATTCAGAGGGATGGTTTACGGAATGCTTCCCCGTTTGCCGTGGAGCGGAAATCCTGTTCCGCTTTGGAAACTTTGGGATGATTTTGGCATGAAGAATGCACAGATGAGAGGTTATTGGGACGAACGTTGTCCGGTGAAAACGGATAATAAGGACATCCCGGCTACCGTTTATGTGAATGGTGATAAAGCGCTGGTGGTACTGGCAAACTGGACGGATATGCCTCAGACGGCTGAAATCACACTGGATGAGGAATTGCTCGGATTCAAACCATCTTCTTATATCTTACCTGAGATTAGAAATACACAATGGGAAGGAAAACTGTCTTCCTTGAAGCAATGTGAGATTATGGGGAGAGGCGGAATGATTATTTTACTGGAAAAATAAAGGAATATATAGGTTAGTTCCGATTTGTATAAGTTAAAGGACCGAAAGATACCATTTCGGTCCTTCTTTTTTCTTCGAAGTGTAAAATCCGGTACTGTCTTTTCTCTATCTTTGCTTCAGAACAAGGGAAAGGAATATCATGGATAACAAGACAACAGAACAGTCTCTTTGGGGACTTTTAGAGGGGATAACGGAGAATCTAAAATATAAACGTTTGGCAGATGTCTTTCGTTTCGTCTCTTTCCAGCCGTTTGAAACATTCGGTCCTCACCAGCATCTGCGCATCGAGATCAACTATGTAAAGAAAGGCAACTGCATCCTTCATCTGGAAAACGAAAGTATCAGTTTCAATGAGAACGAGATGATGATTATCTGTTCGAATGTGGAACATACCTTTGAAGCAGGCTCGGAAGGAACGACACTGATGCAGCTGGAATTTCTACCGGAAATATTTTCCCGTTTCAATCCGCATGCACAGGATGAGACAGGCGAGCTGACTCCCGTAACGATCTTTTCGGAAGAGAACCGCCTGATTAAAATCGTGAATAATGTCCGTATCATGCGGGCTGTCCAACGCATTGTAAACGAGATGAACCTAAAAAATAAATACTATCAATACCTGGTGGTGATGTACTATGCGGAACTGCTGATTCTTATCTATCGTTACATGGATGAATCTTACCTGCCGATTTGTACAAATGAGTCGCTGAAAAAGGCAATTTCCTATATTCGTATGAATTATCAGACCGATATATCCATCAGTGATGTGGCCGGGCAGACCGGAGTAGGCGAACGGTACCTCCGCAAACTGTTTGCACAACACCTGAATCTTTCCCCGCTGGATTATCTGAATCAGATCCGTATAAACAAAGCGATTGAATTGTTGCGCAATACGGAGATGTCGATCAAGGAAATCTGTTTTATCTGCGGGTTCAAATCACCGCAATACTTTTCAAGGGTCTTTAAACAGCAGATGGGGATCACTCCGCGGGAAGTTACCAAGTAGTTTCCGTTTTGTACACATTTTTTTCGTAAAAGGTCCTTCCTGCATACGTTGAGATATGAATTTCGGGCTGACTTTTTGTATACTCCGGCTAACTTTGTGATCAGTAATCATTGAATAATTTATACTGATAAACTATATGGATATGAAAGAATGGAATGATGATAAAGCTCTGTTCTCTTTGATAAAGGAGGAGCTTTATACCGCAGTAATCGGTGACATAATGGATAAGATGGGATATACCCGTCAGTTCCTTCCTCCGCAGATTCGTCCGCTTCGGGATGATATGCTGGTGGTGGGACGTGCTATGACCGTGCTGGAGGCTGATGTGCTGGAACATGGCAAAGAGTGCGGAGAAAATCCGTTGCTGAAACGCTCTTTCGGGTTGATGCTCGAAGCGTTGGATGACCTGAAGGAAGATGAAGTGTATGTTTGCTCCGGTTCGTCTCCCTGTTACGCTTTATGGGGAGAGTTGATGAGTGCCCGTGCTATCCAGTGTAAAGCGGCCGGCGCAGTGGTCAATGGGTATTCTCGGGATACAAAAGGTATTTTGGCGCTCGACTTTCCCTGTTTTTCTTACGGACCTTATGCACAGGACCAGGCGCCGAGAGGAAAAGTAATTGATTATCGGGTACCTATCGAAATGGATGGCGTGCGAATTAATGATGGCGATATACTGATAGGAGATATCGACGGTGTATGTGTCGTACCCCGCAGTATTGAAGAAGAAGTCTTTACCCGCGCCCTTGAAAAAGCCCGCGGCGAGCGTATGGTATTAAAGAAAATTCAGGAAGGAATGAAAGCACGTGATGCTTTCGATCAGTTTGGAATCATGTAATTAAATCGGAATAGACAATGAAAATCACAGATGTTAAAGTATGGTTGGTACAAGGTATCAAATACAACTGGACGCTACTTAAAATATATACAGACGAAGGCTACACCGGTGTCGGCGAAGCAACCAACTGGCCCGGGAGCCCGATCGTTTTCGAAGCTGCCAAACATGTGGGACAGCGTATTATCGGCCTCGACCCGATGAAAACGGATTTTATCTGGACAAAACTTTATCGTGACCTGAACTGGATCGGCCCGTATGGAGCCAGCCTGTGCGCTATCAGCGGTATCGACATGGCCTTGCTGGACCTGAAGGCGAAAGTGTTGGGTGTTCCCTGTTATGAATTACTGGGAGGTGCTTATCGCAAAGATATTCTGTTGTATGCAAACTATTGGTTTACCGGTGGTGGCCATAATGCAAAAGATTATACGGAGCAGGCCCTGAAAGTAAAAGAGGCAGGATTCACCGGATTGAAATTCGACCCGTTTGCACATACCAATTATTTCTATGGCGAAGACCTGGCCTCGAATCTGACTTTGACAGCCGAGCAACAGGACCTGGCTTTCGATGTATCGAAAGCTGTCCGCGACGCGGTTGGACCGGAGTTCGATATTATGATCGAGACGCATGCCATGCTGAACTACCGCGTAGCAGTGAAGATGGCCGAACGGTTGGCAAAGCTGGATATCACCTGGTATGAGGAACCTGCCGGCCCTGAAAGTTCCCAGACTCTGCGGGCTATGCGTGAACGTATCCCTTCGGATGTGGCCATCTGTGTGGGAGAACGCCATTATACCCGTTTCGGTATTCGTTCTTTGTTGGAAAAACATGTCTGTGACGTGATTATGCCGGATATTACCCGTTGCGGCGGTCCTTCGGAAATGAAACGGATGGCTACGATGGCGGAAGCCTATAATGTGCTGATTGCGCCTCATAATCCGAATGGGCCGTTATCGACACTGGCTTCTTCGCATGTGTGTGCCGCGATACCGAATTTCTTCCGTCAGGAGTTTATGTTTAACGATGTTCCCTGGAGAGATACGGTGATCGACCATCCGATTGCCGAAATGGTTTACGACGGTCATCTGCATTTGTCCAATCGTCCCGGCTTAGGCGTCGACCTGGTGGAAGAGGAGATGGAGAAACATCCGGGTATTACTACGAACGCTCCCGATAACTTCTATATTTAAGCGTATGAGTTTTACGATAGACTATAAAGATAAAGTGGTGCTTGTTACCGGTGTATCATCCGGCATAGGATTGGGTACGGCTATCGAGTTTGCAAAGGCCGGAGCCCATGTTGCCGGGTGTTCCCGGAAAGCGGCAGCCGATACATGTGCGGTTGCCTTCCGGAAAGCCGTAGAGGCAGAGGGGGTACGGGCCTTATACAGGCAGGCAGATGTGACCTGTCCGGAAGACCTGGAAGCGCTGGTTCGGGAAACGGTCGACACGTTCGGGCGGATAGATATCCTGGTCTCCAGTGCCGGAGTGAATGTGTTTGAGGGAGCCGAAGGATGTACCGAAGAACGTTGGCAGTATAACCTGGATTTGAATCTGGCTTCCCATTGGCGGTTGTCAAAGTTGTGTAAGCCTTATCTCGAAAAGAGTGGGGAAGGTGTCATCCTGTTGATGACTTCCAACCATGCGTTCGGTACGATACCCGGATGTTTTCCGTATAGCGTTACCAAAACGGCGATAACAGGACTGGTGCGTAACCTGGCAATTGAATGGGGACCAGCCATCCGTACGGTCGGTGTAGCACCCGGTTTTATTGATACGGCGGGCAACGATACCTGGTTTGACTCTTTTCCGGATGCGGAGCAGGAACGCCGGAGAACGATCAACCTGCATCCGGTTAAACGGATCGGCACGGTGGACGAAGTGGGCGCACTTTGTGTCTATCTGGCATCTCCCAAAGCCCGGTTTATCAGTGGAACGACGATTCTGATGGATGGAGGACGTTCGGCCTTGATGCAGGATGAATTTTGACTGATATTGAAATGAAGCATATAATAATCTTCTGCGAAATTGCCTTGCTAATCAGAAAGGCAACTTTGTATATCTTCTATAATTCCTAGCTAATTAGCAAGGCATTTTTGTAGTATGATTATAGTGCCTTTCTGATTAACTAGGCTTTTTAGTAGGTAATCTATAATGCCTTTCTAATTAGCGAGGCAATTTCGCAGAGGATTTTGACCATATTTTCAGAAAAAGATATAGAACATTAAATATTGATACCATGAATACTATAGACCTGGTCATTTTTATCGCCTACTGTGCCCTGATCCTGTTCGTCGGCCTGTTTGTCTCCCGGAAGAAAAAAGGAGAAGAACGGGATGCCGGCGATTATTTCCTGGCGGGGCGCGGACTGGCCTGGTGGGCAATCGGTGCTTCGATTATTGCTTCTAATATTTCGGCGGAGCAATTTGTCGGCATGTCCGGTTCCGGTTATGCAATCGGGTTGGCAATGGCTACTTACGAATGGATTGCGGCGCTGGGATTGATTATCGTCGCCAAGTACTTTATTCCGATATTCCTCGAAAAGAAGATATTTACCATGCCCCAGTTTCTGGAGGAACGCTTCGATAAACGGGTCAAGACTGTCATGGCTGTTTTCTGGCTGGCTGTTTTCATCTTTATCAACCTGACTTCCATCCTTTACCTCGGTGCACTGACGATCGAAAAGGTGATGGGTGTCCCTATGATTTGGGGCATTGTCGGACTGGCGGCTTTTGCCGGAATCTATTCCATTTATGGCGGACTGAAGGCGGTGGCGCTGACCGATGTTATCCAGGTGGTATTCCTTATAGGCGGAGGATTGATAACCACTTATATCGCATTGAATATGCTGGGCGGCGGAGAAGGTGTATGGCAGGGAGTCACGAACCTTTATACACAGGCGGAAGATAAATTTCATCTGATTCTCGACAAGTCGCATCCGAGTTATAAGGATTTGCCGGGTATCTCCGTTATTGTCGGCGGACTGTGGGTTGCCAACCTCTATTACTGGGGATGCAACCAGTATATCATCCAGCGTGCTTTGGCGGCCAAATCGGTAGGAGAGGCACAGAACGGTATGTTGTTTGCCGGGTTTATCAAACTGCTGGTTCCTCTGTTGGTGGTGATTCCGGGGATTGCAGCCTTTGCCCTGAATGCCCCGTTGGAAAAGTCGGACGAGGCTTATCCGTGGTTACTCAGCAATCTGCTGCCTGTGGGAGTGAAAGGGATCGCTTTTGCAGCGCTGACAGCGGCCATTGTCAGTTCGCTGGCCTCGATGATGAATAGTATTTCAACTATTTTCACGATGGATATTTATCGCTCTTATTTCAGGAAGGATGCCGGACAGAAGGAGTTGGTGTTGACCGGGAGATGGGCCAGCTTCGGGTCGTTGCTGATTGCGGTATCGATTGCTCCGATGTTGTCGGGGCTGGACCAGGCGTTTCAATATATCCAGGAGTTCACCGGCTTTATCAGTCCGGGGGCATTGGCTATTTTCCTGGCGGGGTTCTTCTATAAGCGGGCGACGGCAAACGGAGCGTTGGCTGCGGCTCTCGGTTCGTTTGTGTTTTCTACGCTGATGAAATTCCTTTGTCCCGAATTACCCTGGCTGGACCGTATGGGGATTGTCTTTCTGCTTTGTTGCGGTTTGATTGTCTTGTTGGGCAGCGGCAAACAGATGAATGAGGAATATACCACCCATCGTCCCGGTTTGTTCCGTACCAGCCGGCTGTTCAACGTGATGTCATTGATTGTCATTGCCATATTGGTGACGTTTTATTGCCTTTGGTGGTGAATATAGAAATAATTGTAATAACATATAAGTATGAAAAAGATCTTATTACTTATGGCTTCCTGTTGCTTTATCGGGCATGGGAGTATGGCAGCCGGTTTGCAGGCTTTGCCGATAGAAGCATCCTATATCATACCTGCTGAAGTCGGGGGAATGAGTTCGTCCTCCCTGCTGTTAAATGGTGACTGGCAATTCCGTTTCGCCCCGCAGGGTAAATGGAATACCGTTCAGGTTCCGGGAGAATTGGCTATGCAGGGATATGCTATCGAACATGATACGCCTTATCTTTATCGTAAATCATTTACCCTTCCGGCCGATTATAAAGGGAAACGGGTCATTCTTCGTTTCGACGGGGTATATAGCCATGCGGTCCTTTCGGTGAACGGAAAACAGGTGCGTGAACATCATGGCGGTTTTACCCGTTGGGAGACGGATGTGACGGAATTTGTACGGCCGGGAAAAAAGAATGAGATACAGCTTGAAATAACCGATCGCATCGATGATATCTCTTATGCTTCCGGGTATGCCCATCATCCGATTGGCGGTATTCTTCGGGATGTAACGGTTTTCGCCTTGCCGGAAACCTGTTTCTACGATTTTGCGGTGGAGACTCATCTCGATTCGTTATACCGGGATGCCGTGTTGAAAGTATCCTATACCGGCAGGACGGCGGGAAATGCCGAAGTGGTCTACAGCCTGACCGACCCCGCAGGTCGCCAGGCCCCTTTGTCACAAAGTATTTTTGTATTGAAAGAAGACGGAAACAGTAATGAACTCCCCGTCCGCAATCCGTTGAAATGGGATGCCGAACATCCGAACCTCTATACATTAACGGTTGCGCTTCGTGAGGAAGGCGAGGAAATCAGCCGCTTCAGCCAGCAGATCGGTTTCCGTGACGTGAAGATTGTAAAAGACCGTATGCTGGTGAACGGCCTTCCCGTTAAGCTGCGCGGAGCCTGCCGCCACGATATCCATCCGACGCTGGGGCGTACCACGACAGCCGAACTGGATAGCCTGGACGCCCTTCGTTTCAAGCAATCGAATATGAACTTCGTGCGTACTTCGCATTATCCGCCCTCCGAACGTTTCCTTCATTTCTGCGACCGTTTCGGTATCTATGTGGAGAGTGAAACAGCCGTCTGCTTTGTCGATACATACCGCCAGAAGAACTATGCTCCCGGCAGGACGCAGGACAGTGCGGAGTTTGCTCCCCGTTATTTGTCACAATGCCGTGAGATGGTGAAGGCATTCCGTTCGCATCCGTCCGTCCTGTTCTGGTCGATTGGAAACGAGAGTGTGTACGGAAAGAATTTCCAGGATTGCTGGGATTGGGTGAAAGCAACGGATACGACACGTCCGGTCATTTTCAGTTATCCCGGTTCGGTGGGCGAGAAGAAGCCGATATATGATATTCTCAGCATGCATTATCAGGATGTGGATGGCAACCTGAATCAATGGGGACGTGCGACGCGTAATTACCAGGGGCATGGTATCCCGGCTTTGTTCGATGAATGGGCGCACCCGGCTTGCTATACCTATAAGACTTTGCAGGATGATCCGAACATCCGTGAGTTCTGGGGAATCTCTATCGATAAGATGTGGAGCGGCCTGTTTGATGCTCCCGGAGGTTTGGGCGGTGCGATTTGGGGATATATCGACGAGACGTTCATGCTGCCCGAACCGAAGATGGGTACTTCTTTCTGGAAAGAATTTGCCCGTACAGCCAAGCCGGAAGATTTCCAGGGCAACTGTGTCGGTTACGGTGAATGGGGAATAGTCGATGTCTGGCGCCGTGAGAAACCGGAGTTCTGGGCAACCAAGAAAGCCTATTCGCCTGTCCGCCTGCTGACGGAACAAGTGGGTGACTATACGACGGGTGAGCGCCTGTTGCTTCCCGTTTACAACCGCTTCGACCATACTGACCTGAATGAAATAAAAGTGCGCTATATATATAAAGGAATAGAGAAAGAGACGCAGACAGCATCCATCGCGCCGCATCAGAAAGGAGTCCTGATTATCCCGGCTGAAAACTGGGAAGAGGGAAGCGAACTTCTTATCCGTTTCTTTACTGCCGGTGGGGATTTAATAGATGCTTCACTTGTGACGCTGGGACAGCCGGCGATTACCTTGCCACAGTCGCACCGTAATGGTCCGCTTCTGGTTGAGGAAAATGCCGATCGTATTGTCGTGAAAGGCGATGGCTTCGAAATACCTTTCTGCAAAGAAACGGGATTAATCTGTAACGCAACGGTCGACGGACGAGTATTTATTGAAAAGGGCCCTTTCCTGAATCTGGATATCAACCTGAATCATCTGACCGGAGCTGAAGTCCGTAAAAGCGCCACCAAGTTCCTGACAGCCGATGCGGATTGGAGAAAACAGAGTGTTACGTATATGAAGCAGGGTAAAAATGTACAAGTTATATTGAAGGGCCGTTATAACGATGTCGATACCGATATCCGCCTGTTGATTTCCCCGGAAGGTCGTATGGAAATCAATTACCTGACAAACGGGCAGCCTAACGGTTTCCTGCGTGAAACGGGACTTTCGTTCTATCTTCCCGAAACGATGGAGCAACTCAAATGGAAACGTCGCGGACATTGGAGTTATTATCCGGCCGGAGAGTTTGCCGGCAATGAGGGGGAGACTTCTCTCTATAACCCGAATCAGGCGGCGTACGGCGAACGTCCGAAACAACCCTGGCAAATGGACACTCATAATTATTATTACTGGGCCGATGCCGGAGCGAATTGCGATCGTCCGCTTACCCAAATGGCAAAGGGCATGAAGGAGAACATCTATTATTATACGTTGAACGCCGGTAATCCGTCCACCGGCCTGTCGGTTGTTTCACCGGATGCCTCCGTTGCCTGCCGCTCCAACAAGCGTGCCGACGGACAACTGATTCTGTATGTCAATAACCGTTGGGATTACCCGGAAATTGCTTGGGGAAACTATTGTAAGACACTCGAAGCTAACCCTTGTTTTGGTAAAATAGAGATCATCTTTTAAACTCGTTTGTAAGAGGTGGTTTTAACCACCTCTTATTTTTTATATCAAAGCAATCCGCATATCCTTTCCAGATAGTTTGCATCGACTTCATCGAAACTATCCAGCTTATCGCTGTCTATATCGAGAACCGCTATGACTTTCCCCTCGCGGATCACCGGAACCACAATCTCTGACCTGGAAGCTGCGTTGCAGGCTATATGCCCGGGAAACAGTTCTACATCCGGAACAATCAGGGTCTTTGCTTCTTTCCATGCCGTACCGCAAACACCTTTACCGTGCCGGATGCGGGTACAGGCAATCGGTCCCTGAAAAGGGGCGAGCACCAACATATCCTTTTTTACCACGTAAAAACCTACCCAAAAGAAATCGAATGTCTGTTTCAATGCTGCGGCAACATTCGCCATATTGGCTGTCATGTCTGTCTCACCGGCCAGCAACGTTTCTATCTGGGGGAACAACGTCTGGTATTGTTGTTCTTTGTCTCCTTCCGTTATGATTAAATTCTCTGCCATATTTAAATTATTATAGGAAAACAAAGGTAAAAATTAATCGTAAATATCCGTACCTTTGCGCATCAATTGATTTTTATGACAAAACAAAACTCACCTTTGGTACTGGGTACCGAACGTATCGGAAAACTGCTTACGCAGTATGCTATTCCGGCAATTATAGCCATGACCGCTTCTTCGCTTTATAACATGGCTGATAGTATTTTTATAGGACATGGGGTAGGACCGTTGGCTATTTCGGGTCTGGCTCTGACATTTCCGTTGATGAACCTGGCGGCAGCTTTCGGTTCGCTGGTTGGTGTCGGTGCTTCTACCTTAGTCTCGGTAAAGCTGGGACAGAAGGATTATGAAGGGGCCAACCAGGTGTTGGGGAATGTGCTTGTCCTGAATGTACTGCTCGGGGTGGCTTTTACCATTGTCTTTTTGCTCTTGCTCGACCCTATTCTTTATTTCTTCGGGGCCAGTGAAAATACGATAGGGTATGCCCGTGATTACATGCAGATTATTTTATATGGGAATGTGATAACCCACATGTATCTGGGATTGAATGCGGTGTTGCGCTCGTCCGGATTTCCCAAACAGGCTATGTATGCCACCCTGGCTTCTGTGGTGATAAACTGTATCTTGAATCCGATTTTTATCTTCGGCTTTGAGTGGGGAATCAAGGGGTCTGCATGGGCAACAGTTATTTCGCAGGTAATCTCTTTGACGGGACAAATGATTCATTTTTCAAGTCCGAAACAGTTGCTCCATTTTAAGAAAGGGATTTATAAACTGAGGAAAGAGGTGGTGAAGGGGATTCTGTATATCGGGATGTCGCCTTTTTTGATGAATCTTTGTTCCTGTCTGATTGTTATCCTGATCAACCGCGGTTTGAAAGAACATGGGGGAGACATGGCGATTGGTGCTTATGGTATCGTAAACCGCATTATCTTCCTGTTTGTAATGATTATTATGGGCTTCAACCAGGGGATGCAACCTATTGCCGGATATAATTTCGGTGCCCGCTTATATCCCCGTGTAACGGAAGTAACCAAGTTGACGATGAAGTGGGCAATCGGAGTGGCAACGACCGGTTTCTTGCTCTGCCAGTTATTCCCGACCCTGATTGTGAATATGTTTACAACGGATGACGAACTGGTGAAAGCGGCCGTGTTCGGTCTTCATATCGTATTTGCCGTTTTCCCGATAGTCGGCTTTCAGATGGTGGCAACGAACTTCTTCCTTTCGATTGGTATGTCGAAGAAGGCTATATTCCTGTCACTTACCCGGCAAATGTTGTTTCTGATTCCTTGTCTGATTGTCCTTCCCCGCTTCTTCGGTACGCTGGGAGTCTGGATCAGTATGCCGGTTGCCGATACGATCGCGACAGTCGTTACGGCAATCGTACTGGTGAATCAATTCAAGAAGTTTAAACATGAATCACCTAACTAAAAAAAATATTGTATATTTATCGCAGGATAATAAAATCGGTTAGTATATGGATAACAAAATCATATTGACCATCGGTCGGCAGTTTGGCAGTGGTGGTCGTGAAATAGGGAAAAAACTGGCTCAGGCATTGGGCATCGGTTATTATGATAAGGAGTTGATGGCGGTGGCCGCCAAGGAAAGCGGATTGAGCGAAGAGTTTTTTGAAAAGGCGGACGAACGTGCTTCGAGCGGACTGGCGTATGCTTTTACTATGGGATATTCCTATATGGGAATGTTCACTCCTTATAATGACATTCTTTCCAACGACGGACTGTTTAAATTCCAGAGTGACGCAATCCGCAAGTTGGCATCGGAGCAGTCGTGCGTGCTGGTGGGCCGTTGTGCCGATTATATCCTGCGCGATGATCCGGATTGTCTTAGTTTTTTTATCCATAATAATATGGAAAACCGTATCCAGCGCATCCTCGAAAGCCAGAATATCACTGTCGAACAAGCAAAGGAACTGATGGGGAAGACCGATAAATCGCGTGCAGCCTACTATAATTATTATACGAATAAAGAATGGGGTGTAGCCTCTTCCTATAATTTTTCTATCGACGTATCCGTATTGGGTGTAGACGAGACTGTCGAGTTCATGAAAGCATTTGTTGAACGGAAAATGAATAAGCGTCCGCCACATTTCGGATAATTTACTATCTTTGTCGTCGACTTATCATAGGGGTGCCTTAATACACAGGCTGAGATTATACCCATAGAACCTGCCCGGGTAATGCCGTGAAGGGAGAATCGGTAGAATTGCTAAATAAAGGAGAGCTTTAACCTCTATGTGCTCTCCGATGTTTAAACTCTAATTATTATTGTAATGGAACAGATCGTTTCAACAGGAATTATTGACTCTTATTTTGCAAAACTGAAGAGCAACTTATCAATTGATGTGGCTATTGTTGGTGGTGGCCCTTCCGGTATCGTAGCAGCTTATTATCTGGCTAAAGCCGGAAAGAAAGTCGCTCTTTTCGACCGTAAACTGGCTCCGGGAGGAGGCATGTGGGGCGGTGCCATGATGTTTAATGATATTGTCGTACAGGAAGAAGCCATGCCGATCGTGAAGGAACTGGGCGTTTCTTATCATGATGCCGGCAATGGTACTTATATTATGGATTCGGTTCATACTACTTCAGCATTGATCTATCAGGCAACAAAAGCCGGTGCTACTATTTTTAACTGCTATTCTGTGGAAGATGTGGTATTCCACAATGATGCAGTAGCCGGTGTGGTAGTTAACTGGGCTCCGGTAATCCGCGAAGGTATGCATGTAGACCCGCTGACTATTATGGCAAAAGCCGTATTGGAAGGAACAGGACACGACTGCGAAGTGGCACGTACTGTTGCCCGCAAAAACGATATCAAACTGAATACCCCGACCGGCGGTGTAATCGGCGAACGTTCATTAAACGTTGAGTTGGGTGAACAGACAACGGTAGAAAATACAAAAGAAATCTATCCGGGACTGTTTGTTTCAGGTATGGCAGCCAATGGTGTAAGTGGTAGCTTCCGTATGGGACCGATTTTCGGTGGTATGCTGATGAGCGGTAAGAAAGCGGCAGAACTGATCTGTGCAAAACTGGATAAATAAGATTATCTGATATACATGAAAAGAAAGGACGGTTATCTTTTTACAGATTTCCGTCCTTTCTTCATATAGTAACATAAAAACTCATGCTTCCTATTACATCTTCTCTACAAGTTCCCGTTGTTTTTTGAAAAACTGTATACGCTGCATTTCTCCGCTTTCGGAGATCATAGTAGAAAACTTACGTAAGGATTGAATCCATTCTTTCAGGTTCTTACACATCTCTTTGTCTCTCGATGTGATCGAGTTGATCGAAAAGATCCGGATCAGGCTTAATTGCAAACTGGATGTTTCCACAAAACTGTATGTGGCTTCGAAGTTTATGTTGGATATATATATATGTATATCCTTGCCTGAGTCAAATTTACCTCTGGAAGCGATTGTCTCCAGGTCGTCCAATAGCCGGAGGAGTTCTTCCTGTAGTTTGGTTACTTCCTCTTCCGTGATTAAATGAATGCTGGCGAAATATTTAATATCGTTCACCAGGTAGTTAAACATCATGCTGTCCCATATATAGTTTGTTGTTTGTATATATGTACTGGCTTCTACGAATGCCTTTTGGGCATGTTTGAGTTCTTCGGATAAATTTAATTCTGAAAAATATTTTACACAATTTACTTTTTCATTCTGGTACATCCATTTAAATAACCGAAACTTAGACAAGCTATCGTATTTCAGATAATAAGTCTGTGGTATCATATTTGAGGCTGTACTTAACTCCGAAGTCGGATCGTCGCGCAGAGACTCAAACAATTCAAGATAGTGGTCAAGGATTTTGTAATACGTTTTGATAGGATCTGAATAATGTAAAAGATTCAGGTCGAACATTGCGTTATTAGTATAGCTTATACCCACGATCTGGTCAAGTGAAACTCCCAGTTTCTTTGAAATGATGGAAGCCTCATTGAGGGTGAAGGGAACCTCGCCGCGTAATCTTCTGTATACGGCCTCTTTTCCTATGTAGAGAATATCCATCAGGGTATTCGCTAAATTAACCCCATCCGGTATCTTCTCTTTCATTACCTCGATCAGATTTGTATTTAATACATCTGTATTCATTTCCAATTCTCCCTTTTAAATAATATATATGTTCAATTATTAAACAATAAACAAAGCGTATTGTTTCGAAAAACGCAACAAATGTAATAAGCACACTCACGGGTTGCGTATTTTCGAAAATGCGGAGGGGGTAAATAGACGAATGAGAAATAGATATGACTGAAAATACCTTATATGCGAAATAAAACTCCCGTATTTGCTTAGTAAATTCGCATATCTCAAAAGAGAGACGGCAATGATGGTTTGAACGGATAGTTATTGCAGTTTATTATTAATACTAAGTGATGTTAATTGAAATAGCATTAGAATGGATGAACTTTATTTTATTTTAGTCTTAGATTTTTTGTTTATAAATTATTGACCTAACCAAACATTTGCTTGTATAATCAGAATGAGTAGACCACTAATGCTAATACCATGAACAACTGTCCGGCTGGGAGGTGACTCTCGGCCGGAATTTTTTTTGTTATATATCTGATATTTGCCATTGTGTTGCAAAATAAACTTTCTATTTTTGCAGAATAAATATGAAAGCAAAGAAAAACATAATCCGTTACGTAATGTTGATAGCCGGCATCATCATGCTGCTTTCGGTCATTATACCGCATCATCATCACAGTAACGGTCTGCCTTGTTTTAAACCGCTGACTGAACACAGTCACAAGAGTGCTTCTTCTCACGATTGCGGTTGTAACGGGCATAATGTTGCTCTTTTCACCTCTCTGCTGTCACATGCGACGGATGTGGATGCTAGTCATCTGCTTTTCCCTTTGCAAGTTTTATTTGATTATATTAACCCTCCCGAACCGGCTTTTTGCGGACAACCTTTTGAACGCAGTCGAGCCTTTTATATTGAGTCTCTGCACGATAGCTGGATAACGTGTGCAAGTGGACTGCGAGCCCCTCCTGTGTTATAATTGTTACTGATGGTGGCGAACCTTATTCGCTTTTCGGTGTTTTTATCTAAACGCCGAGCTATTTATTACGCATTAATAACACATTATAATACAATGAAAAAGATATATTTATTGTGGGTTTTATGTGCCTACATATTTGCAGGTTGTGGTGGCGGAGCTACTAAATCTGAAGAGCATAATCATGATCATGAAGCACATGAACATGAAGAGGGGCACGATCATGAGCATGAAGGACATGACCATGAACACGAAGGAGACGAGCATGAAGGACACGAACATGGGAATGAAGCTGCCGCCGGCGTACATTCCAATGAAATCATTTTCAAAGAAGAATTAGCGAAAGCAGTCGGTTTACAGACGAAAGTGATGGAACCGGCTCCTTTTACCGATGTGATAAAGACCAGCGGAAGCGTGATGGCTGCACAAGGCGATGAAACGACTGTGGTTGCTACTGTCCCCGGTATCGTTACATTCGGCAGTTTATCTTTTGTGGACGGTACTCCGGTCCGGAAAGGACAGGCTATCCTGAGCCTGGCTTCCAGTAATTTGTCTGAGGGGAATGTGGCAGCCCGTGCCAAATATGCATACGAAAATGCCAAGAAGGAATATGAACGTATGCAACAGCTGGTGGGAGATAAGATCGTTTCTGCCAAGGACTTTGAACAGGCACGTCTGAACTATGAAAATGCAAAGGCCGCTTACGATGCCATTGCCGGTAAACAAACAGAGAACGGTGTCTCGGTTGTTTCTCCGATGAACGGATACTTGAAGAACCTTCAGGTGAAAGAAGGCGATTATGTCGCTGTGGGACAACCGTTGGCTACGATTTCTCAGAATAGCCGCCTGGTGCTTCGTGCCGAAGTGTCGGAAAAGTATTATCAATATCTTCCGGCTGTACAGTCTGCTAATTTCCGAACTCCTTATGATGACCAGGTGTATGAGCTTTCCGAACTTCACGGACGTTTACTTTCTTACGGAAAGGCTTCGGATGCCAATTCTTTTTATATTCCTGTGACTTTTGAATTTGATAATAAAGGGGCTGTAATTCCCGGTTCGTTTGTTGAAATCTATTTGCTTACCTCTCCGATACAGGATGTATTGAGCGTTCCGGTTTCTGCTTTGATAGAAGAGCAAGGCGTTTATTCCGTATTTATCCGTCTGGATGAGGAAGGATACAAAAAGCAGGAAGTGAAACTGGGTGCCAACAATGGTGCTGAAGTCCAGATTTTGTCTGGTCTAAAACCGGGAGATACGGTTGTTACACAAGGTGCTTACCAGGTCAAACTGGCTTCTGCCTCCAATGCTATTCCGGCTCATACTCATAATCATTAATAATGAGCAAATATGCCAATGTGCCAATGGAAATCTCATGGCACTATCTTGATTGGCACATTGGCATATTCGGCTAATTAAACAATTATTCTTATGTTGAATAAAATAATATATTACTCGCTGCATAACAGATTGGTTGTCCTGATCTGTGCATTGCTGCTGATGATAGCGGGAACCTATACAGCTTTTCATACAGATGTAGATGTGTTTCCCGACCTGAATGCTCCGACCGTGGTTATCATGACGGAAGCAAATGGTATGGCTCCTGAAGAAGTGGAACGTTTGGTTACTTTCCCGGTAGAAACAGCTGTGAACGGGGCTATGGATGTGCGCCGTGTACGTTCTTCCTCTACCACCGGTTTCTCTGTTGTATGGGTTGAATTTGACTGGGGAACGGATATCTACCGTGCCCGCCAGATTGTTTCGGAAAAGCTGGCAGTCGTTAGTGAAAGCCTTCCCGAGAATGTTGGCAAGCCGACGCTGGGACCGCAATCTTCTATCCTGGGAGAAATGATGATTATCGGTCTGACTGCCGATTCTACTTCTTTGCTTGATTTGCGTACGATTGCCGACTGGACAATCCGTCCGCGTTTGTTGTCGACAGGTGGTGTGGCACAGGTCGCTGTGATTGGTGGCGATATCAAAGAATATCAGATATTGCTTGACCCCGCCCGTATGAAACATTATGGAGTAGGGTTGGATGAAGTCCTGACGGTCTGCCGTAATATGAACCGCAATGCAAATGGCGGCGTCTTGTATGAATATGACAATGAATATATCATCCGTGGCGTTCTTTCCACTCCGAAAGTGGAGGAACTGGCAAAAGGGGTTATCAAGACTGTAGACGGTTTTCCGGTTATGCTGGAAAATGTGGCGACGGTGAAGATAGGAAGCAAAAGTCCTAAACTGGGTACAGCTTCTGAACGCGGCAAACATGCTGTGTTGATAACGGTGACCAAGCAACCGAATACCAGTACAATCGACCTGACAAACAAGCTGGACGGTATCGTTGCCGACCTGCAAAAGAACCTTCCGTCGGATGTGAATGTCTCTACCGATATTTTCCGTCAGAGCCGTTTCATCGACAGTTCTATTAATAATGTAAAGAACAGTTTGTTTGAAGGAAGTTTCTTCGTTGTCATCGTTTTGTTCCTCTTCCTGATGAATATCCGTACGACGGTGATTTCGCTGGTGGCATTGCCTTTGTCATTGCTCGTTTCTATACTGGTTTTGCATTATATGGGGATGACCATTAATACAATGTCTCTGGGCGGTATGGCGATTGCTATCGGTTCGCTGGTGGATGATGCGATTGTCGATGTGGAGAATGTGTATAAACGAATACGGGAGAACCGGATGCTTCCTCCGGAAGAGCGACGCTCGGTATTGGAGGTGGTTTATGACGCTTCCCGTGAAGTGCGTATGCCTATTCTGAATTCCACGTTGATTATTGTGGTAAGTTTCGTTCCCCTGTTTTTCCTTCATGGCATGGAAGGACGCATGTTGGTGCCGCTGGGTATTGCGTTTATCGTTGCTTTGTTTGCATCTACCGTTGTTGCACTTACTTTGACGCCGGTATTGTGTAGTTATTTGCTGGGTAATAAGTCGACCGATAAGAAGATAGAAAAAGAGGCATGGGTAGCCCGTAAATTGAAGGAGGTATATGCTTCCGCATTGAAAGTTGCCTTGGCGCATAAGAAGATTGTACTGGGTTCTACGGTAGGTCTGTTCCTTGTGGCGTTGGGTATTTTCTTTACGCTGGGACGCAGTTTCCTTCCTCCTTTCAACGAAGGTTCTTTTACTATTAATGTAAGTTCGCTGCCGGGTATTTCGTTGGATGAATCAGACAGGATGGGACATCGGGCGGAAGAGTTACTGATGCAGGTGCCCGAAATCCAGACGGTGGCCCGTAAGACCGGACGTGCCGAACTGGATGAACATGCATTGGGTGTGAACGTTTCGGAGATAGAGGCCCCGTTCGTATTGAAAGACCGTAGCCGGGAAACTGTGATGAATGATGTCCGTAAGAAGCTGTCGACTATCAGTGGTGCGAATATCGAAATCGGCCAGCCTATCTCTCACCGTATCGATGCGATGCTTTCGGGAACGGAAGCCAATATCGCCATCAAACTGTTCGGTACCGATTTGAACCGTCTCTTTACGATTGGCAACGATATTAAAAACTCTATCCAGAGTATTCCGGGCCTGGTTGACCTGAAAGTAGAACAGCAGATTGAACGTCCGCAGCTGACCATCACGCCGAAACGTGAACTGATGGCTAAATATGGCGTATCTCTTCCTGAGTTTGAAGAATATATTAATGTCATGCTGGGTGGCGAAGTTGTCAGCCAGGTGTATGATGACGGTAAAACATTCGACCTGACAGTAAAGACTTCCGACGAGAGCCGTGCAACGATGGAAGATATCCGTAATCTGATGATAGATGCCGGAGGGAAGAAAATCCCGCTGAGTTATATTGCCGAGGTTCGTTCGGTAACCGGTCCGAATACGATTAACCGTGAAAACGTTCAGCGTAAGTTAGTAATCAGTGCGAACGTATCCGAACGGGATTTGCGCAGTGTTGTAAATGATATTCAGAATAAGATTGGAACATCAATCAAGTTGCCCGAAGGGTATCATATCGAATATGGCGGACAGTTTGAAAGTGAACAGGCTGCCAGCCGCACGCTGTTGCTCACTTCTTTGATGTCTCTGCTGGTAATCTTCCTGTTGCTTTATAATGAGTTCAAGAATGCAAAGGAGAGTGGTGTTATTCTGCTGAACCTGCCGTTGGCTTTGATTGGTGGCGTGTTTATTTTGTGGCTGACTTCCGGCGAAATCAGTATACCGGCTATTATCGGTTTCATTTCGCTGTTTGGTATCGCTACCCGAAACGGTATGTTGCTGATTAGTCATTATGCACAGCTGCGCAGTGAAGGGTTCTCTGTTTACGATACGGTGATACACGGTTCGCTGGACCGTCTGAACCCGATTCTTATGACTGCTTTAAGTTCGGCTTTGGCATTGATACCGTTGGCATTGAACGGAGATTTGCCGGGTAATGAGATACAGAGTCCGATGGCGACTGTCATCCTGGGAGGGTTGCTGACATCTACTTTCCTGAACGGATTTATTATCCCTATTGTTTATCTTTTAATGAATAAGGAAAAATGAAACAATTCATAGTAATTACCTTGTTGGCTTCCGCTGCGCTTTCAGTGAACGGGCAGAATTCTATCGATGCCGTCCTGCGCAGTATCGAAGCCAATAATAAAGAATTGCAGGCGAACAACCAGCTTACCGTTTCTAAGAAATTGGAAGCGAAGCTGGATAATAACCTGCCAGACCCTTCAGTTTCCTATGTACATCAGTACGGCAACCGGGAAGGGATGGGGATACAGGGAGAGTTGGTTGCATCCCAGTCGTTCGACTTCCCTTCGGTATATGTGCAGAAGAATAAACTGGCGAAATCGAAAGCCGCCAGTTTCGACCGCCAGGGGGCAGAGTTTCGTCAGCAAATACTTTTGCAGGCAAAAGAGATTTGCCTTGACCTGGTCCTGCTGAACCAGCAACGGGCATTACTCGACCAACGCAGGCAGAATGCGGAACAACTGGCGGAACTGTATGCCATGCGTTTGGAAACCGGCGATGCGAATATTCTGGAAACAAATAAGATTGACCTGGAGCTGCTGAATGCGAAAACGGAAGCCCGTATGAACGAGTCTGCCCGTATTGCCAAACTTCAGGAACTGGCAACATTGAATGGTGGTATTGCTATCGACTTCACGGACACGACCTATATGTCGGACGGTGATATCCTGTCATTCGAAGAATTATGTGCGGAGGCTGTGACTTCCAATCCTCAGTTGCTTACGTTGAAAAGCGAGCAGGTGGCTGCCCGCCGCCAGTTGAGCGTCAATAAATCGAAGAGTTTACCCAGTTTTGAGTTGGGGTATCGTATGAATACGGCTACCGGCGGAGAACGTTTTAACGGTTTCCTGGTTGGTATCAGCATTCCTTTGTTCTCAAACAGGAATAATGTAAAGCAGGCTAAAGCGCAGGCTCTTTATACCGACCTTCAACTGGAAAGTACGACAACGACCGTGGAAAGTGAATTGCACCAATTGTATAACCAGTCGGTCGCTCTGAAGACTTCTATGGACGAATACAATACGGTTCTGAAAAGCCAAAATAGCCTGGCATTGTTGAATAAGGCTATCCAGACCGGCCAAATCAGTATGATTGAATATTTCGTTGATGTAACGACTTTCTATCAGAGCATGCAGAATTATATGCAGTTGCAGAACGAGTATCAGAAGGTGATGGCGCAACTTTATAAATATAAGTTGTAGTTCTCCTTTAGAGTTAAATAAAAAAGGTTTATGTCTTTTCAGATATGAACCTTTTTTAATTCTGTTCATGAGTCTTTTTTAGATGATATTAATCTTATCTTATAAACCAATGAATTTAATTAAGTAAAATTAACCTTGTCAATCTTTGTTTTTTGAAACAAGTTAATATCTTTGCATCACTTAACCGATTAAATAGTATATATCATGAGAACATCACTCAAAGACATAGCAGAAAAATTGAAATTGTCGAAAGCGACAATTTCATGGACTCTTTCTGGAAAGGGTGATGAGAAGGGTATAAGCTTAGTCACGCAAGAGAAGGTTTTTCAGTGTGCTAAAGAATTGAATTACCAACCTAATTTGTTAGCCAGAAGTCTACATCGAGGATATTCTAAAACTATCGGTTTGATTATTCCTGATATTACAGACTCTTTTTATTCCAAAATAGCTTGTGTTATAGAAAAAGAAGCAGATGAGCAAGGCTATTCGGTTATGATAGGTAACTCTGAATCTAAAATTGAAAAAGAAAATAAACTGATCCGCCTTTTTAAAGCTAAACAGGTGGATGGTATTATATTGGCACCGACTAAAGTTTCTAAAAGTGAAATAGAAACTTTAGTTGATGAATCTTTTCCGTTAGTTCTGTTTGACCGTTATTTTCCACAGATTGATACAAATTATGTCATTATTGATAATGAGGAAAGTAGTTATCAATTAGTGCGAAAAATGATTCTGGACGGTGCTCGTAAAATAGCTATAATTACAACAAACTCTTATCTGAGGACAATGAATATGAGGCGGGAAGGCTATGCCAGAGCTTTGATGGAGATGGATTTTCCTGTCGAATCTGAACTCTATGGAGAAGTTCCTTTTGTTGATTATGAGCATAACATCGATAAGACATTAGATAGGATATTTCATGATGTGCCGGATGTGGATGGCTTTTTCTTTTCGACCCATATATTGGCTATTGAAGCTTTTCGCTATTTTTATGACAAGGGTATCAATTTGAAAAAATATGAATTAGCTTGTATTCATAGTATCCCTTCTTTTCGGGCATTGGCTCCTAAAATAAATATAGCATTCATGCCTATTGATGAAATTGGAGAGAATGCTGTGAGGATTTTATTGAAATCAATAGAAAGCCATCAGGAGCAGTCCAAAGAGAAGAAGAAAGTAGAAACAGTGGTTTTGCATTGTAAAATTTCAACTCCATAATACTATCGATATTTTTTTACCTATTTGTTTAACCGATTAAGTAAAGTGTTTATTATGAAAATGAATATGAAATACGGAATTTATACTATTGTATTAGGAACCTTTTTACTGTGTGCATGTAGAAATAATAAGGTTGAAATTACCGGGATGTATTGTGAATATTCGGTAAATCCTATTTGTGTAGATAGCCCACATCCACGGTTTATCTGGAATTATGATTCAGAGGCTGGTTTTGAGCAAGAAGGATATTGTCTATATATATCTGTTGACAAGCAATCTTTGAATGGTTTATCCAGAGATGATCTGTTTAATTGGAATTCAGGGCTTATAAACACAGAGGTGTCTTTCAGCAAATATACGGGTAATGATAAATTATTATCACACACTAAGTACTATTGGCAAGTCAAGGCTTTTGATAAAAACGGTAATACAGTAATTTCTCCTGTAGATAGCTTTGAAACGGCTAAAATGAATCAGAACGAATGGTTAGGTAACTGGATTACCGATGGCCATGATAAAGATTTCGATTCGGCTCCTATGCTGCGAAAATCATTTGTTGTCAATAATAAGGAAGTTGTACAGGCAAGATTATTTATGAGTGCTGCTGCTTATTGTAAGATGGAAATTAATGGAAGTCCGGTATCTGCCTCTTTATTAAATCCAGGCTATACACATTATGACAAGAGGAATTTATACAGTGTATTTGATGTAACTTCGTTGTTAGGAACCGGGGAAAATGTCTTGTCTGCTGTGCTGGGTAATGGCTTTTATAATGAAATAGCACCAGTTGCCACATGGGATTTTGAAAAAGCACGTTGGCGAAACCGGGCACGGATGATTTGCGAGTTACATATTAAATATGCTGACGGAACTTCTCAAATAGTAAACTCTGATGAATCCTGGAAGACAGCAACAGGTCCGTATTCCCAGAATAATATTTATGGAGGGGATATATACGATGCTCGTTTGGAAATAAACGGGTGGGAGAAACCCGGATTTGATGATTCGTCATGGAGTAATGCCAGACATGTAACGGCCCCTTCATCATTGTTGGTTGCTCAAATGATGCCGGCCATTGAGGTAGAACGTGAAATAGATGCAGTTTCCATGAAAAATTTCGGAGATAGTATATATGTATATGATTTCGGAATTAATATGACTGGTTTTTGTTGTCTTTCAGTGAATGGCGAAAAAGGGACGAAAATAACATTGAGGCATGCTGAGATACAGAAAGCTGACGGGCATATTGAAACAGGAAATATAGATGTATATTACAAGTCTCAGCCAAATGTGCCTTTTCAAACTGATATTTATATCTTAAATGGCGGAGACGAAGTACTGAGTCCGAATTTTACTTACCATGGATTTCAATATGTAGAAGTAAAAGCTGATCGCCCTGTTAAATTGACTCAAGGAAGTTTAAAAGCCTTATTCTTTCACACTGCGGTACCACCTGTCGGAAAATTTAGTTGTTCCAATGATCTTCTCAATAAAATTTGGCAAGCGACTAATCAGTCTTATCTGTCTAACTTGATGAGTATTCCGACAGATTGTCCTCAACGTGAGAAAAATGGCTGGACGGCAGATGCACATATTTGTATGGATTTGGGATTACTAAATTTCAATGGGATCACTTTTTATGAAAAGTGGATCGATGATATCGTGGATAATCAGAATGAGGAAGGACGAATCTCGGGAATTATTCCTAGTTCGGGATGGGGATATGATGATTGGATAGGACCTGTATGGGATGCCGCAATGTTTATTGTCCCGATGGCTATTTATAATTATTATGGTGATACAAAGTCAATTGAAACGATATGGCCTGTATGCGAGAAATATCTTGCCTATTTGGCGGCGCGTGAAGATTCGGATGGAACTGTAACCTATGGCATTGGGGACTGGGTATTTTATGATACGCAAACCCCTACAGATTATACGACAACCTGTTATTATTATTTGGACAATTTGTATATGTCTCGTTTTGCTCGACTGATAGGAAAAGACGGTACCGTTTATGCGCAAAAAGCAGATTCGCTTAAAGCATTTATTAATAGCCGCTATCTTGACAAGGAAAAAGGTTTATATGCCAATGGCTCACAGGCAGCACAGGGAGTTGCCCTGTTTTTAGAAATAGTACCGGCTGAATATGAACAGAAAGTGGCAGATAACCTGAGTCGCATAATAACAAATAACCATAATCATCTTGATTTTGGTATGTTGGGAAGTAAAACCGTATTACGTATGCTTGCTAAATATGGTTATGCCGATCAGGCGTATGAGCTGGCTATTCAGGAAGATGTTCCTTCATGGGGTAATTGGATCAAGAGGGGGTTGACTACTTTACCGGAAACCTGGAATCTTTCGCCTACTTTTAAAGATGCATCACTGAATCATGTATTTCTTGGAGATATTTCCGCATGGATGTATAATGTATTGGCAGGAATCAACTATGATGAAAAATCTCCGGGATTCAGGCATATTCTGTTTCAACCTCATTTTGTGAAAGGTTTGGATTGGGTCAAAGCAGAATATCATTCTATTAAAGGATTGATATGCTCTGAATGGGAACGTTCTGGTAATGAAATCTTATTAAAAGTTACGGTTCCGGCTAACACGACTGCAACGGTAAAAGCCGAGGGGCAGAATGTGGAGCTGGCAGCAGGAGAACATCAATTAAAATTCATGTGTGAATAATATTATTAAAAAGGAGGTAATATGAATAAACAGCTTATTTGCATTTTTGCAGTGTTCATTTCGTTTATAAGCCTGGAAGTTTCAGCGAGTTCTGATGATGGTATAATCTCTCTTAACGGTAAGTGGGAACTGTCATATTGGAAGCAACCGGAGCAACCGGTATTGTCCCCTGACGGAATGAAACAGATGGAAGTAAAGACTATTACTGCCACTGTTCCCGGAAATGTAGAATTAGACTTGCTTTTTGCCGGTCTAATCGATGATCCTATGACAGGAAATAATGTCAATGAATTGCGTAAATGGGAAGAATTTCAATGGTGCTATTCGAAATCTTTCACTTCTCCGCAGCTTGAAAAAGGGCAACGCCTTCAATTGTTTTTTGGTGGAATAGATTGTCTGGCTGATATCTGGTTAAATGGCAAACATATAGGAAAGCCTGAAAATATGTTGATCGAACATTCATTTGATGTAACAAATGAAATTAAGCAAGGAGAGAGTAACCTGCTGCAGGTCATTATTCGTTCTTCTGTTATTGAAGGGCAAAATTATTTCTTAGGCTCTTTTAGTATTGGTAATTTCCCATCGGAAGAATCTACATTTATTCGTAAAGCTCCTCATGCTTATGGTTGGGATATATTGCCTAGGTTGGTTAGTGCCGGTCTGTGGCGTGACGTGGAATTACGTGTATTAGAACAAGCACGATTCAAAGATGTACATTATATGGTGGCTAATTTGGATACGGCACAACGTAATGTCCGTTTATATATTGATGCCCAATTGAAACTTCCTTTTGAGAAATTTGATAAAGTGAAAGCCGTGTATACTTTAAATCGCAATGGAAAAGAGGCCTATAAAGGAACTACCGCTGTGGTTTCACCAGCATTCCGTTATATAATGGAATTGAAGAATGCTGATTTATGGTGGCCGAGAGGATACGGTGAACCTGCGTTGTATGAAGCAAAGGTGGAATTAGTGGATGAAGATGGTTCCGTTTTGGCGACTGATACCAAACGTATTGGTTTAAGAACTGTACAGTTGGAGAGGACAGATATTAATTTGCCGGATAATCCAGGAAAGTTTTGTTTTATAGTAAACGGAGAACGTATTTTTATTCATGGTACTAATTGGGTCCCGTTGGATGCTTTGCACAGCCGGGATAATTCATTGGTTGATGAAGCGATAGAGATGGCGGTTGATCTGAATTGTAATATGATCCGATGCTGGGGAGGAAGCGTTTATGAAGATCACCATTTCTTTGATTTATGCGATGAAAATGGTATTTTGATTTGGCAGGATTTTGCGATGGGATGTACTTTTTATCCGCAGCGCTCTTCCTTTACCCGGAATATAGAAGAAGAGGTGATATCAGTTGTCTGTAAATTACGCAATCATCCGTCTGTTGCTTTATGGTCAGGTAACAATGAAGATGATATAGCTTTGCGTTGGTCTTTATTACCTTTTAATCTGGATCCGAACCGTGATGTAGTAACGCGCCAGGTCATTCCTTCGGTTCTTTATGAGTTCGATCCGACAAGGCCTTATCTTCCCAGTTCTCCTTATATCAGTGAGGCTGTCTATCAAAAAGGTTGTGATGAAAAGTATTGGCCGGAAAATCATCTTTGGGGACCGAGGGGATATTACAAAGATCCATTCTATAAAGAAGCACAATGTGCTTTTGTCAGTGAAATAGGTTATCATGGTTGTCCTAATCTGGAAAGTTTGAAAAAGATGATGACAGAAGATTGTGTATATCCTTGGGTAAAGGATCATGAGTGGAATGATGAATGGGTGACCAAGTCTGTCAGACGTTTTCCTGTTTGGGGAAAGACATTTGATAGGAATAATTTGATGATTAATCAGGTCCGTTTATTATTTGGTGAAGTCCCGTCAAAACTTGAAGATTTCATTTTCGCATCGCAATCTGTGCAGGCAGAAGCAATGAAATACTTTATTGAGATGTGGCGTGGCAATAAATTCAATAAAACCGGAATTATCTGGTGGAATTTGAGAGATGGATGGCCTTTGATTTCTGATGCGATAGTGGATTATTATAATTCAAAGAAAATGGCTTATTACTATATCAGGAATGTTCAGAAAGACATTTGCATTTTTATGAATGATGCCAAAGATGGTAATCATCCGCTTGTTGCTGTCAATGACACTCGTCATGCTAGCGAGGGAGAAGTGAAAGTGACAGATGTAGCATCGGGCAAACAAATTTTTGAAGGAAAGTTCTATGTACCAGCTAATGGTAGAGTGCAGATCTCATCGCTACCCAAACAAAAGGGACAGGGTATTTTATTAATTCGTTATAAAGTGGGGAATCAGGAATTTACCAATCACTATTTATACGGTGATCCTCCCTTTAAGCTGAAGGAATATAAGCAGTTATTGCAGAAAACTAATTTATATACTGTAAAATGATGGAGATAGAAAGTAATTTGCTGGGAATAGACATTGGCGGAACCAAATGTGCGGTTATCTATGGCGTTCAAAAGAATGAAAATTTGATGCTTGTAGATAAAAAAAGATTTTCAACAACCAATGTGGATGAAACTATTGAAACTATTTTGTCCGGGATTGAAGAGATAATGAAAATTCATGGTTTAACCTCTTTAAATACGAAGGCAATAGGTATTTCATGCGGCGGTCCTCTTGATAGCCATAAAGGAGTTATTTTATCACCTCCTAATTTACCGGGTTGGGATAATATACCGATTGTGTCTATTGTAGAAAAGAGAGTAGGGATAAAAGCCACGCTTCAGAATGATGCTAATGCTTGTGCATTAGCGGAATGGAAGCTCGGTGCAGGAAAAGGAACGAAAAACATGGTGTTCCTTACGTTTGGAACTGGCTTAGGAGCGGGGTTGATATTGAATGGCATGCTTTATTCAGGCACGAATGATAATGCTGGTGAACTTGGGCATATCCGTATGGCAGAATTCGGACCAGTGGGTTATGGAAAAAGGGGATCTCTGGAAGGTTTTGCCAGTGGAGGAGGCATCGCCCAGTTGGCAAAGATGTTTATTTCGGAAAAACTCCAGAAAGGGGAAAAGGTTCCTTGGTGTACTTTACAAGAATTGGACCAGGTGACTGCCCAAAAAGTTGCAGAAGAGGCTATTAAGGGAGATGAATTAGCCCGGAGTATTTATGAAACGTCTGCTATTTATTTGGGAAAAGGATTATCTATTGTCATCGATCTGTTAAATCCGGAAGTAATAGTCGTAGGAGGAATTTATTCCCGTAACAGGGAAATGATGGAATCTGTAGTACAAAAGATCATAGAAAGGGAAGCATTATCTAATTCAAGTCGTGTTTGTATTGTTAAACCGGCTGCTTTAGAAGAGCACATCGGCGATTATGCAGCTCTTTCAATCGTATTTACTTAACCGATTAAATAGTTATGAAAGAGATTATTCGAGATAGTTTGAGGGAAACCCGATCCATATTGGAAACCTTTATAAATAATGAAGCGAATATTGAAAGTATTTATAACGCTGCAGATATATGTGCTGAAGCATTACAAACAGGGCATAAGATCATTTGTTGTGGAAATGGAGGTTCTTTATGTGATGCTACCCATTTTGCCGAAGAGTTAACAGGTCGTTTCCGGAATGATCGCCGTCCTTTACCGGCATTGGCAATCAACGATCCGGCATATATGACTTGTGTAGGGAATGATTTTTCATTTGATGAGATTTTTTCCCGTTATGTGGAAGCTATGGGAAAGGAGGGAGATGTGCTACTAGCGATAAGTACAAGCGGACACTCCAGGAATATTATAAATGCGGTAGATCAGGCACATATAAATAGGATGAAAGTGATAGCTCTTACATCCTTGGGGAAAAATGAATTGATTGAGAAAGCTGATGTGGCAATCAGTACTCCAAGTGCAGCACATTCTGACCGGATACAGGAAATTCATATAAAGGTGATTCATATACTTATTCAGGTTATAGAAGAAATTTTGAAAGTTAGTTAATCTTAAATAAGCAGTAAAGATTATGAAAAAGGAAAATTTGAAATACAGTATCTATTCTGTTATGTTTGGGTTCTTTATAATGGGATTCGTAGACATTATTGGGATTGCTACAAGTTATGTCAAAAATGATTTTAGCGAATTGACTGATTCCAGGGTTAATCTTATTTCATTCTTTTGTTTTCTGTGGTTTTTGATCTTATCCATACCGACAGGTCTGTTGATGAATAAAATCGGACGGAAAAAGACCGTGTTATTGAGTTTTCTGATAATGACATTAGCGATGTGTTTTCCACTGATCAATTATAGCTTTATATCAATAATAATAGCATTTGCTTTGATTGGAATAGGGAATACCATTTTACAAGCTTCATTAAATCCTTTGGTAACAGATGTTGTTACAAGTGAACGGCTTACAGGCAGTCTTACTCTGGGACAATTTATTAAAGCAGTCAGTTCTTTCTTAGGCCCGTTATTAACAGCCGGTATTGTCGGAAGTTTTTTAGGATGGAAAATGATTTTTCCGATTTATGCATTTATGTCTTTGTTAGCATTGATCTGGCTCTTACTGACACCTGTAAAAGAGAAAAAACTGGAACAGAAAAATATCTCTGTTAAGGTTACATTCGATTTATTGAAGGATAAATATATCGCGGCATTTTTTATTGGCATATTGGTATTGGTCGGTATTGACGTGAGTATTAATATGACCTTCCCTAAATATCTGATGGAACGTTGTGGTTTATCATTGGCAGATGCGGGGATGGGGAATAGTGTTTATTTCTTTTTCAGAACAATCAGTGCTTTTGTCGGTGGTATTTTGTTAATGAGATATTCAGCAGGTAAATTTTTTATTTACAGTGTATGGATTGCGATCGCTGGCCTGATATTAATGGCTTTAGGAACTAATCTATGGTTTATTCTGGGATGCGTTGCCGTATTTGGAATAGGATATGCTAATTTGTTTTCGATTCTGTTTTCTTTTTCATTGAAGAGAGTGCCTGAAAAAGCAAATGAAGTGTCCGCATTACTTATTTCCGGTGTATTTGGGGGAGCAATATTACCTCCTATTATCGGAATAGTAACGGATATTACCCATACCCAGGTTACTGCAATAATTATACTGATAATAGTTTGGTGTTATTTGATAGGACTTATCCGGAAAGTAAAATCGTTTTTATAACATCAAATAGTTAGGATTTGAATAATATGTCTAACAATTTTAGAAATAATGCCTATGGAAAATTGATAATAAATAGGAAGAAAATACTCTTCAGATAATAATTGTGATTGAATATAGTATATAGCGTTTTATAGCAGTATGTCTTGAAAGTATGAAAATACTTTACTAAAGGAATTATAAACTTTTAAATTTAATTATTTACAGATTATGAAAAATACATATTCCGTAATGGCATTTTGTATACTAGCCGTTTTTTCATTATGTGCTAATGCGCGGAATGCTGAGCCCGATGTTCTACCCGACATTAAGAAGGCAAGTAATAATTTAATTAGTCAACAACAGGAAAATACAATTTCAGGGAAGGTTGTTGATGTGAATGGTGAACCGGTTATTGGTGCATCTGTAGTAGAAGCGGGGACCCCTACTAATGGTACAATAACAGATATAAATGGCGTATTTTCTTTATCAGTAAAGAAAAATGCTATGTTAGATATTTCTTATATAGGATATGTGACTCAACAGGTACAAACAACTCCTGGAAGAATGCTGACTGTTACACTGGAGGAAAATATAAAAGCATTGGATGAAGTTGTGGTAATCGGATACGGACAACAAAGGGTTGCTACGGTAACAGGTTCTGTGTCTCAAATAAAGACGGAGAAAATAGCTGTAGCTCCTGTTGCTAATGTCAGTAATATGTTGGCCGGACAACTTCCTGGTTTGGTTAGCAAACAAACCTCCGGGCTTCCGGGGCTTGACGATGCCAGTCTGAATATACGTGGTTTTGATGCTCCGTTAATAATAGTGGATGGTATGGAGACAAGTTTCAATAATATTGATGCCAATCAAATAGAGTCCATTTCTATTCTGAAAGATGGTGCAGCTTCCATATATGGTGCACGAGCCGGTAACGGAGTAATTTTGATCACGACAAAACGTGGTAAATCATCTAAACCGACTATTACAGTGAACAGTTCGTATACACTTCAGGGATCGACGAATGTAATGAAATCCGGAAGTTCGGCTGAAAGAGCTCAATTTTCCAGAGATACATGGATATATTCGGGGAACCCGGCTGAGACTGCTCCTTACACAGAGGAAGAAATTCAGAAATATAAGGATGGTACAGATCCTAAGTATCTGAATACTGACTGGTATGCAGCTTCTATCCGGAAATTTGCTCCTCAGCAGAATCATAATGTTTCTATATCCGGCGGTAATGAAAAGATGAAATATTATGGCTATTTCGGTTATAATACGCAGGAAACCATTTTGAAGAAGAATGGAGGGCATTATGACCGTTATAACTTCCAGTCTAATGTAGATACAAAGATAACCGACCGTCTTTCAGCGACGATGGATTTAATGTATATCAAGGAACAGCGTTATTATACATCCGGTGCGGATATGATATCCAGTAATAATAATTTCTGGAATGATTTGATTTATAGGGCCAGCCCGATGTATCCTCTGGAGTTGCCCGATCCATCCAAACTGGCTTATGCTGAAGTAACGATGGGTAGTCCTGTTTTTGCAACGAACTCTGAATTGGCCGGTTATGTAGAGCGGATAAATAATATCACACAATTTAAAGGAGCTTTACAGTATGATTTTAAATATATTCCGGGATTAAAAGCCAAAGGAACTATTATTTATCGAAATGATTCGTACGATCAGAAAACCTTTAAAAAACAGGCTCCGTTTTATACGTATAATTCGGAAACAGATCAGTATACATTAGTTCGTAATTCGCAAGATCCGACATCTTTGAATATGGGCTCCTCTAATAGTACAAAATTAATTCAGCAGTATTCACTGAATTATGATGAGACTTTTGCAAAGTCTCATCACATATCTGGTCTATTTATGTTTGAATCTGTTGATGAAAAAAGCAAAAATCTAAATGCCTCGCGTACAGGTTTTGTATCAACAGCATTGGATGAGTTATTTGCCGGGAGTTCCACGACTGCTGCGAATAATTCATCTAGCTCGGCCGTGGGACGTGTAAGTTGGATCGGACGAATAAATTACAGTTATTTGGATCGTTATATGGTAGAAACTATTCTGAGAGCCGATGCTTCTTCAAGGTTTGCCAAAGGACATAGATGGGGATATTTTCCCAGTGTGTCTTTGGGTTGGAATATGGCAGAAGAAACTTTTATGAAGCAGCTGAATTTTGTTGACAATCTGAAGATACGATTAAGCTATGGTGAATCGGGGTATGACGCAGTCGCTAATTTTGCTTATTTGACCGGATATACATTTGATTCGAGTTATACGTTGGGTTCTGGTTTGATTTCAGGGTTGACACCCTCCGGATTACCCAATATAAATCTGACCTGGGAGAGAATGAAAATTTATAATGCCGGTGTCGATTATTCATTGTGGAACCGTAAACTTTACGGGGATGCAGAGTTCTTTTACCGCAAACGTAGTGGAATTCCGGGAACCCGCTCGAGTTCTTTACCATCTTCTTTCGGAGCTGCGTTACCTACGGAAAACCTGAATAGTATCAATACGAAAGGATTTGAATTAAGACTCGGTACGACAGGCAATATAGGAAGTGTTGCATATGATATTTCAGGCAATGTTTCTTATTCCAGATCCAAATGGAACTATTATGACGAGCCGGAATATACGGATCCTGATCAGGAAAGATTATATAAGAACAGTGGAAGATATACGGATCGTCGGTACGGATATGTTTTCGACGGATTGTTCACAAGTCAGGAGGAGATAAATGCATGGAACTGTACTTTCGAAGATTTGAACAATGACAATTCTTCTTTACGTCCCGGAGATGCCAAATATAAGGATTTAAATGGCGACGGAGTGATTAACTGGCGTGACCAGAAAGAAATAGGTAAAGGTGCGACTCCTCATTGGATGTTTGGATTCAATTTGAATCTGAAATACAGAAACTTTGACTTGTCTGCTCTTTTCCAAGGGGCATCCGGTTACACAACGTTTGTGACTTATCTGGCGGAAACCTCTTTCCGTTTTCAGAATACTTGGAATGACAGGACAAACGATCCAGATGCTTTAATTGCAAGGCCGGGAGGTTCGTCTACCAATGGTTTCTATTCGGATCATAACAACCATAATACAACTTATCTGCGTTTGAAGAACATGACATTCGGATACGAAATTCCTACTGAATTGTTGTCAAAAATAAGAGTCAGCAAATTGAGAATCTATTTTGCAGGAACGAATCTTTTTACAATAAATTCACTGCACAAATATGGAGTTGACCCTGAAATGCCGGAAAGTTATGGAGCCGGTACTTATTATCCTCAGCAATATACGATGAGCATAGGTTGTAATCTTATTTTTTAACATGTACAATTATGAAAACGAAATTAAATATAGCAATAGTCGCTTTGGCTGCGACAGTGACGTCGTGTTATGATGTATTGGACAAAGTTCCGACCGATCGATATACTGATGCTGTAGTATGGAATGATCCTGCATTACTTGATATGTATCTGGCAGAACTTTATGCTTGTACGCCGGTGATGGTTAATGATGCGACATGTTTATATGACAGTTCGCCTATGAATCGTGATGGTAATGATTGGGGAACCGTTATGGGATACAGTGAGCAAATGGAAGGTACTGTCAGAATGCTCGAAATTACAGATGAGGCAAAGTACAATTTCGGGGCACAAGCTCATATGCTCGATATAAAAGATAACGGATTTCAGGTAAACTCCACTCAGATGCAGTGGTGGGGAAATGCTTATTATACTATTCGGAATTTGAATGACTTTATCGAGCGTGCAGCTGAGTCCTCTATTTCGAATGTGAATGAGCGAATTGCCGAAGCTCGTTTTTTAAGAGCATTTTGTTATTTTGCAATGGTAAAACGTTATGGAGGAGTACCTTTGATTACTGAGGTCCAGTCTATCGATGCAGATTCCACTGCATTGTATCCGAAACGTAATACGGAAAAAGAATTGTACGATTTCATCCTGAAAGAGACAGATGAAATATCTGAAATCCTTCCTTCTGCTACCGATGCGGGGCGTGCCAATAAATGGGCTGCATTGGCTCTTCGAAGCAGAGCTGCATTATATGCAGGAAGCATCGCTCAATTTGGTTCGATACAACTGGACGGTTTGTTGGGGTTTCCTAATGGAGAGGCTTCACAGTATTATCAGATTTGTTATGATGCCAGTAAGAAGATCATGAGCGAAAGCCCGTATGCCCTATACAATGCGGATGCAGATAAAGTGGAGAACTTTAAGAATATATTTTTGAAAAAAGGTAATTGTGAAGCAATTATGGTAAAGCAACATACCGGTCCAAGTGCTTCGGATGGCGGAAAGAACAGGTGGTCATGGGATATGACGGAATGTCCTCGTCCGAATGTCTGGGGTGTCGGTAACTATCATGGTCCTTATCTGGATATGGCGGAAGAATTCGAATATATAGACGGTACTCCTGGTAAGATTGACCGGGCATCAGCAAAAAGCCGATTGTGGACGATGGAGGAATTATGGGGGAATAAAGATCCTCGGTTCGCTGCTTCTATCTGGACGAATGGAACCTCATGGCCAGATGCTGTAGGTGGTGTATTGGGTGAGAATACAATAGACATGCATAATGGCATCATTTCGAAAGATGGAACACTGATCGACGGGCGTTATGATTCCTACGAGGGTGTTGCTGCAATCGGAGATCAGCTGACGCGTTTTAAAGAGCTTAGCTGTACCAATACGGGGTTCGGTGTGATGAAATACCTTGATCCAACGGCAAATAATATGAACTGGTTCAGTGAGTCGACAACCGATTATCTGATTTTCCGTTTCGGTGAGATTCTATTGAATTATGCGGAAGCAGCGTTTGAACTGGGTAGAACCGGTGATGCGTTGGATGCAGTCAATCAGATTCGTGAACGTGCTGGAATTGCCAGATTAACTTCTATTGACCGGGAAAAGATACATCATGAAAGAAAAGTAGAATTAGCTTTTGAAAACCATCGTTATTGGGACTTAAGACGTTGGAGAACTGCTGTTACAGCCCTTACTCGTACATATTCCGGTTTACGGTATATCTATGATGCAGCCAGTGGAAAGTATCGTTTGGATTTTGTCGATGATATCGACGGAAGACCACAAACACCGACTTTCCCTGAAAAGAATTACTATTTGCCTATAGGGCATGGCCGTACTTCCGCTAATCCGAATTTGGTGGAAAATCCGGGGTATTAATGATTTGATATACCAGTGGCCACTATTAAAAAGTGGTCACTGGTATTGTTGTAGTTTCAAATGGAATAAGTGTTTCATTAGTATGGAACAACAGTTTCACCTAGGAGAAACAACAGTTTCATTAGTATGAAACAATTGGAACAAATAGTACAACAAAGCCATCTGATAAAGATAAGGAATAGAAATAATACAGGTGTTTTGATTCTGCAGAATAGTAACTTAATTATAATAAAATGGAGAACAGGCAATTCAAGTTAAGAGGTATAACATATAGTTGGAAAATATTGTTGTCATTATTATTGATATATACAGGTTGTTTTAATGTCGTGGGGCAAACTTCTGTCAGAATGTCGAAGCACTTACCCGGTATAGAGCAATGGATCGAAGAGCACTTTGCCGAAGGAAAAATACCTCCTTTTTCTTTCGTTTATGATGGACAGCCGTCAGAGAGCTTTATTGAACAATGGAAGTATTCGGCAGAGAAACTGACTGTAGACGAACCGGATGTAGTTGAATACATATTCACATATATAAATCCGACTAATGGATTATCAGTTATATGTAATGTGAAAGGATATCCGGATTATCATGGCGTGGAATGGGTTCTGAACTTCACGAATAAAAGTCCGGAAAATTCACGGGAGATAACAAACGTAAATGTTTGTGATTTATCCATACAATATCCTACGGAAGGGGCTTTTCACCTTCACTATTCAGAGGGTAGCCATATTTCTAAATATGATTTCCATCCCCGCTCCATAGAATTGGTTACAGGCGAAATGAAACGAATGAGTCCGGAAGGAGGACGTTCTTCCCAGGGAGATTATTTACCATTTTTTAATATAGAGTCACCAGCAGGTCAGGGAGTGGTCATGAGTGTCGGATGGACCGGAACCTGGCAGGCAAATATATCTGCGAAGAACAAAAATACAGTGGCTATGGCCGCCGGTATGAAAAGAATGAATTTATATTTATATCCGGATGAAAGTATCCGTACTCCGAGTGTCAGCCTCATGTTTTGGGAAAGTAAAGACAGGATGGATGGACATAATCAGTTCAGACGTTTTATTTTGGCACATAACAGCCGGAAGATCAATGGAAAATTGGCTGAATATCCACTATCCAGCGGATTTAATTACCGGGATCCTTCTCCTTGCGGGGAATATTCTTGCATTACGAGTGATTACGCGATAGCTATGGTAAAAAGATATATCCAGTTTGGACTGAAACCGGAAGTGTTTTGGTTGGATGCCGGCTGGCATACGGATGCGTCTGATTTTGAACATGGAAAATCGTGGGCTAATACGACAGGAAACTGGACTATCGATACCCTGCGTTTTCCGAAAGGTTTACGACCTGTAGCGGATGTGATACATCAGGTCGGGACTAAATTTATGGTTTGGTTTGAACCTGAACGGGTTGTAAGAGGAACCCAATGGGCCGTGGAATACCCTGAATGGATGCTTGAAAAAACGATGCAGGGAGATCCGAACCGGGAAGATAATACCTGGCTTTTATTTGATTTAGGAAATCCGGAGGCTTGTGAATGGTTATCGAAGTATATCGGTGATATGCTTGAAAAGAATGGCATAGATTATTACCGGCAAGATTGCAATATAGAACCGGCTGATTATTGGGAAGCAAACGATGAACCCGGACGTATCGGCATGAAAGAGATCCGGTATGTAGAAGGTCTGTATCGTTTCTGGGATTATTTGCTGGAACGTTTTCCAAATCTTCTGATCGACAACTGTGCTAGTGGCGGACGGAGAATCGATTGGGAGACTACGGGCAGAAGTGCACCTTTATGGAGGAGCGATTATTATCATTATTATGATACGGACGGATTGCAGAACCAGACGTACGGACTTGAATTTTTCTTACCTATACATGGTACGGGAAGCCTTAATACGGATAAGTATTCTTTCCGTTCGAGCATGAGTTCCGCCCTTATCTATAATTGGAAGGTAACAAATACTCAGGCATCCATTCCGGAAATGCAACAATGCTTGAAAGAGTTTCATGAAATCCGGCCTTATTATTATGAAGATTATTATCCATTGACAGGAACGGGAGATATTACCCCTCTGAATATTTGGATAGCTTATCAGTTACACCGTCCGTCGGATGACAGTGGAATCATTGTTGCTTTCAGGCGTCCTGAGTGCGGAGAGAATAGAATCAATGTGAACCTCCGGGGAGTAACTCCCAAAAAGGAATATAAAATTACAAATATGGATACCGGTAAAGTACTCAATATGTCAGGAAAGGAATTAACTGACGGATTGATGCTTGAGCTGGAGAACCCTCGCTCTTCCCTTTTATTGAAATATGAACCTGTTAATACTATAAAGAAATGAGAAAAAAATTATTTTATTTTGTGGTTACCCTGATTATATATCCATATATATGTATAGGGCAAACAATTGCGTCGATGGATAGCCGGCCGACCGATGTGGAACATTGGATATCCTCACATTTTGCACAAGGAACTGTTCCTCCTTTTTCATTCGAATACGGAGGAAAGCCATCCAAAGAATTTATCAAAGATTGGGCATATTCGGCTAAACCCCTGAAAAGCGACGATCAGCATGAAGTCAGATATTGCTATACATATCAGGACCCTGCAGGCGGTCTGAAGGTCGATTGTGATGTAAAAGGTTTTACAGACTCACAGGCAGTAGAATGGGTACTTCATTTTACTAATACCGGATCCGGAAATACTCCTGAGATAGCGAATGTCTGTGTTTCCGATATCGTTTTCTGCTATGACCGGCCAGGCAACTTTCGTTTGCATTATGCGAATGGAAGTTTTCCGTCCAAAGCAGATTTCGCTCCTCGTCTGAAAGAATTGACTTCGGGCGAGAACCTGTATATGCGCCCTGATGGCGGGCGTTCTTCCCATACGGCTTTTCCTTTCTTTAATATAGAATCGCCATCCGGTCAGGGGGTGATGGTTGCAATAGGATGGACGGGGACCTGGTTTTCCGATGTGCGTTGCACGGATGCACAAAGTATTCAGCTTAAATCCGGAATAGAACGTTTGAAGGCATATCTTTATCCCAAAGAAACTATTCGTACATCGAGTATCTGTCTATTATTCTGGCAAGGGGATGATCGTATGATCGGGCATAATCAATTCCGTCGTTTTATATTAGCGCATCATACCCGTAGAGTAGATGGGAAACCAGCTCAATACCCGTTTTGTAAAGGATTTAATTATGGTGATCCGACCCCGTGTAATGAATATACCTGTTTGACTGCCGATTATGCCATCGCATTGGTAAAAAGGTACAAACAATTTAAACTCCTACCGGAAGTTTTCTGGCTCGACGCCGGTTGGTATGATCAGTCGGCAGATGTTGCCAATAATAAGAATTGGGCAAATACGGTAGGTAACTGGACGGTCGATTCCGTTCGTTTTCCAGAAGGGTTGAAGCCCATTGCTGACGAGATACATAAGGTAGGCTCTAAGTTTATGGTTTGGTTTGAGCCGGAAAGGGTTTATTATGGTTCTGCCTGGGCAATCGAACATCCCGAATATATGTTGGAAAGACCCGGTGCGGATGCTTGCCTCGTCAATTTGGGAAATCCGAAGGCTTGCCGGTGGATGAGTGAATATATCGGCGATTTTATAGAAGAGAATAACATCGATTATTACCGGCAGGATTTTAATATCGAACCGGCAGGTTTCTGGGAAGCAAATGATGAACCGGGAAGGCAGGGTATATGCGAGATCAAATATATTGAAGGTTTATATGCTTTCTGGGATTATCTGCTGGAACGTTTTCCGAATTTACTGATCGATAATTGTGCCAGTGGCGGCCGTCGTCTGGATCTGGAAACAACTACCCGGAGTGCCCCTTTATGGAGGACGGACTATAGTTATGGAGAACCGGATGGTTACCAATGCCATACATACGGATTAAATTTCTATCTGCCGTTGCATGGGACCGGCGCATGGGGAGTAGATAAATATACCTGCCGTTCCAGTTTAAGTTCTGCTGTAACGTTCAACTGGAAGATAACAGAAGCAGGCGTCTCTATTTATGATATGAGAGACAGACAAGCTGAGTTTGAAGAATTACGTCCTTACTTTTTGGAAGACTACTATCCTTTGAGTGGTATAGATAATACAACCGCTGAAAATACATGGCTGGCTTATCAGTTGTATCGCAAATCGGATAACAGTGGTTATATCGTTGCTTTTCGCCGTAAAGAATGTCCGGATAAGGATTGCAAGGTTAAATTATTCGGAGTGAACCCGGATAAAACTTATTTACTCATCAATAAAGATACCGGCGATTCGATAAGAAAAACCGGAAAAGAACTTTCCGAAGGTTTGACACTGACATTGGACGAACCGAGAAGCAGTATGATAATCAGATATCAAAGTGATCTGTCCGAACCAGTACATGATCTGGTTGTCGGGGAGAAGACAGATGCGGTATTACAGGCTATAGGTGCAGAATTTGATCCTCACTTCCTTTCTCAGAATGTAACCCGGAATGATGGAGCCAAAGAAAAGGATTGGAAGAATATCATAGAAAAGCGAATCAAGGATATGGATATTCATCGTCTCCGTGTAATGGTATTGCCGCAATGGTATGAACCGGAGAATGACAATGATGACCCCGATTTAATAAATTGGGATAAATTTACATTCAATTCCCCGGAAATGCAATCACTATACCGTGAACTGGATTTAGCACAGCAGCAACAGATGGAAGTGACATTGACATTATGGGGTGCTCCCGACAAACACTTCCTGGCAGGTCGCAATAGTGGGAATTGGGTTGTTGCCCCTGAAAGCAACAAAGAATGGAGTGAAAACTTTTCGGCACTGATCCAATATTTGATAAAAGAAAAGAAATATACCTGTATAAAAGAGATTACCCCGGTCAATGAACCGGATTGGTCGTTCCTGGTTAATGGAAAGAGGGCTTCTACTGCAAAATACATTGAAATGTGTAAGGCTTTGGACCGGCGTTTTAAAAAGGATGGAATACGTGAACTGGTCGATTTCAGCTTGTCAGATAATTCCGACGGAGGCATAGGTACACATAAATACCTGGCTGCCTGTACCCGTGAGTTGGCAGATGTGGCGGATGTTTTTAACTCCCATACTTATATTTTCGGGTATGAAACTCCAAATTCTACTATTCTGGATTGGGAAAGACAGAATTATGAATTATCCAGGTCGGCAGGAAAACCTCATTTTGTCGGAGAATTCGGAGGAAATCAATGTGTCGGAGCTGCCAGGCAGAAGGATATTAATTTATATGAACGTGGCGTATTAATGGTGCGTATAGCAATTAATTTACTGAATGCCGGTGCAAGCGGAGTCAGTTATTGGAGCCTGATAGATCAATATTATGGTAAAAATGACAGCTATGAGGGAATGCAGCAATTAGGATTATGGAAATATGTAAAGAATGCTTATGCACAGGATACCTGTTATAAGAATATGGCAGTAGACTATGAAGTGCGTCCTCAATATTTTGCCTATTCTTTGCTGACTCGTTTTATTCGTCCCGGAGCAGAAGTTTATCCGATATCGACACCAGATGAATTTTATGCGGGTACTGCAATAAAAAATAAAGATGGGAAATGGGTATATGTATTTGCGAACGGTACAGCTCAGGAGAAAAAGATAAAAATCAGTAATAAGCATGTCGGTACGAAAGGAACATATGAAGTTTATAAATATGCTCAGAATACTTTACCGAAAGGAGATAAGCAAATCTCACCGGAAAAACAGGTTATGAAAGGAGGTAATGAGTTCTTCTATACATTGCCGACTAATTCTGTTATTCTTTTAAGAGAAAAGTAATAAAGTTTCAGTGAAATGGTTCCATAGTGGGAGAGCTGAATTTATATATTCTGCTCTCCTATCTCTTCTCGATACGAAACTTGTTTTTCATGGATATTTATTGATCATAAATACTATTTATCATTTGACGAATGAAACGAGATATCTTTTTTTCTTTTCTGCTTTTTATCGGTTACCTGTTTTCTCCGGTATCGGTTGTTCTTGCCCAGACAGCTCCCTCACGTTTACAGTTGGATATTGCGGTGGACAGAAATTGGATATTCGATCAAAAGCATCTACCTCATTTTTCCCTGACACTGACATCTCCCGAATGTATTAATGGCTCTCTCCTTATAAATGTAACGGCAGATTTTGGGGAAATTATTTCTTCACAAACAAAAAAATATACATTTGCAACCGATTCTCCGGTTTTAGACAGTCTTGGTTTTCGCAGCCATATATCATTTGAATTGAAAGACCTTATTCCTGGCTTTTATCATGTGATGATTCTTGCGGAAAAGGATACTCTTCGACAATTTTCATTTGGGTATGAACCGGAGATGATCCTGTCGGATCCGGATAAACCGGAAGGATTCGATCAGTTCTGGCAACAGACCCTGGCTGAGTTAGAAAGTGTGAAACCCGAATATAAAATGTCGCTTCTGAAAGAAGCCTCGACGTTAGAACGTCAGGTTTATGAAGTGGAAATGAAATCTTTGGGAGGTGAGACAATACGGGGGTATTGGGCTGCTCCTACAGATAAAGGCAAACATCCGGCCGTAGTTGTTTATCAGGGGTATGGAGCAATTACCTGGATTCCTGGTGAAAATGATTATCCCGGATGGTGTGTGCTGGTCATTCCTCCTCGCGGACAAGGGCTCAACCTGCCGTATAATCGGTTTGGGGAATGGATGACTTACGGCCTTGATTCTCCGTTACGCTATTATTATCGGGGAGCATTTATGGATACGGTTCGGAGTATAGACTTTGTTTTTGAACAATCTGAATATGATGGAAAGAATCTTTTTGTGACAGGCATTTCCCAGGGGGGAGGATTATGCTTGGTTGCAGCATCGCTCGATAAACGTGTGACTGCGGCTGCCCCCATAGTTCCGTTTTTAGCAGATTATCCGGATTATTTCCGGATAGTTCCGTGGCCTGCCAGCTTAGTTTATGCAGAAGCCGGAAAACAAAATCTCACACAGGATGAGGTCTTGTCGGTAATGAGTTATTTCGATTTGAAGAACTTGACGGAACGTATCACCTGTCCTGTGTTGATGGGGTTCGGATTACAGGATGATATAACGCCGCCTCATACAAATTTTGCAGCCTATAATCAAATTCGTTCTCCCAAACGATGGATTTGTTATCCTCTGTCGGGACATTTGGCGGCATACGATCATATGGAGAATTGGATAGGAGAGAGCCTTCGGTTCTTCAAAAAAAGTTTACATTCATTTGCACGAAATTAGTTTCATGATAAAAGATGATAAAGCCGACTAATTGTTTTTTATTGTACAAATAATTTTTTATTTTTACAAGGACTTTTTTTATTCAGGGAATGTATAGCTAATTTTCTTAAAATACCATGTATAACAAATATTTGATTCTTTGATAAAGGGAAACTAATAGTATTAATTATCAATTTAAAGGGACCATGAAAGATTTAGAAATGTACATCGATGGACAGTTCATCGAGAATCGATCCGGAAAGTGGATCAATGTGTTGAATCCTTCTACGGAAGAAGTTATATCCCGTATGCCTGACGGGACAGTGGATGATGTTCGGGCTGCCATCGATGCGGCGGAGAAGGCGCAAGGAGCATGGGAACGACTGACTTCCATTGAACGTGCACAGTATCTGACCAAAATAGCACAGGGAATTCGAAAAAGGGAAAAAGAACTGACGGATATTATTGTACGTGAAGGAGGCAAGACGCAGGGACTGGCCAATGTGGAAGTTAACTTTACAGCCGATTATATCGATTATATGGCCGGTTGGGCACGCCGTTATGAAGGAGAGATCATACCCAGCGACCGTCCTCATGAGACTATCTTTGTATTTAAGAAACCTATCGGAGTGACAACCGGTATATTGCCGTGGAACTTCCCGTTCTTCCTGGTTGCCCGTAAGGCAGCCCCGGCTATGTTGACAGGAAATACGATTGTGTTGAAACCAAGTCAGTTGACACCGGAGAATGCGTATGTCTTTGCCCGGATCGTGGATGAAGCGGGAGTGCCTAAAGGTGTATTCAATATCGTAAATGGTCGCGGATCGGTTGTCGGGCATGAGATGGCCGCTAATCCGAAAGTCGGAATGGTCAGCCTGACAGGAAGTGTTTCTGCCGGTGTGCAGACGATGGAAGCCGCTTCAGCTAATGTGACGAAGGTATCGCTGGAGTTAGGAGGAAAGGCTCCGGCTATCGTTATGCCGGATGCGGATCTGGATCTGACCGTGAAGTCGATCATTGCTTCCCGCGTGATCAATACCGGACAAGTGTGCAACTGTTGTGAACGTGTTTATGTGCATTCCAGTATTAAAGATGTTTTTATTGAAAAGTTGCTGGATGGCTTTGGTAAGGTTAAAGTAGGCAACCCCAACGAGGTCGCAGATTTGGATATGGGACCGCTGATTGATGCCGGTGCCTTGAAATCAGTGGAAGAAAAAGTCGGAAAAGCCGTTAAGCAGGGGGCGACCCTGGCTTATGGAGGCAAACGTATCGGAGCTAAAGGCTACTTCTTTGAACCGACCCTTTTGACTAATTGTACACAGAAGATGGATATTATCCAGGAAGAAACATTCGGGCCCGTTCTCCCGGTTGTAGAGTTTACAGATGTGGAAGATGCTATTATCTGGGCAAATGACTGCGAATACGGGTTGACCTCTTCCGTCTATACACAGAATCTGGATATGGCGTTTAAGCTGATGCGTTCCTTGAAGTTCGGTGAAACTTATATCAATCGTGAAAACTTTGAAGCCATGCAGGGTTTCCATGCCGGTTGGCGTAAATCGGGTATTGGTGGTGCTGACGGTAAGCATGGCCTGGAAGAATACCTTCAGACTCATGTCGTTTATCTGGAGACGCAGGGTTAATTAAGCTATTACTGAATGCGGATGACGCAGAATACACAGAGTAACGCAGATGTTTTATAAGAAAAGAAATTATAAATCTGCGAGTATCTGTGTTTTCTGCGTCATCTGCGTTCGGTAATATTGAATAGTTTTCCGGATAATATATGTATCTTTATTCCGGAATATGGAAAAACGAATCAAAATGAGAAACGCTGCTATCTTATGTTATTGCCTTTTTGTATTAGGCGCCTTTACTACGAATGCCCAGGAAACGAATAGCCTGGGAATGCAATTTGCCCGGATTCCGGCCGGCTCTTTCCACATGGGAAGCCACGGATGGGGAGAAGATTATGATGAAGCACCGATTCATCCGGTAACGATCACAAACCCTTTTTTGATGGGAACGACCGAAGTGACAAATGCCCAATACGAGCGTTTTGACCCTTCCCATAAGAACTTACGGGGAAAGTACGGCCTTTCGAAAGAAGATGACGAAGCTGTTATTTATGTGAACTATCACGAGGCGAAAGCATTCTGTGACTGGCTTTCGGAAAAGGAAGGGAAGACGTATCGTCTGCCAACCGAAGCCGAATGGGAATATGCTTGCCGTGCCGGGTCCTACTGGAATTTCTGGATGGACGACGGACTTCATGGCGTGTATCATAAGAACCAGCAAAATGTCTGGGGAACGGATTCTACGATCAGCCTTCAGGTAGGCAAAACTCCTGCCAATCCTTTCGGACTGCACGATATGCACGGAAATGTAGAAGAATGGTGCAGCGACTGGTATGGACCTTACGAAGCATTACCGCAAACAGATCCGGTGGGCCGTTCTGACGGATTATATAAAGTGACACGTGGCGGAAGCCATAGCACTCCGGAAAGATTCCTGCGTTCCGCCAACCGTATGGCGATGATACCTGAAGATAAACACTGGCTCACCGGCTTCCGGGTGGTGCAGGCCGATATGCCTAAAACCCAGCCGCTTCCTGTGGCCGGACCGACCCTGCAAGAGCATATATCACAGCAGAAACATAGCTGGGACGCTCCTTTGAAAACACCTTTCTTCGGTGAACCTCTCGTCTATGTGAAAACGCCCGAATGTTCTTCCGGCGTCCCGTTCTACAAGCATAACCATTGCCCTGCCATAACCTGGTGTGATAACGGGGATTTGTTGGCTATCTGGTTTACATGCGACGAAGAATCGGGTAGGGAGATGGTGATTCTGGAAAGCCGCCTGAAGAAAGGCAGTACCGAATGGAGCGAGCCGCACGAGTTCTTCAAGGTGCCCGACCGGAATATGACCGGTTCTTCCCTGCTGAATAATAAGGGTACACTCGTCCATATAAATGGGGTGGAAGCTGCCGGTACCTGGGAAACCCTCGCTATGGTCATGCGGACAAGCACGGATAACGGAGCAACCTGGAGTCGTCCGCGTATCATCGCCCCTGAGCATGCCAGGCGGCATCAGGTGATAGCCGGTTCTTTCCGCACTAAGGAAGGTTGGCTGGTACAAGCCGCCGACGCAACTCCCAGGAGCAATGGCGGCACGGCATTGCATATCAGCAAGGATAACGGTCTGACCTGGGAAGATATGGGCAAAACCAATCCGGGTAAGTTTGAAGCAGGTGCTTCGGGCGGTACTATTGCCGGAATCCATGCCGGAGTAGTGCAACTGTCCGACGGCCGTTTTATGGCATTCGGACGTGGTGACGGCATTGTCGATAAAGACGGTCTGGAACGGATGCCCATGAGCCTGTCGGAAGATAACGGACGCACCTGGACATACAGCGCTTCTGAATTTCCCCCGATTGATGGTGGTCAGCGTCTGGTATTGATGCGTTTACAGGAAGGACCTGTTTTGCTGGTCTCTTTCACGAACCATCCTTTCCGTCTGAAAAATGGATTGAATGGTATGACCTTTAAAGATAAGGACGGCAAGGAATATACCGGTTACGGAATGTATGCCGCCCTTTCCTTCGACGATGGAAAGACATGGCCTGTTAAGAAATTGCTGACCGATGGCAAAGAACGTTTTATGGATGGAGGCGCCTGGACCGGTTTCTTTGAAATGGACGGGAACCATGCGGAACCCCGCGGTTATCTGGCCGGTACGCAATCGCCGGATGGAATGATACATCTGGTAAGCAGTCGTAACCATTACCGTTTTAACCTGCCATGGCTGGTAAAAGATACAGGGTATTCATTTTAAGTGATAAGTCTGATTGTGAATTGATTACAGTTGTATGGCTCGATATATCCGTCGAAGTATTCGTCCAGAACCACTCCCAACTCTTTGGCGAGAGTAACGACCTTTTTTTGTTCGGAAAGTGATAAAGGTAATTTAGATTTGGGTTATTATCTATTTATAAACTCCTTATATTTGCAAAATAAAGAACTAAAGTATGGAAAATATTATTTGGATACAAAACTATCAGTCTCCTTGCGGAGAATTGATACTGGGTTCGCTGGACGGCAAACTTTGTTTGTGCGACTGGATGGATGAGAACCGTAGGGCACTGATTGACCGGCGGCTGCAAAAGGTATTGCATGCCCGCTATGAAACAGGTGAATCCGAAGTGATTGTCCGGGCAGTTGCCCAGCTGGATGAATATTTTGCCGGAAAAAGAACGAAGTTCGACATCCCGTTGCTATTTGCCGGTACTGATTTTCAGAAAACAGTCTGGAATGCGTTATTGAATATCCCTTATGGGAAAACGGTCTCTTATGCTACTTTGTCGCAGGATTTGGGTAAACTGAAAGCTATTCGTGCTGTGGCTGCTGCTAATGGTGCAAATTCCATTTCGATACTTGTTCCTTGCCATCGTGTTATCGGGAGTAACCAAAAGCTGGTTGGATATGCCGGTGGCCTGCCTGCCAAACAGTGGTTGCTCGATTTGGAAACCTCTGGCAGACTCTTCTGATATTTACCAATCTCTCATCTGTAATTTAGGTATATTTATCTGTAATCCGTCTACAATCGAAACGGTCCGGTTTCTTTAGCTTTGCAACATCAGTAAAACAGAAAGATATGAAACGTAAATTGTTAACATTGGTATTCATCGTATCAGGCTTAATGCCTGCTATTGCCCAGAATGTTTCGGACCTTAAAACAGAAAAAGATATGGATAGGATTGAATTATGTAAAAAGAATTATACCACTTTATTCGGTGGCGAAGCCCTGACCGGGCAGGGAACTGACCCGGAGATGATGGATATTCTTCAGAAGTTTATTTTCGGAGAAGTATTCCGCACGGGAGAGCTGAATATAAAGACCCGTGAAATGATAACCTGTGTTACATTAGCAACTATGCAGACTTTGCCCCAGCTGAAGGCACACGCAGGGGCGGCATTGAATGTGGGAGTTACTCCTGTTGAACTTCGTGAAGCTATTTATTCATGCGCTCCGTTTATCGGTTTTCCCAAAACCTTGAACGCGCTGACCGTCATTAACGAAGTATTTAAAGAACGGGACATTTCCTTGCCATTGGAAAAACAAGGCACGGTTACGGAAGAAAACCGTCATGAAAAAGGGGCGGCTGTGCAAGACCGGCTTTATCCCGGCGGTATCAGCCAGGTGATGGAAGATATTCCGGGGGAGATGGGTGACGATGTGGAACGTTTCCTGACAGAATATTGTTTCGGTGATATGTATACCCGTGGCGGACTTGACCTCAAGACACGTGAGTTACTGGGATATTGTGTCCTGACGACATTGGGAGCCGACAGCCAGCTTCGTTCTCATTTTCAGGGAAATCTGAATGCAGGTAACAGTAAGGAGACGGTTGTGGCGGCAGTCATACAATGTCTTCCGTATATCGGTTTCCCGCCGGCAATAAAGGCCTTGAAAATAATAAAGGAAGCATCTGCCGTAAGTCCGGCAAATAACCTGGTCCGCCTCTCCAAAATTACTGTAGACCCGGCACAATTGGATGCATATAATGCTTACCTGAAAGAAGAGATTGAAGCCTCCATGCGCCTGGAACCGGGCGTACTTACTTTATATGCCACGGCCGATAAAAAGCAACCGAATAAAATAACAATCCTTGAAATCTATGCAGACCGGGAGGCTTATGAAAAGCATATCCAAACGCCTCATTTCCAGAAATACAAACAGGGAACATTGTCTATGGTCGAGGAACTGGAACTGACGGATACAACTCCCTTGCTTCCCGGGCTGAAAATAAAATAGGTTTTTATCGCTATACAAAACAGACGTTACATTAACATCTTACTATATTTTATATGACAATAAAATGGGGATTTAAGTAATTTATTCGTAAACTTGTAACCTTAAATAAAAACGTTAAATTTTAAATTAAATCTTCTGTTTTATGTCAGTAAAATCGTATATTGAATCCAATAAAGAACGCTTTCTGGAAGAGTTGTTCAGTTTAATCCGTATTCCTTCTATCAGTGCCAAACAAGAGCATAAACCTGATATGCAGGCTTGTGCCCAGCGCTGGACGGAACTGTTACTATCGTCCGGAGCGGATAAAGCCGTGGTGATACCGACGGAAGGCAATCCGGTCGTATATGGCGAAAAGATGATTTCGCCCGATGCCAGGACCGTGCTTGTTTATGCCCATTATGATGTAATGCCGGCTGAGCCGTTGAACTTATGGAAAAGCCAACCGTTTGAACCCGAAATACGTGACGGCCGTATCTGGGCTCGTGGTGCGGACGATGATAAAGGACAGTCTATGATGCAGGTAAAAGGCTTTGAAACAGCCTTGAAGCTCGACCTGCTGAAGTGCAATGTGAAGTTTATCTTCGAAGGAGAGGAGGAGATCGGTTCTCCCAGCCTTGAAACCTTCTGCCGTGAACATAAAGACTTATTGAAGGCCGATGTGATTCTGGTATCCGACACCAGCATGGTAAATGCCGAAACACCGTCGTTGACGACTGGCCTGCGTGGTTTGGCTTATTGGGAAATTGAAGTGACCGGCCCAAACCGCGATTTGCATTCCGGTCATTTCGGTGGGGCAGTGGCTAATCCTATTAATGTATTATGTAAACTGATGGCCGATATTATCGATGCCGACGGACGTATCACGATTCCCGGTTTCTATGATGATGTAGAAGAAGTGTCTCCTGCCGAACGAGAAATGATTGCACAAATCCCGTTTGATGAAGCGAAATATAAGGCTGCTATCGGTGTGGATGCCTTGTCCGGTGAAAAAGGTTATTCGACGCTGGAAAGAAACAGTTGCCGTCCGTCGTTCGATATTTGTGGTATCTGGGGCGGTTATACGGAAGAGGGCAGTAAAACAGTGCTTCCGTCCAAAGCCTATGCAAAAGTATCTTGCCGCCTGGTTCCGCATCAGGAGCATTCCAAAATATCAAAAATGTTTGAAGATTACATAAACCAGGTGGCTCCTGCGTCTGTTAAGGTAAAAGTCACGCCGAAACACGGTGGACAGGGGTATGTTTGTCCGATTGACCTGCCGGCTTATCAGGCGGCGGAAAAGGCTTGCACGGTTGCTTTTGGCAAGAAACCGCTGGCAGTACGTCGCGGAGGAAGTATTCCTATCATCTCCACCTTTGAGCAAGTATTAGGTATAAAAACCGTCTTGATGGGTTTCGGACTTGAACAGAACGCTATTCATTCTCCTAATGAAAGTTGCACGCTCGACTTCTTCTATAAAGGGATTGAATCGGTTGCCGAATTTTATAAAGAATATAAATGATACAAAACGAAGTGATAGCTCGTGCCCTGTCGAATACAGGTATCGAGGCATTGAATGAAATGCAGCAGGCCGTGCTTGATGCCGGAACGACAAAGGATATGGTGTTGCTCAGTCCCACGGGGTCGGGTAAAACCCTGGCTTTCCTGCTGCCCTTACTTACTACACTGACGAATGAGGATAAGAAGATACAAGCGCTTATCATCGCCCCGTCTCGTGAATTGGCTTTACAGATAGAGACGGTATTCCGTTCGCTCGGAGCCGGATATAAGGTGAACTGCTGTTACGGCGGCCATCCTATCCGGACAGAAAAGAAAAGTCTGGAGCATCCGCCAACGGTACTTATCGGTACGCCCGGACGAATCCTCGACCATCTGGAACGGGGGAATATTAATCTGGATACCGTCCGTACATTGATTCTGGACGAATTCGACAAGTCTCTGGAACTGGGCTTTCAGGATGAGATGAAAGAGATTCTCTCACATCTTCCCGGAGTGCGTCGCAGAGTGTTGACTTCAGCAACCGAAGCGGTGGAAATTCCTCCCTTTACCGGTATTACATCGCCTGTCCGCCTGTCGTTCCTGACCGGAGTGAAAGAGGCGAAAGGTCTGACTCTGCGTATCGTGAAATCGCCGGTTAAGGATAAGCTGGAGACATTGTATAAATTGCTTGGAGAGTTGAAAGGCGACTCTGTCCTGGTGTTTTGTAACCAGCGTGAATCAGTGGAACGTGTCAGCAATTATCTGACAGAAATGGGAGTGGATAATGAATACTTTCACGGAGGTATGGAACAGCCGGAACGCGAACGGGCGTTGTCGCTTTTCCGTAATGGCAGTGCATCCGTTTTTATCTCTACCGACCTGGCATCCCGCGGACTGGACATTCCGGAAGTAAAGAATGTGATTCATTACCATCTTCCCATCAATGAAGAAGCCTTTATCCACAGAAACGGACGTACGGCCCGTATGAATGCGGAAGGAAATGCCTTTATGATACTGAATGAGATAGAGACTGTTCCCGAATATATTACCCGTGAACCGGATGAATTCTTCCTGCCGGAGAAGGCCAAAAAACCGCTCCGTTCGGAATGGGTTACATTGACCATTAACCGCGGTAAACGGGATAAGTTGAGTAAGAAGGACGTAGTCGGTTTCCTGTTCCAGAAAGGCGGATTAGACAAAGATGATTTAGGCGTTGTAGAAATCAAGGAAAGTTGCGCCTACGCCGCAGTAAAACGTGATAAGAAAGAGGGTTTGCTGGCGCGTATCCGTGATGAGAAAATAAAAAATATGAAAGCTAAGTTTATATGAAGCTGCTGATTAAAGGGGTAGAACTGAATGGCGTTGCTACCGATATTTATATAGAAAACAAATACATCAAACAGATAGGTCCCGGCCTGTCTGTTGCCGCCGATAAAGTAATTGACGGTAGTCGTAAGGCTGCCATTCCGGGATTTGTCAATACGCATACACATGCGGCTATGACTTTGTTCCGCGGCTTTGGAGACGATATGCCTTTAATGCCCTGGCTGGAAGAAAAGATATGGCCCAATGAAGCGAAACTGACGAAAGAAGATGTTTTCTGGGGAGCTAAACTGGCTTGTCTGGAAATGATAAAAAGCGGAACGACTACTTTCTTCGACATGTATCATAAGTTTCATGCTACGGCAGAGGCTGTTGAAGAGATGGGAATCCGGGCAGTCATTTCCAGTGCCTGTTTCGACCATTTCCAACCAGAGTTGGCGGAGAAAAGTAAACAGACCATTCAGAAGTTGTATAAAGAGATGGACAGATACGATAAACGGATACATTTCTCCGTAGGTCCGCACGCCATATATACGGTTTCCGGTGAGTTGCTGCAATGGGCGGATACTTTTGCAAAAGAACATAACGTGCCAATCCAACTGCATCTGGCAGAAACGGAAGGGGAAGTGGAGAACTCTGTAAAGCAGTTCGGGGCGACTCCTGTCCGGTATTTATATAAGTTGGGTGTATTGTCTCCCCGTTTGTTGATTTCCCACGGTATCTATGTGGATGCGGATGAAATCCGTATGCTGGCAGACCATGGAGTGAAGGTCGCTCATAATCCGGCCTCCAATATGAAACTGGCTTCCGGCATGCACTTCAAATTTAAGGAAATGCGTGAAGCCGGCATCACTGTCGGTCTGGGTACTGACGGTTGTTCGTCGTCCAATAATCTCGATATGGTGGAAGCGATGAAGCTGGCCTCCTTGTTGGGAAAAGTCTGGCGAAAAGACCCGGAAGCCGTTACAGCCGATGAAATATTCCATTCCGCCACGGAAGCCGGAGCCTCTTTTGTGGGCTTAAAAGCCGGACGGATAGCAGAAGGTTACCTGGCAGACCTTTCTTTGGTAGATTTGAATATGCCGGCATTTACTCCGAATTTCAATTTCATATCCAACCTTGTCTATGCTGCAAACGGTAACTGCATCGATACTGTTATTTGTGACGGAAAAATCCTGATGCAGGATAAGAAAGTACCGGGTGAAGAGGAGATAATGGAACGCGCGGCACAAATAGCCTACAATTTAATGAAAAGATAACTTTTAAGTTGCCGGTGATTGTTTTATATCATCAGTAGCTTTTCAGGAAAAGTTCATAATGTCTTTTGTAAAAGACGTACGTCTAAAATAATTTACACCTACCTCTAAATCTATTTACACCTAGGTCTAAATGAATTTAGAGGTAGGTATGACAGAAAAGTCTTTATAAAGATACGTTTCTGTCGTAATGGCATTTCAAGGAGATTATTATATTGAAATAAATTTATGATGCTATGAATACAAGTTATACAAACGAACAATATCAGGAGGCAGCGGCATTTATAGCTGCACGCATCACCGGAAATCCGGAAACGGCTATTATTCTCGGCAGCGGATTAGGTTCACTGGCAGACCGGATACAGGATGCCATTGTAATTCCGTATGCAGAGATTCCTCATTTTATGCATTCTACGGCTGCCGGTCATAAAGGTAATTTTATTTGCGGCAAACTGGGAGGTAAGCAAGTTCTGGCTATGCAGGGTCGTTTTCATTATTATGAAGGGTATTCCATGCAACAGGTGACATTTCCCGTTCGTGTGATGAAACTGTTGGGTATAAAGAATCTTTTGGTGTCGAATGCTGCCGGTGGAATAAATAACACTTTCAAAGTTGGTGACCTGATGATTATCCGTGATCATATAAATATGATGCCTAATCCGTTGATAGGTCCGAATAATGAATTGTTCGGTACTCGTTTCCCGGATATGACCCGTGCTTATGACCGTGAGTTTGTCCGTTTGGTGGAAGAGATTGCAGCTTCTCATAATATTCCTTTGAAAAAAGGTGTATATGTTGGTCTGACCGGTCCTTCTTTTGAAACACCCTCCGAATATGCTTTTTATGGCCGGGTAGGAGGTGATGCGATTGGAATGAGTACGGTTCCGGAAGTAATCGTAGCTCGCCATGCAGGATTAAGGGTGTTCGGAATGTCGGTGATTACGAATGAAGGTTATCATTTTGCCGACGATTTTGTGAATGACGGAGCGGATGTAATCGTAGCTGCCAACAAGGCTGCGGTAGTAATGACAACTTTATTCAGTGAACTCGTTTCCCGTATCTGATTTTTTTTCGGGATGAAAGTTGCTGTGTTAAAATAAGATAGAAATTTGAACGGGTGAGTAAGGAAAAAATAGTATAAAAAAAGTATCTTCCGGTTTTGGAAAATAAAAAAATACCTCTATCTTTGCACCCGTTATCGCGGAAGTAGCTCAGTTGGTAGAGCATAACCTTGCCAAGGTTAGGGTCGCGGGTTCGAGTCCCGTCTTCCGCTCATAAATAATAAGCGCGGTAAGAGGCCGCCTTTTTTATGTAATGGAAAATGCCCAGGTGGCGGAATTGGTAGACGCGCACGTTTCAGGTGCGTGTGTCGCAAGGCGTGCAGGTTCGAGTCCTGTTCTGGGCACCATTCGCGCAGATGGTGAAATTGGTAGACACGCTACTTTGAGGGGGTAGTGCCGGTTCCGGTGTGTGAGTTCGAGTCTCATTCTGCGCACATTTCGTAAAGAATAGAAATAATAATTGTCCATGTAATTAGTTAAGAGCATATTGCTTGAAGCTGTTATATGGACAATTTTTATTTAGTATAAACCACATTTACTGCATAATACGTCTTCTGTAGATGAATCCGTAATGATTTATATAAGAACTGTCATTTTTTAGAGATATAAAGTCAAATTTGTAAAAATAAGGCTGATTCGGATTCGATATATTTGCATATCATGAAATATGGATAACAACCTTTTAAATTTGATCGAAAATGAAAAAAGACCGGGCGACAGATATACCTTCGCTACATTTACCCATTATACCAAAGATTCTCCTTTATTGGAATCCGGTTTGTTAGGTCCTGTACGGATTGTTATGAAAGAATGATGGTGTGCCTTGCTTTATTTCAAACCCTTGATCTTTTGAATTAGTTCTTTTGCTGAAATATCCAAAGACTCAACAGCCATCCAGACGACTTCGTTATCCGGATTGATAATATATATCCGGGGAATCGTATTGTTGGCGAAGAGGGAGAAAACCTCACCGCGGGTATCCAGGTAGAATGGCATTGTGAATTGATTCTCTTTCCAGTAATTGGAAACAACTTCGGCTGTTTCTTTCCGGGAAATCGTTACCAGCAGGAATCTGGGGTCGTCTTTCAGTTCTTTCCAGACCTCTTCTATAACCGGCAGAACCTGTTTGCAATCCGGACAGTAAGTTCCGAAGAATACCAGTAAGGATTGTTTTCCGATGAACTGTTTGGAGCTGAATGTGTTTCCGGCTGTATCTTCGACTGCAAATGTAGGGATCTGGCTGTTGACATTGATATAATTAATAGTTTCGTTCTCGTCATCCTTTATACAGGAAAAGAGAAGGAGTGTCATAATGACTATAAATGAAAGAATTTTTGTGATATGCATATATTTAATTGTTTTAGTTTACGAAGATAATGAATGTATTTGAATCCCTGAAAGAAAAGGAGCTGCCGTTTTGTAGATTTCACAACCTGTCGTCAGAACGGACAACCCCTTTTAGCAGCATCCCCTTTTACCGCTGCAATTTTCATTTTATTACCGAGAATGTTTTGGTTATTTGTAACTGATTCGGATTCACATTCCTATGTACATTATATGAGGATGCTGTAATCCTGTCTGAGTTCACATCTTGGGACGGTTTAAAGTACAAGTTTTGCCATATTTACAAAAGTAAATGTATGTTTTTTAATTTACTTGTATTTGCCTGATAACAAGTATTATGTTGTAAGCCTGATGTAAAATGGAGAACTGGGTATTTCTCTTTATTTATAAAAGGTGTTATTGGCGTACGACGGAAAGGAACCGACTGTTTTTGTCTTGCCGGATCGCTTAATTCTCTTTTTTTGCCGGTTTATGCTTTTCTGAATGGCAATTGCCGTAAATCGGTACTTGTTTATTTTATTATTTGATTATGTGCGGATTGGATGGATATGTAATGCCTGAAAACATCATAAAAAATGCCGGCTTTATTTCATATCGTCTGGTTTTAGGGAGAATAGATCTTTATATTTGTGATAATAAGCATGAAAGCAGGTAATAACCGGGCTGGCATGGAAAGGATAAAACTATGAAAAGAGATTTATTGTATGATAATATACTGGATGCTATCAGGGGAAAAATACCCAACCGGGGAATGCTGACAAATACGCTTGCGGATCTGTTAAATCTGGAGAAAGAAGCAGTATATCGACGGCTGCGCGGTGAAGTGGCATTTTCTTTCTCTGAGATAGCTGTCATTGCGAGTACGCTTGGAATCTCTCTTGATAACCAGGTGGGAGCCCGGTATGTTCATAGCAGGCCTTTCCAGTTGAGGCTGATTGAATATGTTGACTCCGGTGAGATCGATTATGAGATGCTGGAACATTATATTTATATCCATAACCAGGGAAAAGAGGATAAAAAATCGAAAGTCATGGATTGCTCCGGCGTTTTGCCCCAGTCTCTTTATCTGGCATATAAAAATATATCGCGCTTTTTCCTTTTTAAATGGATCTATCAGAATAAGGACCTTGACAGGAAACTTTGTTTTAAAGACGTTTATCCGACTCAAAGTCTGGAAAAGATACAGGAGAGGAGCGTTGCGGCCGCAAAACTTATCAGCCAGACGTTTTATATATGGGATCCGTTGATCTTTTGTTATCTGGCCAATGATATCAATTATTTTATGAGTGTCAATTTGCTGGGAAAAGAGGATTTGCAGTTGCTGAAAAAAGAGCTGTTGCAATTTTTGGATGATATGGAACTGTTGGCAATAAAAGGAAAGTTTGATGATACCGGAAACAGTGTCTATTTTTATATATCGAGTACGAATTTCGATACCAGCTACCGGTGTGTGGAGGTGAAACATTTACGTGTCAGCCTGATAAGAGCCTTCACTCTGAATGCTGTCGTTTCTTTGGACCGTCAGACGTATGAACGGATATCGGGATGGCTCCAGGCTGTGATCCGATCGTCGACAATGATCTCCGTGAGTGGTGCCAGGCAGCGTATCCGCTTTTTTGAGAAACAACGTTCCATTATTAAAGCCTTATAGGTTTTGTGAAAAAGGATATTATAGATTATTAACTGAGAATACGGCTTTTATCAGCAACCAAGATTCAATGTTTGTTTGTTTTGTTAGCCTTTTTTGGGTTTTAAAAGATGCTTTACCGGATTGTCCGACAGTTAATTTATGGGTTCCTTATTTATCTTTGCATGAAAACTATAGATCCACTAATATCAAGACTTATAATTCTGTAACATGAAAAAAGAACTTTTGTATGATAATTTGCTAAATGCCATCAAAGAGGAATTTCCTCAAAAAACGAATTTAGTAAATGCGCTTGTTGATTTGTTATGTATTGAGAAGGAAGCTGTTTACCGGCGTTTACGGGGAGAGGTCGCTTTTACATTTGCAGAGATCGTCACTATCGCGAATGCATTTGGAATATCATTGGATAACCTGGTCGGTACAGTTACTGCAAAAAGCAGGCCGTTCCAATTGAAATTGGTGGATTTTGTGAATCCGATGGAGACTGATTATGATATGTTGGATCAGTATATCGATATATTAGGTCTGGCACGCGAAGACGATAGGTCCGAACTGATCGATTGTACGAATATCTTGCCTCAGCAGCTTTATATGAAATATAAATATATTTCACGTTTTTATCTTTTCAAGTGGTTATACCAATGCGGAACTCCGGGAAAAACAAAGCGTTTTGAAGAGATAGAGGTCACCGACCGCTTTCTGGGAATACAGTTGGCCGGGGTAGAAGAAGCACGGCATATCCATCATTCATATTACATACTCGATCCGTTGATATTTCATTATCTGGTAAATGATATTAATTATTTTATGAGTATTCATCTGATCGGGAAAGAGGATGTAAAATATCTGAAGAATGAACTGATGGATTTGTTGGATGAAATGGAGAAACTTGCAACACGCGGCTATTTTGAAGAGACCGGTAATAAAGTCTTTATCTATATATCGAGTGTGAATTTTGATACGAGTTATTGGTGCGTTCAGATAAAAAACTACCATATCAGCCTGATAAAAACATTCATCCTCAGTTCGGTCGCCTCCCTGGATGAGGGGACTTACGAGAAGTTGCGGAAATGGTTAAGAGCCCTGATCCGTTCTTCTATCATGATTTCAGTCAGTGGTGAGAGGCAGAGGATCGCATTTTTTAAAGCACAGCGTGAACTGATTCAAAATTTGTGATCTTTTCTATCTATAAAGAGTATCAGAAACTTACCTGTAAAAAAGGTGGTTTTATGTTGGATATCGTAAAAAAAGATATAAAAATAAGCATCCAAAATTTGGAGCGTATAAATCTTTTACCTACTTTTGCACCCGTAAACAAGAAACGTCAACTGCTTTGAAAAGCAACCTCTAAAGAGGTGTTGATAATTTTGATTTATTGGAGAGATGGCAGAGTGGTCGATTGCGGCGGTCTTGAAAACCGTTGAACTGAAAGGTTCCTGGGGTTCGAATCCCTATCTCTCCGCTGAACTAACCGGACAAAACCGGACAGAAAGCAGACAAGTTCCACAAATTCAATGATTTGTGGGACTTTTTTTATCCCCTTGTGTCTGCCCTACCGGACATCATTTAGACCCTAAAAGACAAAGTTAGTAACCTAACTCGTACCCCCGACAACTGAAAGTCCAAAAGGGGTACACTTAGTCCGAAATTGGCGAACTTCTGTCGCTATTTGGCGAGCCTGTATAAACTTCACTTTGAGTTAATTAACGTAGTTTTGTAACCAAAAAAAGTGAGTTTATGAAGAGTACATTTTCCGTTCTTTTCTTTGTGAAAAAGGACAAGCAAAAAATCAATGGCAGTTACCCTATTTTCGTTCGTATCACGATTGATGGGGTGGCAAGCCGTTTTAATTCCAAGTTGGACGTTCAACCCAAACTTTGGGATGGTAAGGCAGGTAAAGCCACCGGGCGTTCTACGGAAGCCGGACGTATCAACCGATTACTGGATGATATAAACGCATCCCTGAACACCATTTATCACGAACTGCAACGGCGTGACAATTATGTTACCGCCGAAAAGGTGAAGAATGAATTTTTAGGTCATAGCGAGAGCCACGACACCATCCTTAACCTTTTTCAAAAGCATAATGATGATGTGAAGCAGTTGGTCGGCATATCCAAGACGATTGCCACTTACCGCAAATATGAAGTGACCCGCCGCCACCTTGCCGAGTTTATCCAAAGCAAATACAATATATCGGATATTGCCATCAATGAAATCACTCCGATGTTCATTACCGACTTCGAGTTGTATTTGCGTACAGTCTGCAAATGCGGCTATAATACAACTGCCAAGTTCATGCAGTTCTTCAAGCGCATTATCCTGATAGCCCGTAATAACGGCATCCTGACAGGCGACCCGTTCGCCAACTATAAAATACGTTTGGAAAAAGTGGATAGGGGGTATTTGACAGAGGATGAAATAAAAATCATCCTCAAAAAGAAAATGGTTTCCGAACGGTTGGAACAGGTGCGTGATGTTTTTATCTTTTCCTGTTTCAGTGGTTTGGCTTATGTGGATGTTGCAAACTTAAAGGAAGATAATATCCGCAAGTCCTTTGACGGTAATTTATGGATAATTACGAAACGCCAAAAAACAAATACAGACGTGAATGTTCCTTTGCTGGATATTCCTAAAATGATATTGGAAAAGTACAAAGGTAAATTGCCGAACGGAAAGGTACTTCCCATTATCAGCAATCAAAAACTTAATGCGTATTTGAAAGAAATAGCGGACGTGTGCGGAATTAAAAAGAACTTGACATTTCACCTTGCAAGGCACACATTTGCCACGACAACCACGCTTGCAAAGGGTGTCCCTATTGAAACAATCAGTAAGATGTTGGGACACACCAATATAGAAACGACACAGATATACGCCCGCATTACCAATAACAAAATCAGTAACGATATGCAGGGACTTGACAAGAAGTTTGTCGGCATTGAAAAAATCTACAAAGAAGTATCAATGAAATAGTTGTATAGGGGGATTTATCACAATTAGTGATAAGTCCCTTTATGCTTTTAATTATTCATCATTAAATAGTAACATTATGGACTTACAAATCATTCAGAGCAAAATTTATGAAATCAGAGGTTGCCGGGTTATGCTCGATAGCGACCTTGCGGCACTCTACCAAGTGGAAACAAAAGCCTTGAAACAGGCTGTTAAACGTAATATTGAACGTTTCCCAAGTGATTTTATGTTTGAACTGACAAAGGAAGAAGTGGAATGTTTAAGGTCACAAATTGTGACCTTAAAGAATAATCCCAATGAAACGGAAGAAGAAACCAGTTCAAAACGTGGTAAACATACTAAATATTTGCCCTATGTTTTCACGCAAGAGGGAGTAGCCGCCTTGTCCGGTGTGCTACGCAGCCCTATTGCCATACAGGTGAATATTTCCATCATGCGGGCATTTGTAGCCTTGCGTCAAATGATAACAGGTTATCAGGAACTACTAAAGCGCATTGAAGAACTGGAAGAAAGTACGGATGCACAATTCAGCGAAATATACCAAGCACTTACCCAGTTACTAAGCAAGCCCGAACCGAAGCCACGCAAACCGATAGGATATAGAACCTATGACGAATAACGATTTAAGGTATTCGGTTGTCTAAGGGGTGTCACCAGTGATACCCCTTTTCAGTTCCCTAAAGTAATGTATCTCAATCACAAATTTTAGCAAAGTTACAGCCCGGTGGGGACAAATACCAAATCCGAGCCGTTCCGGTTTTCTAAAAAATCTCCACACCTACGGGTCGTATTTTTTGAAAAGATATGGTTGAAGTCCCCGCCAAACTGTGGGTGTCCGGCAAAATTTCTTATTGTTTAATTTAAAATTCAGTAGTCATGAAAACAACAGAATTTACCATGCCGGAAATCACTATCTCTTATAAAGACAATGTAAAAGCATCCGAAAGGGTGAAAATACTCTCATCCGAAACGTCCTACTCTTACCTGAAACCGTTCTATGCGGAATGTATGGAACACCACGAAGAAAGTTATGTAATGTTCCTCAACCGGGCAAACAAGGCTTTAGGCGTTTCCCTTATCTCTAAAGGCGGCATGGCTGAAACTGTAATGGACGTGAAAATCATCCTGCAAACTGCCTTAAAAGTCCATGCTTCGGGCATCATCCTCTCACATAACCACCCATCGGGCAATCTACGTCCGAGCGAACCGGACAAGCAAATCACCTCAAAAATTAAAGAAGCCTGCAAGATCTTGGATTTACACCTGTTAGACCATATCATCCTAACAGAAGAAAGCTATTACAGTTTTGCAGACGAGGGGCTTTTATAAGCCCTTTTTTTACTCTCTCATTACCCAATACAAAAAGCCTGATGGCTTTTGTTTCTATCCTCTTAAACAAGAGAAAAATTTTCCCTAAAACTGATTGGAACATTGTCAAAGGTATATCCGTGCCTGTTACTGTTCAAATTATTTTTTAGAAATCTCCACACCTGCGGGTAGTATTTCATAAATAATAATTTGCCCTGTACCATTCCCGAACCTTTGAAAAGACAATGTTCCCATTCAGTTAAAGGAAAAATTTATGTGGTGGGCGACAAGCGATGTAAACGATTAAAATTCAAAAGTCATGGAAGCAGTAACATTATCAGAAGCAAGAGTTTATGTAGGTACTTACAACAAGTATAACAGTGGTTCACTTTTCGGCAATTGGTTAGACCTTTCCGATTATTCGGACAAGGACGAATTTATGGAAGCGTGTCGAGAACTGCACAAGGACGAGCAAGACCCGGAATATATGTTTCAGGATTACGAGAATATCCCGGAAGCCCTGATTTCCGAAAGTTGGTTATCCGATAAGTTTTTTGAGCTTCGGGATGCCATCGAAAAGCTAAGCGATACCCAGCAAGAAGCGTTTTTCGTATGGTGCGACCACCACAACAGCGACCTAAGCGAAGAAGATGCGGACGACCTTGTTTCTTCTTTTGAGGATGAATATCAGGGAGAATATAAAGACGAGGAAGATTACGCCTATGAAATCGTAGAGGAATGTTACGACCTGCCGGAGTTCGCAAAGACCTACTTTGATTATCCGACTTTTGCCCGTGACCTGTTTATGACTGATTACTGGATGGATAACGGTTTTGTTTTCCGTTGCGCCTGATTATTAACCGGGTGGAGCAATCCACCCACAACACACCAAGACAATGAAAGTATATAATAAGATAACGACTTTTTTACGATGGTTTATACTTGCTTTTATCATCTATCAAGCAGCCAGCAGCACCGCCGGAATGTGGATAGCCCTAATCATAGGCTTTTTTATTATCCGTTTTGTTCTCCGGCTGCTTATCTCCGCCGTTTGCCTGTTTTTTATGGCATTTATTTTCATTGTCCTGCTTTCACTTCTGATTATCTGATAACTCATTTTAAATTATAACAATATGGAAAGTTTAAACAAAAACGGGGTAAGCATTACCCAAACACCGGGAGAGGAAAAATATGTAAAATGCTGTTTAGGCGCATTTAGGGGTCAAATCTATTATCAATATGATTACCGCCATACAGACGGCGAACTGTTCAGCACCCTTGCCAAAACACTTGACGAGTGCCGCAAACGGCGGGATGAATGGATGGCGAAAAAAGAAAAGGTACAATAACAATTTAAAAGCTACATTTATGAAAACGACAGAAGTAAATAAAAAAATTATCGGCAGACGTTGTAAGTGCATATTTACGGGCTTACTGGTAACGGGTATTATTGAAGCCGTAGAAGAAAACGAACATTCCGTGCAGGTGAAAGTACGTTTCGACACGCCGCACCAGTGGGGGGATGAACTTTATTCCTATGACTGGTCTTTCGGACGTAAGGCAGACGGTTTCGGGTCTTTGAAATATTTGGAACTGTTGCCCGACGAAACGACATTCGATGCAATGATAGTTACTTTCGGCGACCCCATCGGCACATTAGACGGTATTTTTGAGGATGTGAAAACATGGGGTGTCTGTTCCCTGAAAGGCTGGATAGATAGCTACGAAAGCACCCGTTTCACCCCCATAGACATAGACAAGGCAGTTATAACGAGTGAATATAATATGGAATGTGAAAAGAATGGCTGGAACATAACACACCCATAAAGAACATTGTAACCTGTAAATGAAGAACGACGACAGATTTGCCTCCGCGACTTACTGAAAGTAAGTCGCGAGGGTATAGAGAGATAGTAAAGTATTTGTTATGATGATGTTAGACCTTTAATCTCCTTTAGTAGTTTTAAAATTACATCAGTAGGTATCATATCTTTTTTTTCTTCTTTAACAATAGACTCTTCATCGTATTTACTATGATTTTCTCCCGAAGATAAATGATTATCAAGTAATCTGTCTATTGCAGAATTAACTCTCTTCATAGAATCATCTATATCAATAGATAATGAATTTAATGACAATAATAATCCTTCAACATACTCTATTTCATGTATATGTTTTGCCAAAACAACTAATTGCCGTTGCGCCCGATTCAATTGAGATATGAACGCCCACAATAAAGCTCCAGTAACAGGAATAGGAAATATTAATACCAAATAATTTTTCCATTCAGGGAATGATTCAGTATTATAAAATTTAGTACAAATAACAAATTCTAAAATAACAATAAAAGCAATTACTATCCCTGTTAATATCATATACGCAAAAAATAAATATTTTAAACGGGTGTGCTCATTCTTTATTGGTTGGAGGTATTTTTTTAATTCACCAAATGTTGCTTTAATCTTTGTATTCCATTCTTCAATTGCATTTTCTTGCTTCTTCTTCTCTTCTAACTCTATCTTATAATTATGTATTTGTTTATTTGCTATTTGTAATTGAATCTCCTTTTCTTGTATCTTTTTTTCCTGCAACTCTCTTTCTGCTTGGCTTTTCCCTTGAATATTTCTTTTTTCATGTTGAATCTTATTCAGTGCTTTTTCCAGTTCTTCTTTTTGTCTTTGAATTTCTGATATTTGATTTTTATAATAATCTTCAGAATTATATACTGTAGTTTTATTTATTGCGTAGTCTTGTAGAAGCTTTTTAATTCTTGTTACCTTATTCCATAAATTATTTATTACTTTCTTTAGAGCCAGCTTTTCTCTATTTTCTATTATCCTACCCTCAAATTCAATATCTTCGGACAATTTTTCCAGTTCAGAATATATAATATAGAAATCATCAGTAATGACATTTGAAATAAGATTAATGGTAGACATTGAAGATGAATCAAGTGCACCAATCATATTTCTAATAAAATGTAAATCACTGATAAGTTGAGGTTCGCAAATTTCCTCAAATTTGTCAGAAGATAGTAGCATTAATATGTTATCAATAATTGATACCTTTTCCTCAAAATCCATTAATAATTTCTTTACCTGTCCCATAATTTATGTATATATAGCATATTAAAGTTAACAAAATTAGATATAATTTCAATTAGCATAATTAATTGTGAACACCTTAGAATGTAATTGCAAAGATAGATACAAATTTGTTTTATTGAATACAAAATATAAAAAAACAGCTTTATAAGGAGAATACCTTAAAAAGCTGTTAGTACTTTATGTATATTTCAACGATTATGGCTTGTCATTATTAAAACTGAAAGTTTGTTGTTCCAACTGTCCGAAGCTATCCTGAAAATACACATCTACCGTTTGTTGGTCAGTGGATGCAGAGGTATAGTAGAGCCGGAATGTTTCACCCGGAAGCGGGTACAGGTCATTCGGCTGTAAAACCGTCCCATCGGACATTTTCAGCGTTCCCGCCCCGTCCGGTTGGAAATAGCGGATGAAATACTTTGTTTCCTCAAACCGCCCGTCCCGGTGAAGCTGGTAGCGTATTTCTGCCGTTTCACCTACCTTTAATTTTTTCGGTACAGGCATCGTTTCGATACTGAACGGGTAAGATTGCTGTATATCCACGTTGTCACTACACGCACCCACCAATAACAAGGCAGCTACCATGTAGCACCCTGTTAGCATCTTATAAATTACATTTCTCATATACATTATATATAATAGGTTAGTTTATCACATGATTATCTTTAGACCGATACCAAACTGTGTATGGAACTTTCCGACTGAAGAACCGAACAGGCATCTTTCCCGTGCGTTAATCAGGAACACCACCCGGTCGGTAATGTAACTTTCCAGTTCCAGCGTCAGCGCACCACCATAGGCAAAACCGTCCTTATCGGTCAGGGTAGAGCCATCGGGCAACAGCTTGTCACCCCAGTTACTTGTTTCATACCCGGCAAGTGCGGACAATCCCAGCGAAAGAAAAAAGGTTTTCTTCTGGTCTGAAAGGAAATTTAGGTAGTAACCGCCCTCACCTGTAAACTGGCTGACTGGTATTTGCAAATCCTTGTAGGGGTAATGCTTTTCGAGGTATTCCCCGCCGACAACCCACCTGTTCCCGTTTTTTGTATAGGTGGAAAGAGCCGCCCCGAAATAATAGGCAAAATCGCTTTTACTGTTCCAATGAACACCGTCCGCCATGCCACCCGTAACCTGCAAGCCTTTCATTCCCGGCAGACATCTTTGTGCGTGTGCCTGGTTGAAAGTCAGGCACAGCACAAAGAGGGATATAATACACAATATCCTTTTCATGTTCATTTGATTTTGAGTTCGTTAATTACTTTGGCTGCCACTACATCCGAATTTTCCACCCGGATAGTTTGGTGTCTGCCCCCGTTCTTTTCCACCAGTTCAATAACCAAGACCTTATCATCCGGTATAGTGAACTGTGGAACGGTGTACACGGTGCGGACGGTACTTTTACCACCGATAACCAGTATTTCGTTATAGCTCCGCACCGGGTCGATAACGGTTTCCTGAATTGCCGTTCTTTTGGCTATCTTTTTATCCACAATTTTGAAACGGATGAAATCGGTATCAAACGGCACGTTTGAACTGTTCTTTGTTTGTGTGTGGAAGTAAAAAAGCCCGTTATGTGAATAAATCCCTTTTACCAAGAACTGCACCCCGAACCGCTTGCATCCCAAATGCCTTATTTCCCGGTCATTGTTCTTGTAGATGGACTGCATAATCAGCTTTACCAAAAGCGGGCTTTCGCTGCCCAGTTCACGGAAATAGATGTTCATCCGGGTATGGCTGAAATCCGTTGTGTCCTCATTCTCCAAGAAATCTTTCATTTCGATATTCAGCATTTCCGGTTCATGTGCGTACTTTGCATTAAAGGAATAAAAACTGCCATCCTCACAGATAACGGAAAAATTGGTTTCACCGGGAAAGCCCTCTGTCGTAGCCTTGACCCTGACAACATTTTCCGCCCCGTCCGCTTTTCCGGCAATAATGTAGTTACTGCCTAAATCCACGTACTTAACGGCAGACGGGAAAATGATATGTACTGTTTTGGCGAATGTCACCTGCACGCCGTAAGGTGTCACCATTTGGCGGTAAGGGAGCTTCTTTGTAATGCCCTGATACAAATCGTTACTTTGTGCTTTCACAGAAACCACGCCCAAAAGCAGGGCGAACATGATAATTAACTTTTTCATTTTGGATTGAAATTTTTATGGTTGATAAATAAATTACTGTTGTTTGGCGTAAAGCATCACCTGATAGTTCGCTTTCAGGTGTACTTTTACCGTTCTGAACTTCTTGGCAAGGTATTGTGACCCGCCTTGCATCAAGCCCCTTGTAATATCCATTGCGACCTGCTGCCCGGCACTTTGCGCAAAGGAAATGCTCGTGCCCAGTCCCGCACCGATATTCGCCATCGCTTCCTTTGCCGCTTCCTGTTCCAGTGACGAGGGGATGGAAAGCCCCTTTTGCCCGTCACTGTCGTAAACGGCAAGTTCCACCGGAATGATGTTACCCGCATATTCGAGCGAGGACACCAGTATGTCGAGCCGTTCCCCCTGCACTTTGGCACTTCCTGAAACAAGGCTGTTTTTCGGGACAATCACGTTCCCCGCTTGCAGGGGTTCTAACAGCCGGAGCTTGACGGTCTGCCCGTCCATAAGTGTTTGGTCGTTATGAACGCATGCCCGGATAGTGTTCTTTCCCATCGAATAGCTGCTACCGACCGCCGTATTAAACCCGTAATTGTGTGGCTTGCTGTATTCGGCTATAAATTTACTGTTGCTCATAGGTTGCTGCAATCCTGAAACCGTCCTGTCCGATACCGATTTTACAGGTGTGGCATTTCCTTTGTTCTGAACGGGTGCGGACGGTGTGACCTGTGCAATCTGTTCAGTTTGCAGGGGTGCGTTCTGTCCGTTCATATATTTTGCTGCCAGTTCGTAGGACTTTTCCATAAGAGCCACCTGTTCATCCATACTGCCTGCACCGTTTTCTTTCGCATCGAGCCGGGCAGTGAGTTCTTCCACCTGACGTTTGAGTTCCTCTTTTTCCTTGTCCTCTTTCGGCGTTTCGTAGAAACTGCCTAACTGACGGTTCATGTCCCGGTAAGCTGCCGCCGAAGATTGGATAGAGGAACGGCTATTGTTCGGCGCACCCGCCCCGAAGTCTATTACATTGGTTTTCGGTTTTTCTGCCGGAGCATCATCTATCAGGGTCAAATCTTCCCCGTTCCCGTTATCCTCTCCGAGCGAAAAGGCAAAATCCTGTAAGGAGCGCATCTTGTCCGCCTGTTTGTTCTCCATTTGTTCCTGTTCGTAGGCGGTCTTTTTATCGCTGATTATCCCGTCCCCTTTGGGTTGCGGAATATCGGCATTAAATCCGCCCACGTTTTCCACCTTTGTTTCTTCCTTATCGGACGGTGCAAAAATCAGGCACATAGACCCCAAGAAAACCAGTCCCATAAGCGGGTAAACCAGCATCTTTTTTCGTTGCTGTATCTGCTGCGGGGTCAGTTCCTTTTTTTCCTTTCCCTGTTTTTCAGGTTCTTTTCCCTTTGCCGTTTCCGGTGTGGGAACTTCATTCTTCACTTCTTTTTCTTCCATTGTCTGACTGATTAAAAATGTTCGTACTGTCTTTACTTTGTAACTGCAACTGCCTGATGTGTTCTATCCGTATGGTTTCGCCATCCTCTTTTCCTATCCGGTAAATGGATGATACCGTAAAGTAGATGGATAGCCCGCCGAAGAACAGGAGCATAAGCAGGATTACCGCCAGCCTTATTTCCGGTGTCATGCGCCCGCACAGGTGGCGGAGTTTTTCATCCGCCCAGTCCTGTATGCGGGTAATCGCCTGATTGACCGGAGAGAGAATTTTCCGTATCATGGCTTACCGCTTTATGGTGTTCAAATCCTTGTTTTCCGTTATCTCGAAACTTTCCATCATAAAGCCGTGCGGGTTATTATCCGAGCGCACAGCGTTCAATAACCGGCAACGGGTGACAAGGCTTCTTTCCGTCACGCTGCTTTCACGGATAATCATTTGGCGGGCATAGGTAGCCACCGCATACGGGTACACATCGAAATTGCAAGAAACGCTGTCTATCTGTATGGTCTGGCTGATATTGCCCGAAATGATACGGTTGTAATATCCCTTTTCCGAGAGGTCACGGTAATAGTTAAATGCGCTCTTATCGGCGAGGAACAGCGACCGTTTGATATTACTTTCGATAGCGTTCTTATCCGGTGAGAGCGTGAAAAAGAGTTCGTGAAAACGCTTCACGTGTTCCCTTGCTTCGACCGGACGGTTTTGCGAGAGGTCTTGCGAAAGCGCAAGCATTAACGATTTGCCACCATCCAGCACATAAATCTTCTGCCGTTGTGCTTCGGCAAACGTGTAGGAGTTCCAAACGGCATAACCCGTTATCAGGGTACACATAACGACAAACACGATACCGAAAAGCCGTATCTGTTTGAAACTGGTTTCAATGTTCTTTAAACTTTTAAATTCCATCTTGATTTTTAATTATTGGTTACTTTTGATTAGTTTACCGCCGACCCTGCCGCCAGCGTTTCCGGTTGCTGCTCCGGCAACTGCACCCACACCGCTACCTGTTTTGTTAGCCGCACTGTTTATGTTCCGGCTCATGTTACCCATTCCACCTGTCTGAATAATCCAGTTCGATACGGTGGGGATGGTGAAGTAACCGATGATACCGATTATCATAAAAATGATGTACACGCTGTTACTTCCGTCCGGTATGAAATTGGGGTCTGATAGCTCCTGAATATCCTTTTGGAGCATAAGCACCTGTATTCGGGCAAGAATGGAACTGAACAGGTCTGAAACGGGAAGCCACAGGTAAACGGAAATGTACCTTGTTATCCATTGGGTCAGTGTCGCCTGAAAGGCATCATATACACTGATGGCAAAGGCTATCGGACCCAGTATGGAAAGGACAATCAAGAAAAAGGTTCGGATAGTATCTATCACAAGGGCTGCCGATTGAAAAAGCAGTTCCAACAATTCCCTGAACCAATCCCGGACGGATTGCTTGATATTGTGGGCTGCCCTATCCATGTACATACCGCCCATTGTGGCAATATCTTTGGCAGACCATCCCAATTCGTCAATCTGTTTATCAAATGCTTCATCCGAAACAAGGTAAGCCGTTTCCGGATTGCGCACCATCGCTTCATATTCCAGTTTGTCCTTTTGTTCCCGGTAGGCGTTCATATCGAAAGTTTGCGTTTCGAGCATATTGTTACACCCCTTGACTACTGGTGACATCACGCTGTTAATCGTACCCAGTACGAATGTGGGGAAGAACATAATACAGAAGCCTATTACAAAGGGACGGAGCAAAGGGTAAACGTCTATCGGTTCGGCACTGGCGAGCGACTGCCATACTTTGGCAGCCACATAAAACAAAGCCCCCAGTCCCGCTATTCCTTTGGCTACCCCCGCCATGTTCCCGCATAACGGCATCATATCCGTGTACAGACTTTGTAAAATCTGATGCAGGTTATCAAATTCGATTGCTAATAACATATCTTTGATTTATTTGAAGTTACCAGTAACGTTCATCCGCTGAACCATAAAGAGCCATTACCCGGTCGGTGTCCTTTTTCTTTTTCGCCCGCAGGTAGGAAACGGAAATGTTTTTGCGGGTATAATAACTTACCAAGTCCCGGTAGTTTTTGATGGCGTTATACGTCCGGTCGATAACATCCATCCGTTCCTTGTCCGACATGGAAAGCCCGTTGATGTTCACCACGCTTTTCATTTCTTCCAGCACATCGGAACTTTCCTGCAACAGTTGGGTATATCCGTAGGCAATGGCGGAAAGTTCGTCCGGTGTATAGTTTTCATCCGAAAGCATCTTCTGAAAACTGTTCACGTATATATCGGAAATCTCCCCGATAAGCAGGATAGACTTTTGCACCTTTCGGGCATCTTTGACAAGGTTATGCACGGATTTAAGTCTGTCGTAGTATTCCTTACCCTGTTGGTAAATCTTTACGGTTTCCTGAAAATTCTTTATCATGTTCTGTGCGGTGGAGGATGTCTGCACGATATTCTTTGACGCATTGATAATCCCTTGCGCCAAGTTACCGGGGTCACTCACTACCCACTGTGCGTTTACCTTTCCGGCAAACAGGTTGCATACTATGAGCAGCATTATAATCTTTGTTCTCATACGCTTACTTTTTTATTGGTTGATTACTCCGTTTGTATTCTCCGCCGGGTGAAAGTAGAATCCGGTCGTTCTCCTTGTCGTAGGTCAGCAGGACGGAAAGCCCCGTTTCGATGAACAGGTTTCCGTCCTGTTCTGAAATCTGATAGGTTTCCGTTTGGATAGTCCCCCGGTAAGTCTTTCGATAGGTTGTTACCCGATAATGTCCGTTTTCCTCAAAGAGAGAGAACGCCGGACGGTTCTTTATGCTTACCCAGTCGCCACGCATCGCCCTAAGACGGTCGGCGTTCGTTTCCTTACAGGAGGAAAGCCCCAGTAACAAGGTGCATAACAGCACTGGAAACAAGAATTTTAAATGTTTCATACTGATTGATTATTAAATTGTTAATTGATTATTTTTCGGGATTGCGCTTGCTTTCGGCAAGCCGTTTGATAGCCAGTTCGAGGTTGCCGCCCAGCTTTTCGGACAAGGCGAAAAGTTCCATCTTTTCCGTTTCTTCCGTTGTGAACGTGTAATATTCTTCCAAACTCACTTCGGTAGCATATACGGCTGACTGTGTGCCGCCTAAGCCTATCCAAACTTCCTTGTATTTCCGGTTGGGATGGTTGGCAAGGTTGATAGAAAGCACCTGTGAACGTTCTTTGTCGGTCAGCCCCAAAAGGTTCTGTATGCTATCGAATTTATTAAGGTATTTCCGTTGGTCGAGCAGGATTTTACAATCCGAATTGTTTATAATACTCTCTTTTACAATGGGGGAAGATATAATATCTTCCACTTCCTGTGTAACTACAATCGCTTCACCGAAATACTTTCTAACGGTTTTGTATAAATATTTTATGTAATCCGCCATGTTCGCCGATGCAATCGCTTTGCCGGGTAGGTCAGGGGCATTACTGCCCCTTTCCCCCCTCAGAACCGTACTTGAAAGTTTCCAATCATACGGCTCAAGCGGTGTTAAATTTCTATTTATTAGAAACCAGCTCATTGTTACATTTTTTTTTTTTTTTAGTTGAATGACTTTTCTTCTACAACTGTCATGTACTAAGAAATTTACTTTCTTGCCATCGACAATTCTTTCATTAGTTCCCCACGGATGTTCCTTGTTTATGGGTTCTCCACATATGGGACATACATGATTCTGTTTTTCCCACATGTACAGCAATGATTTTCTACCATTGAGCGACTGGAGCATTTTGTAAGTCTTGCGCTTTTCAAAATATTCTTTCCAATCGGGGTCAAAAGGATTGGCTTCACCTTTCACTTTTACGTATCGGGTAATCTTTGTATCGTACAACCTTTTGAGAGCAATCCTATCGTCAGTCTTGCCCTTTTTAAAGTTCGCCACAAAACACCAGTTACGATTCTTTATTCGTGTAAAGTATTTGTCAGCAATCCAATATTTTCCTTTCTTGGGATGTCGTCTTTGAGCCCATTGCCATAACTTTTCAAATATCAAGTAATCAGCTTTCCTGAATGTGTCTGATGCCACACAATTCTTATAATAATTTACCCACCCAGCAATTACAGGATTAAGAAGCCTAATTAGAGATTCTTGTTTACTTCCTTTATTGGAATCAATGATACCTCGGATTTTCTCCATAAATCTCTTTAAGCCTTTCTTGGATGGCTTGATTAAAAGTACACCGTTGTATTTTCGGATATTGTACCCAAGAAAATCAAATCCCTCGTCTATGTGAGTTATCTTCGTTTTCTCTTCTGATAGGGTAAGCCCCCGTACTTTGAGAAACTCCACTACTAATGGTTTGATTTCTTCCAAAGCCTCTTTGCTTCTGCCTGTGATGATAAAATCATCGGCATAGCGTACAAGATGTACTTTGGGGTAATAGGTCGTTGTCCTGTTTACAAATTTCTTGTGGTACTTTTCTGCAAGCATTGTTTGCAGACCGTCCAATGTCATATTAGCGAGAGTTGGCGATATGATACCCCCTTGTGGAGTTCCCTCTTCGGTCGGGAATAGTTCCTTATTGAAGACAAAACCACATTTAAGCCATTTTCGTAACATCACTTTATCCATAGGAATATTGTTCAGTAACCAGTCATGACTGATATGGTCGAAGCAACCTTTAATGTCACCCTCCAAAATCCATTCGGGAGAAGCGTTCTTTGCAAGGACACAAAAACATTGTTCTCTTGCATCGCCTGTACTTCTTTCCTTGCGGAATCCGTAAGAGTTACTATCGGCGGTTGTTTCCGATACAGGTTCCAGTGCAAGCAGATACAAAGCCTGCATTGCCCTGTCTTTCATTGTTGGGATGCCCAAAGGGCGCAATTTGCCATTACTCTTTTTAATATTTACTCTCCTTAGTGGTTGGGGCGTGTAGCCTCTTCTTTTCAGTTCACTGATTGCCTTGAATTTGGCATTTGGAGTTGACCATTTAACGTTATCAACACCCGCAGTGTCACTTCCACTGTTTGATGTAACACGTTTTACGGCTAAGGCCTTAGCGTAAAACGAATGCGTCAGCACCCACTGTAAGGCTTTCACCTTATTATGTTTGCCCGCTTTCTGAGCTTTTACAATACGTGCTTGTAGCTTATTAACCACAATTTCGCACTTGTTCCAGTTTATGCTGTCCCAAGTATTCCATTTCTGGTCAGTAGATGCACACGATGTTTTAATTTCGTTCATTTGCTTTTCTTCTTTAATAAGTTCTAAAAGTTTCTTGTAAAACTACCACCATGCAGAAGTCAGCCCACTTTCGTGTGAGGTGATGTTTCAACCTCTATCCACCCCATTACAGGATGGCATTCGCTTTTTCCGCATTCCTCTGCCCGCATTCCATTCGGCTTCACTTACGGTCTGCTTACCTGCTGTTACACAGGAGAAATACGGGTTTACCATGTTTCTTATATGTGACAAATGAATGGGTTAGAATCCGTCTATCCGCCGGCAGTTATTATGTTCGTGTAACCTTAGCATGGAGAAGGTTATCCGACTGCGTCCCTTTTGGGTTAGAGCCCAGTATCATTAGCAGCTCCTTAGAAGTTACGACGTTTATCAACGATTCACATTACGTTATTCATACCATTCAGCCTAGCTCCCCTGCCATTCGATACTAACGACAGTTGTCATCCCCTCACGGTTCTGACTTCTCCTTTCGGAAGGGCTTCATTGTTGGTTCTGTTACCGCACGAGTTCATTACTTAATATCGCACGTTCCCATAGGCTACTGTTGACGAAACAACAGGTTTAATCATTCTATTTCCAACCCGTGGAATGGAACGTTAAACAATCACACACAAGACTTACATGTCACAGCCACGCTTCCTCAATTAATATTAATTTCCTGATACCCTTTAATTTACGCATCTTGTTGATGAAAACTTCCATGATGATAATCGTAGTAATCGGGAACAGGATTTTATGGTCTTTGATATTATCCAACTCAAAGACAATGAAGCGTTTATGTAACAAATCAAGCTCCTTGTCGGAGTTCAGCAGGTAGTCGTATTCGCCCCCTTTGTAGTAAGGTTCTAATACATTCAGAAAATTGTCTATATCAAAATCCTTTTCCCGGACGTTCTTTTCTTGCAGGTGTTCCCGGTAATCGGTTTTCACATACTCGTAGAACGTATTGAAGCTGGGAGTAACCGAACTGTCTTTGGTAATCAGTTCGATATAGGAACTTACAGCGTTCGACAAAGCCACTTCTTCCGCCCGTGTGGGTGCTTCATCGTCCCTTTTCCATAAGGTTAGGATAAGCGTTTTTATACTTTCCTTTTTCTCGATGTCAAATACCCCATCTTCCACATAGAAAGGATTAAACGCTATCGGGTTTTCGGTGGTATAGGTAAAGTAAATCCCATCTTCCCCGTGCGTTTTCCTATTTATCATTTCACACAGACCTAAATAACTGTTTCCGGTATCAACTAACAGGACGTGTGCCCCTTGTTCGTAATACTGGCGCACCATGTGGTTGGTAAAAAATGATTTGCCGCTACCACTCGGCCCAAGTATAAACTTGTTGCGATTGGTAATGATACCTTTTTTCATCGGTAGGTCTGAAATGTCAATGTGCAACGGCTTTCCCGTGACCCTATCCACCATCTTGATACCAAAGGGAGAAAGCGAACTTTTGTAGTTCGTTTCTTCGGTGAACATACAAAGAGCCTGTTCTATAAAGGTGTAGAAACTTTCTTCCGCCGGAAAGTCCGCCTGATTGCCGGGTATGCCCGCCCAAAACAAGGTCGGTGTGTCGGTGGTGTTATGACGTGGCTTGCACTCCATAAGTGCGAGCTGTGACCCCACATCATTTTTAATGTGTTTGAGTTCGTCCCGGTCGTCACTCCATGCCATGATATTACAATGGCATCGCACGGAGATAAGCCCCTGTGAATGTGCTTCGTTCAAATATTCCTCTATCCAAGACTTGTTAATCTGATTGGCACGGCTGTATTTGGAAAGGGAGTGCATATTGCGAGCCATCTTTTCAAACTGTTTCAGGTTCTCCGTATGGTCGTCAATGAAGATATACTGGTTATAGATATGGTTACAGGAGAGCAACACGCCCACTGGAGAAGCAAAAGACAATCTGCAATCGCTCCGGTCGGTGGATAGCTTTTCATAGCGGGTATCTGTTCCTACCTTGCCCGGCATATCTTCCGCATCCGAAAGGGTGTGCAGGCAAAGGATATTGTCGCCAATCTTCATTTCGTCTGTACCCAGTGAAATATCTTTCAGTGTGGTGGTATCGGTCTGTGAGAGTGAAAAGTATTTCTCCACGATACCCGCCGTTTCCCTTGTTCCGGTGATTTCGTCCGAGTTCAGGCGGGTAAGGGTAATGAAACCGCTATCATTCATAATGCTTTCAAACTGCCCCACCGCTTCGAGGAACTTTGTAACCGTTTCCTTGTCCTTTATCTCTTTGGGGACAAGGAAGCCCCGGCAAAGAGTAGAAAAATTACTCTGCATCCGGCTACGTTCCTTTGTCGTTTTCGTCAGAAACAAATAGCAGGTATGGTTTAAGAACGGTCTTTCATTAAAATGCCGTTCAAAGGAACGGGAAAGGAAACTCAAATCATCCTTTTGGATGTCAGGCGCATAGTTTTCTTTGATGAACCAGTCCTGTTTATGAACGATGCTATAATCGGGCAGCACCTTTACCGCCTTGTTCCAAGCGGAATGTATCGCTTCGTATTCGGCTGCCGTGACGGTGAACAGTTCCGGCAGTTCCACCCGGAACGCCACCGTTATGTCGGCGTCTTTGGAAACGATGCACCCGTTTTCCACCGTGAACAGTGGAAACTTGTTTTCCAGCGTGGTAGCTTTTAATATATTTCTCATTTCGATGCTTGTTTCTGATTTTTAGTGAATAATCGGGATATGGCTTTGCGGTTGATGATATGGAAAGGGTGGCTTTTGCGGGCAGACAATTTCATTAACCCGTGTGTCCCGTACTTTTCATTTAACCGGAATGTGAGCCATACAAGCAGCGTTGCCGAAGTAACGCCGAAGATGATGCACACCCACTGGTTAATGCCTATCATGTACATGATGATGAAAAGCACGAACAGGGCTAACAGCCCGCCCGCAAAAATGAAAAGATACTGACTTTTCAACCCTTTAAACTCAACTGGCTTGCCTATCCCCCTGTTAATCGGATAGTCTGCCATAGTCCATTTCTTTAGAGGAAGAATGAACGTAGGATAGTGGCAGCGACTATCAGGAAGATACAAGCACCGAACCAGCTTGCAGCAGTTTTACTTGTGTCGGGGTCGCCACTGCTAAACTTGCCATATACTTTCACGCCGCCAATCAAGCCCACCACCGCACCGATGGCGTAAATTAATTTTGTCGCCGGGTCGAAATAGGATGTTACCATGTTGGTAGCTTCTGTAATACCCGCCATGCCGTTACCTTGTGCAAAAGCAGAGGATGCAGCCAATAGAGCGACTGCCGAAAAGAGAACTTTCTTTTTCATTATAAATACATTGATTTTTAAATTGCCGGGCGGTTGGATAGTCCGCCCGGCGGAGTGATTAATAATTGAATTTTTGTGGTTGCGGGGAGTATTCCCCGTTGATGCAAAGGTTTGTCCTAACCGTAATCTCTTTGTTTCATCATCTTATTATTTAAAGTTTACCATTAAAGAAAATCGTTCATGTCAAAGTCTGCCATTTCATTACTTCCGGCAGCCGGGACGGTGGCGGGCACGGGTATCTCATGCTTTTGTAAAAGTTCCGCTACCCGTGACCTGCCCCCGTTTATCTGCTCCACCAGTGAATGAAACAGGTTTGTTTCCGTCCGGCAGATAGTCTGTACCGCTTGCCGTTCTTCCGCTTCGGATGCTTGTTTAACCTGAATGACTTGTACCATTTGCCCCAGTTCCCCCAGCGTGATACCCTGTGCCATTTCCGGTTCACCCTCACCCATGTAGCAGGCGATTTCTTCCGCTTCGATTTCATCTTGTGAAACGTCCAGTTCTTCCGCATCTTCCACTTCAAACTCCATTTCAAATTCGGTTTCAATCGCTTGCGGGGCAGGTGTTTCTTCCTCTGTTTCCTCGCTTTGCGGGACAAATATAGAAGCATTATCAACCCCTTTCGAAAGGTGTCCTAAGATGTCCCCGTTTGTCCTCATTTGTCCCATCCGGTAACGGCTTGCACCTACAAGACAATCACCGTTTCCGGCTTTCACGGTCGGTTTGCTTTCCGGTTGTTCCGGCTGCTTTTTCCCACCCGTGAACCATGTTCCCAAGCTATCCCTGTATCGCCATAAGAGAACGGCGTAATACAGGAGTGTTCCGATAATAAACCATTTCAACATATCAGAACGGCTTTTCAAATTTGCTTTCGTACAGTTCGTTTATCTCGTCCTGAAACTGGTCGAAATGCCGGAGCAGGATATTTTCAACATAGCTGCTGACGGTCGCTTTGCGTCCGCCGATAACGGTTACTATCTTCATCAGCTTTTCGTGGGTAGTACGGCTGACATATAACGGCTGGCGGTCGGTCAAGTCCACCCGCATGAAGTAGGTTTCCCGATAGTCACCCGGAGCGTTCTTTTTCCGGCGTACAGGTTCTTTCAATGCCTTTTCTTCCTTTGGTTCTGCCTTGATTTCCGGTTTATCTGCTGTTTCCACTGCACCCGTTTTATCATCCGATTTATCCGGTGTTTCTATTTCCGTTTTCACCGTCACTGTTGGCATTTCCTGTTTCTTCACGGGCAAGCCCTGTGAAATAATCTCTTTCATAAAATCCTCGTCAATTTGCGGTTTCCCGCCGCTTTGCTTTGCCATATCATTACAATTTAATAAGGTATGCGATTTCGGTTATCAGTTCTTCCATGTTGCTGCCCTTTACCAGCCGTTTGTCCGCCGGGAACAGCGTGGAACGGAACACGGTTTTACGCTGTGCGTCCAGTTCCTTTTTGAATCGTTTCGTGTCCGGGATAAATACTTTCATAAGGGGTAGTTCCAATTCCCCGATAGTCTGTTCATACAGGGTGTAGAGGTCTGTTTTTTCCCGTCCATCTACCATGTTCCAAAATAGGTGCAGCCCTTTCAGTCGGCACGCTTCATTCTTAACCAGCAGTTTATGGATAGCCACTGCAAAGGAAAGGCTGCTTTCCAATACCACCTGGTCGGCGGCTATGGGGGTGAAAATATAATCCACCCCGGAAAGGGAGTTGATAACGCCCTCACTGTTCACCGTTCCGGGCAGGTCGAAAAAGACCACATCATAATCCATCCCGGCAGACGCAAGATATTCATCCGCCGTTTTAATCGCTTCGTCCGGTGAACTGCAAAGCACCGGGTAGGCTTTCTTTCCCAGTGTCTTGAACTGGTGAAAGGCAAGCTGTTTGTAATACTCATCGCCGTTTACCTGTTCGGCATCCCGTTTGCGCATGGCGGAAATAGAATGTTGTGGGTAGTCACAATCCACGACCGCCACGTTATACTCTTTGAGGTAATACAGGTAACTTGCCACCAAGACGGTGAATGTTGTTTTGCCGACCCCGCCCTTTTGGGTGGAGAAAGCCACATACAAGGTTTCTTTCTTCATTGTAATAATTCTTTTTTGTGATACATCTTTCTTTCATTCCATCTGCACAGATGAACGGATAGTTTTCTTTCGTGCCATGTTGAAAGCTCGAAAGCCGGAATGATTATTTCCTTTCTGCAAAGACAGCCTGTTTTCTTTCTTGCTTCTTTGTTTTCATTCATTCCACAAAGACAGCTTGTTTTATTTGCAGACAGTTTGCTTTCCCGATTGAATGACTGTTTCCTTTCAATCATTCCATCCGGTTTGCTTTCTTGTTTTCTTGAAAGATTGCAATCTTGAAATCTTGTTTTCAAGTTTTCAAAACCGCTTTCTTTCCGTCCGCTTTCCGTTACATATATCCATCTATCCATATTGCTTTCTTTCTGAAATCCGGGACAAATAAACGTAGAAAAACAACCCCTTTTGAAAGGTGTCCTCAAATGTCCCCGTTTGTCCTCATTTGTCCTATAACCCGCTATTTCACAGCATTTTTAATACCCGTTACTTTGCAACCGAAAGGTATCGGTCAGGCTAACCAAGCCCCCGGTGTCGGGAGCGTTCCAATATCCGCTAACTCCAATCCGTCCGTAGGCGGATTTTTATTTGCACTGGCAAATAGCAAGGTGTGTTCTAAGCAGCTTGAAATTCTTTCAGCAGCTTTGAACGCCTTGCCCGGACGAAGCCGGGATAGGGTCACTCCGAAGTCGTAACCCTTTAAAGAAATGAAACATGAAACAGAAAAATGAAAATGCGCCCCGTCCGGGTGGCGCAGGACGAAAGCCCAAAGCAGACCCGGCAGTGTTCCGGTACTCTATCAGCTTCAATGCGATAGACCACGCCCGCTTTTTGGCATTGTTCGACCAGTCGGGTATGCGCACCAAAGCGCATTTTATCACCGCCCGCATCTTTGGCGAACCGTTCAAAGTGATTAAAATCGACAAGGCGGCAGTAGAATATTATACCCGGCTGACCGCTTTATATTCCCAGTACAGGGGAATTGCCGTGAATTATAATCAGGTGGTAAAGGCTCTCAATACCAATTTCTCCGAGAAGAAAGCACTCGCATTTCTCTATAAACTGGAAAAGGCAACGATGGAACTTGCCGACCTGAACCGCCAAATTATTGAACTAACCCGTGAGTTTGAAACAAGATGGTTGCAAAGATAAGCGTAGGCAGTTCCCTGTTCGGTGCGCTTTCCTACAACCAAAACAAGGTGGATGAACAGCAGGGAAAGGTACTTTTAAGTAACCGTATGTTTGAGAGCGAGGACGGGAATTTCAGCATCCGGCGTTGTATGGAATGCTTCGATATGCACCTGCCCGCAGACCTGAAAACGGAAAAGCCGATTATCCATATCTCCCTGAACCCGCACCCGGACGATGTGCTTTCCGACAGCCAGCTTGCGGATATTGCCAAAGAGTATATGGATAAATTGGGGTATGGCAACCAGCCGTATATGGTGTACAAGCACGAAGATATTGCAAGGCATCACATCCATATCGTTTCCATCCGGGTGGATGAAACGGGCAAAAAGATAAACGACAAGTTCGAGCATATCCGCAGCAAGCAAATCACCCGTGAACTGGAACAGAAGTACGGGCTGCATCCGGCGGAGAAGAAACAGGCAACCGAACGCCCCGAACTTAAAAAGGTGGACTACCGGGCAGGGGACGTAAAGCACCAGTTATCCAATACGGTGAAAGCCCTTGCCAGCAGTTACCGTTTCCAAAGTTTTACCGAGTACAAAGCGTTGCTATCTATATATAATGTACACGTGGAGGAAGTGAAAGGGGAAGTAAACGGCAAACCCTATAACGGCATTGTCTATTCTGCAACCAATGACAAAGGGGAGAAACAGGGAAACCCGTTCAAATCTTCCTCTTTGGGTAAGTCGGTAGGTTATGAAGCCATCCAGCGACACATCAAGAAATCCGCAAAGGACATTCAGGACAAGAACCTGAAAGAGCGTACCCGCCGGACGGTCGGCACGGTGATGCAATCCGCCCGTAGCCGGGAACAGCTTATTACGGAATTGAAAGCGAAAGGCATAGATGTTCTTTTTCGGCAGAACGATACAGGCAGGATATACGGTGTAACATTCATCGACCACGAAAACCGTACCGTTCTGAACGGTTCACGGTTGGGAAAGGACTTTTCCGCTAATGTGTTCAACGACCTGTTTTCCGGCTCCCGTACTTTGACGGGAAACAGCAAACAGGAAACGCAGGAACACACGCCGGAATTTAACCCGACCGGACACCTTGAAAATACAGGCAAAGCCGTTGCCGGACTGTTCAGCCTGTTATCCGGCGGGAACGATACGCCACCCGACAACAGCCAAGTTCCACTACCCAAGAAGAAAAAGAAGAAGAAACAAAGACGTATTTAATAACTATAAAAATTTCAATTATGCAGAATGAAGATGATTTAAGAGGACTTGCAAAGGTCATGGACTTTATGCGGGCAATCAGTATTTTATTTGTAGTGATAAACATTTACTGGTTTTGTTACCAGTCGTTCCGGCAGTGGGGTATCAATATCGGGGTAGTCGATAAAATCCTGTTGAACTTCCAGCGTACCGCCGGGCTGTTCTCCAATATCCTATATACCAAACTTTTTTCAGTGGTATTCCTTGCGCTTTCCTGTTTGGGTACAAAGGGAGTGAAAGAGGAAAAAATTACATGGAACAAGATTTATGTGTTCTTGACAATCGGTTTTATCCTGTTTTTCCTGAACTGGTGGCTGTTGGTTCTGCCGTTGCCGTTGGAAGCGAATACAGGTTTGTATATCTTTACCATGACCGCCGGGTATCTCTCATTATTGGCTGCCGGAGTATGGATTTCACGTTTGCTGAAAAATAACCTGATGGATGATGTGTTTAATACGGAGAATGAAAGTTTCGCACAGGAAACACGCCTGATAGAAAACGAATATTCTATCAACCTGCCGACCCGTTTCTACTATAAAAAGAAATGGAACGATGGGTGGATAAACATTGTAAACCCGTTCAGGGCAAGCATGGTATTGGGTACGCCCGGTTCGGGAAAGTCGTATGCGATAGTCAATAATTACATCAAACAGCAAATCGAAAAAGGCTTTGCTGTTTATATTTATGACTACAAATTTCCTGACCTTTCGGAGATAGCTTATAATCACTTATTGGGTCATTTGGACGGGTATAAGGTACAGCCTAAATTCTACATGATTAACTTTGACGACCCACGCAAAAGCCACCGATGCAATCCAATAAATCCGGCGTTTATGACGGACATATCGGACGCATACGAAGCCAGTTATACAATCATGTTAAATTTGAACCGCAGTTGGATAACCAAACAAGGGGATTTCTTTGTAGAAAGCCCGATTATCCTGCTGGCTTCCATTGTGTGGTTTTTGAAAATCTATCAGGGTGGTAAGTATTGTACATTTCCGCACGCCATTGAATTTCTGAACAAGAAATATGCCGATACATTTACAATTTTAACCAGTTATCCCGAACTGGAAAACTACCTTTCACCGTTCATGGACGCATGGGAATCCAATGCGCAAGACCAGCTTCAAGGGCAGCTTGCAAGTGCTAAAATCCCACTTTCAAGAATGATTTCACCTGCCCTGTATTGGGTAATGACAGGGGATGATTTTTCACTGGATATAAACAATCCGGAAGAACCTAAAATTTTGGTGGTAGGCAATAATCCCGACCGTCAAAATATCTATTCCTGTGCTTTGGGACTGTATAATTCCCGTATCGTGAAGCTGATAAACAAGAAGCACCAGCTAAAATGTTCCGTAATCATTGACGAGTTACCGACCATCTATTTTCGGGGACTGGATAACCTGATAGCAACGGCACGAAGCAACAAGGTAGCGGTCTGTTTGGGCTTTCAGGATTTCAGCCAGTTACGCCGGGATTATGGGGACAAGGAAAGCAAAGTTATCGAAAATACAGTGGGTAATATCTTTTCCGGTCAGGTGGTTTCTGAAACGGCTAAAACACTTTCAGACCGTTTCGGAAAGGTACTTCAAAAACGGCAAAGTATGACTATCAACCGGAATGATAAATCAACCTCTATCAGTACGCAGATGGATAGTTTGATACCGCCCAGCAAAATATCCAATCTCACACAGGGTATGTTTGTGGGTGCGGTCAGCGACAATTTCAATGAACGGATAGAGCAGAAAATATTCCATGCGGAAATTGTGGTGGATAACGAGAAAGTGAAGCGGGAAACTGCCAACTACAAGAAACTACCCCAAATCATCGATTTCAGGGACGAGGACGGAAACGACCGTATGCAGGAAGAAATACAGGCAAATTACAACCGGGTCAAGCAAGAAGTCCAGCAGATTGTCACGGACGAAATGGAACGGATAAAAGACGACCCTATATTAAAATTTCTCATTAAAGAGAATTGAAAAGATAAATCGAGTGTAACAATGTTTTTTGGATTGTTACACTCGATTTTTAAATTTGTAATAAAGATGAAATTTTTCTTGTTTTAATATCTCCCCATGGCATTTGTCGGCTTAAAGGATAAGTAATAAAAAGATATCTTTTAGCTCTAGTTATAGCAACATATAAATTATTCTTCTCCTGTTCTAATTCCAAGCCGCCTTTTTGTAGGGCTCTGTAATCAGGGAAAGTTTGATCATCCATTCCAATGAGAAATACAATGTCATTTTCTTGTCCTTTCATTGTGTGAACAGTGCTAAGTGCAATACCTATTTCTTTCTTACTTTGAACAGTTTTGCCTAATGCTATAGCATTTCTAAATGATGCTATACTTTTCGTTTTCGTAGAGATTGCATAATTATGCCAATTCTTTTTAATTTCCAACAAATCATTATATGCTAGATGCAATTCGTTCTCATCAATCATATTAAAATCCAAATTTTCTTGTATCTTTTGCAACAAATGATCTATCATTTTATTAAAATTATCACCTGTATCTTTTAATAGCACAATTGAATTAATAATGTCTTTATATAACTTATTTTGTATTCTATCTTCTAATTCATCAAATGAATATACTTTATCATTTTCAATATCTAATAATGCTAATAGTTGCTCAAAATGTAAATAGTCTTTAGGGTTCACCTTGATTTGTAATGCAAGGTTGAATATTTTTCCACTAGTAGAATCAAAAAGTAAACCATTTGAATTATTCTTATAGAAATAGTTTATATTTTCTTCTATGAGCTTTTCTTCAATTGGAAGTAATAAGTATCTATTTCGCGCTAAAATAGTAATTCGGTTCTCTGTCAATTTGCCTTCTATATCTTTTAGGTCTCCACACTGTAAATATTCCTTGATTTTTAGCACAATCCAATCAGCTTCTTCACACACATCTTTAAACGAATGTATTTCACATAATCCGTTTACAGCTACATTATTCAAGTCGGATGGAGTATTCACAATTTTATTCGCTAAGCTAAGAACGCTTCTCGAACTTCGAAAATTATCATTAAGTTCTATTATTGTAGGTGTATAATCTTCTACAAAAGACTCCTGCATGAAAGAACTGCTAGAACCATTAAAGCCATAAATTGATTGTTTGGGATCTCCTACCATCATAATATTTTTATGTTCATTACCTGTTAAAGCTTTTAGTACCATATACTGAGCTTTATTGAGGTCTTGAGCTTCATCTATGCAAATATATTCAAAGTTTCTTCTGTATAAAGCTGCAGTTTTAGGACTATTAACAAATAACTTATATGTTAAAAATAATAAATCGTCAAAATCAATAGCATTTAATGAAGACATCAAATCTCTATAACTGTAATATAACATTATTACATTTTTGTCCTTTATCCGTTTCTCCAAGTCATCATCTAAAATAACTTCACGTTTTATTTGGGAGATAACATCTAATGCTCTTGTTTTAAACTTATTTCTTTGTTTAGAATCTAAATTGCTAAAGTATTGATTTAATGTAGGAGTTTCAATAATAGCATCTTCAATTATCCTTAATCGATCATCTGTTTCAGAGAATACTTGAGGAAGTTCCTGATATCCAATCATATTTCCATGGTTTTCTAAAACATAACAGCAAAAAGAGTGGAATGTTCCAATATATAAACGTTCTTCTATATTATCAATATCACTTAAACGCTCTTTTATTTCCTCAGATGCTTTATTAGTAAATGTAATGGCTAATATTTTACGCTTAGTTGAATCTACAAGATATTTAATTCTCTCTGTAAGAACTCTTGTTTTTCCACTACCCGCACTAGCCAAAACTAAAAGCGCACCTTGTTGGAAAGAAACAATAGCAGCTTGTTTACTTGTTAGTTGTATTTTATTTATCATAATGTAAGTCAATTTTAATTTTATCAAACAAATTAGACACTAACAATGGTATAGGTTTTGATGAATTATATATTGCATGAGCATATATTAAAGCCCATTTTGTTTTATTTTTCTTTGATTCTGATAATACGTAATTATTTGTACAGAAAAAATCAATTCCTTTTGCTTTTGATTCTCTATGTTGTTCGTTAACACATTTAGTAAGTTCTATCTGCTTCAAGTAGGATTTTATATCATTGAGATAATCTAATCTTATTATATATTTCTCAAAATCTTCTTTATGATCAATGATAAAAACATTTTTCTCATTTTCAATTGTTGTAAATAGTTCTTTTCTTATCTTTTTTACTGCAGCTATCATTTTAGAGACAGGATCATCTTCTCCATCACTAAAAATATACCATGGTATATTAAATGATTGAGCAAACTGTAAGAAGGGAAAATAGTTTCCAGCCCCACCGACACCAATAAAATTAATACCTAATTCTGAAGCAGGACAACCAAAATATTTCTCTGCCATTATTGGGAGAGCCTGTTCTTCTGTCTCACCTTCAAAAAGAACAATTGCTTTAGAGAATAAAATTTCCCCTCTTGTATTAATGACTTTTTGTCGTAACTTTCTCTTATCATCATCATCCATTTCGTTCAAATTAATAATGCCACATGAAACATTGTTTAAGTCTTTATACAAGCCTCTCAGATTTTCTATGCTAGCAGAACTTGCAACATATGGAGAATGTGTAGATATAATTTTCTGTCCCGGCATTTCATACATTTGACGATATAATTTCTTCTGTGCATTTGGATGGAGATGTGATTCAGGTTCTTCTATAGCTATAATAGGAAAAAATGGTTCATTTTCTTTCTGGGCAAGTTCGGCATTATGCTTAATAAAAGCCTTAAATGTTAAAAGAGAAGACCAGCTTCTTGTTCCCATGCCGTGATAATCCATAGTGAAACTATTGTCAGAATCTCCATAATGTATAGATACTCCCTTATTCAAATCTCTTATTTTTTTTGTAAAGGGAGATATTGTTACTCCTGTCCCATTTTTATCCATTGCAGAATTAATACCTTCCAAAGAATCTTGAATAGTACTTAATATATCACTTTTTTCTACAGCTTGCTGGTTTAATGTTGATATTAGTTTTTCTAATTCTTCTAAATCTTTCTTGTTATATGCCTTAGCTACGTCTGATAACATCTTACCTAAATAGGATGTTTTAAGTTTCATATCATCTACAACATCTCTTTGTGCTTCGATATAAAAAAAAGGAGTTTTAGAGAAATCAATTCTTGAATTTTTAGCGATAATATTCTGCCATTTCTCTCCTTCTGATGGATACCAATCCACTAAAATTTTTTGCTCAATATCAAAACTACTTTTTAATGAATTATAACTAATAATAGTACGAAAAGGAACACAGCTAAAATCTTCTATGAATCTTATATTATCACTAGTAAATACTTCTTCCCATTCTTCAGAAAAATCATTTAGAATATTTCCTTCATTATTTATTGAGACAAATCTTATATCAATTATAATTTCTGTAGCATTTTTTTCTTTTGATATATATAAATCATCAATAGATAAGAAAGAACGACTTCCTAATGATAGCTGTAAAGCTTTCAGAATAGTGGTTTTTCCTGTATTGTTTGTACCTGTAAGGACTGTAATTGGAGTTAAACTCATCTCAAAATCATCTAACCCCCTGAAACCTGAAATTCTAATTTTATCTATTAATATATTTCCCATGATATTACTTGTATTTGATACAAAAAAAATCTTTTGTATTATATCCGATATATTATATATCTTTTACCATGAACATTGTAGGTATTTTACTTTTTCAAAGTTCAATCGTTATAATTTCTCTCGTAGTCTAAAATCACAAATGTTCTTATAAAGAGATTGGACTAGCATTGCCAAAAATACAATATATTACTGACATAGGCAAATATTAAGTAATTCAAAATACATAGGGACAAATAAAGCCAAACGAGGACTAATGAAGCCACCCGTTCCCAAATCCTTAAATATACTCTATTTCATCTTTACTTTTACTTCCGAAATTTTTATTTACTCACTAAAATTCAAAAAGTTATGGATGTAAACACAGCCAACCAATCCACCACTGACGAACAGATGATGGATATTCTTCTTGTACTGGATAAGGAGAAAAAGACAATTAGCGCAGTGAAAGGCGTGGATGAAAATGGGGAACTCCAAACCGTACCGCCGGAGAACAACAGCGAACTTCTGAAATTCGACCGTCACGGTGATTTCTTTTCCAACTTCTTTTCCAACATGATGAACCAGTTGAAGAACCCGACCCGTTTCAACTTCTTCAAAATTCCTAAGATTGAACTTTCCAAAATTACACCGATAATCAGGGACAACTTCGACCATCCGACCGCCAAGAATGAAGCGGAGATAGAACGTTACCGGGTAACACCCGAAACGCTGAAACAGGGGGTGACGAACGAACAACCGAACCAAACACAGCAGCAGGTACGGCAACCGCAGCAGGAAGCAACGGCACAAGCACCGCGGCAACCCGACAAAAGCAAATATTACATCGACCCCGACAAGGTGGATTGGGAAGCCCTGAAAAACTTCGGACTATCCAAAGAACAGCTTGAAAAGGCAAAGGCTTTAGAACCCATGTTAAGGGGCTACAAGTCACCCGGAGCGTTCACTATTTCGGGAAACTACAATTCCGCCATTATGAAGATGGACGCACGCCTATCTTTCCGGCACGACAAGGACGGCAATGTGGTTTTAACGATACACGGCATCCGCCAAAAGCCGGAACTCGAACGTCCGTTCTTCGGACATGAATTTTCCAAAGAGGATAGAGCCAATCTTCTTGAAACGGGAAACATGGGACGGATAGTGAACCTGAAAAACTATATCACTGGAGAAATGATACCCTCTTTCGTCAGTGTGGATAAGGTAACAAATGAACTGGTTTCCATGCGTGCAAGCAGCGTCCAAATCCCTGATGAAATAAAGGGTGTAAAACTGAACAAGGAACAGCAGCAAGCCTTACGGGAGGGAAAAGGAGTGTTCCTTGAAAATATGATTTCCAACCGTAAAAATCCCTTTTCTGCAACCGTTCAGGTCAATGCCGACAAGAAAAGTCTGGAATTTATCTATCCCAATGCCAAACAGTCACAGGAGCAAGGGCAGAAACAGACACAGCAGAACAGCCTTGTCACCAGTGACGGTGTAACCATTCCCAAAAGCATTTCAGGAATAGAGTTATCCCGCCAGCAACAGCAGGATTTAGTCAATGACAAAACCATCTTTGTTGCCGGACTGAAAGACAAGCGGGGGGTCGAATATGATGCTTATATTCAGGTGAACCATGATAAGAAGAAGTTAGGCTTTTACAGTGACAATCCCAGCTTTGACCGTTCCGCCGTGAAAGAGATTACCCCGGCAAGCAAGAACCGCACACAGGTAGCGGTCAATTCGGAAGGCAAGACCAACGAAGCCACCAAGAAAGTGAAAGAACCCTTGAAAAAAGGTCAGGACAAGCCCACTGAAAAACAAAAGACCAAGCAGGATAAAAAGGAGAAGCAGGAGCAAGCGGACAAACCCAAACAAAGCAGGGGGCGCAAAAGATGATAGCGGTATTCATCCTTATCCCGGTTGTCGGTTTCGCCCTGTTTACCCTTGTCTGCTTCAAAACGGACTGGAAAACCATAGACGAGCAGAACCGACAATTTTATGTAGATGGCTATCACATCTACTATGACCGGAAAATCCTAAGACAAAAAGAAGTAGAACAATTAAAATTGAAATTAGAATGATTGCAGTAATCGGAGAAAAACCAAGCGTGGCAAGGGACATTGCCCGTATTTTAGGAGCGAGTGAAAAACAGGATGGCTATCTTTCAGGTAACGGGTATCTCGTTACCTGGGCGTTCGGCCATCTTGTCGGTTTGGCAATGCCGGAAGCATACGGCATACAGAGTTTCCGCCGGGAAAGTCTGCCTATTATCCCGGATAGTTTTCAACTTACACCCCGACAAGTGAAAGCGGAAAAAGGGTACAAGGCAGACCCCGGCGCATTGAAACAACTAAAAGTAATCAAAGACGTATTCGACCAGTCGGATAAGATAATTGTCGCTACCGATGCAGGGAGAGAGGGAGAACTCATATTTAGATATATTTACAATTACATTGGATGCAACAAGCCCTTTGTCCGTTTATGGATAAGCAGCCTTACCGACAAGTCAATCCGTGAGGGACTGCAAAACCTGAAAGCCGGTAGCCTGTATGATAACCTTTTCCTTTCGGCACAGGCACGCAGCGAAGCGGATTATTTAATTGGAATTAATGGTACACAGGCTTTAAGTGTGGCAGCCGGACAAGGCATTTTTTCTTTGGGACGGGTACAGTCGCCCACGTTGGCAATGATATGTACCCGCTTTTTGGAGAACAAGAACTTTGTCCCACAAAAGTATTGGCAACTGAAATTACAGGCGGCAAAAGACAATGTTTCCTTTGCTGCACTGTCCGCGGACAAATACGATATGCAGCAGCCCGCCATCGACACGCTGCAAAGGATAAAGGAAGCGGAAACGGTACAAGTTAAGACCGTAGACCGTAAGGAAGTGAACCAAGAACCGCCGTTGCTCTATGATTTAACCACGCTCCAAAAAGAAGCGAATACCAAACTGAACTTTTCCGCAGACAAAACCCTATCCATCGCACAAAAGTTATACGAGGGTAAACTAATCAGCTACCCCCGAACCGGAAGCCGTTATATCTCACAGGACGTGTTCGAGGAAATCCCGGAACGTCTTGTCAATTTGGAACAGTACACCCGTTTTGGCGGATATGCCGCCGGGATGAAAGGCAAAGCCTTAAATTCCCGTTCCGTGAACGATGGCAAGGTAACAGACCACCACGCCCTGATTGTGACTGAAAACCTGCCCGGCAAACTGGAAGCGGACGAACAGGCAATCTATGAACTAATAGCCGGGCGGATGTTGGAAGCCTTTTCTGAAAAATGCGTCAAAGACGTTACCAGTGTAACATTGGAATGCGCAGGGTCGCTTTTCACCGTCAAAGGCTCTGTAACCAAGTCTGCTGGATGGCGTGGCGTATTCGCAGAGAAAGAGGACGGAGAAGATAACACTACTTTGCCCACCATGCAGGACGGAGATAGTTTACCGCTTTCCGGCATTGAACTGTTGGAGAAACAGACCAAGCCCAAGCCGTTACACACGGAAAGCAGTTTGCTTTCTTCAATGGAAACGGCGGGTAAGGAACTGGAAAACGCCGACCTGAAAGCCAGCATGAAAGATACGGGTATTGGCACACCCGCAACACGGGCAGCCATCATCGAGACGCTGTTTTCTCGCCAGTATATCGTCCGGGAGAAAAAGAACCTTGTCCCAACCGAAAAGGGACTTGCCGTTTACAACATCATCCGGGATAAAAAGATAGCAGACGTTGAAATGACGGGAATGTAGGAAAATACGCTTGCCAAAATAGAAAGCGGAGAAATGAACCCCGACACGTTCCGCAAAGGTATCGAAGTGTATGCACGGCAAATCACGGCTGAACTTTTGGACGTTCAGCTTTCTTTCGCTTCGGGTAGTGGTTGCATTTGCCCCAAATGCAAGACCGGACGCATCCTTTTCTATCCGAAAGTCGCCAAATGTTCCAATGTGGATTGTTCCGTTACCATCTTCCGCAACAAGAGCGACAAGCAGCTAACGGACAAACAGATTACCGAACTGGTGACTACCGGGAAAACCGGGCTAATCAAAGGCTTTAAAAGCAAGAACGGCAAAGTCTTTGACGCTTCACTTGCCTTTGACGGGCAGTTTAATGTTACTTTCGTGTTCCCTGAAAAGAAAGGCAAACCGAAGAAATAAGACGAAAATCGTTATATTTGCCACAGAAAGTTTCATTATAGATAGATTTATAATTGAAATTTTTGTGGTTGAAGCACCCGGAGGGACACCGGGTGCTTTTTATAAATCTTCTCTACATCACCCTATAAATATACCATTCCCATCTTTTTTTATTTTTTTTCGCACGTAACTATCTGATACGCAAAAATAGTTACCCCTTTGTAACCGCCTAACGTTTAAGTAACTTCTTTTTTTATACTAAGTATATTTATAACTTTGCCATCGAAAAAGAAACTAAATAACAGTTGATATTCTACTGTTTTTGGTCATTGTTTACATAAATGAAAGGAGAAATAATTATGCATTACACAGGAACTATTTGGAGACCGCCTTATGAGGCATACTCCCTTTTAATTCAAGTTACAGCAGGATGTACTCACCATTCATGCAAGTTCTGTACTCTTTATGAAGACTTGCCTTTCAAGTTTCGAATGTCACCGCTCGAAGAAGTTAAATCAGATTTGAAAGAAGCTAATCACTACTATAAAGGTGCAGACAGAGTATTCTTTACAGGAGCTAATCCTTTTGTACTTAGTGTGGATAAGCTCAAAACATTGGCGAAGATGGTACATGAATATTTTCCAAACTGTCAGAGCATCGGTTGTTTTGCAAGAATAACTGATGTTAGCCAGAAATCCGTCAAAGATTTGCAAGAGTTGAAAGACCTCGGTTATGATGGAATTACGTTTGGAATTGAAACGGGAGATGATGAAGCACTTGTTTTTATGAAAAAGGGATATTTGTCTAAAGATATTATCGAACAATGCAAAAAGTTAGAAGAGGTGGATATGAGCTACAATTTCTTTTACTTGACTGGCATTTCCGGTTCAGGGAGAGGGGAAATTGGCGCAAAGGCAACTGCGGAAATCTTCAACCAACTTCACCCACAAATCATAGATGCTTCCATGCTAACCATCTATCCAACCTCTCAGCTATTTCAAGAAATTCAAGCAGGAAATTGGAAAGAGGAAACAGAGATTGAAAAATTGCAGGAGTTAAAAACACTGATTCAGAACTTGACGGTAAATGCAAGGTTTGCTACTGATGGAGCTTCTAACTTAATCCAAGTCCGTGGTAACTTAAAAACAGATAAGCAAAAGATGGTTCATTTTTTGGAGCAACAAATTCATAATCAAGATGAATCTTATTTGCGGCAATATCGTGAGAACTTGCCTCATTTATGAAAAAGGATGTTAGAATAATCGTTCAAAATATTCAACGGTATGACGACTATACGGATAAAATAGTAACTAATGCCATTGGAAACTATTCACGTTCCGGTAGTAGTCATTCTGTTTTATACCGAGAATCATGTGCAGGAGGACATGTTGTTGAAAACCGACTAATAATCAACCCGGAAAAAGCTAATTTATATCGTACAGGGTCGATTTTTACTGAAATGTCTTTCTTAAATGGGGAATTAACGGAATCGGATTATATCACCGCTGATGGAGATATTAATATAAAAGTAAGGACATTGCTTTATCAGCTTAAAATATATGATGACCGCATTCGTGTTGAATTGAATTATGATTTATTTCTTAATGACAAGTTTACGTCTAATAATGCTCTTATTATAAGTATTAGAGATATTGCATAAAAGAATAATGTTATGAAAATAAGAATCGTAGATTTATTAAAATCAGATATTTATGGAATTGATGTCTATGTGAGAGGTTGGGTTCGTACGCATCGGCAGAGTAAAAATATAAGCTTTATTGCTTTAAATGATGGCTCTACTGTACACAATCTTCAAATTGTGATTGAACATGTAAAGTTTGAAAAGAACATGCTAAAGACTATTACTACAGGAAGTGCAATCGGTATAAAGGGCAAATTTATCCGGTCTGCCGGAGGTAAACAACAAGTAGAAGTAATAGCCGGGGATATTGAAGTATATGGAATAGCAGACCCACAGGAATACCCCTTACAGAAAAAGGAACATTCTTTAGAATACTTACGGGAAATAGCTCATTTACGCTTACGTACAAATACTTTTGGTGCAATATTTCGTATGCGCCATAATATGGCTTTTGCCATACATCGTTATTTCAATGAAAGAGGATTCTTCTATTTCAATACTCCTATAATAACAACATCTGATAGTGAGGGAGCAGGAGAACTCTTTGAAGTCAAAACGGAATTAAAAGATGATTTTTTCGGTTCCCCAGCCAATTTAACAGTTTCAGGACAATTAGAGGGCGAGCTTGGGGCGTTAGCATTGGGGGCAATTTACACCTTTAGCCCGACCTTTAGGGCAGAAAATTCAAATACATTCCGTCATCTTTCCGAATTTTGGATGATTGAACCGGAAGTTGCCTTTAATGATATTAACGACAATATGGATTTGGCAGAGGACTTTTTGAAATATCTAATCCGTTATGCACTTGAAAATTGCGAAAGTAATTTAGCTTTTTTAAATGACAACGTAGATAATGGTTTAATGGATAAATTACATTTCGTTGCAAATAATGAATTTATGCGTTTGCCTTATTCTAAAGCTATAGAAATTTTACAAGAATCCGGGCGTCAGTTTGACTATCCTGTAAAACTGGGAATTGATTTATGTGCTGAACATGAACGTCATTTGGTGGAAGAATATTTTTACCGTCCTGTGATTATTACAGATTATCCTAAAGAAATAAAGGCATTCTATATGAAACAGAATGAGGATGGTAAAACAGTTCGTGCAATGGATGTATTATTTCCGAAAATTGGGGAAATCATAGGGGGGTCTGAACGGGAAGCCGACTATACAAAATTATTGCAGCGAATGAAAGAATTGAATATGAATACCGAAAAACTATGGTGGTATCTTGAATCACGCAAATTTGGCACTGTTCCCCATTCAGGCTTTGGATTGGGTTTTGAACGGTTGATGCTGTTCATTACAGGCATGACAAACATTCGGGATGTTATTCCGTTTCCACGTACACCCCGAAATGCAAATTTCTGATTATAACGAAATTCAATCATGCAAGATTATATCAATGAAATATTGCATCGAATAAATGAAGAAATGGAGTTGCTTGGCATTGATGAAAATGTCTGCGTGGAGGATGCTTTGCATATGATAGATGTCATACGACCTTTATTCGATAACTTGCGGAGCATGACTGTAAAATATGAATTTCAGAACGAAGAAGAAGAAATTCATTTCTTTAAAGATATAAAGCCAGACATTCTTAGTCGGTATTTATACTTTTACAAAATAACAAGAATAGAGATGAAACGTCCGATTGGCAGTGATGATGTACAACGAGAGTATCTTCATTGCCAATTGGATAATTTGAAATATTTCTTTGACCAAAATCTTGATTTCTACCAATATTATCGTTCGAAAGCAATCCACTTAGATTCTTATTACTTTGTTCGATATAAAGCGAATTTCAGATTGTGTGTTGATAGCGCATTTTTAGATAAAGACCCAGCCTTTTCTACCGGATATGATTACAAAGTAGCTAAAATATTGTCGAATGAAATGCTACGAATATATCTCAATAGACAATTACAATTGTTAGACAGGAAAATGCAAATATCTAAAATACGAGCGGCACTTTCTGACTTTAATCTGAAATGGACTGGCTCTAAATCAGATGCAGTAGAGTTTGGATATGGACTTGTTGCTATTGCAACACTCAATAATGGAAATGTGACAATAAAAGAAATCATGGCTTTCATTGAAGCAGCTTTTGACATAGATTTAGGAGATTATTATCGAACATATCTAACTCTCAAAAACAGAAAGAAAAATCGAACTGCCTTTTTTACATCAGTAATCGAACAACTGTTAAAGCGAATGGAATCGGACGAACTGTAATAAAGATATTTAGTTCACATAAAAACTACCAAGTTGGTAATTACTTGGTAGTTTTTGTTTTTATACGATTTAGATATGAAATGCAGCATTTTCGGGTAATAACACCCTGCTTTAGCTACTGAAAAAGAGAAAAATAAATATTCACCAACTTGGTTATACCTTGTAATTTTTATCTTTTAAGACCCGCCATCTTTGCAGTAAATCAATTAGTTAGCAAAATGGAGATAATAACATTTGAGTCAAAAGCCTATAAGGAATTAGACAACAAGATTACCGCTATTGCCGATTATATATTTAATCACACAGAAGCGGAAAGTACCAATGAGGATGAAATTTGGGTGGATAGTTACGAGGTCTGCACATTTCTAAAAATCAGTGACCGGACATTACAACGCTTGCGGGCAGCCGGGACAGTCACTTATTCCAATATCAAGGGACATTATTTCTACAAGATTGGAGAAATAAAACGATTATTGGAAGAACGCCTGATTAAACGAGATAAGGACAGTGTTAACGACCTGATAACCAACCACCAGCTATATGTTAAGGAAAGAAGAAATATTAGAAAGGACAAATAATGGGTTATCCGTGTTCAAGCATTACATATCCGGTAATTGGCGGATAGGACGCAATTTCTTAAACCCGCTTTATGAGGATAACAAAGCGTCCTGTAACATCTATTTCGACCGCCGAAGTGGTATCTATAAGATGAAAGATTTCGGCAACGACAGTTATAGCGGTGATTGTTTCTTTTTCGTGGGGCAACTTAAAGGGCTGGACTGCAACAACTCAATGGATTTTGTGGAAATACTGGAAACCATCGACCGGGATTTGGGATTGGGACTGGCAACAGGTAATCCGATACCAGTTACCCGTACTTTTTCCCATATAGTAAATGATATGCCGGAGCAAACACCTGAAAAGGAAAGCAAACCCTACCAGTTCAGGGAACAGAAATTTCCGCTTGCCGAATTGATGTACTGGCAGCAGTATGGTATCACACCGGAAGTATTGGAACTTTATAAGGTGTGTTCCTTACGGGACTTTCAGAGCGTAACGGCGGATGGAACACCGTTCACTTATACTTCATCCGTAACAGAACCGATGTACGGGTATAAGAACAAACGGTACATAAAATTGTACCGTCCGTTCTCGAAAGCCCGTTTCCTCTATGGTGGCAATTTCGGGGAAAACTATTGTTTTGGATTGGAGCAACTACCCGCAAAGGGTGATACACTGTTTATCACAGGTGGTGAAAAAGATGTCATGTCATTGGCGGCACATGGTTTTCATGCTATCTGCTTCAACAGTGAAACGGTGACTATCCCGGCTACGCTTATTTATAAATTGACGTTCCGTTTTAAGCATATAATCTTATTATATGATACTGACAAGACGGGAAAGGAAAGCGCACGCAAACAGGAAAAGCAGTTGGAAGAATTTGGAATAAGACGGTTACTTCTACCGCTTTCTGGAACAAAAGAGGAAAAAGATATTTCCGATTATTTTAAGGCAGGAAATACCCGTGAAGATTTCCTGAAATTGTTTATCGAATTTTTAGATAACCTATATAGTGATACATTGATTATGCTTAAATCGTGCGAAATAGACTTTAATAATCCCCCGGCAAAAGCGCAAGTAATAATTTCTGCCGGGGATGTTCCATTGGGAACACAAGGAAACCTGTTTGGTATTACAGGCGGCGAGGGAACAGGAAAGAGTAATTATATAGCTGCCATGTTAGCGGGCTGTATCTGCCAACCGGATAAGGAAATAGATACGCTCGGCATACAGATAGCCGCCAACAGTAAACACAAAGCGGTATTACTCTATGATACGGAACAGTCCGAAGTACAACTGTTCAAAAATGTAAGTAACCTGCTGACACGTGCTAAGCAACCGAACAAACCGGAAGAACTGAAAGCATTCTGCCTGACGGGTATGTCCCGTAAAGAACGCCTGCACGCTATCGTACAAAGTATGGATAAATTCTATTACCAGTATGGCGGCATCCAGTTGGTAGTTATTGACGGCATCGCCGACCTTGTAAAGAGTGCCAATGATGAAGTGGAAAGTGTGGCAGTGATAGATGAACTATACCGACTGGCAGGAATTTATAATACCTGTATTCTCTGCGTGCTGCATTTTGTACCCAATGGATTGAAGCTGCGGGGGCATTTAGGTTCGGAATTACAACGTAAGGCGGCAACTATCCTTTCCATCGAAAAGGACGAAGAACCCACACAATCTGTGGTAAAAGCCCTGAAAGTAAGGGATGGTAGCCCGCTGGATGTCCCTTTAATGCTCTTTTCGTGGGATAAAACAGCCGGAATGCACCTTTACAAAGGAGAAAAGCCACGAGAGGAAAAAGAGAAACGCAAAGAAAAGGAACTGGTCGGGGTTGCCCGTGACGTGTTTGGCAGACAGGAACATATAACCTATATAGATTTGTGCGAGCAGATACAACAGATTTTGGATGTCAAGGAACGGACAGCTAAAAGTTATATCCGCTTTATGCGGGAACGAGACATTATCATCAAAGACCCGTCCAACCAAAGTTATTTTATGATTGGTTTAATTTAATCAGACAGCCTTATGTATATAGATAAAGATGATTTTACCGCATGGATGGAACGTATCATGGATAGGTTCGATATGCAGGACAAGAAGATAGACAAAGTTATAAAAGGTCGTAACTGTTTGGATGGGGAAGAACTGCTGGATAATCAGGACTTGTGCCTGCTGTTAAAAGTAGCCCCCCGAACACTGACCCGTTACCGGAAAAAGGGAATACTCCCTTTCCTTATGCTGGATGGCAGGTGTTATTACCGTGCAACGGACGTACACAAGTTAATTCGGGAGAAAACCGATTAATTTTTTCTTTTCTAATGGTTTTCAATCCTGTTTTGTCGTAAGATAAGGCAGGATTTCTTGTTTTGTATATAGGAGTTTTCAGGGATTTGGCTAACTTTGCAAAAGTTACATAGAAGATAATGGCGATTGAACAGTAACCTGTGATGTTGCCTTTATATATATCATATTCGTTCGCCGAATATCTCACTACGAAAACTGGCACTTTTCAAAATGACGAGATTTTCAGCGCAATGTCTATGCTATGTTTTAACATAGCGTGGGCTTGCCTGTTTCGTCATTTAGGTATGCCAGTACCTCGTAGTGGAGCAGTGTGAGTTCACGCTTCTTTTTTGAGATACTGGCGGACAGTTTGAATAAAGATTATGAACGGGGTTACCCGTAAAAATATAAACTGTTTAATGCCTAACAATATGAAACAAATTAAAGCGCATATCGCTGTGTCTCTCGATGGTTTTATCGCAACATCGGACAATGAACTGGACTGGATTACTTCAAATGTAAAATCGCTTATTGGAAAAGAATACGAAGCGGCTACTTGCTTGCTGATGGGAGCTAATACTTATACCTATTTATTTGAGCATTGGGGTGGATGGTTATATAAAAGTAAACGTACTTTTGTAGTTTCCCACCACGATGCAAATGTTACACCAAATTGTGGAGTGGAATTTCTTATAGATGCTTCACTTCGGAAAGTACATGAAATGAAAAGTGATAATGATATGCTGTTAGTCGGTGGTGGTAAACTTTTGACTACACTTATTCAAGCGGGACTGCTGGATAGTCTGACCCTTTACACTATTCCTGTTATGCTTGGTAAAGGTATCGGTTTCATAGGTGAAACTTTTGGCTCAAATTGGCATTTGGAGAGTTCTAAAATTATAGATAACAATATTTTGTTATCCTCATATAAATATGTGAATGCAAGATGATAAAAAGGGAGAGTATAGAACATTGAAGTTCTATACTTTTTTCTGTTTTTCCGTATTTTGACGGTGTTCTAAAATTTCATCGGAATGTTCCAAAGCCCATTGAATAATACCATCTAAGGGCGACATTAAACTTTTTCCAAGCGATGTAAGACTGTATTCCACTTTTGGTGGTATTTCCGGGTACAGTTTACGATTCACTAACTTATCGGCTTCTAATTTCTTTAATGCTGTAGCCAGCATCTTTTGTGACACATTCGGAGTGTTTCTTAATAGCTCATTGAAGCGCAAGGTTCCCTTCTGATGCAGAAGAAACAATATGCGTAACGACCATTTATCACCGAAACGGTCAATTATTCCACAGGCAGGACAAATAGCTTCTCTATAATGAGTATCATCCATCTTTTTTTCTTATTTAATTCATTATCAATCAATAATAGTTACCTCTACGTTACTATCTTACTTAATGGTAAGTTCTTTTTTTATACTAAGTATCTTAGTAACTTTGTTCGCACAAAAGTAACTAAATATATTGAATATACAAAGTTTTCGGTCTTTCTAAATATTTAGCAAGGACTGAAACTTATAAAAATTAAGAGTATGGAAATAGAGAAAATGCACTTTGACGGTCAAATTTGGCGACCACCCTATGAAGCAAGTTCGCAACTGTTACAGGTAACAGCAGGATGTACATATCATAAATGCAAATTTTGTAGCCTGTATCATGGAACTAAGTTTAGATTATCCCCTGTTTCGGAAGTTGAATCAGACTTGAAAATAATTCAGGAATACCAGCCTAAGGCAAGACGTGTCTTTCTGACTGGTGCCAATCCTTTTGCTTTGAGCTATAACAGATTGTTGGATTTGGGGTTATTGATTCGGAAGTATCTCCCTTATTGCGAAACAATAGGAACATTTTCCCGCATAGCAGACATTAAATCGAAGAGTGTAGAAGAACTGAAGAACTTGCGTTATTTAAAGTTTGACAGTATTAGTATTGGCACGGAATCGGGATATGATGAAACCTTGTCAAGAATGAATAAGGGTAATACGGCAGCAGATATATTGGAGCAGTGCAGAAAGCTGGAAGAAGCCAATATTCGTTATAATTTGGTTTATCTGACAGGACTTGCGGGAAAGGGGAAAGGACAGCAGAATGCAATTCATACGGCTGAAATATTTAATCAGCTACATCCTTTTACTATAAACTTTGTTTCTTTGACCGTATTTCCCGAATCGGAACTTTATCAGGAAATACAAGAGGGTAAATTTATTGAGGCATCGGAGCGGGAACGTCTGTTGGAGTTGAGAACCTTTATTTCTGCCCTTAGCATAAGGACAACTTTATTGGGAAATACAGTTTCAAATACAATACCTTTTGTAGGTATGATTCCCGATGATAAAGTCCGAATATTGAATGAACTGGATGCTGCAATCCGACAAAGCAGTGAAATAGAATTAAAGCAGTATAGAAACGGTATAAGGTCATTATAAAAGCAGAGAGAAACGGGGGGAATTTCCCTGTTTCTCTCTTTCTATGGCATGATGACGTTATAATATAGTTACTATCTCATCAATGCTCTTGCGGGCTGTTGGATTGTGCTTTGAATCCACTGGATAACCTATAGGAATTATTGCAACCGGGTGAATATTAGCAGATAATCCCAAGCTATGTTTGCATTCATCTATATCGAAATTGCAAACCCAACAAGTTCCTAACCCTTGTTCCGCTGCTGCCAAACAGATATGTTCCGTAGTGATAGCAGCATCAATATCTGCATGATTTTTATTATCATACTGACGTGTCCATGCAACCGAATCATTAGCACATACAATGATATATAAGGGGGCTTCCGCAAACCATTTGGCAGGGTAAACCTTTTGCAGCTTTTTTTTCTGCAATTCACTTTGTATCACTATAAATTGCCACGGCTGTTTGTTTACGGCAGACGGTGCATACCGGGCGCATTCAAGAATATAATCCAACTTTTCTTTCTCTACTTCTTGGGTAGTATAGCTTCTTACGGAATAACGCTTTTTTGTTAATTCTAAAAAATCCATGATGTATAATATTAATTGAGTTAAAAAATAAATCGCTATGTCTTATAACTGTATTATTTGTCCTGTACTGATATAATTTATTTTTTCGTCAGCAATACCTTTCAATATTCCATAGGCTTCTTCACCAGTACAATGGCAAGTATAAAATGTTGTATTTCGGCATAAAAACGTATTTGCAATATCTTTAATTAGGTTTATGTTTTCGGTTCTTTTCTTCAATGGGTCATAAAGATGAAAACCTGATATGCAATATTTCATTTCCTGTTTTGCAATATCTTCGGCTCTATTTAGAATATTGACTATTCCATTGTGAGCACAACCGCTGAATAAAGTTTTATAATTGCTTTCGGTTATAATCAAATATTGTTCATGCTTAAATGTATCATGCTCATACGTCCCATTTTGTTTGACGAATAGACTATTGTTTGCTGTAGGTAAATAACGATGTTCCTCTATATTGGAAAATATTTGCAATTCCTCATCTATTACATACTCATCCTCAATAAGAATAATTCTTGGATTATCTTTTAATTTTCTATCGAGACCAACGTACCATTTCATACCTAAGAAATTAGCATAATACTCCTCAAAAGCGTATCGACTAATGTATATGTTCGCTTTGGCATTATTTTCTAAAAAATACTTCAAAGCTCCCCCGTGGTCATTGTGCCCGTGAGAAATAATCACAGAATCAATGTCCGTAATATCCACATTTAATTTGACTGCATTTCCCAAAAACAAACTATTTGAGCCTAAATCAAATAGTAGTTTATGCTTTTTTGTTTCAATATACAAGCATAGTCCGTGTTTACTTTTGTAGTCTTTGAATATACTTGTATTTTCAACCAATGCTATTACTCTCATTTCATTTGTTCTATTTTGAAACCAGCTTTGCTTATCAGTTCTACTATTTCACCTGCTGCCAACTTTTCGGACGTTACAGTCAGGGGACGATTGGAATCGGACAAATCCAAATTCCATTCTTCTCTGTTCATTTTATCTTGCAATATTTCTTCTATTTTAGCAAGACAGCCCATACATTTGGCATTTGTTTTAAAAGTCATTGTTTCCATTTTAATTGATTATTAAGTTATTCTTTTTCTTTTTAAACGCAAGCTGTTTAACACCACAGATACAGAACTGAATGCCATAGCTGCACTTGCCCACATCGGATTTAAAAGGAATCCGTTTACTGAATAAAATATACCTGCCGCAATGGGAATACCAATCAAGTTATAAATAAACGCCCAAAACAAATTCTGATAAATTGTTTTTATCGTCAATTGCGATAGCCGGATGGTTTCCGGTATTTTCAATAAATCGGATGAGAGTATGGTCGCCATTGCCGTATCTACAGCAATATCACTGCCTTGCCCCATTGCTATGCTTAAATCCGCTTGTGCTAAAGCCGCACTATCATTAATTCCGTCACCCACCATGCCTACTTTTTTTCCATTGGCTTGCAATTCTTTTATGAATTGAGCTTTCTCGTTCGGCAACACTCCGGCTTTATAATGGTTTATTCCTACCTTCCGAGATATGGCTTGTGCTGAAATTGCATTATCTCCTGTCAGCATATACACTTCAACACCCATTTTCTGTAGTTGTGATATGGCTTGCGCCGAAGTTTGTTTAATTTCATCGGTAAGGGCTATAGCTGCAATAGCTTGTGTGGAATCAGCAAACCATACCAATGTATTAGCTTCCTGTGTCCATTTGTTTGCCAATTCCTGCAAATGACTGGCTATCGTAATATGGTTATCATTCAATAATGACAGGTTGCCTGTGTAATAAGTCTGACTGCCTACTATACCTTTTACACCTTTTCCCGGAACGTTTTCAAACTTATCAATGGAAATCTCTTTTTCATTCTGCAAAGTATTGACTACGGCATCCGAAAGAGGATGTTCCGATAACTTCTCTAAACTGTACAGTATTTTTCGGCTATGTTCAAAGCCGTTTTCCCATAGGCTTTCAACGACTATCGGATGCCCTGCTGTGATAGTCCCTGTTTTATCAAGAATTATCGTATCTATCTTTTGGGCAATCTCCAAGCTTTGGGCATCTTTAATTAAAATCCCTTTTTCAGCACCTTTTCCAATGCCTACCATAATGGCAGTGGGAGTAGCCAAGCCTAATGCACAAGGGCATGCAATTATCAATACAGTGACCATTGCCAACAATCCATTGGTGAAGCCGTTCGTTGGTGCTAAAAATATCCATGCAACAAAAGCTATAATTGAAATACTAATAATAGCCGGGACAAAGAATCGGGCTATTCTATCCACTAACTTTTGAACGGGAGCTTTGCTGCCTTGCGCATCCTGCACCATGCGGATGATTTGTGCCAGCATCGTGTCAGAACCTATCTTATCGGCAATAAACCGGAATGTCCCCTTTTGATTGATGGTTCCGGCAAATACCTTTTCGCCGGATTGCTTGTGCAGGGGAACAGGCTCGCCATTCAACATACTTTCATCCACGTATGATTCTCCTGTGACAACCATGCCATCTACTGCAATGCGTTCTCCGGGTTTAACAAGAATTGTATCACCTTTTTGTACGGCTGTTATCGGAACGGTACGTTCATCAGAATCTACGATAATAGTTACCGTCTTAGGTTGCAGCCTGATTAACTTTTTTATGGCAGTTGAAGTGTTTTGCTTCGCGCGCTCTTCGAGTAATCGTCCCAACAGGATGAATGCAATGATAACACTTGCCGCTTCAAAATAAATATGTGGTTCAATCCCTCTTGACAACCAAAAATCAGGAAACAACAGATTAAAAACACTGAATGTATAGGCTATTCCGGTACTAACAGCTACAAGGGTGTCCATATTGGAAGTGCCATGCTTTAATTGCCGCCACGCATTGATATAAAATTCACGTCCCAAACCGAAAACCACAGGCGTGGCGAGAATCCAAAGTACATATTTTAAAGAGGATATATCTTCAAAAAACATACTGATAACCATAATTGGGAGAGATAACAGCAGGGCTGCCACTGTACGCCTTTTGATCTTCCGGTATCTTGTCAAGCGAATTTCTTCCGCTTTATCGGCTACGTCTACACCGGTATCAACCAGTAAATCATATCCTGCATCTTGTACGGCAGATTGCAGTGTTGCATCGGAACATACTTTCGGATTATATTCTACCTGTGCTACCGCAGTCGCATAATTCACTGTTGCCTGATATACTCCCGGCAAACCATTTAATGTTTTATCCACACGAGCCGCACATGAAGCGCAACTCATACCCAAAACCGGATATGTATTTTTGATATTCTTACCTTTTTCCATATTGATGATTTTTATGCTGCAAAGGTAGGATGCTTTTATCTTCCGGCTCTTACATAATTATGGATATGACTTATATCTTTCAGACTTCATCCAAAGGTTTCAACTTGTGTCCTTTTAAACGCTTGAACTGGCTTGGAGAAATGCCAGTCATATTACGGAATTGTGTACTTAAATGTGCTGCGCTTGAGTAATTAAGCTTATCGGCAATTTCGCTAATGGATAATTCATCATACACCAACAGTTCCTTTATACGTTCTATTTTCTGAATGATGTAGTATCTTTCTATACTTATGCCATTCACTTCGGAAAACAACTTGCTAAGGAAACTGTAATCGTGATGGCACTTATCCGTAAGATAATCAGACAGATTTATCTTGGACGAATTATCGTTATAATGCACTAATTCAATCACCGCAACTTTTATTTGTTCGATAATCCGCATCCGTTTATCATCTATCAACTCAAATCCGTATGCTTCAAGAACAGGCTTTATGGCAGCACGTTCCTCTGCATTTATCGGTTCTTGCAAAATAGCTGTCCCCAGTTCAACACTAAGTGGAGTAAAACCCATTCTTTTCAGTGCTTCTGTTACAACCATAATGCAACGGTTACAAACCATATTCTTAATGTGAATAGTATTGCTTTTCATCATATATCCATCGTTTCTGCAAAGTTAATAACAATACACTGCTTATCATTTGGCAAGCTCTGAATATTGTTAATATTTAAGGCTTGCAATTTATTGATAGCGTTTATTGTTTCTTCATTTTTGCAAATTTACGAATTGGGTGGTGCAACCTAATTGCAAAGTTGAGTAACTTGAATTAGGTGTAAGGTGCAAGTATATATCTATATATATAGCTTGCACCTTACGCCTAAGCTGAAACATTTATATTCAGACATTTGCGTAATTCAAAAAGAAACAGTATCTTTGAACCGAAGTTTTAGGCAGACAATGAACAGCCAAAGGATGACAGATAAACGTCTTTTTTGAAACCTAAATTGTACCCCCTAAGGCATTGACATATTGATAAAGAGTTGAATTAAAGCGACATAAGGAGATGGGTTCATTACCCTATCTCTCCGCAGAAGCAGCATAAAAGCTGCTTTTTTATTATATATGGAGGGCTATATGTTCTCCGTTCTTCACAAAAGGAGAGATGCTCGAGTGGTTGAAGAGGCACGCCTGGAAAGCGTGTAAACCCCTAAAGGGTTTCGCGGGTTCGAATCCCGCTCTCTCCGCAGTCCGTACTGCGAGTTTTATCTTTTTACCTTTTTTATTTTCTTATATACATAGATGAAGGCTGGAATCAGAAATAAATCCGCAGCCATCCAGGCAGTCGCATCGCCGAAGCAAACGGCCATAAATCCAAAAGCAGGTACCGCATAAATACTGACCAGCGTACGGGCAATCATCTCGGATACGCCAGACAGCATGGCCAGATTCGTAAATCCGGCTCCTTGGATTGTATAACGCAGGATACACAGAATCCCCAGAATCGGAAAGAATGAGCAGGAGATATGCAGGAACTGAACGGCATCATTTATGATTTCCGTCTCGGAAGGATCGACAAAGATCAGCGTCAGTTCGCGTGATGCCAGCATCAGTATAAGGAAAGAAAATGCAGCATAAACAATCATCATCAATCCGCTTGCCTTAATACCCTGCCAGATACGTTCCGGCTTTCCGGCTCCGTAATTCTGTCCGGTATAAGTGGCCATGGCAATCCCCAGGCTTTCGAACGGGCAGATAAAGAACGATTTGATGCGCACAGCCGAAGCAAACGCAGCAATGCAGGCCGATCCCAGTGCGTTATTAGCACTCTGCAACATAATGCTGCCGATTGCCGTGATGGAAAACTGAAGTCCCATCGGCACACCAATCCACATCAGATTCCCTGCCAGGTTGGACCGAAACTTCCGTTCTTCCCGCGTGCTCCTTAATATTTCAAAGCGGCGATACATATAAATGTAGCAGAGAACGGTCGATATACCTTGTGAAAGAAGCGTTGCAATGGCTGCCCCGGCAACTCCCCATTTAAATACCAGGATGCAAACCAAGTCGAGAATCACATTGAGTATCGTTGAAAAAAGCAGGAACCAGAATGGAGTCTTGCTATCGCCCAGTGCACGGATGACGCTGGAAAGCAGATTATAGAAAAATGTACACGGAACGCCGATAAAAGTAACCAGCAAATAGAAATAAGCATCCCTGAATATATTCTCCGGCGTCTGCATGATCCTTAAAATATCCCGGCAATAGAGACTTGTAACGACCGCAATAATAATCGACATGACAGCCGCCAGTTGCAGGCTGATAGAAACATACCGTCTCATCGTGCTGTAATCCCTGGCTCCGAACTTCTGCGCTACCGGTATGCCGAATCCCGCACAACACCCGTTGCAAAACCCGATGATAAGAAAAATGACGGAAGTACTGGCACCGACAGCCGAGAAAGCATCGATCCCTAAAAACTTGCCAACAATAGCCGCATCGATCAAAGAGTAGGTCTGTTGGAGTAAATTGGCTAAAAGTACCGGCATCGCAAAGTTGAAGATCAACGGTAATGCAGCGCCGGAGGTCATTTCTTTTGAAGTTCCCATAACTATTTCCCTAAACAATCGCCGCAAAGGTAACGATTTTATATCAAAAAGGACTGGGATACACTTATAAAATCTGTCGATGTTTATTATGCCCTGTTTTCAAAACATTTTGCATTCTACCATAGTTCTTTTATAAACAAAACATAAAAGAAAAAGTACATATAATTATGGCAAAGAATGTAGCGGAACAATTAGTCGACACGCTTGAAAAGGCAGGCGTAAAACGTATCTATGCTGTCACGGGAGACAGCTTGAATGAGGTAAACGAAGCAGTGCGTAAAAGCGGAAAGATCAAATGGATCCACGTCCGCCACGAAGAAACAGGCGCTTTTGCCGCCGCCTCCGAAGCGCAATTGAACGGCGAACTGGCCTGCTGTGCGGGAAGCAGCGGCCCTGGGCATGTCCACCTGATCAACGGGTTATATGACGCCCAACGTTCGGGAGCTCCGGTGCTGGCCATCGCATCCACATTGCCGACCCACGAGTTCGGAACGGAATATTTTCAAGAAACCAATACAATCAAATTATTTGAAGATTGCAGTTATTACAACCAGGTCGCAACAACGCCCGAACAGTTCCCCCGCATGTTGCAGGGAGCTATACAGGCCGCCCTTTCTTTTCGCGGAGTAGGAGTGATCGGTCTGCCCGGCGACCTGACTTCGAAGACTGCAACGTCGGGCGAATCATCCCAGCAGCCTTTCCCAACCAAACAGCGCGTCTGCCCCTCGGCAGAAGAGATCGACGCATTGGCCGACCTGCTGAACAAAGCGGAAAAAGTAACCATTTTCTGTGGAATAGGAGCGAAAGACGCCCATAAGGAACTGGTCGAATTATCCCTACGCCTGAATGCCCCGGTGGCATATTCTTTCAAAAGTAAAATGGAAATCCAGTACGATAACCCGAACGAAGTGGGTATGACCGGCCTGCTGGGAATGCCCTCCGGCTATTACAGCATGCACGAAGCGGAAGTCTTATTGTTGTTGGGTACGGATTTCCCTTACGAAGCCTTTATGCCGCAAAACAATACAATCGTGCAGGTTGATATCAAAGCAAACCGTCTGGGGCGTCGTGCCAAAATAAAGATGGGACTCTGCGGCGATGTGAAAGATACCTTACAGGAACTGCTCCCTTTGGTCCGTCAGAAAACGAATGACAGCTTCCTGCGTGAACAACTGGCCCATTACGACAAGGTGAAGCGAAACCTACGCTCGGCCGCTGAAGTAAAAGGCAAAGATGAAAAGATCCATCCGGAATATGTCATTTCCCTGATCGACGAACTGGCCTCAAAAGATGCCGTCTTTACGGTCGATACGGGCATGACCTGCGTATGGGGCGCCCGTTACCTGCAAGCAACCGGAAAACGGAAGATGCTGGGATCGTTCAACCACGGTTCGATGGCGAATGCCATGCCGCAGGCCATAGGGGCGGCACTGGCTTATCCCGGCCGTCAGGCGGTTGCCCTCTGTGGCGATGGCGGCCTTTCGATGATGCTGGGCGACCTGGCGACGATCGTGCAATATAAACTGCCGGTCAAGCTGATCGTCTTCAACAACCGTTCACTGGGAATGGTCAAACTGGAAATGGAAGTCGCCGGACTGCCGGACTGGCAGACAACGATGCTCAATCCCGACTTTGCCCGCGTTGCCCTCTCGATGGGAATGGCGGGATACAATGTCAGCAATCCGGATGATGTGCTGCCGACGCTGACAAAAGCCTTTGCCTCCGACGGTCCCGTCCTGGTCAATATCATGACCGATCCGAATGCCCTGGCGATGCCTCCGAAGATCGAGTTCACCCAGATGCTCGGATTTGCGCAGACCATGTATAAACTGCTGATGGAAGGCCGCTCAAAAGAAGTAATGGATACGATCGATACAAATCTGAAGCACTGGAAAGAAGTCTTCTAACCAAAAAATAAATATCTTTGCTTTCAACTAATAAATTCTATACAAGATTATGAAAGCAAAGATATTTTTTTTGTCTCTAGTCGCTTTTTTCGCCTTGTCTGTTCAGGCGGCAGTTGTTGATACGATCAATGTACGCAGTGATGCGATGAATAAAGAGATTCAGACCGTTATCGTCCTGCCGGGAAGCGGAAAGATAACGGCTCCTGTCATTTATTTACTGCACGGGCATGGAGGAAATGCCAAAACCTGGATCGGTCTGAAACCAAACTTACCCGAGATCGCTGACCGGTATGGAATCATATTTGTGTGTCCGGATGGCAAGAACAGTTGGTATTGGGACAGTCCGGTCAATCCTTCTTACCGCTATGAGACTTTTGTCGCTAAGGAGCTGGTCAACTATATCGACGCCAACTATCCGACAATAAAAGACCGCACGGCACGCGCCATCACCGGTCTGAGCATGGGAGGCCACGGTGCCATGTGGCTCTCGTTCCGTCATAAGGATATTTTCGGTGCAGCCGGAAGCACAAGCGGCGGTGTCGATATCCGTCCTTTTCCCAATAACTGGAATATGAGTGAATGGCTGGGCAAAGAAAGTGAAAATCAAGAAGTATGGGAGAAACATACGGTCATCAACCTGGTCGAGCATCTAAAGAACGACGAATTAGCTTTGATCTTTGATTGTGGTTACAGTGATTTCTTCTTTGAAGTAAATAACAATTTCCATGAAAAGCTGCTGAAATACAAGATCGACCACGACTTCATTGTCCGCCCGGGTGCGCATAATGGCGACTATTGGCGCAATTCCATTGACTATCAGATAGTATTCTTTAATAAATTTTTCAACAGGAATAAATGATCGACGCGTTGAATCATAATTGATCAGATATGAATATTTGTTTATAGTGATGGAATTAGTAACTCCTGTCACTATAAACAAATAGCTCTTAATTTTTAATTAACTCAACCCTTCGATCAGCCCGTTCACGATGTCGATCCGTTTTGCCTGCGGGTCTTTCGGGAGTCCCGGCATACGCATGATCTCACCCATGATGACAACGATCATTTCGGCGCCGTTGTTGATGATGATATCGCGCACTTTCAGTTCGAAGTCTTTGGCAACGCCGTAAGCCTTTGGGTCAGAAGAGAATGAATATTGCGTCTTGGCGATACAGATCGGGTAGTGGGAGATGCCCAGGCTTTCGATCTGTTTGATCTTTTTGTCCGCTAATGTCGTATAAGTGACTGAGGCGGCACCGTAGATTTCTTCGGATACCTTTTTGATCTTGTCGCGTACATTGTCTGTATCTTCGTAGATCAGCTTCAACTCGCCCGACGGCTTGTTTTCGATCGTATCTACTACCAGCTTGGCCAGTTCCACGCCACCTTCACCGCCTTCGGCAAATACGCTGTTCATGGCGAAGCCTACACCCAGCTCTTTGCAATGTTCGGCAACCAGGGCGATTTCTTCGTCCGTATCGGTAGCATACCGGTTGAAGGTAACGATCACTTCCTGACCGAAACGTTTCATATTGGCCACATGCTTGTCGAGGTTGGCAAAGCCGTTGCGCAGACCTTCGATGTTCTGTTCCTTGATCTGTGATTCGGGAACGCCGCCATGCAGCTTCAAGCTCTGTGCGGTAGCAACGATAACCGTCAGTTTCGGTTTCAGGCCGGCTTTGCGGCATTTGATGTCGAAGAACTTTTCAGCACCCAGGTCGGCACCGAAACCAGCCTCCGTGATCACATAATCGCCGTAGGTAAGCGCCATCTTTGTCGCAATGATCGAGTTACAGCCGTGGGCGATGTTGGCGAACGGGCCGCCATGCACAAAAGCAGGGGTATTTTCTGTTGTCTGCACCAGGTTAGGCAGAAGGGCATCTTTCAGTAGTACGGTGATCGCTCCGGCAACACCCAGGTCGTTGACTGTGAACGGCTGGTCGTCGTTTGTATATCCCAGCAGGATATTACCGATGCGGCGTTTCAAGTCTTCCAGATCGGTTGCCAGACAAAGGATAGCCATCATTTCGGAAGCCGGCGTGATGTCGAATCCTGTTTCTGTCGGAACACCGTTTGCCGAGCCTCCCAGGCCGGATACGATATTGCGCAGGCTACGGTCGTTTACGTCGAGCACACGTTTCCATTTGATCTCTTTCAGCCCTTCGCAAGTATTGCGTGTCTGATAGATATAATTATCCAGCAACGCCGTGATCATGTTGTGGGCAGATGTAACCGCGTGGAAATCACCGGTGAAATGCAAGTTGATGTTTTCCATCGGCAGTACCTGTGCGTATCCGCCTCCGGCTGCTCCGCCCTTCATACCGAAACACGGACCCAGCGAGGGTTCACGCAGGGCGGCGACTGCTTTTTTACCTATCTTGTTCAGGCCCAGGGCCAGACCGATAGATACGGTTGTTTTACCGATACCTGCTTTGGTAGGCGTGATGGCCGTTACCAGGATCAGGTTATGTTCTTTGATTTTCTCTTCATCGATCAGGTGAAGGGGCACTTTGGCGATATACCGACCATAGTTTTGTACTTCTTCGCGCGGAATACCCAAACCCGTGGCAACTTCCTTTATTTTGCGAAGGGAGACTTCTCTTGCAATTTCTATATCCGATTTCATGTGCTTATGTAAGTTTAAAGAGGCAACAAAAGTATATTATTTTTAATTAAATAACAAAATGATAGAATGAAAGGTTGTAATACCTGATAACTGTGTAAAATTAGTGTTATATTGATAAAAGTTACCAAAAGGAGGCCGGCAATGATTCTTTGTTAAGTGAAGTGCGCGTTTTTCAACATATTTGTAATCTTCAGTTGACAAAAACAGTGCATTTCGACAGTTCTTGTATTAAAGAACTTTAAAATATAGATAAAAGGTTGTGGTGTATGATAATTTGCCTAATTTTGTGATATCACAATAACAAAATGAAACTAACAGCAAGTTTATAGTGATAAAAAGAAAGTAAATAACAATTTTAAAAACTTCGGTTTATGTAATTAAGGAGATTTGATTATGGCAACAATGAGATTTAGTTTGACAGGCGTCGTTTCAAGAGAAACAGAGACAGGATCATGGGTTAAAACAATTGCAGATTGTTTGGGTATTCGAATGTTTTCGAAGATGGGTTCTTCGGAGAGTATGAATAATGTCGGTTGGGATACCACCAAGCAGAAGGAAATCCAGGATCTTCATCATTATGCCATCAGCAACTTGATCCCCAGGGCCGGAGTCTATCAGATGAAGTTACTTGAATCGTTGGCACAATCTGCTTCTATCTATTCACCGGAAGAGACTGAAACTCTTTATAATGAAACGAATAAAAAGATTGAAGAGATCAGCAGTCACATTTCAGGAGTATTAGTGAGTGCACGTGAGTTGTGCAAGTCGGGGCATCAGAACTGGGAATCTGTCCAGTCGCTCCGCTACCATATAAACCGTCTGAACGGTATCATAGAATCCGTATAGTTTTTGCGATACAATAATTGGGATAGTAATTTTTTTTATTGTATGATCATCAGTGAGAAATAGGGGAAAGATTTCTCTGCGATGATTTGCCGGTCGGAGGTGTAGTATTCTTTATCCGTCCCTACATTTTCAAAATAATGGAATTGTGTCTGCGGATGCTTGCGAATACATGCATGTACGGCTTCCACACATTGCGACAGTTTCATAATGACGATCACGTATCCGGCATTTATCTTTTCTGACAATTCTTCTGCGGAAGGAGTGCCGGGGATAACAATGATCTGTTCTTCCTGTTTGACAATGTGCAAGCCGGCCAATGCTCCGGCAGCGATGAAGGCGGGGATTCCGGCAATACGCTGAACGTCGATTCCCGTCTCTATAAATTTGTCATATATATACTGGATGGAAGAATAGAAGCCGGCATCGCCTTCGGCTACGATAACGATCTGTCTGCCTTCCGCATAGTTTGCAGCGGCTTCGTTGTAAAGGGCGTCGTAGGCTTTCCAGGCTTCCGTGCGGTCTTTGCTCATGGGGAGCATGAAGCAGCGGATGGCAGTTTCGTTTATTTCCAGTGCACGTACGATATCGGCGGCACGTGAGAGGATTTCACCTTGCCTGTTACGGGTGGCGGGGCAGTAGATAATATCTGCTTTCTGAAGTTGTCGGAGACCTTTCACTGTGATAAGTTCCGGTTCGCCGGGACCTAATGATACGAAACTGATCGGGTAAGTCATTTTATTCTTGTTTTTATTTGGGGTGCAAATGTGCTGAAAATAGTGCAAAGTTGCAAACTTCTTATTACTTTTGCGATCGAAATAGGTTCTGTAAAACTCCTGTTCATGGAGACAGATTAAAAGGGAACCGGGTGGAAATCCCGGACAGTCCACGCTGCTGTAAAACTTCAGTAACATCCCGATAACACCTTTTGCCACTGGCGGAGAGACAGCCTCGCCGGGAAGGCTTTCGGGATGGAAGTAAGTCAGAAGACCTGCCATTTTTCACATAGCGATTGTCCTCGTGGGTTCGGACGGTTTGTGTCGGATAAAAAGAATATGAATATGAACAAGTATTTAGCAGGTTGTTGCCTGGTTGCACTATTGGCTACGTCGTGTGCATCGAAAGGAAATCAACAGGAGAAAAAGAATGTTTCTTCACAACAAACGACTATAACGGATAGCCGGGTTCAGGTGACACCAAAGCATGCCGAAGGTTTTCAACTGACCTATAAAGATGATTATACGCTGGTGGATATACATGATCCGCAGAATGAAGAAAGTACGCATTTCCTGTATGCTTTGGTTCCCCGGGGGACGAAGCCGGAAGGGATTCATGCGGATTATACGGTTATCGAAACACCTGTACGTAGTGCTATCTGTATGACTTCCCTGCAATTATCCAATTTCATTAAGTTGGGAGCGGAGGATAAGGTTGTCGGCATTACGAGTACGCGCCATCTGTTTAATAAGACTATCAATAATCAGCTGAAGGAAGGAAAGACGGCAAAGATCGGGATCGAAGGCAACTTCGATAATGAGGTGATCATGAGTATCAATCCCGACCTGATCCTGATCTCACCTTTTAAGCGTGGCGGCTATGAAACAATGAAAGATATCGGTATCCCTCTGATTCCTCATCTGGGATATAAAGAAATGACACCGCTGGGGCAGGCTGAATGGATCAAGTTCGTCGGTTTGTTACTCGGGATAGAGCAGGAAGCCAATGAAAAATTCTCGGCTATAGAGAACCGCTACAACGAGCTGAAAGAGCTGACAGCCGAAGGTAAAGTGCAGAAACGTCCTGTCGTGTTCAGTGGCGAAATACATGGTGGTAACTGGTATGCAGTAGGAGGAAAGAGCTTCCTTGCACAACTTTTCAAAGATGCCGGCGCTGATTACTTTTTGAAAGACGACGATCGCTCCGGCGGTGTGACGCTCGACTTCGAGACCGTCTATAATCAGGCCGACGAAGCCGACTACTGGCGTATCGTAAACAGCTATCCGGGAATATATACTTATAAATCACTGAAAGATCAGGATCCCCGTTATGCAGACTTCCGTGCCTTCAAGGAAAAAGGAGTGATCTATTGCAACATGAGGGAAAAACCTTTTTACGAAAGCATGCCGACCGAGCCGGAAGTGGTGCTGGGCGATTTATTGCATATCTTCCATCCGAATCTACTGCCGGATCATACGCCTGTCTATTATGATTTACTTAAATAAATGGGTACGATGAAGTATTCTAACACTTTCCTGATGTTTGTGATCTTTGTCTCGATCGTCGTGTTGTTGTTTCTGAATCTGGTGTTGGGCTCTGTTTCTATACCCTTCCATTCGGTTTGGAATATCATCTGCGGCAATGGCGACGAACCGGTCACCTGGCAGAATATTATCTGGAAATCACGCTTTCCGCAAGCCTTAACGGCATTAGTCGCCGGAGCCGGATTAGCGATCAGCGGGCTTCAGATGCAAACCGTATTCCGCAATCCGTTGGCCGGCCCCTCTGTATTGGGTATCAGTTCTGGTGCAAGTATGGGAGTTGCCTTCGTTGTTTTACTGAGCGGAAGTCTGGGAGGCGTGGCGTTGAGTAAGCTGGGCTTTATGGGGGAGATTGCCTTATCCATTGCGGCCATAGTCGGTTCCTTGTCTGTCATGGCACTGATCGTTTATGTTTCGCAGAAGGTAAAAGGGAATGTGACGCTATTGATTATCGGTGTGATGATCGGCTATGTGGCGAATGCGGTAATCGGAGTCCTGAAGTTTTTTAGTGTGGAAGAAGATATCCGTGCTTATGTGATCTGGGGGCTGGGAAGTTTCTCGCGTGTCTCCGGTAATCAGATGATGCTTTTCGTAGCGATTATGGCTATCCTGATCCCTCTTTCGTTCCTATTGATAAAGACATTGAATCTGATGCTTCTCGGCGATGGGTATGCTCGTAATCTGGGACTGAATATCAAACGGGCACGCCTGCTCGTTATCACCTCTGCCGGTGTATTGACAGCCATCGTGACCGCTTACTGTGGTCCGATCGTCTTCCTGGGACTGGCTGTTCCTCATCTTTGCCGTGCCATTTTCCAGACATCCGACCATCGCATACTGATGCCCGGTGTACTGTTTGTCGGTGCAGCCCTGGCATTGGCCTGTAACCTGATTGCACGTATGCCGGGATTCGAGGGAGCTTTGCCGGTCAACTCGGTAACCGCATTGGTCGGTGCTCCGGTCGTCGCTTCCGTATTATTCCGCCGGCGTAAAAACGAACTAAACGAATGAGCATGAAAGAGGCAACTATTCAGATAAACGATCTCTCTATCGGTTATCATTCTAAAAGTGATACTAAGCTGGTAGCAAGCCATATAACGACAACGATCTATAGTGGCGAATTAACCTGCCTGCTGGGTGCCAACGGTGTCGGAAAGTCTACTTTATTACGTACATTATCCGCTTTCCAGCCTCGCCTGTCGGGTGAAATAGCACTACTGTCCCGCGATATACAGGACTATAGTGATAAGGAGCTTAGCACTATAGTGGGAGTGGTGCTGACAGATAAGTGTGACATCCGCAATATGTCTGTCCGCGAACTGATCGGCATGGGACGTAGTCCGTACACCGGTTTTTGGGGCCGCCTGGGTAAAGAAGACAAGCAGATCGTAGAAGAGGCGATCGCCATGGTCCGGATCGAGAACCTCGCCTCGCGTATGGTACACACCCTTTCCGACGGTGAGCGGCAAAAGGTCATGATCGCCAAAGCGCTGGCACAGGAAACGCCTGTAATCTTCCTGGATGAGCCGACCGCCTTTCTCGATTTCCCCAGCAAGGTGGAGATCATGCAGCTTTTGCATCATCTTACCCGTACGACCAATAAAACGATCTTCCTCTCTACTCACGACCTTGAACTGGCTCTTCAGATCGCCGATAAGATATGGTTGATGGACAAGGTGAAAGGGATCAGTACCGGTACGCCCGAGGACCTCGCTTTAAGCGGTTACCTGAGCGGTTTCTTTGCCCGCAAAGGGATTGTCTTCGATATGGAAACCGGCCTGTTCCGCATCGACAACCGTTATGACAGGGAAATCCATCTTACCGGCAGTGGCCAGAAATATGCGATGGTGCGTAAGGCGCTTCTGCGGAACGGGATTCATGCCGGCTGCGAAATAGAATCGGAAAGCCGGATTGATGCGGGAGAGACGGTGGAATCTCCGATCACCCTTTATCTTTCGGGTAATCCGCCGCGGCAGGTCGCTTCTGTTGAAGAACTGCTGATGTGTCTTGAGAGCTGACAGAGAATGTTAACGGGATAAACTTTTTTCATTTCGTTTGTTATATAAAGGTAATTCAAAATATTAAACGTCATGAAAAAGTATTTCTTGTTTGCCTCCCTTTTATTCGCATGGACACTCACCTCCTGCGACAGTGATGATTCTTCCGATATTGAACCGGATGTCCCTTTCTATCAGAATCTCGGTGTTTCCTACGATGTGACTAATAATAAGACAAATGTCGGGGCGAATTTCAATAAGCAGGATAGTGCGGGGATTAACATCAAACTGAATGGCCCGGCTTCCATCCTGTTCAACGGCAAGGCCCCCAACTTTGCCAATGTGGGTATTTATTTCTATACGTATTCTTTTAAAGGACTGGAAGATATGACTTTCACCTTTACCCGTGCAAAAGATGAGGTCTATACCAATGTCGCTTCCATAAAAGACGTAAAACCGATCGCTATTCCCGAATCGTTTACATCGGCCAAAGTGAAAGGTACGACTACGTTGACCTGGGAAGGTGATCCGGTTGGTCCGAACGAAGTGGTGGAAGTTACTATCAGTTATGATGGCGGAGTGAACAGCATTTTTAACCGCGACGAGGGCAGCCGTTCCATCAATATCACGTTCAGTAATTCATCACTGCCCGGTAAGGCAACCCTGTCGCTGAGCCGTGCAAAAGTGAGTCCTTTGCAGGAAAGCAACGGGAGTGCCGGCGGGCAGTTGGATGTTTCCTATGTACAGAGTAAGGAGATCAGGCTCGAGTAAGCCGTGTTATTTCCTGTTCTGATCCGGTAAATCTTATTTATTCCCGAATCCGACCTTCTTCCGTAATCAATACGATCTGTAATTTATCCGCGGGAAGGAGCGGGATACAATGTGCATAGCATTTTTTTAAAAGGAGAGAAAAGAAGGGTGATTGTTGTCCGGAAGGGAATAACTGCCAGAGTTCGCGGGCGAGGGTAATCGTCTCGATCTGCCGGACTGCTGCTTCGGGGCAGCCGGCTTCGCGGGCGGTTTCCTTCAGGAAGTCTTTGTTCATGACTACTTTCTTGCTGTGGGTATCCAGAAATCCCTCCGCCAGTTTGACTGCTTTTCCGATCATGATCCCCATGACAACTTGCTCGAAGGAGAGTGCCGAGGCTATTTTCAATGTCTCGCCGATAAAGTTTCCGTAGTGTACGAAAGCCTGTGGCGGTAATTCCGGGTAACGGGCTTTCAGATACCGTTCACTTTTGGCTCCTGAATTGATGACCAGTGTCCGGCAGCCGATGGCTTTGGCTACTTCGGCTTCTTTGCGGATAGAGGCGATGAAGGCGTCGGCGGAGAAAGGGCGTACGATGCCGGATGTCCCGATGATGGAGATGCCGCCAACGATGCCCAGCTTCGGGTTGAATGTCCTGGTGGCGAGTTCTTCTCCGCCGGGAACGGAGATCGTGACTGTTAGTCCGGGACTCGGCGGCAGGTTTTTAGCTGCCGGGTTGTTCTGACGGAACGCTTGTAAAACAGCAGCCAATTCATCCGTGATCATTTTGCGGGGTGTCGTGTTGATGGCGGGACCTCCGACTTCCAGCCCTAATCCGGGCAGAGTGACTGTGCCTACTCCCGGACCAGCGACGAAACGGACAAGTGCATCGTTGGAGGCTGTCGAAAAAGCCACGTTGGCAACGATCATAGAACCGTTGGTGACATCCGGGTCATCGCCGGCATCTTTGATGACCGAACAGGTTGCACTGTCACTGTCCCATTCGGTTGCGGTAACCGGCAAGGTGATTATTTCGCCCGAAGGCAGGGTGATGGATGCGGCTGTTTGTTCCTCTTTACTTAACAGGGCGGTCAGGGCCGCTTTGGCCGCTGCCGTGGCACAGGCTCCGGTCGTATAGCCGTGATGCAGGGGGAAGAACTCCGGCAGCAGGTGTTCGATCTGTTTGCGCAATCCGTCCTCTCCGTAAACAATGTAGAATGTTTCGGGCAATGCCGGCCGTTTGACAACGAATATAGGGATGGAGCGTTTGCGGGCAGCCGCCACTTTCTCGTTGAAATAGCCAGATCGGCCACTTTCCTTGGTGATAACGGCATCCGGTTGCAACCGGTCCATCAGTGCTCCGGCATCGTCTTCATCCTGATAGAAGCACAGATAGTCCGCAGGAAATCCCTGACGGGTGGCGGTTGTGAGCGACTCTTCGCGTTCAAGAATGCGGAACCATGCCGGATGCTTTTTCCACCAGGGGCGTAGCGGGGCGATGGTGTTTACCCCAGTGAGGGCAAGCAGGTGCCGGATACCGTGTTCTTCCAGTTTACGAATGGCGTCATCGTAATTATCGCACCAGACCAGATCGGGGTCGCGGGGCGGATAACGCCGTTCGTAACGGATCACCGGCAACCCGAGGGAGGAGGATACTTCTGCAACCGTGCGGTGCAGGGCCGAGGCGAAGGGATGGGCGGCATCGACCAGCAACCGGATGTTTTTCTCCCGGCAGCATGTTTCCATCGCTGCCGTATCCATGCCTCCGGTCAGGCGGATACCATGCGCGCACTCTATTTCCTGGAGCGCGCCTTTGGTCGAATAATAATAAGGTGCACTTCCTTCGTCTGCGATGCGGACGCTGGCCCGTCCCTCCGTTGTTCCTCCCAATATCAGTATCATAGCCTTTTCTGAAACAGGTTATTTACGAAACAGGTGTTTGAACTCGTCAGCATAAAGGCGTGAGAGGCCTTCGCGGTTGTCAATCGCGTCGCCTACCACCAGCAAGGTGGTCAACGTCAGATGGTTCTCTTTGACGATCTTCGCCAGGTCTTTCAACTCTCCGCGGTAGATGCGTTCGTCCTTCCAGGTCAGTTTATAGCAGGCGGCTACCGGTGTGGTAGGGGCGTAATGTTCAAGAAGTTCTTCCTGCACCTTGTCCGCTATGCCTGCACTGAGGTAGATGCACATCGTGCTTTGGCTGGCGGCCAATTTGTGCAGCTGTTCTTTTTCGGGCATCGGCGTACGGCCTTCACCACGGGTGAGAATGATGGTCTGTACCTTTTCCGGGATGGTGAACTGTGAGCGCAAAGCGGCAGCGGCAGCCTGAAAAGAGGATATCCCCGGGGTGATATGATAACTCATATGGAACTGGTCAAAGAAAGCCATCTGCTCCTGTATCGCCCCGTAGATGCAGGGGTCGCCGGTATGCAGGCGCACAACGAACTTGCCCCTGTCGTAGAACTCTTTCATCAGGATGAACTGCTCTTCCAGGTTCATATCTGCCGAACTGCGTACGGTGGCTCCCGGTTTCGCACAATAGGTCAGTTCTTTTGGGACGAGGCTGCCGGCGTACAGGATCAGGTCTGCCTTTTCGAGCATCCTCCTGCCACGTATCGAGATCAGCTCCGGATCGCCCGGACCGGCACCGACTATTTCGATATGGCCTTGCCGCTGTACGGATTTATCCATTGCCACGGCAAATGTATAATCGTTGCTTTCTCCCAGCTGCCCCTTTTGTTTCTCCAGCAACAGGAATCCGCCTCCGGCACTTTGTATCGCCGCGGCTTCCGCCACGCTCGATGACTGGGTGACTTCCTTTACCTTGGCGGAAGGGTTGGGGACGGCAAGTTTGTTCAGAACGTCTGCCGGGTAGGTCTTGAACGGACAGTCCATAATACCGTAGGCCAGCAGGGCCAGGAGCGCTTCGTCCTTTTTCAGGTCAATGGAGGATATGTCGGCAATGGATTCGGGACAGAGGTTGTTGTCGATCAGAGTGGCGATGATATGCTGGTGCATCTCGACAGGATCGCCTTTGAGGTCTTTCCGGCAGCCGATACCCAGGTGCAGCACTTTCGGGAAATAGGAGACCATCTTGATATCCGCTTCGTAGATAAACGGCCCGACGGTGATCACCAACTCGAACTGGTCGAGGGGAATGTCAGAGAATTTATTGAATATACGGACATGATCCGGACAGGTGTGTTCGAGGTATTCCGTACCCTTCTCGCGTACATTTAATATAAGGGCTGTCGGTTTTTTATTGACGAAGGCGGCAATGCAGGCATTCATCGCGTTTTCATTGTCCGTCAGGTCGTCAGCTACGACAGACCAGCCGAATTTTTCTCCCAGTGTATCGAGCGCCCACAATCCGGTATTATCGCTTTGGGTGGTGACAATGGCGTTACCTCCGAGTACCTGTGCCAGTTCGACGCTTAACTCGTTTGCCCCTCCGATATGGCCGGAGAGGACCGGGATGATATATTTACCGGTACTGTCGATGCAGACAACCGCCGGGTCGGTATGCTTGTCCATTATATAAGGAGCGATGCAGCGTACGCAGATACCCATTGCCCCGATAAAGATAATCGCGTCCGATTTGAGGAACAGGTCTCCGACAATGGTGTCGATCGACTCCATTACTACCGTCTCTTCCTGCGATTCCTTGCTGTAGATCACAGCATCAGGATATTGTTTCTTTATTTGCCGTGCCAGCGGCAGACTGCTGACCGATACCACGACGATTGCTACTGATCGTTTATTCATCGTTCTTCTATTTTGCTTCTTTAAATGCTTTCAGTATGGTGATCGGGTTATAATCGCCGACACTTACATGCAAAGGTTCGTCTAATTTCAATCCGGCTTCGTGAACCGATTCTATAAATAACTTTTCACTCTCTTCGAATACGGAGTTGAATACCAGCAGGCCGTCGGGAGCGAGGTAACGGGCTACTTTACCTATGATCTCTTTCAGCTTGCCTCCATGCCCGCCGATAAATACAGCATCGGGTGCGGGCAGGTCGGAAACATCTTCCTCCATGAAGTCACATATATGTACGTCTATACCCGGTGCTCCCAGTTTTGAACTGTTTTCTTCCATCAGTTTCCAGCATTCCTTGCGGATCTCAAATGCGTGGATGTGAAGATGGGGGTATTGCCTTTTCGCTTCGATGGAAACCGATCCCGTACAGAAACCGATATCCCAGAAGTGGTTGCACATCGGGAGCATCAGCATGCTCATATCCAGTATCCGGACAGGCGCTTTCGTAATCATGCGTTCCCTGCCGTCGAGCAGTTCGAACAGCTTGTCGGGGATGCCCAGCGGACGGTAGGTGATATCGTTATACATCCGTTGCAGTATCACACAATTCGGACTGTCGATGGGATATTCTTCCACTTCCGACAGGGCAAGCGAGCGTGAGATGCGCTGCTTTTCCGGGTTGCCTAGATGTTCTCCTATATACATCTTATATTGTGTGAAACCGTATTTCAGCAGGCGCATAGCAATGGAGGCCGGGGTACGCACATGGTCGGTCAATACTCCGATTTTCCCCCGGTTTTCTATCAGTGCGCGGTCGAGTTCATGCCACGGACGTCCGGTGAGGGATACCATGGTCATGTCTTCATACGATACTTTCAGTTCGTGCGAAAGCATCTGTAATGAATTGAATGAGGGCAGGAGCGTTATTTCCGCTTCCGGCATCCGTTTAAGTATTGTTGAAGCGAATCCGTAGAACAAAGGGTCGCCCGAAGCGAATACAACGATCTTCTGATGGTATTCATATTCGTCGAAAACGTTGTCGAGCGGTACTTTTATATCGATCCATACAGCATCCGGCGGCAGGAAAGGCATGACGATCTCATGATGGCGCTTGCCTCCTGAAAAGTATGTGTTGCTGTTGATTATATCTACTATTGTCTTGTTGTTGCTGATGTAGTTGGGGTCATCGGGAATGCCGATGACGGTGAATTGTGTTCTCATACGTCTCTTCCTGGTTTTAAATTAATAGCGTCGTTGTAACAAAGTATAGCGTTGGTCAGTGTAGCCGCAAGGTTACTTCCGCCTTTCCGTCCTTCAACGATGAGTTTGGGGATGGAAGTGAACGGTTTGACCATATGTTTCGATTCTTGTACGTGCACGAAGCCGACGGGGGCGGCAATGATTCCGGCAGGGGTCGCTTTTCCCTTGCGGATCAGGTCGCATAGTTCCATCAGTGCCGTCGGGGCATTACCAAATACGAACAGAGCATCCGGATGCTCGCTGACGGCGATCCGTATGCCGGCTTGTGTGCGGGTGATCCCTTTTTCGGTAGCGAGGGCAACGGTTTTCTCGTCTTGCAGGTAACATTTCACTTCGAGTCCCATGCGTTGCAAAGCTCCTTTGCGGATACCGGATGCTGCCATGGTGACATCGGTGATGATGGTACGGACTGCGCTGCTGCTTAGTTTTTCGTAGAGCGTGGAAACGGCATTGTCGTCTACCCGCAGTACGTTTTCCATATCGAAATCGGCTGTTGTATGGATGGCATGCAGCAAGGCCCATTTCTTGTCTAACGGAATATCCTGGTTTTTCAGTTCTTTCTCAATGGTGCGGAAGCTGCGGATCATGATGTCCTGGCCGATTCCGATTTCCTTAGCGGCCATTTTGATCTCGCCGTAATAACCGCGCGGGGTAATCATTTTATTTTCGAACTGATAGGTCTGTGAGTTGCCGATAAGGATGACAGTGAACATATCCACCTGTTCCGGGTCGAAGTCTGCCAGTGTGGTGATCGTCACATCCTGTTCTTCGCGTCCTGCCTGGCGGACAAAGCCGACCGGTGTCTGCGGATCGCGTTCCTGTAGGAAAATTTCGATCAGGCGGTAGAGCTGCCAGTAGCGGCCTTCACTTTTGGGATTATAGATGGCGGTGATAAAGTCTGCCGAAGCGGCGGCTTTGATGCGTTTTTCTATCAGTTCCCACGGTGTCATCAGGTCGGAGAGGGAGATCACGCAGAAGTCGTGTCCTACCGGGGCACCCAACAGGGAGGCTGCCTTCTGGAAGGCACTGATTCCGGGTAAAGCTTCGATGCTGATGTCACTTCCTTTTTCGCGTTTCATCTCGTAGATAAGCGGGGCCATCCCATAGATGCCGGCATCGCCGGAGCTGATAACAGTTACTACTTTGCCTTCGGTCGCATAATTATATGCTTCTTCGGCACGTGCCTTCTCCCGTTTCATCCCTGAGTCGATACATATGGCTCCGGGACGGATTATCTTTTCAATGAACCGGAAGTAATATTTGTATCCCACGATAACGTCTGATTGCCGGATGGCAGATAACACTGCGGGAGTAATGTCTGATTCACTGCCGGGTCCGATACCGGCTACGATTATTTTACCTGTGCTCATTTATAGCTTTGAGTTATTGATTCTGATACATTCGGTTGTAATCATGCAGACACAAAGATAATCTATTTATTTCGTACCGGTAGACTTTTGACGGTTTTGTTCTTAAAAATACGTTTCCGGGCTTTGCGTTTGAGTTGCAGGTATTGCAGCCAGGAAAATACTCGTAGTAACACAACAAGTAAAATAACACCTGACAGAATATAACAGACTAAGGGAGTTGACATTCTCCCCTCAACAAAAGTATTATCCCCACCCTTACCAAGGGATAATAACACATACAATTTGGTCATCATAATTTAATAAGAATCTGTATTTTAACAATACAAAGGTAGCCTATGCTGCAGAAGGGGAATATATATAAAATCACATATAAAATATATAATCTGATATTCTTTCAGCTGTTTAGTTTCTTCTTTAATTCTTCGGGGGTAAGTCCGAATTGTGTTTTACAGAACTTATAGAAATGAGAATGTGAACTGAAATCGAAATCGTCGATTATACTTTTGAAATCTTCACCTTCTGTCGTCAGGCATTTTAAAATCCGTTTCGCCTTTTCATTCAGTAACCACTGGTAGGCAGGAATACCGAAGTTTTCTTTGAATTTGACCCGGAAGGAGTTTATCCCATATCCCATCAGATTGGCCAGTTCTTTGACATTCTTTACTTTCATATAATTTTCCGCTACCTGTTTTTCGAACTCAGACGGGTGATTGGCCAGCAGATAGAAAAAATGACCTAAATCTTTACTGGGGTAGACTGTTTTGAGAAGATAGAACAGTTCCTCTCTTTTGGCAAGATATAAGTTGTAATTCAAATAATTATTCTCCAGATACTGGATGAGAAGTTTTAAAAAGCTGTAGAGAGGTTCGATTATCTTTAGTTCTATCCATTCAAACGAGGATTCGGGTAACAGGTCATATTGAGCCCGGAAACGAAATAACTCATCGATAGTCAGACTATCGAAGGTGAACGCAAGAATTTGCGAACATGGAGTAATTTCATAGGTGTATTTTTCATGCCCTTTAAGAAAGAGCATATGCGGTTCGCCAATGGACTTCGTTTGAGTATGTGGAGAATATATTTTTACTGATCCGTCCAGTATGAAGAAAATCATATTATTATATAGGTAAGATTCAGTTAAATCTATTCCTTCGGGCTTTATGAGAAGATCAAAGCCTGCATGTAATGACTGACTGTTAGGTATTTCAGAAGGCGCGTTATTAATCGTACTTTTCATGTTTTTGTTTGGATTTAGTTGTTGTTTTACACTCCATGTGAATGTATATGCAAAAAAAATACAATGTTCCAGTTTGTTATGTATACAAAATATCATTTTATGTATATATTTTGATATAAATAAAAATGCAAGTAAAGATGGTAAATAATTAGTTGATAATAGATAAAATGTCTATTGTTATTGCTCCTTTAATAATGTAAAAGTTCTGGTTGTGTAAATTAGAATTTCAAGAATGTATTGATATAAAAAACCGGCCTTTCCCCGTATGAGGAAAGAGGCCGGTTTTCATTTGTGACTCTGTGACGGATAATGGGCGTTTGGTCCGTCAGTCTTTTTCAGCAGCGTATTGCTTCTTTTTATCCATGATATCGACCATTTTGTGTTTGGCCGCAAAACGGGCATGTTCGATGAAGATGTCCTGTATGTCGGGATTCTGTCCCAGACCTTCCATCAGGACGGATACTTCGTAACCGTTGTCTTCCAGCTCCTTTTTCCAGTCGCCTGCTATATCATTGTTGACATGGTCGCCGGCAACGAACATGAAAGGCATGAGCATGACTTTCTTTACACCGCTGGCTTTGAGCTTGGCAAGCATCGTATCGAAAGTGGGATAACCTTCGATCGTTCCGACATGGAAGTTTTCATAGCCTTTTGCTTTCAGCATATAATCAGTCACTGTCTTCTGCAACATACCGTGTGCAAAAGACATACTCATTGAACAACCTACAAGAAAGGCTGTCAGCAGACATTTCTTTTTCATTGAAAGAGATTTGTTTTATGTTCATAATAGCCCTCCTGGCCCCGGGAGAACGGATTTGTCTGTCTGGCAGGTTTCCTGACTTGCCTGGAAAACGACCTTCCCATCCTTGTCACGGACAGTGGTGTAAGCATGTTTTCCTTTTATAGCGGGCTTCACAGTAGCGGGCACTGTTCCGGATTCTCACCGGATTCCCTTTTATACGGCAACCGGAGGCTGGCGTATCACCAAAGCGGGACAAAGATAGAAATTTATTTAAAATAAGGGAGCTTTTATAATCTCTTAATTGAATCTCCCGCAACAACTTTCTCATGGATTGTGTTCCATTTACCACAATAAAATCGGACATGGAATATGTCTTACTATTAACGTCAAACAATTGTATATATGGAGTGGTTTGCTGATTTGCTCAAACACTATCCGGAACTGGCTATCTTTCTGACACTGGCTTTCGGTTTCTGGATAGGTAAATTTAAGATAGGTAAATTTTCTTTGGGAACAGTTACCAGCGTATTGCTGGTCGGTGTATTAATCGGACAATTGCATATCGATATCGGGGCACCCATTAAATCCGTATTCTTTCTTCTGTTCCTTTTTGCCGTGGGATATAGTGTTGGTCCGCAGTTCTTTCGCGGGCTAAAAAAGGAGGGACTTCCGCAGATGTTTTTTGCCGTACTGATGTGTTTGTTCTCTCTGTTTGTTCCCTTTTTGCTTGCCAAGCTGATGGGATACAATGCCGGAGAAGCGGCTGGATTGCTGGCTGGTTCGCAGACGATCTCTGCGGTGCTGGGAGTAGCGGAAGATACGATCAACCAGAGCGGGTTGAGTGCGGCAGACAAAACATCCATGATTAATGTGATGCCTGTAGCTTATGCCGTATGTTATATTTTCGGTACGGCCGGTTCTGCTTGGCTGATGAGCGATGTGGCTCCCCGTTTGCTGGGCGGACTGCCTTCGGTAAAGAAGGCTTGTAAAGAGCTGGAAGCAAAGATGGGTACCGACGATGAGAGCGAGCAACCCGGTTTTATGCCGGCAGCACGTCCCATCACTTTCCGCGCTTATAAGATCAGTAATGACTGGTTCGAGGCAGGCAAGACCGTACAGGAGCTGGAAGATTATCTGGAAGGGCAGGGCCGTCGTCTGTTTGTAGAACGCGTACGAATCAATAATGTGGTATATGACGTGAAACCGGACCTGATGCTTCAGAAAGGGAACGAAGTCGTGTTGAGTGGTCGCCGTGAATTTGTGATCGGAGAAGAAGATTGGATCGGAGACGAAGTGAACGACCTTGAATTGCTGGACTTCCCGGCAGAGACATTGCCTGTACTGATCTCCCGTAAGAAGTTTTCGGGAATAACTGTAGCCGGTCTCCGCAATGAAAAGGTGATGCACGGCGTCAGCATTAAAAGTATCAAACGTGCGGGTGTCAATATACCTGTGCTGGCTGCGACAAAGATTAATCCGGGCGATATGCTCGAACTGGTAGGTACCAAGATGGAGGTAAATGCTGCGGCTGCGACTTTGGGGTATGCTGACCGGCCGACCAACCAGACGGATATGATCTTTGTTGGTCTGGGGATCTTTATCGGTGGCGTGATCGGCTCATTGGTGGTACATTTTGGAAATATACCGATCAGCCTGAGTACGAGTGGCGGGGCATTGATTGCCGGACTGGTATTCGGATGGCTTCGCTCCAAACACCCGACATTCGGACGTATTCCGGAACCATCCTTGTGGGTATTAAATAATGTAGGGCTGAATATGTTCATTGCCGTGGTCGGCATTACGGCCGGACCGAGTTTTGTGACCGGCTTCAAAGAAGTAGGCGTAAGTCTGTTCATTATCGGAGCACTGGCTACGACCATTCCGCTGATAGCCGGTGTCCTGATGGGACGCTATCTCTTTAAATTCCATCCGGCCATTACACTGGGTTGTACTTCAGGAGCACGAACGACAACAGCCGCCCTCGGTGCGATAGAAGATGCGGTGGAAAGCCAGACGCCGGCGTTAGGATATACAGTTACTTATGCTGTCGGTAACACCTTACTGATTATCTGGGGAGTGGTGATTGTCTTGTTAATGTAAATCATAGAAAAAGATAGTTCAATTCTGATAAAAATAGAAATTAATAATCATACATATAATATATAATATGGAAGAAAACAATAAAATCGTAGTCACCCGTGAATACGAAAAGAAAATGTCGGAGATCAGTCCGTTCGAATTAAAGGACATACTGATCCGGTTAGCCGATGAGAGTGCCCGTAAGAGTACCCACATCATGTTGAATGCCGGTCGTGGCAACCCGAACTGGATTGCTACCACGCCACGCGAAGCCTTTTTTCTACTCGGCCAGTTTGCTCTGGAAGAATGCCGTCGCGGGGTTAAACTGGAAGACGGTATGGTCGGTCTTGCCGGCGTTCCCCAGAAACCAAGTATCGCCTATCGGTTCAGGGAGTTTCTTGATAAACAAGAGGGAACACCGGGTTCCGAACTTTTACGTGATACCTATAATTATATGGTACGTGTAAAGAATGTTGATGAAAACGACCTGGTGCATGAATGGGCAGAAGGTGTGATCGGTGACCAGTATCCTGTTCCCGACCGTATTTTGAAATATACGGAAGTGTTGGTGCGTGATTATCTGGATCAGGCATTGTGCAACAACCAGCCGCCCAAAGGTAAATTCGATTTGTTTGCCACCGAGGGCGGTACAGCTGCCATGTGTTACATCTTCGACTCCCTTCAACAGAACTTCCTGTTGAATAAAGGAGACAAGATCGTCCTGTTTGCTCCGGTCTTTACCCCTTATATAGAAATACCCGAACAGGTCCGTTATCTGTTTGATGTAACGGAAATACATGCGCTGAAAATGACGGGTGACGGATATCATACCTGGCAATATCAGGAAAAAGATCTGGATGTATTGAAGGATCCGTCTGTTAAGGCTGCCTTTATTGTCAATCCGAGTAATCCGCCTTCTTATGCTTTGACACCCGGATTGACGGAGCGTATTGTCGATATCGTTACCAATTATAATCCCAACCTGATGATTATTACCGACGATGTATATGCCACTTATGTACATGGTTTCCGTTCCCTGATGGCTGAGCTTCCTGATAATACATTGTGCGTTTATTCTTTCTCCAAGTATTTCGGTGCGACAGGCTGGCGTCTGGCAGTCATCTCTTTGCATGAAGATAACATCTATGACCGTATGATTGCCGCATTGCCTGATGATAAGAAAGAAGCATTGGCAAAACGTTACAGCAGTATCATGCTCGACCCCTCGAAGATGAAGTTTATCGACCGCATGGTAGCCGACAGCCGCCAGGTCGCACTTAACCATACATCCGGACTTTCCCTGCCACAGCAGACACAGATGTCTTTGTTTGCCTCTTTCTCCTTGCTGGATTCCGAGAACCTGTATCAGTCCCGCATGATCGACATCATTCACGAACGCCTGCACACCCTTTGGAAATGTTCAGGATTTACCCTCCTCGATGATCCTCTTCGTGCCGGTTATTACAGTGAAATAGATATGGAAGTATGGGCAAAGAAATTCTATGGAGACGACTTCTTCGAATATCTGAAAGCCAACTACGAACCGGTCGATGTCGTGTTCCGCCTGGCACAGGAAACATCGCTTGTCCTGTTGAACGGCGGAGGCTTCGATGCTCCCGAATGGTCTATCCGTGCTTCGCTGGCTAATCTGAAAACGGAAGACTATGTCCGGATCGGCGAGGGGATCGCTTCCATCCTTCATAGTTATGCCGCGAAATGGCAAGAATCGACAAAAGATAAATAAGTTAAGAATAGTTTATATATCGTTGAACAAAATAAGTTCGCCGCGCGTTTTATAAATGAACGTGAGGCGAACTTTCTTATTTGTATAGACAACCTCTATCGGGTCATAGACATTATTGAATAAAAGGTGTTTTATTTATATATACATTTGTTAATGACAAAATAGAAATGCAAAATGATATGATGTCTTATATATTACATTCTTTACGACATGGAATTTTTTTATTTGCATATACAAGCTTTTTGATAAACAAACAACTAATAAGATTATAATATGGTGTACGACATTGAAATGCTGAGAAGCTTTTATTCCAATTTCCCGAAAAGGGTAGATGTGGCCCGCGAAAAGATCGGTCGTCCGATGACTCTGGCCGAGAAAATCTTATATGCTCATTTATATGACGAAAAGGCATTACGCCTGTTCAGGCGTGGAGACGATTATGTGAACTTCCGTCCCGATCGTGTGGCGATGCAGGATGCAACGGCCCAGATGGCATTGTTGCAGTTCATGAATGCTGGAAAAAAGAAATCCGCTGTCCCGGCAACTGTTCATTGCGATCACCTGATCCAGGCGAATATCGGTGCGAAAGCAGATATTGAAACAGCAACAAAAGGGAACAGCGAAGTGTATGATTTTCTGAAATCCGTATCCGATAAGTTCGGTATCGGTTTCTGGAAACCCGGTGCAGGAATTATCCACCAGGTGGTGTTGGAAAACTATGCCTTCCCCGGCGGAATGATGGTCGGAACAGACTCGCACACGCCGAATGCCGGCGGATTGGGAATGGTAGCCATCGGTGTCGGTGGTGCCGATGCCGTCGATGTAATGACCGGGATGGAATGGGAACTGAAGATGCCGAAACTGATCGGTGTCAAGCTGACCGGACGTCTGAGCGGCTGGGCTTCACCGAAAGACGTTATCCTGAAACTAGCCGGTATCCTGACCGTAAAGGGCGGGACGAATGCCATTATCGAATATTTCGGAGAAGGTGCTTCCTCTATTTCCGCTACAGGAAAAGCGACAATCTGTAACATGGGTGCCGAAGTGGGTGCCACTACTTCATTATTCCCGTACGATCTGAATATGGCAACTTATCTGCGTGCCACTGGCCGCGATACCGTTGCAGCCTGGGCCGATGCTATCCAGGATTATCTGGAAGCCGATATGGAAGTAAGGGCACAGCCGGATGAATATTATGACCGCGTGATCGTCATCAACCTGTCCGAACTGGAACCGCATATCAATGGTCCGTTCACTCCGGATGCAGCAACGCCTATCTCTGAGTTTGCCGCGAAGGTAAAAGCAAACGGCTATCCCCGCCAGATGGAAGTCGGCCTGATCGGTTCATGTACGAACTCCTCTTATCAGGATTTAAGCCGTGCCGCCTCTATCGCCCGGCAGGCTTTTGAAGATAAAATACCTGTCGCTTCCCCGCTGATCATCAATCCGGGATCGGAACAGATCCGTTATACAGCCGAACGTGACGGTATCATCGGTGACTTTGAAAAGCTCGGTGCCACCATCATGGCAAACGCCTGCGGTCCGTGTATCGGCCAGTGGAAACGTCATACCGACGATAACACCCGTAAAAATTCAATCGTAACCTCCTTTAACCGTAATTTCGCCAAACGTGCAGACGGCAATCCGAATACACATGCTTTTGTCGCTTCCCCGGAACTGACGCTAGCATTGACCATTGCCGGTGACCTTTGTTTCAATCCGTTGACGGATACATTGAAGACCGAAGACGGTCGCGAAGTAAAACTCCGTGAGCCGCAGGGAACTGATTTCCCGTCCAAAGGTTTTGATGTAAAAGATAACGGTTATCTGGCTCCGACCGGAAAAGATGTGGAAGTAAAGATCAGTCCCGATTCAAACCGTTTGCAGGTGTTGCATCCTTTTGCTCCGTGGGATGGAAACGATTTGCTGGAAATGCCTCTTTTGATTAAGGCTTCGGGTAAATGTACGACAGACCATATTTCGATGGCCGGTCCGTGGCTCCGTTTCCGTGGTCATCTGGAAAATATATCCGACAATATGCTGATGGGGGCGGTGAACGCTTTCAACGGTCAGACGAATGCCGTATTGAACCAGTTGAATAATACGTATGAAGCTGTCTCCGCCGTTGCCAAACAGTATAAGGCGAAAGGCATTTCATCCATCGTGGTTGCCGAAGAGAACTACGGTGAAGGCTCCTCCCGTGAACACGCCGCTATGGAACCCCGTTTCCTGAATGTGAAAGTGATCCTTGCCAAAAGTTTTGCCCGCATCCATGAAACGAACCTGAAAAAGCAGGGAATGCTTGCCCTGACCTTTGCCGACAAAGACGATTACGATAAGATTCGTGAAAACGATCACATCTCCATCATCGGTCTGAAAGAGTTCACACCGGGCAAGCCATTAACTGCTATCGTATTGCATGCAGATGGCACACAGGAATCATTCCCTGTAAATCACACGTACAATGATTTGCAAATCCGATGGTTCAAGTCCGGATCAGCATTGAATATGGCACATGTATAGAAATAATTGGACTATCCCGTTCCCGTGCTTGACACGGGATCGCAAAGGCACAGACCGTATCCTATATGTATCTTTTGATACTGCTGGTTCTTCTGCGGCCCCGTGTCAAGCACGGGGACAAGATAGCTCAAAACTGATAAAGACTGAACTAAATTAATAAACTATCATGATGAATAAAATAACAAAACAAAACGACCATCTGATCGTCCCGGACAAAGTAACCATTCCTTTTATCGAAGGTGACGGAGTGGGAGCGGAGATCACTCCGGTCAGCCAGAAGATTGTAAACGCCGCCATCGAAAAAGCATATGGCGGCCGGCGCTCTATCGAATGGAAAGAAGTATTGGCTGGTGAAAAGGCGTTCAATCAAACAGGCAGTTGGCTGCCCGACGAAACAATGGATGCTTTCCGCGAATATATGGTCGGTATCAAAGGTCCGCTGACTACTCCCATCGGCGGCGGTATCCGTTCCCTGAACGTGGCTTTACGGCAGACACTCGACCTGTACGTTTGCCTGCGTCCCGTCCGCTGGTTTAAAGGTGTCGTCTCTCCGGTACGTGAACCGCAGAAGGTCGATATGTATATCTTCCGTGAGAATACGGAAGATATCTATGCCGGTATCGAATGGCAGCAAGGAACGCCTGAAGCAGCAAAATTCCTTCAGTTCCTGACGGAAGAAATGGGAGTGACGAAAGTACGTTTCCCGGAAACTTCTTCATTCGGTGTGAAACCTGTATCGGTAGAAGGAACCGAACGGCTGGTGCGTGCCGCCATCGAATTTGCCCTGACCAATCAGTTGCCGAGTGTAACACTGGTGCACAAAGGAAATATCATGAAGTTCACTGAGGGCGGTTTCAAACTCTGGGGATATGCTCTGGCGGAACGCGAGTTTGGCGACAAGACATTCACCTGGCCGCAATACGAAAAGATCAAAAAGGAAAAGGGTGAAGCCGAAGCCGCCAAAGCGCTGGCAGAAGCATCGGCTGCCGGAAAGGTCATTATCAAAGATGTGATTGCCGATGCTTTCCTGCAAAATACCTTATTGATCCCGGAAGAATACTCCGTTATTGCGACGCTCAACCTGAACGGCGATTATATCTCCGACCAATTGGCCGCCATGGTAGGTGGCATCGGAATCGCACCGGGTGCCAATATCAACTACAACAGCGGTTATGCTATTTTCGAAGCGACGCATGGCACGGCACCTAATATTGCCGGAAAGAATATCGTGAACCCGTCTTCCCTCTTACTCTCCTCCGTGATGATGCTTGAATATATGGGTTGGAACGAAGCTGCCAACCTGATCACGGCTGCCATGGAAAAGGCTTTCTCGAAAGGAGAAGCAACGAATGACCTGGCACGTTTTATGCCGGAAGGAAAATCTCTTGGCACCAAAGAATTTGGTGATTGTATCATATCTTTATTGTAACCTCGTAAAAATAACTCGTGATGAAAAAAGAATATCTTATTTACAAACTGTCGGATGCGTCAAAAGATGCTTGCAAGATTGATAACGAACTGTTCCCGATGTACAACGTGAAACGTGGTCTGCGTAACGAAGACGGTAGCGGGGTATTGGTCGGCCTGACCAAGATCGGTAATGTAGTTGGTTACGAACGCCTGCCGGATAACGGTGGCCTGAAAGCTATTCCCGGTAAACTGTTTTACAGAGGTTACGATGTGGAGGACCTGGCGCATGCCCTGATCAAAGAAAAACGTTTCGGTTTTGAGGAAGTGGCTTATCTGTTGCTTTCCGGAAAGTTGCCCGATAAAGAAGAGTTAGCCTCTTTCAAAGGCTTGATCTGCGATAATATGCCGTTGGAACAGAAAACCAAGATGAATATCCTTGACCTGGAAGGACAGAATATCATGAATATCCTTGCCCGTAGTGTTTTGGAAATGTATACGTTCGATCCGAATCCGGACGATACTTCCCGTGACAACCTGATGCGGCAGTCCATCGAACTGATCTCGCGTTTCCCGACCATTATAGCGTATGCTTATAATATTTATCGTCATAGTACACACGGCCGTTCCCTGCATATCCGCCATCCGCACGAAAACCTTTCGCTTGCAGAAAACTTCCTGCATATGCTGAAAAAAGACTTTACGGAACTGGATGCCCGTACACTTGACCTGTTGCTTGTTTTGCAAGCCGAGCACGGTGGCGGTAATAACTCGACCTTTACAGTCCGTGTAACCAGTTCGACCGGAACGGATACCTATTCTTCTATTGCAGCCGGTATCGGTTCGTTGAAAGGTCCGTTGCACGGTGGTGCCAATATCCAGGTTGTCGATATGTTCCATCATCTGAAAGAGAACATTGGCGACTGGAAGAATGTGGATGAAATCGATACTTATTTCATGCGCATGCTGAACAAAGAGGCTTATAATAAGACCGGCCTGATTTACGGTATCGGCCATGCCGTCTATACAATTTCCGATCCGCGTGCCGTTGTTTTGAAAGAACTGGCTCGTGACCTGGCTAAAGAAAAAGGACGTGAAGAAGAATTTGCCTTCCTCGAACTGCTGGAAGAACGTGCCATCGAATGTTTCGCCAAACATAAAGGAACGAAGAAACGTGTTTCTTCAAACGTGGACTTCTATTCAGGCTTTGTGTATGAAATGATCGGTTTGCCGCAGGAAATCTATACACCGCTGTTTGCTATGGCCCGTATCGTAGGTTGGACTGCCCATCGCATTGAAGAATTACATTTCGATGGTAAGCGTATTATCCGTCCGGCTTATAAGAATGTGTTGGATGAACAGGTATATGTTCCGATCAAGGAACGTTGATCTTCGTAGTTCCCTGCCCTGGAAACTGCAATTTCCTAGGCAGGGAACATATATATATAGCCTATGTAATTGTATAACAACAA